>ERZ802830.96-NODE-96-length-80414-cov-11.2864_pt1 | contig 80414 bp, 88 predicted proteins | sample MGYA00345654_ERZ802830 | MGnify/ENA primary metagenome ERZ802830 (study PRJEB30503, sample SAMEA104212375) | marine metagenome | biome: Westerlies Biome; feature: [SRF] surface water layer (ENVO:00010504) within the epipelagic zone...; material: water (ENVO:00002006)...
GAGATGATGTCCATGATGGGGTGCCCTTTGTTCTGCGTGGGGTGGGGGTGGGGGTGGGGGTTCGCAAGGTCTGGGGTGAGGTGAAGCGCCGGTTTGGAGTTGGGGTTGGGGTTGGGGTTAGGGGTCGCAAGGTCTGGGTTGGGGTTGGGAGCAATGGCGCGCCCTGCCCCAACCCCCTAGATTTAGCGGGGAACCCCCACGCAGGGCAAGAGGGATGTTGGGGGGGCATTGCAAACCGATATTTCATCGGGCACTATACCGACTCTTTGGTTTCTTGCGTCAGTTTAACTTACGTTTAGTAATAGAAGGAGGCTAGCCAGAACAAATGTTAAAATTTCACCGAACCAGCCTAATGGTCTCAAGGTCACAGACTCTCGTGAACACGGTTAATACTGTTGGGGTAATGGGAAAAGGGCTAGCAGCAGATTTCAAGGCTCAGTACCCTGAGATGTTCGATGAATATAGAAGATTATGCTCGCATGAAAAAATCCACCCTGGAAAATCTTTCTTATGGAAAGGTAAAGGCAAATGGGTATTGAATTTCGCCACCAAGAAACATTGGCGGCAACCATCGAAGATTGAATATCTAGAAGATGGCTTGAGAGAATTTAGAGAAAAATACGAAGATTGGGGTATACGAGAAGTTGCTTTTCCAAGACTTGGATGTGGTAACGGAGGCTTAAGCTGGGACGATGTAAAACCTGTCATGCTCGAATATCTGGTTGATTTACCTATCGCAGTTTATATCCATGACTTTGAAAAAAACATCGGTACGCCGGAGCATTCTGTAGGTGAAGACGCCACCCTGTTTGAAGTGAGGGAACCTGAAAATTTTGAAAATTTCAAAGAGGACATAAAACGCTTGGTTGAAAGCAATGAAGGTCGGTTCGATTCATCATTACTCTCGGGGCGATTTGAAGTGGAACTGAATAAAGACTTTGAACTTTACTCAAAAAATGGCCACGAGAACCTCTTAGCATCGGAAGAAGAACTATTTACCGTATGGGCCCATCTTTCTGGCGGGCCACTCTCACGTTCTGATTTACCCGAAACAGCTTACGATAACGCATTCATCATCTTTTCCCTGCTCGAAAAACTGTCATATATCCGCTTGATAAACATGGCCGGGCGCAACGGTAGTCCGCGTGTTGCGCTAGAGATGAATGGAGTTCCGTCAAGTGAGAGTTTGTCACCGACAATAGCGAACGCTACCTAGAGATGGGAATTAGTGACGCCAGATACGAACAGCATTTGTCTGAGTGCCGCACCAAGCTAAAAAATTATCGCAAATTTTGGCCAAAATTCCTTTTCAGGCATGAGCCGATAGAAAACATGGTGGAGATATTGCGGTCTGGGCAATTGCTATCCAGAAAAATGGCCAGTGAAAAAGGCGCAATACAAACAGACATTGCGCCCACGACCATACTCGAGCACGATCAGCGATCCTTGTGTTACACAAGACTGTATTTTCGTCCACGAACCCCCACGCAGTTCCACATTCAAGGGATAAAGCCAGCAGCGGAATTCTATTACGGCAAAAATGCTGGTGTTTTGGCGATGATGTTGTTTGATTCAGAAGGTTTGCTAAAAGTAAACAGCACAAAATTTTCAACTGGAAACTTACAATCGCAGGAATCAGAGTTGCTTGATGGCGATAGCAATTTTGACAAGTTAGAGTTCGACGCTATTTTTCACGATAGTCCACAGCAGGATCCAGAAATTACCAGAAAGCGATGTGCAGAAATTTTGGTTGAAAGCCCATTGATATTGGCCGACCATCTAAAATACATCGTGTTGCGTACAGCAGCCGACGTCAAAATGTTTAAAATCTGTCTTCGTGAAAACGGTTTGGATCATTACAGCCCTCTTGTAAGAAAATCGTCTGATGCAAGTATCTTCTTTAATCAATTTACAGCTTTGGATTTCATTGACACAGGGCCGAATATTTTTCGGTTCAAACTCAAACCCGCAAAATCAAATCCCGAGGTAAAGGTGAAGTTTTGTGTGAAAAAAACATCAACAGACCAAATCGTCATAGATTGGGAAGGCAATCTGAAGACGAATGTTACCTACACAGTGAAACACGCCTCAGCAAATGAGAGATGTCGAGTAACCATATGGCTGTTTGACACTTTGGCTCATGATTCCATCTTTGATTTGTAAATCCATCTTTGTAGAATAGACTTCCATAAACTGCTATTTATGGCGAGGTCTGACACGCCCAGAATCCTGCCAAGACTTGAAGCTGGGTGTATCAGAAACATCTGATTGCCCGGCCAACGTCCCTTTGCGGAGAGGACATCTGCGTGGCCTCTCGCGGGTTGGCGATCTGGGCGGCGCTGATGGTGAGGATCGGAGATCAAGAATTTTCCGCAGCACCCTGGTCCTGCATCGTAGCTCCTCCAATGTAACCGTGACGCTGGACGGATAATGACAAGCGGCTCCTGAACTCCTGTCAACGGCATAACCAATGACCCCGCCAAAAATAACATTGCCCCAAACGATGTCCTTGTGGGAATCTTGGATATCTGAGTTTGCGACCTTGTACCCGTCCTTTTTGCAGATGATGGTCAATTCATCGCAGGCAGTCTCAATCGTCACGGTCCCGGGTGAGGACGCAACAACAAACTCCCCTTCCAAATTTTTCAATGTGCAGTGCGCCCCTGCGGGAACTGTCTTGACGGTCATTACCTGCCGGTCATCATCCACGATCGATGAGCAACCAGATAATGCAGACAATGCGCCGATGCACAAAGATGTTTGAGTCCATTTTTTCATGAACCTCCCTCCCTTTGTGAGTTGTGCTCCCCACCCTATCGGCCAAAAGTTAAAAAACGTTAGCAGGATGAATGAACCAAACCTCAATGCCCGGCGTGGCTTTTTGGCCTGCTGAGGAGGGCGGTTCTTTTTTGTGGCCCCTTCCCTGATGCGCTGATCATGTCTATCTTGTAGTATATGGATGATATCACCCCGAACAATGATGCAAATGTTGCCGTTGGTGCGGCTGATGGCGGAACAGGCGCGAAGATGGGCGCGAAGATGGGCGCGGATATGGGCACTGATTCAGGTGCAAAGGCCACAACGGATAATCTGATCATCACGCGGCCACGCGCGCCCGCCGAGTTCGATCTGCAATCCGAGTTCAAACCGGCCGGTGACCAGCCAGATGCGATTGCCGAGTTGATTGCCGGCATCAAGGAGGGTGAGCGCGATCAGGTGCTGCTTGGCGTGACCGGATCGGGCAAGACGTTTACCGCAGCGCATGTGATCAAGGCGATCAAGCGGCCAACGCTGATCCTCGCGCCGAACAAGACGCTGGCAGCGCAGCTCTATGGCGAGATGAAAGCGCTGTTCCCGGATAATGCGGTCGAATATTTCGTCTCTTATTATGATTATTACCAGCCCGAGGCCTATGTGCCGCGCTCGGACACCTATATCGAGAAGGAATCCTCGATTAATGAGCAGATCGACAGAATGCGGCATTCAGCAACGCGCGCGCTGTTGGAACGCGATGACGTGATCATCGTTGCCTCGGTGTCCTGTATCTATGGCATCGGGTCGGTGGAAACCTATTCAACGATGACGCAGATTCTGGCTGTCGGCGAGGATTTCCCACGGCAGGATCTGCTGCGCAAATTCACCGAGCTGCAATACCGGCGCAATGATACCAATTTCGTTCGTGGTGCTTTTCGGGTGCGCGGGGATTCGGTGGAGCTGTTTCCGGCCCACCTTGAGGACCGAGCGTGGCGGATCTCGCTGTTCGGTGACGAGATTGAGGCGATTTTCGAGATTGACCCCCTGACCGGTGAGAAAACCCGGACGCTGGACAGCATCACGGTTTTTGCCAATTCGCATTATGTGACACCGCGCCCGACATTGCAGCAGGCCTGTAAACAGATCAAGGAAGAGTTGAAGGTCCGGCTGGCCGAATTCACCCAGCAGAACAAGCTGTTGGAAGCGCAACGGATCGAACAGCGCACACAGTTCGATGTCGAGATGATCGAGGCAACCGGCGTGTGCGCCGGGATCGAGAATTACTCGCGCTATCTGTCGGGGCGGGGGCCAGGCGAGCCGCCGCCGACATTGTTTGAATATCTGCCAGACAATGCGCTGCTGATCATTGATGAGAGCCATGTCACCGTGCCGCAGCTTGGCGCGATGTATAAGGGCGATTTCGCGCGCAAATCGACATTGTCGGAATATGGGTTTCGGCTGCCATCCTGCATGGATAACCGGCCGCTGAAATTCGAGGAATGGGAGGGCTTCCGCCCGCAGACGATCTTTGTCTCGGCAACGCCCGGGCCGTGGGAAATGCAACGCACGGGCGGCGTGTTTGCCGAACAGGTGGTGCGACCAACCGGGCTGATCGACCCGGAATGTATTGTCCGGCCAACGACCAACCAGGTTGATGATATCATCGCCGAAAGCCGCGAGATGGCGGCCAGGGGCAACCGCGTTCTGATCACCACCTTGACCAAGAAAATGGCCGAGGCGCTGTCGGAATATATGTATGAGGGCGGCATCAGGGTGCGCTATCTGCATTCGGATATCGACACGCTGGAACGGATCGAGATTATGCGCGATTTGCGGCTTGGCGTGTTTGATGTGTTGATCGGGATCAACCTGCTGCGCGAGGGGCTGGATATCCCCGAATGTGCATTGGTGGGGATACTGGATGCCGACAAGGAGGGCTATCTGCGGTCAAAGACATCGCTGATCCAGACGATTGGCCGCGCGGCGCGTAACATTGAAGGGCGGGTCATCCTCTATGGCGACAGGGTCACCGACTCGATGCAATATGCGCTGGATGAGACCAACCGGCGGCGCGCCAAGCAACAGGCCTGGAACGAGGCCAATGGCATCACCCCGGAATCAGTGAAAAAGGAAATCGCCGATGTGCTGAATTCAGTCTATGAGCGCGGCGACCATCTGACACCGGAGGCCGGCGGCAAAGCGGGCGCTCTGGTCGGCAGCAACTTCAAGACGGTGATCGCCGATCTGGAAAAGTCAATGCGCGAGGCCGCCGGCAATCTGGAGTTTGAGGAAGCCGCCCGGCTGCGTGACGAAATCAGACGCATGGAAGCTGCCGAGCTGGGGCTGACCGCACCCGGTATGCCAAGCAGCATCGCCCAGAACCACGGCTTTCCAGCCGGCACCCCGGGCGCACCCCCGAAGAAACGCAGCAGACGTCGATAATCAAGACAGCCCTAATCGAGACGACGCTCATCAAGACGGCCTTAATCGAGACGACGCTCATCAAGACGGGCAGTGCGGCGGTCACGTCCAAAAAATCTGGCGGCAAGTTTGACCATATATATGGCCGATAAAATCAGGCCATCAAACAGACCTTGGCCCGCCAGCGGCAGCGTTGACAACACCGCTACAACCGATATTTTTTCCATGTTTTAGGCACGTTAGCCAGCCCCGTCCTGCGGTAACGACAGGCGAAAAAAGCAACCTTTTGGCGGATTGTTTTACACAGAGTCATGATTTTGTCACATCAGCCCGGTCACAGCACAAAAAAACCATGGAGAAAACAGCATTTTTACTCTTGATAATTGTCAACATATTGATTTTATTTGTTTATTGAAAATTGCCTAAAAAATAGGCAAGCTCAAAAATCTGAGAGATAACCTAGAAGCAGGGCGGGTGCAGCGCCTTTTGTCCACAAGGTTATCCACAGGCTTCGGGGATTGTTTTTTCCGGCCTCAGGGGAGCTTGAACGGCAGGTGATTCGGCAGGTGCGTGGGCTGTGGGTAGGCGGGGGTTGGCGGTAGGCTCGCAGGTGGTTGGCAATAGACGGAGAGATGACGGGCAATAGACTGACAGATGACTGGCGGATGCGGAAAACAGCGGCTGTTTTGCTCCACCCCCTACACATCAACGGCAATTACCATTAAGTTGAAAGCATGAAGTTTTTGCGCCCCACACAAGCCATTATTTTTGGCCATCCTTCCCTGGCAAAAGGGGTTGGCGATGGGTGACCCGGCCACCACAAATGCGACGTCTGGTGCTACGTCTGGAGCTACGTCTGGAGCAACCTCTGGAGCAACATCGGGCGATGAGACGGGCCGGCCGGTGAATTTGCCACCCGACATCTGGCGCGGGATCGAGTATCTGAAGAGCGAGTTGAAAACCCTGTCGAGTGATCCAGGCGTTTACCGGATGCTGAATGGCGTTGGCGAAGTGCTGTATGTCGGCAAGGCCCGTAATCTGGCGCGGCGTGTCGGCAGCTACACCCAGCCGAACCGGCTTTCGAACCGGATCATGCGGATGGTCAGCGAGACCGAAAAGCTGGAGGTGATTGTCACCAAGTCAGAGATCGAGGCGCTGCTGCTTGAATCGAACCTGATCAAGAAGATGAAACCGCGCTACAATATTCTGCTGCGCGACGATAAGAGCCTGCCACAGATTTTGCTGACCGCCGATCATGAGTTCGGACAATTGACCAAACATCGGGGCCGCAAAACCCGCAAAGGTGAATATTTCGGCCCCTTTGCCTCCGCCGGCTCAGTCAACAGGACGGTGGCCGATCTGGCGCGCGCCTTCATGCTGCGGACCTGTTCGGATTCGGTCTTTGCCAGCCGCACACGGCCCTGCCTGCAATATCAGATCAAGCGTTGTACCGCGCCCTGTGTCGGGCATGTGACAAAGGGTGACTATGCCAAACAGATGGCGCAAGCGCACCGGTTCCTGTCTGGCGGGTCGGCGGAAATACAGCGTGAATATGCCGCCCGCATGCACAGCGCCGCAGACAAGCTGGAATTCGAGACAGCCGCAATCTGGCGCAATCGTATCCGCGCGTTGACCGGCATTCAGGCGAACCAAGATATCAACCTGCCGAACCTGCCAGATGCGGATATCATTGCCCTTGCCCGCAGTGGTGACCGATCCTGCATCCAGATTTTTTTCATCCGGTCCGGCTCCAACTACGGCAACCGGTCCTATTTTCTGACGCATAATCAGGATAGCGAGGCCGATGAGGTACTGGGAGCCTTTCTCGGCCAGTTCTATGAGGATAAGGAACCGCCCCCGTATATTCTGGTCTCGGACGACCCGGCGGAAAAGGCGCTGCTTGAGGATGCTTTGTCGGAGGCAGCCGGGCGCACCGTGCATATCTCGCGCCCGCAACGCGGTGCCCGCACCAAATTGACGACGATGGCAAGCCGCAATGCCGAAGAGGCGCTGGCCCGGCATATGGCAAACGCCGCCTCGCAGAAACGGCTGTTGGGGGAGTTGGCCGATGCGCTTGATCTGGAGGAACCACCACAGCGTATCGAGGTCTATGACAATTCGCATATTCAGGGACGACACGCCGTTGGCGGCATGATTGTCGCCGGGCCGGAAGGTTTCAACAAAGCCGCCTATCGCCGCTTCAACATCCGTGATGAAGGCAAGCATGCCACCGAACAGGGAGATGATTTTGCGATGATGCGCCAGGTCATCAACCGCCGGTTCGAACGCGCGCTGAAGGAGGACCCAGACAGACTGTCCGGCAACTGGCCCGATCTGATGCTGATTGATGGTGGCAAAGGCCAGCTCTCGGCGGTCACAGATGTTATGGATGACCTTGGCATCACCGACATTGCCGTTGTCGCCATTTCAAAGGGGCCCGACCGCAATGCCGGACGAGAGCAGTTTCACATCAGGGGCCGGACCAGCTTTACCCTGCCGCCACATTCATCGGCAATGCATTTCCTCCAGCGGCTGCGCGATGAATCGCATCGCTATGCGATTGGCACACATCGCGCCAAACGCCAGAAAAGTGAACTGACAAGCCCGCTCGATGCTGTTCCCGGGATCGGGCCAAAGCGGAAAAAGGCGTTGCTTGCACATTTTGGTTCGGCACGCGCTGTGTCGGCAGCCGGGCTGAAGGATCTGGAAGCTGTCGAGGGCATCTCGAAAAAATTTGCGCAACAAATTTATGATTGGTTTTATAGTGGGCAATCATAGGCACATAAGCCATACTGGCTCCACAGGGAATGGCGGGGCCGGTTCACACGCCGCCCCGCATCCCCATGTGCCGTGTATAGGAGCCAACTGACAGATGATTTTTGCGGTCAAAGCCATACCGAACTGGATGACCATCGGGCGCATTCTGGCGACACCGGTGGTGGCGGTGCTGATCTGGATGGACAGCCCGGATTTCGGCTATGCGCTGGCGCTGGCGCTGTTCACCCTTGCCAGTGTTACCGATTTTTTTGATGGCTGGATCGCCCGGCGGCTGAATGTCGTCTCGCCACTTGGCGAGATGCTCGACCCGATCGCCGATAAGATGCTGATCGGCTGTGCGTTGCTGGCGCTGGCCAATGTGACGAAAGCTGGCTGGGTCTTTCTGGTGCCGGCACTGGTCATTCTGCTAAGGGAATTTATGATTTCGGGCCTTCGGGAGTATCTGGCTAAGCGCAGCTTTTCGGCGCCAGTGACGGCGCTGGCAAAATGGAAAACAACGGCGCAGATTCTGGCGGTTGGTTTCCTGATTGGCGCGCCTGCCTTTCCGGTGGTGCCCTTTGCCGCCGAAACCGGCTTGGTGCTGTTGTGGATTGCCGCTGGATTGACGGTGCAGACCGGCTATGGCTATATCCGAGAAGCGTTGCGCCATGTCGCCTGACACCGCCAGCATCACCCTAGCTAGGACGCCCCTTGCCGGCGCCAGCCGCCATGGCTTTGTCATCGGCCTTGCTGGCTGGTCGGGGAGTGGCAAGACAACGCTGGCTGAACAGCTGATTGGCGCACTGACAGCGCGGGGCCGCGATGTGGCGACAATCAAACACGCGCATCACCAGTTTGATGCCGATGTGCCGGGTAAGGACAGTCATCGCCACCGCACCGCCGGTGCACATCAGGTGCTGGTATCATCGGCACTGCGTTCAGTGCTGTTTACCGAGCATGGCACCGGCGGCGACCGGCCGCTTGATGAGTTGCTGGCAGCATTGGCACCAGCAGATATCGTGTTGGTCGAAGGGTTCAAGCGCGAGCCCATTCCTAAAATCGAGATTTACCGCGAGGCTGTTGGCAAACCACCACTCTGGCCAGGGGATGAATGGATCATCGCCACCGCAACCGACATGAAGCTGGAACCGCAGACAGATGGCGCCCCGGCGATTGTTCTGGATCTGAATGACGCTGCCGCCATCGCCGATTTGATTTGCGGGCTCGCCGGTGCGGACAAACAGACATGAGCCATGAAGGCACGCTGCCACCGGAAACGGCGCGTGCGCGCCTTTTGCAAACGGTTGGGAAAATAGTCAGGACTGAAAGCTGCGCGCTTACGGCGGCGGCCGGACGCCGGCTTGATGCGGCGCTGGTGGCGAGCGCCAATCTGCCAGCGACAGCCAACGCCGCAGTCGATGGCTATGCGGTGCATGCTGATTTTCTGGCGGCGAATCCGACACATGCGTTCACGATTGTCGGGCGGGCGGCGGCTGGCCACCCCTTTTCTGGCCGCATTGCCAAAGGTGAGGCGATCCGCATTTTCACCGGCGCGATTATGCCAGACGGCCCGGACGCGGTGGCCATGCACGAGCAATGCCGCGCTGATGAGACAGCCGGAACCGTGCAGATTGACACCGCGCTGACGCCGGGCAGCAACAGCCGACCAGCTGGCGAGAATATCCGGGTTGGCGAGACCATCATCGCGGCGGGAACAAGATTGGGGCCAGCCGATATTGGCATTGCCGCTGCTGCCGGCCATGCCACGCTTTCGGTCTGTCGGCGGCTTGTTGTCGGGCTGGTGTCGATGGGTGATGAGATTGTTGAGCCCGGGGCGGTACCGGCCTTTGGCCAGTCCTTTGATTCAAACCGGCCAATGCTGCGGGCACTGGTTGCCGCCGACGGTCATGAGGTCCGCGATTTTCCGATCGTGCCAGATGACGCCGAGGCGTTGATCGCCACCTATCGCAGGGCCTTTGGCAGCTGTGATGTGGTGATCTCATCCGGCGGTGCCTCGGATGGTGATGAAGATCACACGCAGACAGCGTTGCAGGCGCTTGGAGCCGAGCTGGTGTTCTGGAGGCTGGCGATGAAGCCTGGCAGGCCAATGGCGGTTGGCAGCCTGGGCTGGAAACGGCTGTTCTGTCTGCCGGGCAACCCGGTAGCGGCTTTTGTGTGTTACCGGCTGTTGGCGGCACCTGCTCTCACGGTGATGGCGGGCGGTGAGGCAGGCACAATTTTGCGGATTCCGGTGCGAGCTGGCTTTACCCACAGGAAACGCGTGGGCCGCGCCGAATATCTGCGAGTCCGGCTACAGGCCGATGACGCGGGCCAGATTGTCATGCAGCTGCACGGGCGGCGGGGCGCTGGTGTATTGTCATCACTTACCGGCGCCGATGGGCTGATTGAGATTCCTGTTGAAAATGCCGGGGTGAGTGAGGGAGACTATCTGTCGTTTATTCCGTTTCGTGAGGCTGGATTATGAGTGATGAAATGATCAATGTTCTGTATTTCGCTTGGATGCGTGAACATACGGGCACCGCAAGCGAGCAGATCGCCCTGCCCGATGGCGCGCAAACAGTTGGCGATCTGATGCCGACACTGATGGCGCGGTCCGCCGGGCATGCGCTGGCGCTGAAAAACATGGCGGCGGTGCGAGTTGCCATCAACCGCAGTCATGGCGGTCTGAAAACACCCGTGGCGGCGGGTGATGAGATTGCGTTTTTCCCGCCCGTGACAGGTGGGTGAGATGGCGGTGCGTGTCCAGCATGATGATTTTGACGTTGGCGCTGAGAGCCGCGCGTTGCAGGGGCCAGCGGTGGGCGCGATCGCGCTGTTTGTTGGCACGGTGCGCAGCCTGAGCGAAGATGACAGTGTCACCGCGATGACGCTTGAACATTATCCGGGAATGACCGAGGCCGAAATCAGCCGCATCGAGGATGAGGCACGGGCGCGCTGGCCGTTGCTGGGCGTGACGGTGGTGCATCGCGTCGGGCGTCTGCTGGCAGGCGAGCAGATTGTGCTTGTCGCCGTATCATCGGCGCACCGGCGAGCCGCCTTTGATGCGGCGCAGTATATGATGGATTTTCTGAAAACCGACGCGCCGTTCTGGAAGGCCGAGGAACGCGGCGATCAGCTCAGCTGGGTGGAGGCTCGGCAATCCGATAACGATGCCCATGCCAAATGGACGCAAGAGTGAATTGTTACTCACAAAGGGTTTCCCCACTCACAAAGGGTTTCCCCACTCACAAAGGGTTTCCCCACTGGCATTCAGAATTTAATCAGAGGCTGATCCGGCCATTGACAAGATCATCATAGGCCGTGACCAGCTGGCGACAGGCATCCGAAGGGGTGAAGCTGTAGTCACCTATCTTGGCAACAGGCGTAACCTCGGCTGCGGTGCCGGTGAGGAAACATTCCTTCATGCTGGCCATATCCTCGGGCTGGAGGTGGCGCTCAACAACCTTCATCTGCAATGTTTCGGCAAGCCGGATCACGGTTTGGCGGGTGATGCCATTGAGGAAGCAATCGGGAATCGGGGTGTGCAGGGTGCCTTCCTCGTCGATGAAGAACACATTGGCACCCGTCGCCTCGGCGATGTAGCCACGGTAATCAAGCATCAGCGCATCCTGAAAACCCTTTTTCTCGGCCTCATGCTTTGACAGGGTGCAGATCATATAAAGACCGGCCGCCTTGGCATGAACAGGTGCGGATTCGGGCGATGGTCGTTTCCATTTGGCAATTTCCAGCGTGATACCGCGCATCTTTGTTTCTGGATCGAAATAGCTGGGCCATTCCCAGGCAGCGATGGCAACATGCGTTTTCGTCTGCTGCGCCGAAATTGCCATCATCTCCGAACCGCGCCAACAAAAGGCCCGCAGATAGCCATCGCTAATGTTGTTTGCTGCCAGCACGGCCATCTTGGCCGCGTCAACCTCCTCGTTGGAATAGGGAATGTCGAAATCAAGCATCTGGCTGGACGCACGCAAGCGGTCCGTATGATCTGCGCCAGCAAAGATGGTGCCGCCATAGGCACGCTCGCCCTCGAACACCAAACTGGCGTAATGCAGGCCGTGGCTGAGGGTGTGTGTCTTGGCGTCGCGCCATTCAACCATTTCACCATTGAGCCAGATTAGACCATCACGATCATCAAACGGAATCAGCGCCATTTTTATACTCCTTCGTGCCAACACCGGAGGTCATCGGCTCCGGCGTTTGCGGTTGCCCGGGATGGCCACAGCCTCAATCTGCGATTTTCCCGGCCAAAGCCCAAATGAATAGTTCCAAATCGGGCGTATTATGGTAATTTGCCACTACGGTAACATCACAGTGGATAATTGGTCAACATGGCTGACATAAAACCCTTTGGCAAGGCCCTTTTTCTGCGTGAGGAAGAATTGCGCCGTGGTATTGAATTGATGTATTTCGCCTATCGGGACTTCACCGGAGAGGCTGATTCGATTCTTGCCGAACAGGATATGGGCCGGGCGCACCACCGGGCCATCTATTTTGTCGGCCGTCACCCAGGCATGCGGGTGAGTGATTTGCTGGCAATCCTCAATATCACCAAACAGAGCTTGTCGCGCGTGCTGTCAACGCTGGTCACGGATGGCTATATCATCCAGAAAACCGGCGCTGGCGACAGGCGGCAGAGATTGCTCTATCTTACGGAAAAAGGCATCGCGCTCGAGGCGCGCCTGACCGAAGTGCAGGGTCGACGGTTTGCCGCTGCCTATCGCAATGCCGGGGCAAAGGCTGTTGAGGGGTTTCAGCATGTGTTGCAGGGATTGCTTGACGCCGAAACCCGCAGCCAGATTGACAGGCAGGACCAGAATGAATGACGTGCCCCGGTCATCCATCGGCTGGGGGAGGCCTATGGCGTGGGGTCTGAATGTATATGGCGGTCTGGGTGGTCTGGGCGGTCCGGGTGGTCTGGCACTGACGGGAGATGTGCGGTGAGCGATCATCACATTTTGGTCATAGATGATGACGAGAGACTGCGGCTTTTGTTGCGCAGGTTTCTCGAGGAAAGCGGTTTTCGCGTCACCGATGTCGGCAGCACTGCCGAGGCGCGGAGCATCCTGGCCGGCCTTGCCTTTGACATGCTGATCATTGACATCATGATGCCGGGCGAGACCGGGCTTGAGTTCCTGCAGGATCTGCGCAAATCAAACCCGGTGCCAGCGCTGTTCCTGACGGCCTTGTCCGAAACCGAACACCGGATCACGGGGCTGGAATTCGGCGCTGATGACTATATGTCAAAACCGTTTGAGCCGCGTGAGCTTGTGTTGCGGATTAAATCGATTCTTGGCCGGTCAACGAGTGTGGCGCAGGCAGAAGATGAAACACGCATCGGTTTTGGCCCCTATCTGTTCGATATTGATGCCGGCATGCTGACGCGCAATGGTGAGCGTCTGCATATCACCACGGCAGAGCAAAAACTGCTTGGCAGTTTTGCCGCGCGCCCGGATGAGGTGCTGTCCCGTGACGATCTGGCACTGGCGATGGATGGCAGCATGCAGGGGCGCTCGATCGATGTTGCCGTTGCCAGACTGCGGAGCAAGCTGGAGCCCGACCCACGCTATCCGGTCTATTTGCAGACAGTGCGCAACCGTGGCTGGCTGCTGCGAACAGACAGTCCGGCAGCAATGAGTGGGAGTGACGATGCAGCTTCGTAACGTCCTGCCAAAGACGCTGTTCGGGCGGATGCTCTCGATCATTCTGGTGCCGATGATCTTTGTGCAGGTCATTACCGTTTTCATTTTCTATGACCGGCACTGGGACACCGTTACCCGGCATATGGCGAATAATCTGAGCGCCGAGATCAGCATTCTCGTTGACCAACTGGGCAATGCACCCGACGAAGAATTGATCGATACAATTAAGAAAACCGGCTGGGAGTATTTCAATTTCCCGATCCAGTTCGACGCCGAGACCCCCTTTGCCGGTAGCAATAGCGACAACCCACAAAGCTATGCCGAAGAAATGCTGTGGCGGGCACTTGGAGCCCGTCTGGCGCGCCCGTGGCGCACGAATGTCGATTCCGACCCGCATCTGATCTATGTCGATGTGAAATTCGACAATGGCACGCTGCGCATCTATGCCAGCCGCAAGCGGATTTTCTCATCGACAAGCTGGACCTTCATCGGCTGGACAGTGGGATCATCGATCCTGATGTTCTCTATCGCGCTGTTGTTCATGCGCGGCCAGGTGCGGCCAATCCTGCGGCTTGCCAATGCCGCACGCCAACTTGGGCTGGGACGAGCGGCACCCGACTATCAGCTTGAGGGGGCGCGCGAAGTGCGGCTTGCCGGACGCGCCTTTCAGGCGATGCGCCACCGGATCATGCGGCAGCTGAATGAACGTACCGAAATGCTGGCCGGGGTGAGCCATGATTTGCGAACGCCGCTGACCCGGATAAGGCTGCAGCTGGCACTGATGAAGGACAGCGAGGACGCCGCTGCGATCCGCGCCGATCTGGCCGAGATGGAGGATATGATTGACGCTTATCTGTCCTTTGCCGCGGGTGAAGGCGAGGAGGAACCCGAGGAAACGCAGATTGAGACACTGCTCGACCGTTTGGTGCGCCAGACAGCCAAAGCGCATGGCTATGACATCCAGATGGCCCAGCTGAATGAGCCCATGCCGGCCTTTCCGGTGCGGCGCAAATCCATTCAACGGGCCTTTGAGAACATCATTTCAAATGCCATCGCCTATTCGACAAAGACGCGAATCAGCCTGCGTTACCGGAATGATGAGGTGAGCATCTTGTTTGACGATGATGGGGCCGGCATTCCCGCCGAACGCCGCGCTGATGCCCTGCGTCCCTTTATTCGACTGGAGGAATCGCGCAACCGGAAAACCGGCGGTACCGGTCTTGGGCTGTCGATCACCAGCGATATCGTGCTTGGGCATGGCGGCGAGCTGACGCTTGGTGATTCGCCGCTTGGCGGCTTGCGTGTGGCGATCAAGCTGCCTGTCTAGCCGGCACCGAAAGATTTTAGGTGGGCTAGTGCAGGCGGCTGCCATCCAGGGCCGGTTGGTCAGGGGCCACGAGCACAATCGCACCAGCCGCATCATTGACACCAAGGGTCAACACCTCAGACATGAACGGGCCAATCTGGCGCGGCGGGAAATTGACCACCGCCATCACCTGCCGACCGACAAGCGTTTCCGGCGTATAGAGCGTGGTGATCTGCGCCGAGGATTTTTTCCGGCCAATCTCGGGGCCAAAATCAATCACCAGCTTGAATGCGGGTTTGCGTGCCTCGGGAAAGGGTAACGCCTCGACAATCGTGCCGCACCGAATGTCCAGTTTCAGAAACTCATCGAAGCTGACCGGATCCGGCCCGGCCTGTGCGCTGTCATCCGCCATTGTCGTCTGTCCCTAATTAGTCCCGCTGTCTTGTCTCTTTGATGTCTCTTTGATGTCTTTTGAAATCCTGTTGCCGAATTTATTGATAGCGGTCCTGCGGCAGATCATCATCACCGCCTAAGGGGAAACCATCATCCGCCGTTGCGCCGTCGCTAGCCGCAGCGTCACCGCCATGGCCCAAAACCCGCAGGGTGCGTCCCCATTCCTCGGCCTGCGAGAGACGGGTGTCAATCGCCTTCATGGTATGAGACAGATCAGCGGTTTCATCTTTCTGCCATTCACGCGCCACCAGCATGGCCACAATGACAACGCCGCGGACCCGGGCCTCGCCGCGCAGACCGGCCAGATCATCACCGACCATCCGCAACAGCGCGCGCATCGCCTGACCCAGAGAGTCAAGGAGCCGGATGCCAAGCTGCGGGTCGCGCCGCGCCGCCGCATCAAGCGTGGCAATCTGCGCTTTGTAGGGAGCATAGACCTCAAACCGGTGCATCAGTGATTCCAGAATTTTCTCGCGGATTGTCACCTCACCCGCATCCTCAATGTCGGTAAGACTCTCAAGCAATGCCTGTCGGTCAAGCCTTCTGAGCTGATGCAGGATCAAGGCGGTAACAGAGCCCGCAGCGGCGCGCGCTGCAGACGGGCTGATCTCCGCCTGACGGGCGATCTCGTCAAGGTCAAGCGCCGCCGGTGTCAGTGTCGCAAGCTGGTCCCAGGCGGCATCGGCGAGCCGGTCCATGATCGCATTTGTCGTCGTGCTGTCCATTGCGCTGTTCCCGTTGATATTTCAGTGTCCGGATGTTGCGGTTTCCGGTCATCCACCTGATGTGAAGATGGGGCAAGCCAACCGGCGGGTCAAGCGTTGGCCGGAAGGTGGTTGCTTATTCATCAGGCCGTGATCAGGCCGTGGTCAGGGATTGACCACCAACAGGGGAGACATCTGGCGGTGCGGCGAGAGCGCCAGCGACAGATCAGCTGCCAAGCTCAAGCGAACGGTCACGCGCCGCAATGATTGCCCGTTTCATCAACGGTGCCAGCCCATCATCATCCATCAGCACCGCAAGCGCCGCCGCTGTGGTGCCGCCCTTGCTGGTGACATTGACACGCAGCTGTGAGGGAGGATCATCGGACGCAGCGATCAACTCGCCAGCGCCAGCGACAGTCGCCTCAGCAAGCTGTTGCGACAACGCGGCCGGCAGCCCGGCAGCAATGCCTGCCGCGGTCATCGTCTCGGCCAGCAGGAACACATAGGCTGGCCCAGAACCGGAAACGGCGGTAACCGCATCCATCAGCCCCTCATCATCGATGGTGACAACCGCGCCAACGGCAGTGAGCAGTTGCGCCGCAAGTGCAGCAATCGCCGCTGGGGCATCGGCGGTATAGAGGACGGTGACACCCTTGCCAATCGCCGCTGGCGTGTTTGGCATCGAACGCAGAACCAGCGCATCGGAGCCATCGGCATTTTTTGGCAGGCGCGCGGTCAACCAGTCGGTTGGGATGCCGGCGGCAATCGACAGAAAGGCCGTGTCAGAACCAGCAATGCCGCCAAGTGTGGCAATCGCATCGTCCATTATCTGTGGCTTGACGGCAAGAACAACCATCTGGCTTGGACGATCAGCGGCCGCAGCGGCCGCGGCACAATCGTCAAACAGCCTGACATTGGTGTATGAGCTGGTCCAAGCAAGCGCATCGTGATGCGGCTCAACAATGGCAAAATCAGCATCAAGCGTGGCATCATTGAGCCAGCCCTGCAGCATCGCACTGCCCATCTTGCCACAGCCTATGAGCGTGATCAGCATTGCCTCATGCCTCCCCATCAGTGCGCATCAGAACGGCCATCGCCGCCTCGGCGGCAGCCATCTTGCCATGCGCCACCTGATAAATTGCCGGATAGGCCTGCTCGCACTCGCCAAGCATGAAATCGACGACATCCTCGATCTGTTCGGGCGTGGCACCCCCAGCCCCCCGCAGCGCCAGTGTGTGCCGCAGTTCCAGCTCGCACGCATTGAGATCAAGCGCCAGATGGCCGATATGAACATCCTGATTGAGCAGGGCCGCAAGCAGCGCCAACTCGCCGAGCTGTTCCTCTTCGGCATGGACATCAATCCGGCAGGTCACCTGCATGGTCTCATCGAAACGCCGCCAGGTGACGGCAAGCTGATAATCAGACCAGCGCCCCGGCACCTCAGCCAGCACGGCGTCGTGATTGCGCTCGCGCACCTGCCAGTCCTGCCGGGCGACAAATTTTGTCACCAGATCGATCGGATGGGCGAGGCCGGCTTCATTTGTGCGGTTCTGGCCTGATGAATGTGATGTCATGAGATGAGCGTCCCGAATGCGGTGTCTGGATCCCTAAGATGCCGCAGGCAGGAACTTCATTCAACACAATATTTTGTGGGTGACTTATCCACATACCACATGGTGTTGTGGTTTTATGGTTTCCAAAAGGTCGAATCCGCACAAAACCACCAGTTTGACACTAGTTTGACACCAGTTTGACGATGGCCGGGTGCAGCTTTGGTGGAGGAAAGAGAGAATCAGGAGGCTGATTTTTTTCTGGCGGGCCGCGTCTTTTTCGCCGCGGCAGTCTTTTTGGCCGCTTTGCGGGCTGGCGATTCTTTCGTTTTTGCGCGGGGTGATTCGCCAACGGCGGGGCCAGCCTCCAGAACGGCCACCCGAGCCGCCAGTGCCTCATGCCGGGTGCGCAGCGCGTCAAACTCCTCACGCGTCACAAGGCCACGCGCATTGAGAGCGCGTTCCATGCGCTGACGGATCATATTATCGATCTCCTCGCGCGCACCACCAAGGGCAGTCGCGGCCCCGTTCGCCATTTTGGCAATATCACTGATGAAATTCGACCGCCGCATCTTGCTGTTCCCGTCTTTCTGCGCTGCCGCCCGCTTCTGGGTGATTGCAGGCGTTGAGCCCGCTAACCGACATCGCCTTTTGTAACTATTTATACTCTTGCATAGGTTTATTTATGTGGTCTCGGCGGTTATTCCAATACCACATGAGGCGCATTTGCGATAAAGTTGTGCATATTTTCACGTTGGGGGCAGCCCTGTTGCCAGCCCCCTTGCCACCACTTTTGGCACGAAACAACGGACATCAGGCATCATGACAGACACGCCAACCGGTATCATCCTTCCTGAATTCAATCCCTTTGCGATCGAGTTTGGCGGCTTTGGAGTCCGTTGGTACGCCCTTGCCTATATCGCCGGATTGCTGCTTGGCTATTATCTGTTGCGGCGCGAAGCGGGACGACCCGGTGCGCCGATGAGCGTCGGTCAGCTCGACTCGCTGCTCAATCATGTTTTGCTTGGCATCATTCTGGGCGGGCGGCTTGGCTATGTGATGTTCTACAACCCGGCATTTTTCATCAGCAATCCGCTTGAAATTTTCAAGATCTGGCAAGGTGGCATGGCCTTTCACGGTGGGCTTTTGGGCGTGACGCTGGCGATGATCCTGTTTGCCCGCCGCCACGCCATCCCGGTTCTCAAGGTCTCGGACAGGGTGTCTATGGTGCTGCCAATCGGTCTGTTTCTGGGCCGCCTGTCAAATTTCATCAATGGCGAGCTGATTGGCCGGGTGAGCGAGGTGCCTTGGGCGATGGTGTTTCCGAAAAGTGATGGTGCACCGCGCCACCCGAGCCAGCTCTATGAGGCCGGGCTTGAGGGGCTGTGTCTTGGGCTGGCCATGCTGATTGTGGTGCGGCGGGGATGGCTTGACCGGCCCGGGCGGATCACCGGCCTGATGCTGACCGGATATGGCTTGGCCCGCTATCTGGTTGAATTTGTCCGCGAGCCGGACACGCATCTGGGCTTGCTGGTTGGTGGCTTGACGATGGGACAGCTGTTATGTCTGCCGATGATTGCGGCAGGGCTGTATCTGCTGCAATATGGCCGTAACCAGCGGCAGGTGTGAATATGCCGAACCCCCCTGAGACCATGCCGAACGCCCCTGAGACCATGTCAGAAACGACACAGGATACAGCGCTTGGTGAGCGGCTTGCCACCCAGATTCGGACCGCCGGCCCGATGGGCGTGGACAGCTTCATGGCCGCCTGTCTGGGTGATGCCAGCGATGGCTATTATCAGCATAACGACCCCTTTGGCGTTGCCGGCGATTTCATCACTGCGCCAGAGATTTCCGGCCTGTTTGGCGAGATGTGCGGACTGTATCTGGCGCATATGTTCGAGCTGGCAGGACAGCCCGGGGACGCTGTTATTGTCGAGCTTGGCCCAGGGCGCGGAACCTTGATGCGGGATATGCGCAGCGTCTGGCAAACGCTGATGCCGGTGCTGGCCAGCAGACCGGTCCATCTGGTCGAGACCAGCCCCGCGCTGCGCCGGGCGCAGGCGGCAGTGATTGCGGCAGATGGCACAGCGCCTAATGCACCGGGCGCGCCAGAGATCAAATGGCATGACGATGTCGCGAGTCTGCCGGAGGTGCCGCTTTTTGGCATCGCCAACGAATTTTTTGACGCGCTGGCGGTGGCGCAATGCGTCTGGCGTGGCAGTGCGGCAGAAGGTGGCTGGCATCACCGGCTTGTCGGGTTGCGCGGTGATGATTTCAGCTTTGTCGATGGCCCGGCACTAAGCACGGCCGAACTGGCAGATTACGCCGCCGCCCTGCTCCCGGAACCGGCCGATGGCGATATCGCCGAAATATGCGCGGCAGGTGATCAGGTGATTGACACGCTGGCGCGACGGATCAGCCGGCATGGTGGGGCCATGCTGATTGTTGATTATGGCCGCAATGGCAACGCCGGCGACAGTTTGCAGGCCGTTGCCGACCACAGGCCCGTGGATGTGTTTCACCAACCGGGAACGGCCGATCTGTCGCATTGGGTGGATTTTGCCGCGCTGTCCCGAAGCGCCGTCGCCCATGGGTGCCGGTTGATCGGGCCGGTGCCGCAGGGCCGGTTTCTGATGCGCATCGGCCTTGCCCAGCGCGCCGAACAGGCCGGATCGCATGGCGAGGCAGAGGAACGCCGCAGCCTTTTGGCGGCGGTTGACAGGCTGACCAGCCCGGCGCAGATGGGCGAGGTGTTCAAGGTGGCGCTTCTGGTGCCGCAGGGCACCGGCAAGCCGCCCGGCTTTGAGAGCGAGGCAGCGTCACCCGCGATGAAGGAGTCGGGGCCAGAGTTGGGTATTGGTTCGAATGAAGGCCCCCGAGGGAACAGAGGGAATGGAGGCGCATGATGAGTGGGGGCAGACCCATTTTTGAACGCAGACAGGCCGACAATGGCGCGGTCTTTGTCGGCGGCGACGCTTTTGCCGGGCGAATCAGATATGGGTTCTTTTCAGCCGAGGGCGGCGTGAGCCATGGCATTTATGATAGTCTGAACTGCGGCTTTGGCTCGGATGACAAACCAGAGTGCGTTACCCGCAACCGTGAGGTCTGCGCCGCGGCCATGGGGCTGGCGACAGACCGGCTGGCGGCCGTGTTCCAGACGCACAGCGCCGATGCCGTTACGGTGACAGCCGGCACGTCGGCAAATCGTGAGACGATGAACCGCGCCGATGGAATGGCCACCACAGTGCCCGAACTGGGGTTGGCAATTCTGACCGCCGATTGTCTGCCATTGCTGTTGGGTGATGCCGATGCCGGGGTGATCGGCGCGTGCCATGCGGGATGGCGCGGCGCGGCAACAGGAATCATTCAGGCGACGCTGACGGAAATGCTGGCCGCCGGTGCACAGCAGATTACCGCGCTGATTGGCCCGACAATCCGGCAGGCCAGCTATCAGGTTGGCAGCGAGATGCGTGCCGAGATCATGGAGAGCCAGCAGGACAGCCGCGTGAGAGCAGACAATATTGCCGGCTGTTTCATGGTCGATCCCGAACGGGATGACAGATATCTTTTTGATCTGCCGGGCTTTGTAAGGGCGCAGCTTGACGCGGCCGGTGTGGCGCAGATTGCCGATTGCGGCGAGGACACCTATTCGCCCAACGGGACCGAATCGCCACGGTTTTTTTCGCACCGGCGGGCCACACATGAAGCGGCGCCCGATTCTGGCCGGCAGATCTCGATCATCAGCCTCGCCGCAACGCCCGGATGAGAGCTGGACAACCACCGCCTTTGAGGATTCTCTGAAAATGCCACATCTCTACATTTTCCTCGGATTATTGATTATCGGCATGCTGTCCACCTGTTTCATGTGACGGGATGCCCGTCATCAAAAGATAACAAAATTGTAACAAATACCGGATAACCGCTTGCCCGGTGAAGGGGGGATTGCTATGACAGCCTTGGTAGTCAACTGCGCCGCTATACCGGCTGGCAACGGATTTTTTTCGAATGAAAATTCTCTCCTGCAATAGTAACCGGCCTTTAGCAGAGGCTATTGCAACCTATCTTGATGTCCCCCTCACAAAAGCAGATGTCCGGCGATTTGCCGACATGGAAGTGTTCGTTGAAATTGGCGAGAATGTGCGCGGCGAGGATGTCTTTGTTGTGCAATCGACCTGTTTCCCAGCGAATGACAATGTCATGGAACTGCTTGTTGCGCTGGATGCGCTGCGCCGGGGGTCAGCCCGCCGCATCACGGCTGTCCTGCCCTATTATGGCTATGCCCGCCAGGATCGAAAATCCGGCCCACGCACACCAATCTCGGCAAAGCTGCTGGCCAATCTGATCACGTCCGCCGGTGCTGACAGGGTGCTGACGATTGATCTGCATGCTGGCCAGATACAGGGCTTTTTCGATATTCCTACTGACAATCTGTTTGCCGCGCCGGTGTTCATTGACGATATCAAGGCACGCTATGATGGGTCACAATTGATGATCGTTTCGCCCGATGTCGGCGGCGTGGTCCGGGCGCGGTCACTGGCCAGTCGGCTTGATGCCGATCTGGCGATCATCGACAAGCGCCGCCCGAAAGCCGGCGTCTCGGAAGTGATGAACATCATCGGTGACGTCAAGGACCGGCATTGCATCATGGTCGATGACATTGTTGATTCTGGCGGAACGCTGTGCAATGCGGCGGCGGCACTGATCGAGGATGGCGCGCTGAGCGTTGATGCCTATGTCACGCATGGCGTGCTGTCAGGTGGGGCGGTGAGCCGGGTGGCGTCATCGCCGCTGAATTCGCTGGTGACGACCGATTCCATTCCGGCCACCGAAGCGGTGCGTGTGGCACGCAACATCCGGCATATTTCGGTGGCACCATTGCTTGGTGAGGCGATCAAGCGAATCAACGAGGAACGCTCTGTCTCGACCCTGTTCTAGGGACGATCAACAGGGCTGTTGACGGGGCGCTATTGTCGATCTGTTGGCAAAACTGTCAGGCTGAGGTGTGACCGCCTTTTCCCTCTGCTATAATGCCCTCTACAGTGCCCTCTGGAATGCCCTCCTCAGTGCCATGGGCGTGGGGCCGAAAGCACTTGTCTTTTCCCCGCAATAAGCCTATATCTCGGGCCGCCGTGCACCCCTGGAGGCACGGTTCATTGTCATACGTCAAGGAGTAAGCAATGTCTGACATTACAACCATCAGCGCTGATCAGCGCGAACGGGTCGGTAAGGGGTCCGCCCGTGCGGCACGCCGCGCAGGCAAAGTCCCTGCCGTCATTTATGGCGACAAAAAGGACCCGCTGGGCATCACCATGGAAGCCCGGGAAATCACCAAACTCATTCACCAGCCCGGTATTTTCGGCCGGCTTCTGGACGTCACCGTCGATGGCACGAAGAACACCGTGCTGACACGTGACATCCAGTTCCATCCGGTAACTGATGTGGTGATGCATATGGATTTTCTGCGCGTATCCGGCAGCGCCAAAGTGGCCGTTGGGGTGCCTGTTGAATTCATCAATGAGGATAGCTGTCCTGCCCTGAAGATTGGCGGCGTTCTCAACGTTGTCCGCTTTGAGGTGGAACTGAACTGTCCGGCGACAGCCATTCCGGAAAAGATCATCGTCGATCTTGACGGTCTGAAGATTGGTGACTCGATCCATATCAGCGCCATTACGCTTCCCGACAGTGTCGAGCCGACCATTACAGACCGCGACTTTACCGTTGCCACGTTGCAGTCACCTGGCGGCGGCGTGAAGAACGAAGATGAGGACGAGGCCGAAGGTGGCGCAGACGCCGAAAACGAAGAGGGCGGTTCAGAGTAAGCCACGGCACTGCCACCAGCTTTACATGGAACCGACCGAAACAGAGCCATGCTGCTATTTGTAGGCCTTGGGAACCCCGGATCAGACTATGCCAGAAACAGGCATAATGCTGGTTTCATCGCGGTTGACAGGCTTGCCCAGCGGCATGGCTTTTCCGTTTGGAAGGCCAAATCAGGCGCGCTGATTGCCGATGGCAGGCTTGGCACGCAAAAGGTGCTGTTGATCAAGCCGCAGAGCTTTATGAACAAATCCGGCCTGCCGGTTGCCGAAATCGCCCGTTTCTACAAAGTCCCCGCCGGCGATATCTTTGTTTTCTATGACGAGATTGACCTTGCCGTCGGCAAGATACGGCTGAAACAGGGGGGTGGACATGGCGGGCATAACGGCATTCGAGATCTCGACCGCCATCTGGGCGTTGATTACTGGCGCGTGCGCATCGGCGTTGGCCGGCCACCGGCGCGCATTGACGTAAAGAATTGGGTGCTGATGGATTTTGCCAAGGACGAGGTGGATGGCTGGCTCGATGATCTGACCACCGCCATGGCCGATGAGGCCGACCGGCTGGTCAGCCATGACACGGAGGGCTTTCAAAGCCGCGTTGCCTTTCTGGCCCCCGCGCCGAAAACTGAGACACCACCAAAAACATTACGGACACAGGACAGCCCAAATGGGGGATAGCCCAGTTGGGGATGGTCAAGATAAGGGATAGTCAAGATGGGATTTAACTGCGGTATTGTCGGTCTGCCAAATGTTGGCAAATCTACCCTGTTCAACGCGTTGACGGAGACCGCCGCCGCCGATGCCGCGAACTATCCGTTCTGTACCATCGAGCCAAATACAGGGCGTGTTTCGGTGCCCGACCCGCGTCTTGATGCGCTTGCAGAGCTGGCCAAATCGGCAAATGTGATCCCGACACAGCTGGAATTTGTCGACATCGCCGGGCTTGTCCGGGGCGCCGCCCAGGGCGAAGGACTTGGCAACCAGTTTCTGGCAAACATCCGTGAGGTTGACGCGATTGCGCATGTGCTGCGCTGCTTCGAGGATGGTGAGATTACCCATGTCGAGGGCTCCGTTGATCCGATTCGCGATGCTGCGACAATCGAGACCGAGTTGATGCTGGCCGATATCGAATCTCTGGAGCGCCGGATGGCAGCGCTGGTGAAGAAATCAAGAGGCGGAGACAGCGAGGCGAAAAGCGATCTGGCGCTCATGGAAAAGCTGTTTGCCCAGCTGTCTGACGGTGTGCCGGCGCGGCGCGCCACCGGTCTGAGTGAGACGGAGGCACAGCGTCTGCCCTATCTGCAATTGCTGACATCAAAGCCGGTTCTCTATGTTTGCAATGTCGGCGAGAGTGAGGCGGCAAGCGGCAATGCGTTCTGCGAGGCGGTGGCCGCACAGGCCGCCGAAGAAGGCGCGGCGCATGTCATTGTCTCGGCCGCCATCGAAGCTGAAATCAGCCAGCTCGACTCCGCTGACAAGGCCGAATTTCTGGCTGAACTGGGGCTTGAGGAGACCGGGTTGGCGCGTCTGATCCAAGCTGGTTACGGGCTGCTTGACCTGTTGACATTTTTCACAGTAGGACCGAAGGAGGCGCGCGCCTGGACCGTGGCAAAGGGCGCCACAGCACCGATGGCCGCCGGTGTCATCCATACCGATTTCCAGCGTGGGTTCATCCGCGCCGAGACCATCGCCTATGATGATTATGTCGCGAATAAAGGCGAGGCTGGGGCCAAGGATGTAGGCAAGCTGCGGATCGAGGGTGCCGATTATAGTGTCGCCGATGGCGATGTGTTCCATTTCCGATTTAATGTCTGACACTGTCTGCTGTTTGGCACTGTCTGGCTCCGGCCAGCGCCGCAGAGGCAGCAAATGTGATGACAGCTGAACGCCCAGCCACAAAAAACCCCCGGGTGTAAGCCCCGGGGGTTTTGGTTATTCAGATTTTGGTTATTTAAAACGCCTGATCAGCCTAGTGGACGTCAGCCCAGATCCGGCGTTTGGCCAAATAAGACATAATCAGGAAGATGCTGAGGAAAAACACCGCCGCAACGCCGATCCGCTTTCGCACTTCGAGTTTCGGCTCGGCAGCCCACATCAGAAAATGCGTGACGTCAGCGGACAGCGCTTCGGCACTGGTTGATGCGCCATCGGCATATTCGACATCATCGCCATAGATGGGCTGTGGCATCGCGATCATATTGCCGGAATAGGCGTTGTTGTAATACATGCCATCGGGAACTTCCATGCTGGCCGGTGCGTCCTGATACCCGACAAGCAGGCTGTAGAGATAATCTGGGCCGTGCGCACGCGCTTTGGCGATCAATGACAGATCGGGCGGCAAGGCGCCGTTGTTGTTGGCACGTGCTTCATTGTCGTTGCGATAGGGGCTTGGTATACGGTCAGCGGGGCGCGCCGGACGCATGAACATCTCGCCATCCTCGTCAGGGCCGTCCTGGACCTCATATTCGGCGGCAATCGCCTTGATCTCGGCCTCGTTATAGCCAAGGTCAGCCAGATTGCGGAAGGCCATATATTCCATCGAATGACAGCCGGCACAGACCTCAAGATAGACCTGAAAACCGCGTTGCATAGATGCCTTGTCGTAATGCCCGAAAATCCCGGCAAAACTCCAGTCGTTCTTGAGCAGCGTGACATCACCGCCGCCTGCCGCTGATGCCGCCCCTGGCATGCCGACAGCCGACATGAGGGACATTACGGTTGCAAAGATAAACTTACGCATCAGGCGGCCTCCCCAGTCGTTGCCAGCACCGGTTCCGAAATTGATTTCGGCAACGGTTTGGTACTTTCAAAAACGCCCAACATCGGCAGGATCACGAGGAAATGCAGGAAGTACCATGCTGTGGCAACACGTGAGAGCGTCACATAGATACCCTCGGCGGGCATTCCACCAAGATAGCCAAGGGCAAGCGCATCGATGAACAACAGCCAGAAAAAGATGCGGAACACCGGGCGGAACCGTGCCGAGCGCACAGGTGAACGGTCAAGCCATGGCAGGATGAACAGGATGGCAATCGCGCCAAACATCAACAAAACGCCGCCAAGCTTGTCAGGCACAGCGCGCAGGATCGCGTAGAAGGGCAGGAAATACCATTCAGGAACGATGTGCGCTGGCGTCTGCATCGGGTTGGCCGGAATGTAATTGTCCGGGTGGCCCATCGCGTTCGGGAAAAAGAACACGGCAATCGCAAGTAACAGCAGGAACATGGCAATGCCAACTATGTCCTTGATCGTGTAGTAAGGGTGGAAGGAAATGGTGTCCTGCCTGCCCTTGGTATCAATGCCAATCGGGTTGTTTGAGCCAAAGCGGTGCAGCGCTACAATATGCAGCACGACAACGCCAGCAATCAGGAACGGCATCAGATAATGCAGCGAGAAAAACCGGGTCAGCGTCGGGTTATCGACCGAGAAACCACCCCACAGGAAGGTCACAACGCTCTCACCGACAATCGGAATGGCCGAGAATAAATTGGTGATCACGGTGGCACCCCAGAAGCTCATCTGGCCCCATGGCAACACATAGCCCATAAACGCCGTCGCCATCATCAGCAAGAAGATGACAACGCCCAAAATCCAGAGCAATTCACGCGGCGCCTTGTAGGACCCATAATACAGACCCCGGAAAATATGCAGGTAGACGACGATGAAGAAGAAGCTGGCCGTGTTCATATGGATGTAGCGGATCAGCCAGCCGTGATTGACGTCACGCATAATGCGCTCAACCGACTCAAAAGCATAATCGACATGGGCGGTGTAGCTCATCGCCAGAACAATGCCGGTGACAATCATGATCACCAGTGACAGGCCGGCGAGGCTGCCGAAATTCCACATATAGTTCAGGTTCTTTGGCGTCGGATATTCATTTGCCGTGTGATCAAGCATGGAAAAGACCGGCAGGCGATGGTCAATCCATCTGACGACCGGATTTGAAAATTTTGCAGCAGACATTTCTGTATTGCCTCCAGTAGAACGAGAAGATTAACCGATACGAATAACGTTATCAGACAGGAAATCATAAGGCGGCACTTCGAGATTGGTCGGTGCCGGTCCCTTGCGGATCCGGCCAGATGTGTCGTAATGCGAGCCATGGCAGGGGCAGAACCACCCGTCATAGTCACCTTTGACATCGCCGGTCTTCTGGCCAAGCGGCACACAGCCAAGGTGCGTGCACACCCCAACAACAACCAGCAATTCGGGCCGCTGGACGCGGGCCTCATCTTCCTGCGGGTCACGCAACTCAGCGCCATCAATGGCGTTCGCGCGGGCAATCTCGTCCGGCGTGCGGCGCCGGATGAAAACCGGCTTGCCGCGCCAGGTCACGGTGATCGCCTGACCCTCTACAATCTTTGATACATCCACCTCGGTGCTCGCCAGCGCCAGCGTATCCGCTGCCGGGTTCATCTGGTCGATCAGCGGCCATGCAACAGCAGCGGCACCCACCGCACCCATGGCATAGGTCGCCACCACGATAAAGTCGCGGCGGGCCGGCTCCTGCACGCCGTCAGCAGACGGTGATTTGGAATTTGACGTCGATTTGGCCATTCTGTCCTCTATTGTCATATGGGCCCGCGCGCATTTTCTGGACGACAGAAAACACCGGCCATGGCCCGCATCCTGTGATGGCAATTTAAACAGTTGGAAACTGTCCCCCTTTATTGCCGACTTTCTAGCATGGGCTCTTTAGTTTTCCCACTTTATTCTGCGTCTTTTCCAGCAAAAAATGCGAGGCATTTGGCCGCGCCCCCATGCGGGCAAAGCTGGACTTATGGCCATCTGACTTCTGGCGGCAGGCTCATCAAAATGGCCTCGATGTTGCCACCGGTTTTCAGGCCGAACAGCGTGCCCCGGTCATGCAGCAGATTGAACTCGACATAGCGGCCCCGGCGCACCAACTGGTGATGCCGCTCGGCCTCATCCCATTCCCGGTTCATCCGGGCGCGGACAATGCCAGCATAGGCGTCACGAAAGGAAGTGCCAACATCGCGGGTGAGCGCAAAATCAGCGTCCCAGTCACCGCTATCCAGATTGTCGTAGAAGATGCCGCCTGCCCCGCGTGGCTCATCACGGTGCGGCAGATAGAAATATTCGTCACACCATGCTTTGAAACGCGGATAATAGGCCGGATTATGGGCATCGCAGGCTGCCTTCAGCCCGGCGTGAAAAGTGGCGCCAGCACCATCCTCATCGGGAAGCAACGGCGTCAAATCACCGCCGCCGCCGAACCAGCTGGTCGAGGTGACGATGAAACGGGTGTTCATATGCGCCGCTGGGACATGCGGATTCTGCATGTGGGCAACCAGCGAAATGCCGCCAGCCCAAAATTTGCCATCAGCCGCCGCGCCCGGGATCTTGGCGCGAAATTCCTCGGAAAATTCACCGTGAACGGTGGAGATGTTGACCCCGACCTTTTCAAATACACGGCCATGCATCACGCTCATCTCGCCGCCACCGCCGCCCTCACGGTTCCAGCTCTTGCGGGCAAAATTGCCGGGGGGCTGGTCGGCCTTGCTGGTGCCGGCAAGCTCGGTCTCTATGGTCTCGAAGGTGGCGCAGATATCATCACGCAATGTGGCGAACCAGCCAGCCGCAGCCGTTTTGCGCGACTCGATATCGGTCCCGACAGACTGAAAATCAGTTTCACCTGTGGCGGCGTTCGCCTTGTCGTTCTGTGACTGCATGATTGTGGTGATGTTGCCTTTCGTTCTGCCCGTCCGCGTATAAGCCAGCAAGATTGCTACGGCCCCCAGAAGTGATGGGGATGCGGCACTTACACTGTCTCGGACCTACACACTTAAACTGTCTCGGACCTAAAGGCCGGCCAGCAACTCCTTCCTTGTAAGGGTGAAGGAACTGTCCACCCATTTCTGTTCAAGAGTATCTAGCATCTGGCCAAGTGCGGGTCCATTGTCAACGCCATGCGACAATAAATCGGTGCCCGATATCGGGCATTTTGGCGGATCCCAGCAGGCAAGTGTGGCCGCATGCGCCAGATCGACATCACCGCCAGTACGCGCTGTTGCCACCACATAGACAAGCCCGGCATTGACACCATCGCGGCGCAGCGGCCAGATCGCGCGCTGCCAAATTGTCGGATCATCGGGAGGTGGTGCCAGTTGGGGCGCAAGTTGTGGTTTGCCAAGTTGATCAAACATCGACAGAGATTTGGCATCGCGGCGGCTGAGGCGCAGCCTGTCAGCCAGAGGCTGGGCGCTGCCGGAGGGCATGATCAGCGCCAGAGCGGCGAGCCACCCCTCAGCGGCAAACGGACCGGCAGGGTCAATCGGCGGCATGTGGGCAAGGAGCGAGGGGTCAACAGACAGGCCAAGCGCCGCCCTATCGACGCCGCAATCACGCATCAGGGCAATCGCATCGCCAGCCCCGGGAGCCACCAGCAGACGCGCCAATTCGCTGGCCACACGCTCACCAGACAGCGCGGTGGCAAGCCCGGCATGAGCGCGCAGCGCAGCGACAGCTTCGGGATCCGGGCCAGCGCTGGCAAATGTGGGCATCAGCCGACAATAGCGCAGCATCCGCAACGCATCCTCGCGAACACGCTGGCCAGCATCACCAACAAATCGCAGACGCCCCCCCCGGAGATCCGCCTCACCATCGAGCGGATCGGCGATGCTGCCGTCAGCACAGACATAAAGGGCGTTGATGGTGAAATCGCGTCGGTTGGCATCCTGTTGCCAGTCAGCGCTGAATGCGATGGTGGCGTGACGGCCATCCGTGTCCACGTCAATACGTGTCTGCGTGACCTCAATGGCGGCAGGTGCAGAGGCACCACCTGCGGCGCGCACGGTAACCGTGCCATGCCGGAGGCCAGTTTCAATGACCCGAAGACCAGCCTTACGGAAGATTTCGGCCGCCTGTTCAATCGGCATGGCAACCGCCATGTCGATATCACCCGGCTGCCGGCCAGCCAGAAAATCACGCACCGCACCACCGACAATGCGTGCCTCAGAACCGGCATCAGTCGCCAATGCGAAAATCTGCTGGGCAAGGGGCGGGATGGGAAAGCCGTCGCTATCCTCCATTACCCTATCCACCATCACCCTTGTTGCCATCACTCTTGTTGACATCACTCTTGTTGACATCACTCTTGTTGACATCACTCTGGGTACCATCACTCTGGCCGCTTTCCTCGAAGCCGCCAGATGAAATCTGCCCATCCGTGATCATGGCGGGGCGGTAGGCCGTCCCCGGCGCCGAACTGGTCCCCTCAAGCAGATATACGCTGAGGAAAAACACGACGAGACCGGCAAACGCGCCAGTCAGATGCGCGATGGTAATGCCCTTTATGGCCTCAGGATCCTCGCCACGTGCAATCGCCCGGCGGCGCTGCCAGCTTTTGATCATTGTCATCACGATAATCGCCACAAACAGAGCGCTCAGCATGATTAGATAACGGCGCATACGTTTAGTCTCCTTTCCTGCCAGATGATAACTGCACCGGTCTGCCACGCAGCAGGCACAAGGTGGGCAGTTCCGTCGTTAGCGGTGGCGGCCGGCAAGATCAACCAGAATGCTGGCCGACAGCCCCCAAAGATAATGGTCTGCATGATCGATCACCCAGACCTCGCGCCGAACGCCCTCACGCAGATAGCTCTCGCGTCGGTGCCGGGCGGTATCGACTATATCAGCCAGCGGCAGAACAAGCACCTCGTCAACCTCGTCCGGCGCTGCGACAAAATCCGATTCGGGCGCAATCAGGCCGACAACCGGCTGCACCACAAATCCCACCGGACTGGCCACTATATCAAGGGCACCAAGGATGGTGACAGACCCGGGGGTGAGCGCGATTTCCTCCTGCGCCTCACGAAGGGCCGTCGCCACGAGACTGGCATCAGCTGGATCCACCTTGCCACCGGGAAAGCTGATCTGGCCGGCATGATGCGCCAGATGGCCCGCCCGGCGCGTCATCACCACATGCCAGCCCGCCGCCTGTTGCTGCAATCCCACCAACACTGCCGCAGGGCGCCCCTGATCGGCGCGCAATGACTGGGGAATAGGATTGAGCCGCTCGGCAAGTGCCAGCATGGCCGGATCAATCTGGCCAGCGGCGGCGGTGTGGTTGCCAGCGAAACCGTGCATCATGTCTCCAATCTGAAAAAGCTGCCGGAACTCCAAACACCGAACACACCCTCGTCATTGCTGGTGGCATAATCGGCGAGTTCATAAAAAACCGGCCGATTCACCTTCGCCTCAAGACGGTCCCGAACATGAATGTAGGGAACTGCGGCCATGCCGGCCTGACCATCTGCGCCATTTGGCGGCTGTCGCATGGTCAGCGGATGGTCGGCCGAAAGTGTCACCCTATCCTCGACATTGGTTGCGAAGGTGATCTGCTGGTCGGCACCGGTGCCGGTGACAGCAAGCGAAATTATCATGAAGGGTGCGTCAGCGACAGTAACGGTGCCACGCTCAACCGGGGTGACCAGCCAGAAGCTGCCATCGGCCTCGCGGCGCAACACCGAGGAAAATAATTTGACCAGCGCCGGCCGCCGGATCAACCCACCCTCATGAAACCAGGCACCGTCAGCGTCGATATGGATATCGAACTCCTGCGGCACTGGCTGCTTCAAGCCCTTGAGCGCATCGGCCGGGCTGGGTGGACTGTGATCTGAACTCATTGAGGCATTGTAGCCCCGCTTGGGGAAATTTGGGTGAAATTTATCGAAAAAATATTCGCAGAATAAACCAGAAATTAACTTTTATCTGCGAGGGTGAGGAATAGAAGTGCTGATTGTCAGCCGGACATGGTAATTGGGCGCAAGCCCGAAAAGGCGGATGCGAACTGCATGCGAGCAAAAATTGTTATAGATAAATTCGGGACAACCCGAACCGGTGACACAACCGAGCCACCACCCGGCGGTGTTACAGCAAGACGGTCGAATCGTGATTTTGCCGTCAAACTGGATGCGGATGCCAGCTATCCAGCACTCATCAGTCTGATTCGCACCCTACGCGCCGTTGATGGCGAGATGACACTGGCTGATGATACGGCGTCGCCGATGTCACGCGAGGAACTTTGCCTGAAACTGGCGCATCGGGCATTTGCCATTATCGAGGGTCAGCATGAAGATTTGTTCATGAGCGACCTCGAAATCTATACACCAAACATTTCGGCTATAGATCTGCTGCCAGCCAATCTAACACGCCTCGCCAAGTTGAATTTCAACAATCTTGATGCACCAACCGCGCTGATGCGGGCGAGCACGGCGAAGATTAAAAATTTAGTCTCAGTTGGCCAGAACCGTTCATCCAAACTATGTTTCATGACGATTCCAGAAGCCATCGACTGGCCGGCCGGCCGGCCCGCATTGGAACAACCAATGGAGGAGGTTCTGAGCGACCCTATTTTAAAATGGCTATCAACAGCCTATGAGGCGGCCCTTGCCATCCGGGCACCGCTGTATCAACATGGGATTCTGAGGATCAACGCCGAGCGCCGCATGCCCTTTGAGCGCGTTTTCAACCCGATTGCCCCACCGGGCGACCGCCCGACACATTTCCGTGTGCTGACAGCCGCCGCGGTCAGTGGTGACGCCGATCAGAACCTCATCATCATCTGAGACAAAATCATCCGGGATACCACTGCCTGAGGGATAACATCTGGGGGAATAACATGGCCCCGGAACCGCCAGAAGCCGCCTTGAAGCGGCACTCATCCCAGTTCTTTATCGTTCACTTGTTAACCAAAGCTTAATATTGCTCCCGATAATTTGATCCTTCTTCACTGAATTTACAGTCTTTTTTTTGCTTTCTCCTTTCAAATTAACGTTTCTTTAAGATTAGGTCATCTAAACTTCCGGTAAAGAAGGCAGGCTTTACTGGCCTGGCACAGCCTGGTTTGGAAAGACCCGGCTTGAGGAGGCAATAATGGCGCGTCAGCCAGAAGTAAAATCCGAACAGTCAAAGCTCACGACCGTTCTGCGGGCAATGGGCAATGCCAAACGAATGCGAATTCTGAATGAACTTGCCGATGGCCGCGAACGATCGGTATCCGAACTGGAAACGGTGATGAACAGCCTGAGCCAGTCCGCTTTGTCACAGCATCTTGGCCGCCTGCGCCGTGCCAATATCGTGCGGACACGCCGAAAATCACAGACCATCTATTATTCGATCGATGACACGGATGTTTTGCGGATATTGCGCCTGCTGGAACATATCTACACTGACGATCCAACAATGCAGCGCACCAAACATTAACCCCTCCCCCACCAGTAAAAGCCACCAGCAAAGCCCACCGCTGAAGCCGCCCGGCCAGCTTTTCTCCGACCTATGGCCGCGGTGACACATTTACGCCGAACGGTAAATGCCGATGGGCAATGATTGAGGGGCAATCATTTAAGGGGCATGGGACCAGACAGACAAAACAATATGACGCCACCCCCTACATGGTGAATTCCTGTTGCACCCGTTGGCATGATATGCAACATCAAACGTAGTGATTGTTGCCAGTGGTAGCACGGGTCCGTACCATCAGCACCAGCAGTGGCGATGATGGACCATGACGCATAATGGTAAACAGTTCGCTGCTCGTTCCAAGACCGGGTTAATCATGGATTACCCGTATCAGGCGTCATTTTTATGTATATCTATTTGCCCATCGCTGAAGTCTCGATGCATATCGGCATCATCATCGGACTTGGTGGCGGTGTCGGGTTTCTATCAGGGCTGTTCGGAGTCGGTGGTGGCTTTTTGATGACGCCCCTGCTGATCTTCTTTGGCATCCCCCCGGCAGTTGCCGTATCGACGGAGGCAAATCAGATTGTCGCCTCGTCGGTATCCGGCGTTTTAGCGCATATGCGGCGGGGCAATGTCGATTTCAAAATGGGCGGCATTCTGATGCTTGGCGGTGTTATAGGCTCCTCGCTTGGCGTCGTGCTGTTCTCCTTTCTGCGCTCAATCGGTCAGATCGATCTGGTGATCAAGCTGTCCTATGTCGTCTTTCTCGGGATCATAGGCGCGCTGATGCTGGCTGAGAGCCTGCGCACGATCATGCGGTCGCGCAAACCGGGCGGAACGCGGGGCAAGCTGCACCAGCATAACTGGCTGCATGGCCTGCCCTTCAAGATGCGCTTTCGCCGCTCAAAGCTCTATATCAGCGCCATCTTGCCGCTTGCAATCGGCGCTTTTGTCGGCGTTTTGGCGGCGATTATGGGCGTTGGCGGCGGCTTTATTATGGTGCCGGCGATGATCTATCTGCTTGGCATGCCAACATCAGTGGTTGTTGGCACATCGCTGTTCCAGATCATTTTCGTGACGGCCAACGTCACCCTGCTGCAGTCAATCCAGACACAAACAGTCGATTTCGTATTGGCGGGTCTGTTGCTGTTTGGTGCGGTGATCGGGGCGCAGTTTGGCAGCCGGGCCAGTTCGGTCCTGCGCGGCGAACAATTACGCGGTCTGCTGGCGCTGCTGGTTTTGGCTGTCTGTGTGAAAATTGGCTATGATTTGGTGGTCAGGCCCGAGGATCTGCTGTCGGTGGAGTTGCTGAAATGAGCCGGCAAAACAGTGTGATGATAATGCTGGGATTGTGGCTAATGCTGGCGGTGGTGCCGGCCAGCGCCGCCCCGCAACGGCTTGTCGCCGATCTCTCGCAGAACAATGTCGAGATCACCAGCAGCTATCACGGCACAGAACTGCTGCTCTTTGGTGCCTTTGAGGGCAGCGATGGCGATGATGTCGTGCTGCTTGTCTCCGGCCCTCAGATTCGCCTTGCCCAGCGGCGCAGCGACAAGGTGGCCGGCATCTGGGTCAATGTCGAGACCAATATCTGGGAAAATGCACCCAGCTTTTACCATGTTTTCTCAACACGCCCACTTGCCGAGATTGCCACACCCGACACGCTCCGTGCGGCCAGAATTGGCGCCCGTAGCCTGCCGCTGGAATTCACCAGGCAAGGGGGCGCACAAAACGGCCATGAGCAGAGTGCAAAAGCAACGACAGCCAATGCCGCAACCATCGCCAGCGCAGATATGATTGGTGGGCTGATCCGCAATATGCAGGATATGGGCCTGTGGGCCGAAAAAACAGCAGCGGTGACCTTGCAGCGGAACATGCTGTTTCGGGCAACGCTGGATTTGCCAAAAAATGTACCTCCGGGTAATTATGAGGTTCGTGTCGTGCATTTTCGTGATGGCGATGTCCTCAGTGAAGAAATGACTGGCATGAAGATAAAGAAGGCTGGATTGAGCGCGCTGATCTATAATTTTGCGCACGACTATTCGGCGTTCTATGGGTTGTTCGCAATTGTCTTTGCTGTGTGTTCGGGCTGGCTCGCGGCCGTCGCCTTTCGCCGCAAATAGACGCGGATAACAACATAGTTTTGGTGAAACTTACCTGTTCAGGAGGCTGACGATGGCAAAGAAGGATCCGGTATTTCTGGTCGTTGTTGACGATTCGGAGGAAATGCATCAGGCACTGCAATTCGCCTGTGGGCGCGCCAAAGCCGTTGGCGGCAAGGTCGCGCTGATGTATTGCATCGCACCCGCCGAATTTGAATATTGGGCCGGGGTTGGCGAATTGATGCGCCAGGAAGCGCGCGAGGCCGCCGAGGAAAAAATGACCATCCATGCCGAATATGCCAAGGGGCTGACAGGTGAGATTCCGGTGCTGTTCGTTCGCGAGGGTGACACCAGCGATGAATTGCTGGCGCTGATTGACGAGGAGCCGTCAATCTCGTTGCTGGTTCTGGGCGCGGACACCCAATCAGAGACAGCCGGACCCCTGATCAGTTTTCTGACGTCACGCGGGGCGTCACTTTGCCGGGTGCCGATCACCATCGTTCCAGGCAATCTTAGCGATGAGCAGCTTGACGCGCTTTTCTGATCAGCATCTTTAGCCGAGGCATCTGTAACCACAGCATCGTTAACCACAGCATCTTTAACCGAGGCAAAACCATCCTATATCTTGTAAGGCCGGGTTATACCCATGGTGGTCCAGTGCAGCCGGTCTGCACGGATCTTGTTCATAAACAGCCAGCACAGGACGGGTTCATGAGCCGATTTATCACTGTACTTCTGGGAGTTACCTTTTTCATTATGACAACTGCAGCAAACGCAACCAGCGACAATGGGGCGGGACAGACCCTGCTTCTCGAGACCAGCCAGGGGCAGGTCGAAATCAAAATGCTACCCGAACTGGCGCCAAAACATGTGGCACGGATCACCGAACTGGCCAGCAACGGCTTTTATGACGGCATTATTTTTCACCGGGTGATCCCAGGCTTCATGGCGCAGACCGGCGATCCAGATGGCACCGGCATGGGCGGTTCAGGACAGAAACTCGAAGCTGAGTTCACCGATTATGAGTATCGTGACGGCACGGTTGGCATGGCCCGCTCAATGAACCCGAATTCAGGTGACAGCCAGTTTTTCATCTGTTTTGAGGGGTGTGGACATCTGACAGGCCAATACACCGTCTGGGGACAGGTTGAGCGCGGCATGGACACAGTGCGCAAGATCGCCATTGGCGAACCGCCGGCCGATCCGGACAAGATCGTCTCGGCAAGCATCATCGACTAAGACCTGACCACAGCCCTTTCAACGGCTGATAAACGCTGACCTCGGATTATTCTTGGTAAGATCATACGGGGCCAGATCATTCGTTGTGTTCAGTTGGTGGCGGGGAGCGGGCGCGCCCTTGGCCGGCTGGCGAAATAGACGATGATCCCTGCCCAGATCAACCCAAAGGTCAGCCCGTCGGCAAAGGTGAACACCCCGCCAAAGACGAACACGCCAAGGCAGAGCTGGGTTGTCGGGTTTGCGTAGAACAGCAGGCTGGCCATGGCCATCGGCAGGTCTCGATTGCCCGCATGATAGAGCAATAACGGCACCACCGTGATCACACCGGCGAGCAACGCCAGCAGAATATTGATAAATCCGCCGCCATAAAAGACTGGGTGGCCAACATAGGCCATCCAGATGAGATAGCCGGCCGCCAGAGGCACCACGAACAGCGTTTCGACAAACATGCCCATGACCGGATCAATTCCCATCTTTTTTCGGGTCACACCGTAGAGACCAAAGGTAACAGCCAGACATAGCCCGATGGCCGGCAGCCGGCCATCCAGCCCCATCTTGGCAAGAACACCGCAAACGACAATGCCAACCGCCACCCAGCCGAGACGGTCCAACTGTTCACGCAGAAGCAGGATACCCAGAACAACGGCAACAAGCGGATAGATGAAGTAACCGAGCGCCGCCTCGATGGCGTGGCCCGACTGCACGGCGTAGACAAACATGCCCCAATTCGCCGTCAGCAAAAATGACGAGACGAGAAAACCGCGCCGTGTCGCACTGTCGGCGATGACACCGGGAAGTTTTTGGACGCCGCCCGTCATCACCATGTACGGGAGCAGCAGAACCCCCGACCAGAGCGCCCGATGGGCAACAATCTCATAAGGGTCGGTGGTATCGACAAGATCAATATAGAGTGGCACAAGCCCCCATAGCAGCGCCGCGGCAAGGGCAAAGGCAGCGCCGCGAAAGCTAATTTTTGACGCAGGAGGCATTGGGGCCATCTTTCACGGTAACAGGGACAGGAACGCATAGGCCAATCAGTACGAAGCCAGGAGAGAGATGGTTATATGACTGTTTTTCAATTAGTTGAAGCCCTGTCAGGACGCGGCCGGCAATTTCTGTCTCGCGTTGGGCCGAGCACGCTTCATAAAGCTGTAACATCAATCGATTAGGAAGTTGGCAATTAAAAATTTGACAACATGGGCCAGCCGCCACATATGTAGGGAGCCGTAGGGCTATATGAGACCTGATTCCCGTGCGAACAGTGACATATGTAGCATAACACTGAATAACTGGTCGAAACCGGCGGCTTGTTTCGGCTCAATTTGGAGACTAAACGAATGTCACAAGGCACTGTAAAGTGGTTTAACACGCAAAAGGGATATGGTTTCATCAATCCCGATGATTCTGGCAATGATGTGTTCGTTCACATCACCGCTGTCCAGAATTCCGGTCTGAATGGACTGAATGAAGGGCAGAAGGTAACATTTGACCTTGAGGAACAGCGCAACGGTAAAGTCGCCGCTGTCAATCTCGCCGTCGTAGAATAGCTGTCTGCCAGCTGACGTGCTGCCCATAGGGCAGACATCAGCAAACGCATACAACAGTTTGCAGATAATAAAAAAGGTCGCCGTCATGGCGGCCTTTTACCTTTCCGGTGTCCTGCCTTTTAAGACTAGGCAATCGGCAGAGGAACGATTGTTGCGGTCCGATCGCCCCAATTACACGCGACGTCAACCGGCTGGCCCGACTCGATTGCCGCCACCGAGACCATGGCGACAGCGATGTTTGACTGCACCCGCGGTGAATAGGCCGCCGCCGAGGCATACCCGACATAATCACCATTTTGATGCAGTTTCCACCGAGCCTCGTTGGTGGTGGGGAATGGGTCGCCATCGATCAACAAACCCATAAAGCGCCGTTTCACACCCGCATCGCGCAAGGCACGGAGCGCCGCCTTACCCACGAAATCCTGCTCTTGATCGACATCAATGAATTTATCCATTCCCAGTTCATAGGGGGTGGTCGCATCATCCGTATCGGCGCCATAGGATATCAACCCACTTTCCACACGCTCGATGTAGTTTGGCGCGCCGGGACCAATGCCATAGCTTGCCCCCGCCTGTTTGACCAACTGCCAAAGTCTGGCACCATATTGGCCATCGCGCAGATAGAGTTCATAACCACCCTGCTTTGACCAGCCAGACCGCGCCAAGACAAGCGGAATGCCCTCAATCTCTGCCTCAGCAAAGCCAAAATATCTGAGCTCTCTGATCCAACCACCAAACATATCGGCAACAACGTCGGTGGCTTTTGGTCCCTGAATGGCGAGCGGTGAGACATCGGGTTCATAGACGCGGACATCCATGCCCCGCGCCCCGGCGATGCCACCAGCCCACAAGGAAATGTCACTATCGGCAATGGACAGCCAGACCTCATCATCAGTGATCTGGAGAAGCACCGGATCATTGATCACCGTGCCTTCATAATTGCAGATTGGCACATATTTGCCCTGGCCAATTTTCAGCCCGTCAAGATTGCGCGGCGTCAGATAGCGGGCCAGCGCAACAGCATCCGGCCCCTTCAGCGCCACTTGGCGTTCAACACCAACATCCCACATGGCAACGCCATTGATCACCCGTTCATATTCAGCGGCCGGATCGCCATAGCTGGTCGGCATATACATATGATTGTAGACACTGGCAGCGGCCATACCATCGGCACGGGCAGCGTCAAAAAACGGGCTTTTGCGAACACGTGCCCCAATTGAGAGTTGCAGCACCATCAGCGCCTCCTATAAAAAACCAACCGTTAAACGCAGGGATAGTGCCACAGCTTTTTTCCACAGTTATTCAGCTTGCGTCAGAAAGCAGGGCGGATTCTGGCCAAAATTCACTCAAAGACACCTCATGCGGGGAAACCTGCACTGGAAACTATGTCAGGTGAAAAAATCGCGCACTGCGGCGGTGAATTGGTCAACTTCGGGCACCCCGCAATCCAGATGCGTGACAAGGCGGACATGGTCGCTATCGGCGACAATCAATATCCCCTTTGCCGCCAGATGATCACGCAACCGAACGCCAGCACCCTCGGCAAAATCGACAAACACCATGTTAGTTTCTACCGCCGCCGGATTGGCAGTGACGCCGGGAATTGCGGCAAGCTGTTCGGCAAGCCGCAGGGCATTGTCATGGTCACTGGCAAGACGGTCGATGTGATGATCAAGAGCGTAGAGGCCAGCCGCCGCAAGAACGCCGGCCTGACGCATACCACCGCCAACGAGCTTGCGAATGCGGTGGGCCCGCCTGATAAATGATTTTGGACCCGCCAGAATGGTGCCAACCGGCGCGCCAAGCCCCTTTGACAGACAGAGAGAGACAGTGTCCACATCGGCCACCAAATCAGCTGGTGAGATGCCGAGCCGGACCACCGCATTCATCATTCGGGCGCCATCAAGATGCACGACAAGCCCATGTTCATGCCCACATCTGGCAGCGTTGGTGATGGCTGACAGCGGCTGAACCTGACCATGCCAGCTATTTTCCAGCGACAGCATGCGCGAGATCGGGCAATGTTCGTCATCCGGTTTGATTGTCCGTTTGATCGTCTCTGGTGCGACAGACCCATCCGTATTCATCGCCATTGGCGCAAACATGATGCCGCCAAGCACCGAGGCACCGCCTGCCTCGTCAATGAAAACGTGATAGTCAGCGCCACACAGAATTTCCTCGCCACGCTGGCAATGCGCCAACATCGCCGCCAGATTTGACTGGGTGCCACTCGCCATAAACAGCGCTGCCTCCTTGCCAAGCAGGCGTGCGGCCCGGTCCTGCAGCTCATTCACGGTCGGATCGTCACCATAGACATCATCACCGACAGGCGCTGCCAGCATTGCCGCACGCATTCCCTCGGTCGGCTGGGTGACAGTATCGCTCCGCATATCGATCAGCGGTGCCTGATTGGATTTTCCAGCGCCAACATAACTCATCTTCTACTCCTCTGGCCTGCGCCTGTGATATAAGCTCATGGACTGCCTGACCATACCCGCCGCATCGGGGTTGAGTGTGCATTGAGCGCGTTGTAGAGCGCAAGATCTATTGACGGGCGAGATAGGATTTGAGATCGAAATCAGGATTGGCAACATCAGCGGGATGTGGGCTTAGCCCCGCCTCCAAACAGCGTTTGCCCATCATGTAGCCAGCGGTATCACGGACGGCCTCGACGGCGCAAAGCCGGCCGGCATCATAGCTCCAGACCGAATGGCCACCATCGCGTTTTCCGGGTCGGGTGACCTGCTGAACGTCATCCCCGGCGGGAGGGACAATGCCAGCTGATTGCAGACGCGCATCAAATTGTTCTGACCAGAACCACGGGGCTTGGCGTGCCGGTGGCGCGGTGTCGGTGAGGGCTGCCGCCGCCCGCGCCGCGCTGTCCTGGGCGTTGTGAACCGACTCAACTCGGATTGGCGTAGCATGGATCTGCGGCGCTGTTTCACCCGCAAGAGCAACATCACCAATGGCATAGATGCCGGGATGGCTGGTCTGCATGTCGGCGCCAACCAGAATGCCATTGCCGCACGCAAGGCCGGCCGCCTCCGCAAGCCGCATGTCCGGTTGAACACCAATCCCGACCAGCAGAAGATCGGCGGTGAGCGTACTGCCATCGGCAAGACGCACACCGGTAAAGGCATCATCGACACTGTCAATGGCGGCGAGTGTGGTGCCAGTGTGAAGCTGCACACCATGATCACGATGAAGCGCATCAAAGAAGGCGGATATCTGCGGGCTGGCAACGCGGGCAAGCAGCCTGTCCGCAGCCTCAATCACATGCACATTCTTGCCGGCCTTGCACAGACTTGCCGCCGCCTCAAGCCCGATATAGCCACCGCCAATGATGATGGCGCTTGCCGCGGTCCCCATGACCCGGCGCAGGTGAATGGCATCATCGGGGGTGCGCAGCAGATGCACACCGTCCAAGCCCGCTGCAGCCGGCAACTGGCGGGCGGTGGCACCGGTTGCCAGAACCAGTGCGTCATATGGCAGAGTCTCATCCGGGAGGACAACATGGCGGGCGGCAGCGTCAATGGCGGTGACGGTGACGCCAAGACGCAGGTCAATGTCATTATCCTGATACCAGCTGGCCCGGCGCAGCAAAAAACCGCCCTCATCAGCCGACCCCACCTCCGGGTCAGCGAGCAGAAACGCCTTTGACAGAGGTGGGCGTTCCATCGGCAGGTCTGTGCCGCAGTCGATCACACTCAGACGGCCGGCAAACCCATTGCGCCGCAGCGCGTCCGCACAGGCAACACCTGCATGGCTTGCCCCAATAACAATCACCGAATCCAACAGCCTGTCTCCTGTGTTCACGCCTGATGTTCGCGCCTGACGAGAATGGCAAAATTCTGTGAGCAGTCAATCCCGAAGATGATGCAAAATTGCCAGTGTTTGCGCGCTGTAAAAAGTTGCATGTGCGGGCTAACGGTGGCAAGGCTGATGGTTGCAGGATGACCGGATGATGATCGAATTTTAACAGGGGATGGTGATGCAGGAATATTGGCAGAACTACATCAATGGCAGATGGGTTGATGGGGGCAGCGGACGGCTGGCCATCACCAATCCCGGAACTGGTGAAAAGCTGGCGGAAATTGCGCTGGCCAGTCGGCAGGATGTTGATGATGCGGTGGCAGCGGCGCGCGCCTGTCATAGGAGTGGTGCGCTGTCTACACTGCGCCCGGTTGAACGTTCGCGCATGATGCGCCGAATGGGTGATTACCTGCTGGCGCACCGCACCGAGATTGCCGAGCTGCTGACGCTGGAATCCGGCAAGCCCTATTGGGAGGCAGTGATCGAGGTGGAGGGCGCGGCCCGCTATTTTGAATATTATGGCAATCAGGCAGAAACGGTTGAGGGCCGATCAATCCCGCTTGGTGGTGACTATCTTGATTTCACCATCTATGAACCCTACGGCGTCTCGGCGCAGATTATCCCGTGGAATTATCCGCTGGAAATGACAGCGCGCGGCATTGCCGCAGCCCTCACAACGGCGAATGCCTGTGTTGTCAAAACGCCCGAGCTGGACCCGCTGACCAACAGCTATCTTGCGCATGCGGCAGAGGCAGCCGGTTTGCCCGATGGGGCGCTGAACATTCTGTGTGGATATGGTGACGAGGCAGGCGCGCAGCTGGCCGGCCATGCCGATATTGGCACTATCGTTTTCACCGGGTCGGTGGAAACCGGAACCAAAGTGGCGCTTGCGGCGGCGGCCAATCTGAAGCCAGCAATTTTGGAACTTGGCGGCAAATCGGCGGCAATTGTTATGCCGGATGCTGATCTGGATGTGGTGATGGAGTCCGTGCGCTGGGGCATTTTTTTCAATGCGGGGCAAGTCTGTTCGGCGATGTCACGCCTGATTGCCCATGCCGACGTGCATGACGAGCTTGTAGAACGGTCAGCCGCACTGGCGCAAAGCCTATCGGTCGGCCCAGGTATCGAACGCCGGGAATTTGGCGCCACCATGGGCGCGATGATCTCCGACGGGCAGCGCGACCGCGCCGAGAATTTATGCCGCAATGCCGAGCGGGGCGGCGCAAAATTAGTGACCGGTGGACATCGGCTTAACCAGCCGGGGTCATTTCTGGCACCAACAGTTTTCAGTGATGTCTCCAGCGATATGGAGATCGCCCAGACAGAGGTGTTCGGGCCAGTGCTTACCGTGCTGAAAACCACCTCGGAAGCAGAGGCCATCAAGATTGCCAATGGCACAGACTATGGCCTTGTCGGCGGTATTTTCACAGCCGATATTGACGCCGCCCATCGCGCCGCACGGCAAATTCAGGCGGGCCAGATTTTCATCAATGAATGGTTTGCCGGTGGCGTTGAGACCCCCTTTGGCGGCTATGGCAAATCGGGCTATGGCCGGGAAAAAGGGCGCGAGGCGCTGTGGAATTACGTGCAGACAAAAAACATCGCCTATCGCACGCGCTGATCACCCCTCATTGCGGCGCAGCAATGTATCTTTGCGCCGCAGCAGCAATTCTGGCAGACCAGTCAAATCAGGAATGACATTTTCTGGCTTGATCGCAGAGTCCGGGCGCGCATCCACATCATCGGCGATGCAGATGAAATCCGCCACACCAGCAGATATGGCAGCGCCATAATCAGCACGGGTATCACCAATCATCAGCGCCTGCGCAGGATCGACGCCATTGGCGGCGCAGCAATAGAGCAGGCCACCTGGTTCAGGCTTTGCGCCATGGCCGCTATCGGCCCCAACAACCGTGGAAAAAAGTGTGGCAACTCCCAGATCAGAGAGATTCTGCTGGGCCGAAACCTCATTGTCGTTGGTCAGAAGTGCAAGCCGGAACCCCGCCGCATAAAGATTGCCAAGGGGAGTCTTGATATCACCTTTGGCAACAGATTTGCCGCGCACAAGTTTGAGCATGAGCGCCTCGATTTCCGCCTGATAGCCCCTGTCTGACTGAAGGTCGAACATGGCAGCAGGCAGATGTTTCTGCCAAACCGACTGAATCGCAGCAAAGGAGTCGCGGGCGAAAACCCCACCCGGATCAATCTGGCCGCTGGCCGCATCAACGCCAATCAACGCCAGGAGATCTGGCGCGGTGATAGTGTTGTTGCCGTCTGGCAGCCGGGAAATGGTGTGGGCGGCGACAGCCTCAATAACCGGTAGCCATGTGGCGGTCAGGCTCAGAAGAACGCCATCCTTGTCAAAAACCAGCAGCTTGATCATATGCAGACCCTGTGGTGATGATTGAGGTGGTAGGTCCCAGAGAATGGCGCATTTGGACGTGCCTGCCAAGCCGGATTCGCCGGAGCCAGATGCGTGGTCTATCCACCGCTTTTTGTGGCCGCTGGGCGGCGCTGCGCCGCAATCACCGGATCAACAGCAGGATGCGCCCGCATTGCGCTCATGAAGGCAGCCAGTTTTGGCCGCGTGGCTAACAGCCTGTCCCGGTCAAGATCCCAACGTGCCAGCATGTAGAGATAGAAATCAGCGGCAAAAGGCGTTTCACCACACAGAAATGGACACAGCGTTTCCTCAATGAAATCATAGGCCGGCATCTGTTCTTCAACGGCGAGGCTTTGCACCGCATCATAAGCGCTCTCGGGCGCATAATATTCTGTTCGGTGTTGCCGGTGGTAGGCAGGATAAATGCAGGTTGCCAGCATCGCCAGATATTGCCAGTGCTGGGCGCGGGCGGCGCTGCCAACAGGTGGGGCCAGCGTGGGAAACACCTCGAGCAAATGCGCGGTGATCGCCAGCGTCTCACAGATGCTCTGACCATCAGGACAGATTAGAACAGGTATCTTGCCAAGCGGATTGAGCGCGCGGAACGCTGGCTGCTGCATCTCGTCAGATTTGGGAAAGCTGATGTCATAATCCTGACCCACAGCGGTCAACATAAATTCGGCAATCAGTGAGCCTGCCCCCCGCATGCCAAAAATCTGATAGCGCTGTTGCATCTGCCACTCCTTTACCTGCTGCACAATTATATCGGTCGCTGAGGAGAGTGCCAGCCAGACATCATTGCTGCAAAGTTTTTTTAAGGGCGTTGTTGTTGACGCTCTTGTTGGCAGGCACAATCAGCCATTGCCAAGAAATTATCTTTGCTGCGATTTTTATCAAATTTTGATATGTATTGGGTATGGCAATCATCGACCCCCGGCACCTGCTCCAGTTCCACGAGATCATCCGCACCGGCTCCTTCACCCGGGCCGCCGAAACGCTTGGTCTGACGCAACCCGCCCTGACGCGAAACATGAAGGTGATGGAAGGACGTCTTGGCTTTGAGGTTCTGGTGCGCTCCCGCCAGCGTATCGTGCCAACAACGATTGGTGTCAGGATCCTCGAGGAGGCCGAATCGGTGGTCAAGGCCGAGCGCCGAATCATTGAATTGACCGATAATTTTGGCGAAACCGGCGACCAGATTCTGCGGATCGGCTGCACGCCATCGGCCAGCCTGTCGATCATGGCCGAGCCGTTACGACAGTTTGCCCAGCAGATGCCGACAGCCCGATTTGACGTGCACAGCGCACCAGCGTCGGCGTTGGTGGCGCAGTTGGCAAGCGGCAAAATCGAGCTGGCCTTTGGCCCGATGCAGATGGCAGAGCAATTGCCAAACACCGCCGGACAGGAATTTTTTGACACTCAGATGATGATCATCGCGGGTCACCGGCACCCGTTGGCCCGGCGCGCCTCATTGAGCCCAGCCGATTTGCGGGACCAGCGCTGGGCATTGTATCAACCGGGAACGCATATCCGTGAATTGTCAGACAGAATTCTTGACGGCATGGGACTGAATGAGGACAGCGCTGCTGTGACCGCTCTGCCGGCTGGTCTTATTCTGCCATTCCTGGAAATGGGCGATCATCTTGGCATCGTGCCGCATTACAGCCTTGCCGAGACCGGCGACAGATTTCTAAGGATCAGGACGGCAGGCGCAAAATTCTCCTTTGGCGCAATCTGGAAGGCGGACGGCGCGCCAAGCCCACTTGCAGCCCGGTTTATCCACTTGATGACCGCGCTGATGCGGGGGCTCCGGTAACGCCCGCAGCCCTTGTCGTGCCTATGATTTGCGGCCGATAGTGCCTGACACCTCGGCACCCAGCTCGATGACCAGCGAATTGGTTTTCAAATCGCCATCAATTGCAGCGGTAGAACCGATATTCAACTCCTCTGTGGTCAACTTGCCCTTGAAATTGCCAGACAGCTCGACCTTGGCAGCGTTGATTTGCCCGTCAAACATGCCAGAGGCATCGAGAATGACCTCGATGGCATTAATCTCACCCTTGAAATGGCCAGCGATCAGAACCGGTGACTGGCCCGCATCGAGCTTGCCTTCCATGATCATGCCTTCGGTGATTGTGGTGTAAGATTCCATTGTCCTTGATCCTTTTTGTAAAGCCAGCGATCAGTCGCAACCGCCAGGGCTATAATGTGAGCGATGCTATTGCTTGGCCTCAGGTTCGGCGTCAGCCTCGGCCACAGGCTCTTCGGCCTCGGACTCACCCGCCACAACTGGATCTTCCCAATTGTGAACAACACGGCAATTCAGTGCCGCACCACGGTCCATCTGCAATGACTGATAATGAATTTCCCCAGCGATCTGCGCGGTCTGGGTTGCCCAGATGCTGCCAGCGCGCATCGTGCCATCATAGCTGCCGCCAATCACCACAAGATCAGAATTGACCTCACCAACAAATTTGCCCGATGCCCCGATCGACAGCTTTTCAGCCTTCAAATCTGCCTCGACAACACCTTCAATCTCAATTGATTTCACATTTGAGATGGTGCCTACGAATTTGGCGTCGGCACCGATCACTGCTTTTGACTTATCCATCTGCTTTTCTCCCTGCTTCAAGCATGGGTTGGTGATCTCTTGCGCTCACCAGCCTACAATTACTGCTCCAACATTAACTTGATGATTTGGATTTCCTGCGTTTATTGAAGCGCGCCGCCACATGCGCACCTGCCTCAACCTCGATGCCGGTGCATTTCAAATCTCCCTCGAAATGAGCCGTATCGAGTATCTGCACCCGATCGGAAACGACATCGCCTTTGACATTACCTGCGATCACCGCTTCTGTTGTGTTCAATGAACCAGTTAAGGTTGCATTATTTTCCACAACAAGGTTTCTACAGTTGATGTCTCCATCAACAATGCCAGCTAAAATGATGTCTCCAGAGGATGTGACAGAGCCGGTGATTCGCATGTCTTCGTCGATGAGCGACGCAGTGGCTTCTTCACCCTCTTCTTTTTTTCCTTTTTCAAACAAAATATCCTCCTGAATTTACTTGGCAAATTATTCAGCGGGAAAATTTTTCAACTTCCTTGCGCTGAACGGTAACAAATTTAGCGTACAGTCGTTACCTATAGTGTACCTGCTTGTTGCATAAATACGATCTTTCTTATGAACGACAAGACGCCAATTTAGTTAAGTTGAGGTTCCGGACCCCACCATGGCCGATGATGTAGTTGATATCCGCAAGCGCATCGAGGAAATCCGCAACGAGGTTTCCACGGCAATGGCCTCAAACCGGGCAACAGCCATTGATGCCAAGCCAGCCGGTGAAATTGCCGAATTCTCGGTGCCAGGTGTCACCGCGCCACTCGGCAACCCGACGGCAGGCAGCGTCCAGCAACAACAGGCGGTGATGGCTGACGAGGCGTTGCTTCTCGACACCAAGGCCGGACTTGAGGAAGCGCTGAAGCTGCCTTCCTTCCAGTTGAATGTTCGCAACCAGAACACCAATCGCTATCTGATTGTCATCCTGATCGCACAATTGGTGACAAATATCGCGCTGATTGGCATTCTCTGGACCAAGCTCGGTTAGATCATGCGCGCGGTTGTTGGCAGGTTCTTGAGCAGGATCAAACCACCGGTTCTTCGATCCAATGACCCGCAGACACCTTTTAAGACGCGTGGACGTCACTGGGTGCTCGAGGAGACGCGGTTTCTGCTACTGACACGGCGTGGCCCCATCGAAATTGTCGTCAAGCCAACCTATGTCTTTGCTGCCGCTTTCGTTGGGCTTGTCGGTGCTGGCGTGATCGCCGCAACAACCCTGTTCATTGGCTATAAATCGGTTGAGGTGGTCAGCAATGACACGATCTCCACCGCCGAGGCAAGTGTCCCACTCACCGAAACGCTCACCGACCCGATCGATATCGGCCAGGATTTCATGCCGCTGGCCAATGCCAATGAAGGCTTCGATGACGATGTCACCGGCCAGTCAATGCTGCTGGCCTATGAAACCAGCATGGAGAATGATCTCGATGCCAAGCTGGCACCCGGGCCTGACAGCCCCGCCCCGGTCATGCCGAGTGGCAGCAAGACCGATGGCGAGGACAGCCAGATCGCAGCTACCGTTATCGGGGATAAGGGTGTCACCAGCGTTGCGCTGCAGGGGCCATTCGCACCCAGTGCAGCGGCGCCTGCGCTTGCTGAAATGGCCGCTTTGAGCGCCGCAGCTCCCCCATCACCCCAGAGCGCGGCAAGCACCCCACAGGAAATTACCACTGATGTGGGCACTGACGCCGAGGCCGAGAATGATGTCAATCCCGAGGCGGTGGCGATGATCGGATCAACCGCGCCGACCGCAACGGACGCGTTGATGGCGATGTTGAAAGCGCCCTTTTCCAGTCCCTTCAAAAGTTCGATCCGGCCCTGGGTGGAGTCTGATGAAAGACGCCCACAGAACGATGAAGTGGAAACAGAAACCGTGCTGGCACCGGGCGGTGCCATCACCATTGCGCTGAACCCCGGCAGGATTGCCGCAATGGAACCGTTTGCGCCTGACAGCGACATACCCGTGGTCACGCCAGCGGTGCGCCAGCTTAAAATGCTGCGGTCCATGGCGCGGGAGGTCAGGTCAATCAGGACGCATATGACAGGCCTGGGCATCGCCGATAGCTATCTGCCGCCAGCCACCGCCTGGGATCAGCAGATTGCCGACACTGATTTCGCCTCGCTCACCATGGCGCTCGAGTCGCATCGTTCCGCATTGAACAGGGTGCCGCTAAAACCACCCATGCTGTATTTCTACATCTCCAGCAGCTATGGCAAGCGCAAGCATCCGGTAACAGGCCAGATACGCCAGCATCATGGCATTGATCTAGCCGGCACCTGGCAGGAGGAGGTTCACGCCTCGGCTCCGGGAACGATTATCCATGCTGGCAAGATGGGGTCCTTTGGCAATGTCGTTCGGATCAGACACGCCTATGACATCACCACCACCTACGCGCATCTTTCACGCATTCTGGTGAACAAGGGGGCCGACGTGACGCATGGGACGGTTATTGGCAAGATGGGACGCACGGGCCGCGTGGATGGTGCCCATTTGCATTATGAAATCCGCATCGGACGAAAATCGCTGAACCCACAGACATTTTTCAATATTGGTAACCGCATCGGCATTGGCGGCGCACTGACCCAGATTTCATCTGCAGATTGATCGGGCAGGCTAATATTCCCCGCCGCCAGGTCGTTTACATCAAGATAGCGTTTTTTCCGCGCGGCCGGCAGGGCCGCAGCAGCAGTTCAAGGCATGGCAGAGAGATATGAGGGCTTCACAGCAGATCACACAGCAGAGCATGGATCGGATCATGGGTCAGATCAGGGCGCGAACCACTTTGATGGTGGCAGCCGGAATGTGGCTGGGCCTGTCGGCATGCGAGCTGTATGTGGTGGATCATGCGGGCCAGTTGCCACCGCAGGTGGTGCAGTCGGCTCTTTCAACTGAGCCAAAGCCAGAACCGCTGCCGGGAAGTGATCTGGTGGTTTTCATGGACAGCACCACGGCACAGCTGGCGGGTTGCAGGGCCATTTCCAACATCAGATTTTCACACAATGGCAGCTATGGCGATGGCTTGACGCTCCTGCGCAACGCCGCCATCCAGATCAATGCCAATCGCATGGTGCCGATCCGGCTGCTGGAAAATGTCGAGAACAGCGGCGGGCCACATCTCTATCAGGTTAAACTGATGCGGTGCCCGGAGCCAGAAACACAGGGAACAGAAGCCAATGGGTGACGTTATCTATCTGCCAACCACCAAAAAGGGTGCTGATCTGTCCGTTGGCGATTATCCGTCTCTAACAAGAGAAGAGGTGCGCCGGCTTGAGACCATCCGTGACAATATTGAGCAATTGCTGAATATGGTCTCCGGTATCCGCAACGATCCCGAGGCGGTGGCGTTGGCCGCCGGACGTTATGGGCTGATGCGAATGTATCAGCTTCAGGGCCGCGCAGCAGTGATGGCGTTTGCCAATCGTTGCGTTGAAACAGCTGAAATCGCTGAAGATTTGCAAAAATCTTAGCCAAACCCTTCCGCAATCAAAGGTCCGGCTGTTATCCTCTGGGTAATTGCGGTGGCACTATCGTATGCGGGGGAAGTGGGAAATGGTCAAAAGAAAGCGCGTTCTCGAGGTATTGAGCCGGTCAAGTGGTGAAGATCGCGTCAGCAGATGGTGTGATCATTTTCTGGCGACGCTCATCCTGTTGAACCTGTTGGCGGTCTCTCTGGAGTCGATCGACAGTCTGAGTCGGGATTATGGCCTGCTCTTCATGCTGTTTGAAATTTTTTCGGTAACGGTTTTCGGTATAGAGTATGTGCTGCGGATATGGGCAGTGGCCGACAATGAGACAAGCCGCTATAAAACCGCCACCGGACGGCGGCTGGATTATGTGTTCAGCTTTACCGGTCTGATTGATTTGATTGCCATTCTGCCCTCGATTCTGCCCCTGTTTCTGGGGCAGGTCGATCTGCGCTGGCTGCGGGTGCTGCGCCTGGTCCGGCTGCTCAAGATCTCGCATTATTCATCCGCGCTGGAAGATCTGTTTTCGGCCATTCGTGCCGAGAAAGCCGCCTTTGGCGCGGCACTCTATCTGTTTTGTATCGCGCTGTTTGTATCCAGCTCATTGATGTATGTCGTCGAGAATACGGTGCAGCCTGAACATTTCTCATCGATCCCGACGACAATGTGGTGGTCGCTCATCACCTTGACGACAGTTGGTTATGGCGATGTCTCGCCGCTGACGCCGATCGGCAAGCTGGTGGGCGCGTTTACCGCCATCATGGGCGTCTGTGTTGTGGCGCTGCTGACCGGCATCGTCGCCACCGCTTTTGCCAACCAGATTTCCAAGCGGCATGATCTGCTCGAAGCGGAGATCGTGACCGCGCTGAAGGACGGCATCATCAATGAGGAGGAGATGCAGAAAATCACCCAGATGCAGGATGAGCTTGGCATGTCCGAGGAACACACCAAGGCGATGATCGAATTGCTGCGCGACCGTCACCACAGCAATTAGCGGCGGCGAAAAAAACGCCAGAAACTGCTGAAAACTGCTGGAAGTTGGCACGCCGGGCTAACATTCTGTGCGCCATGTCGTCCATGGTTAGAGGAGATGCAACATGCAGGCCGACCTTTTGCCGTTCATTGACTGGAGCTATCATCCGCGCCAGATCATCGCACCAGAGGCCAGGATCATCACAACCGGTGATCCGACTGACATGCTGTTCCTGCTTGAGGAGGGTGAGGCGCTGGCACCAAACGCTGCACGGCGCGGGCAGCACCATCCGGCAGACGCAGCCGGTGCGGATGATATTGCCTATGCGGCAGGGGCTTTGTTGTCACTGCTGGAAATGCTGTCGCTAGATGCCTATCGGCATGATGTGCTGGCGCGTGAGGAGTGCCGCGTGATCGGCATCAACAGGCAGGAGATCAAGGCCATGTGGGACCGCGACAACCGGCTGGCGTGGCCGTTATCCTGTTCGATTGCCGCTACCATCACACAGCGCCGCCAGACCCGGTTCCTGATGTAGATTATGCCTCAGAACAGCACATACATCAGATTGTTCCATGGCGAGGCCCTGTTCCGCGTGGGACAGATGGCGCGGGAATTTTACATGGTCAAATCGGGAGCCATCTATATTCTCGATGAAAAAGGCGTTGTCGCGCTGAAACAATTTCATGCGGGCGAGCTGTTTGGCATCCCGGAAGTGCTGGCGCAGGGGCAATGGGCGAATACCGCAATCGCCAACGGCATCACCGTGCTGACACGTTTTGACGCCTCGCATCTGTTCCGCTCACTCGACCAGATGCCCGAGACGCAGAGCGATTTCATCCGTCATATCGCCAGCCTTGCCTGACATGCCTGATTTATCGTGACATTTATCGTCACTGATAAGCTGTCCGGCACGCCTAATGGCACGATAAATGCAAAAACCACCATAACAGACCGAAGGAGGTTATGGTGAAGCAGACAATTAATCAGAATTTCAGCGCACAGAGCACCCACGAGCCAGCTATCTCACTTGCCGAGCTGTTTGCAGGCAAGACATTGGCCAACAGCGGCGCCCCAGCCATTCCGGCGATTGAGATTGTGCATTATGATCATGATGACAAGCGCAGCAGCTGCGATGTGATTCCACTGAGCGCCTTTGCCATTCACTAGACCTTTGCCACTCACCAATGAGACAGCCATTGGCGGTATATGGAGCCAGCCGCCACTGAATCACTATGTGGAGTCATCATGTGGTGGCATTACGCAAATAGGCCAAGGCGGAAAGATAGAGACCGGATCAGCCAGCCATATTGAGGCGGGCACGACGCCGACGCTCCGATGATGACGGAATGCGCAGCATATCACGATATTTGGCAACCGTCCGGCGGGCAAGCTTCACACCCTTTTCGGAAACCATCGCGGCAATCGCATCGTCACTCAACGGCTTGCCGGCAGGCTCTGCCTCGACAATTGATTTGATCATATCACGCACCGCACCGGCAGCCTTGCTGTCGCCATCATCACTGGCGGCAATGGACACACTGAACAGTGATTTCATTGGGAAGCTGCCTTTTGGTGTGGCGATCATCAGGCCGCTGGTCACGCGGCTGACAGTGCTTTCATGCATGCCGACAGCCTCAGCGACATTCTTCAGCGACAATGGCTTCAACGCGGACAGGCCATGGGTCAAAAACTCGGCCTGACGGGCAACAATCTCGGCGCTGATCTTCAAGGTCGTGCTGTTACGCTGTTCGAGGGCGCGGCGCAGCCAGCGGGCTGAACCCAGGGCCTCGTTCGCATAAGATTTTTCTTCCTCGTTTTTGGCGCGGCGGCTGGCGGCATTCACTTCCGAGGCGTAATCCTCGTTGATGACAAGTGATGGCAGAGTTGACCTGTTCAGATCAACGACCCAGCCCTCCATACCGCGGCTGACAATCACATCAGGAGCGCCAACACGAAGCGGCGCTGACTCGAATGCCTCGCCCGGCTTTGGGTTGAATTCGCGGATCTGTTTTAGGCAGACAGCAATTTCAGTGATATCGCATTTTGCCTTGCGCGCCAGAGCCTCAAGCTCACCGCGGCCCAGCAATTCGAGATTGGCGAGCACGACATCCATCTCCGCCGTCAGAACGGCACCCTCGCGCGCCTGTATGCGCAGACATTCAGCAAGATTGCGGGCAAAGACACCCTCTGGCTCCAGACGTTGGAGAATTTCCAGAACCGCCTCGGCCTCCTCGCATGAACAGCCGCATTTCCCAGCAATATCCTCAACCGTTTGACCAAGCCAGCCACTCGGCTCAAGTGAGTCGGCAAATTCATAGGCGATAAAACGCTGACGCGGGTCGAAGATGCTCAGATCAATCTGGCCAATGACAAATTCGGTCAGGGTCTCGGGCTGGTCGGGAATAAGATTGGCAAGGCTGTCCCAGTCGGTGTCACCGGTGGCAGCTGGCGCAGCGGCGCGGCCAAGGTCAAGTCCGTTCGATTCAAATCTGTTTTCAAAGTCACCATGCGCTGTCGGATCATCAGCCAGAGCCGCGCCCTCGCGCATGCCATCCGCCAGATCAGCCGGGTTTGCCGTCTCAGCCTGCGTATCCCGTGCCTCAGGGGCGGGACGATCAGCATTGTCGGTCTTGGCTGTCTCCACTTCGAGAAATGGATTTTCAAGCGCCTGCTCCTCGAGAAAACTCTGGATATCGAGGTTCGTCATCTGCAGCAGTTTTATGGCCTGCTGTAGCTGTGGCGTCATGACAAGAGATTGCTTCTGCTTTACGCTCAATGATGGCATTAACTGCATGGTTTTCTCCCTTAGTTGAGTTAACGATGAAGAAGAAAATTGCAGTTTGCAAAAAGACTATTTGACGCCGGAGGGTGTCAGAATTTAGACGTTTTTATTGTTGTTTTTCAGATGGTTAATATTTCAGCTTTGAAGGAAACTGGCAAAGCGTCAACAAATGGACGTCAAAAACCGCCGAAAATGGAGGCAAAACGCCCTCTTGAACCCAGCCCGCTCGTTGGTATATCGTTCCTCTCACGTATAATGGCATGGCTATTGAATAACTGATCTCACAATTACGGCCACGGGCACCTGCCCGGCTGGCCAGAGCAGGCGGAAAGGACAGAGACGCAGTGATTACTCTATCGCGAAACAGACCCGCACGCGGCAGCACATGCCAGCGCTGCCGGATTATTCGTTCCTTCATCGCCTTTGCGATCATGCTTGGTATTTTTGCACTCGTCGTTGATGACAGCGCCCGGTTCCTGCAGGCAGTGACGCCGGAACGTGCGGCCAGCGCGATCTGGATGGCCGGCGGTGTGTTGTTTCTGGTGAAGCTGGGGGCTTGGCTACGAGGTCGCCGGACAAGCGTCAGCGCCGATCACGCACCAGCCGAACGGCCAACTGCTGATAGGGGAAAAACCGCCCATAGGTATGGCCGGTAAAGAAGTTCACCGACCACATATGGCGTTTGGCAAAGCGATTGACCTCGCCCGTCCAATAGGGTTCCGACGAAGTTTGCGGGAAATATTTTTTGCTGATTTTGGGGCGCTCGCACTCATGGCATACCAGCCCCTCAAGCTCTTCTCTGGTCGGTAACCGCCAGCTGCCGCCAAGCTGTTCATTTGCCTGCAGGATCGCACTGGCGATTTCCTCCTGGTTCAATTTGACCAGCTTGCCAGTACAGCCTGTCCCATCCCAGACCTGACCGACAGTGCAGCGCAGCCATTCGATGCCAAATTTCAGATCAATAACCACATGGTCACGGGCAATATATTCAGATGCCTGAGTCGTCGATGCGGCGCAGAACATCATCAAACCAGCCAGTAGATGTCGAGCCAAACGCCTCATTTTGGTACTCCCTGTCGCCATATGCCCGTTATATATGGCCTGCGGCGTTGCGTGAATGCAATTGTTTCCGATGTTTACACAGTTTCAGCTGTTTCCTATGCGAGAATCGTGCCGTTTGGCCCCTGCGGTCTTGATCAAAACTCACAAAACCGCAACAATTATTAGACATTGCTAATGTTTTATTCCGAACGGAAACGCGCGGGATAACCTGTTTGGTACGGATATTGCTAGCTTGGCGGGCAATCTGCTTTTTTCAAAGGGTGAGATAACAAATGGATTTGGCATCAGTTATTGGCTTTATCGGAGCCGTTGGAATGATCGTACTTGCCATGCTGCTGGGTGGTGGCGTGTCGCCGTTTATTGACCCCCCATCGCTGGCAATTGTTGGTGGCGGTACGTTCTTTGCCGTTATGTATAACTGTCCCCTGCCCGCCTTTTTCAGCAGCTTCGGCGTGATGGGCAAGGCTTTCTTCCCACCGGTGAAGAAGCTGGAAGATATGGTTGAGCGCATGACCGACCTTGCCGGCATCGCCCGTAAGGATGGCATGATGGCACTGGAAGGTCAGGACGTACCGGACCCGTTTTTTGAAAAGGGCCTGCAGATGCTGGTCGACGGTGCCGACGAAAACAAGCTTGCCAGCCAGTTGACCATGGAAATCAAATCCATGAAGTCGCGGCATGAGGCCAACCAGACAATCATTAAGGCCTGGGTCGATCTGGCCCCGGCAATGGGAATGATTGGCACCTTGATCGGACTGGTTCTGATGCTTGGCAACATGGCTGACCCGAAAGCGATTGGACCGGCGATGGCGGTGGCGCTGTTGACGACACTTTATGGTGCCTTCATTGCCAACATTGTTTTCGCGCCAATGGTTCTCAAACTCGAGGGCTACACCGCCTATGAGGTTGTCTATCGCGAGATGGTTGTCGAGGGTCTGCGTAACATTGCCCGCGGCGAGTCACCACGAAACATTCAAGATATCATGCTGTCCAGCCTGCCGCCGAAACTACAGGCGAAACTGGCTGAAGCATAGGCTCGGCAGAGCTGAACAGAGATTTTGTGGAGAATGAGCTATGGCCGACGCCAAGGAAATCGACGGTGAAGAAGAAGAAGAGGTAGTTGAATTTGAGGAGGGCTGCCCCGAATGCAAGAAGTGCCCGCCTGTAGGGGCGCCAGCCTGGATGGCGACCTTTGCCGACATGGCCACACTCCTGATGGCGTTCTTCGTTCTGATTCTGTCTTTCGCCGAATTCAACGTGCCAAAATTCAAACAGATTTCAGGGTCGCTGAAAAACGCCTTTGGTGTGCAGCGCGTGGTGCCCATTGTCGAACAGCCCAAGGGAACGACAATCCTGTCGTTGAATTTCAGCCCCTCGCCAAACCCATCGATCTCTACGGATATGACGCAGCAGACAACCAGCACAGCGCAGCCTGACCTTGAGCTTAACCAGAAGAAGAAGGATGATGATGGCGGCGAGAGCGAGGCGGCAGATGATATTGTTCGCGCACTTGAAGATGCCATTGCCCGCGGTGAGATCGAAGTGGAAACACTTGGCGAGACAGTCGTTGTCAACTTTACCGCAACTGATGCCGAGGAAAAGGATCTGCCGCAATTGCTGCGCCAGACCATGAACGCGATTGAAAAAGCGCAGGACGCCAGCGGCAAAACCGATCAGGAAGTGCTGATTGGCGGATTGAACGAGGAATTGGGCCAGCTGATGGCCGATGCGAGTGCCGCGCTTGAAGCGCTGACGGCTGCTGATCAGGCAACGCAGGATGCCGCATCCGAACAAAAGAACAAGAATGAAAAGGCCAAGGTTGCCGAAGATGAGTTGAAGGTTGCCCTGCGCCAGGAGATTGGTGAGGGCCTTGTCGCGGTTGAGCGCGAGGAAGACAAGGTGATCATTACTGTCGGTGCCGGTGGTGCCTTCCCGTCAGGCTCGGCGGAACTGACAAATTCAGCCAAGGAAATCATGGCCAATATCGCCGGCGTCAATGCCGAGGGTAGCGGCAAGATCACCGTATCCGGCCACACCGACGACGTGCCTTTGATTTTTGGGTCACAATTCCGCGACAACTGGGATCTGGCTGCCGCACGCTCAGCCAGTGTTGTTCAGGCGCTTGAGGATACCGGCATGATCCCGGCAAGCCGCATGCAGGCTGTGAGTTATGGCGAGTCAAAGCCAATCGAGAGCAACAGCACCGCTGATGGCCGGTCTGTGAACCGCCGGATCGAGATCGAGATCAACTATTAGAGTGATGCGGGGGCTTTAGGCCCAGCAGCAACAAGGCCGCCACCAGACAAGAAACTGGCTGGCGGTTCTTGCTTTGTCTGGGGCGTTAGCCGTGTTGGGGTGCGTGCCAAATTACCGGACGGCCAGAAAGGATCATGGAGGATGTGACCAAGGGGGATGGTTCGGCTGTCGAAATCTGTAACTTGGCCACCGGTAATGTTGGTGCCTTTGTGGTTAATGCCAGCTCGCTACCTCCGCCGCCGCAGGCGGCCAAGATCAAAGCCCAAAGAGACCGTGGCAGTCCCACCCATGATCGATTCGTGTCCGCAGCGTCTCGTCGAGGAGAAAATCTGCCTATATTAGTCATGGCATTGCCGGTAACGGCGGTATCAGCACACACCGCTATATCGTCAATGCTAAACCATTAAGACTAACAACACGTTAATATTGACGATTTTATTTGATACCCAGTTTCGCTGTCAGACCCTTCTGGTCGCGAAATCCTCAGTGGTGGTCATATGAGGGACAGATATGAGCCCGGTTAGCGAGCGCCATCACGCCGCCTTTACTCAGGCTGAACTGGTGCTGCGGATGGGCGAGCCGACGGGCTTCCCGGCCGACGCCGGCGCTTTTTTTGCTTTGCCTCGTCTTCTTCCGGCGGTCCTACAAAGGACGGATTATAGGTACTTTTCGGATCAAACTGGCGGCAAACCTCCTGCACTTCCTGCACCGACCGCGCCGCAACAATCATCCACATCTGGCGTTGACGCATCAGGTTGAAACTGCGCTGCAGGGTCAGTTGCGCCTGGCGGAAATAGAGTGCCAGCAGGACAACGGCAATGACAAAGAGCATCCAGCTAACGGTCAACGTCGCCCCATAGATCAGGATCACCGCAAGCAAAACCTCCCACAGACGGTTCTGTATCAGCCACACAGGTGAGGCCAGCATCGCCAGCATTGAGGGCTGGGTGTCGATGATCACGCATTTACGGTTGATATCGCGCAGCACCTCAAAAATCCGATATTCGTCACGCGGGGCAATTGGGGTTTCGGCCAGTTTCTCGCTTGCCGCCTCAGCAATCTCGGGCTTTGCATATTCAAAGGCACAACCAAGCGGCCCCCTGGCAATCACATGAAACAAGCATCCCTCGCGGAAGATAGTGAGGAAAATACCGGTCTGCGGATCACACTCATAGATCAGATCAAGCAACAGATCGACGTCACCTGTAAAGGGCTGACCATCAACGGCAATGATCGCATCATCAACCTGCAGGCGCAGCGTACGCCCCCGGCAGATAGGCCGCATATCCTTGATCGTGAAAACACTGTTTTGCGGCGTTGCAGCCGCGTCAGGCGCCTGAGTGGTTTCAGCCGGGTTCAGCATGGTATCTTTCCCACCAACCATAACGGCGCGAAAACCCGGGGCAAACCCCGTTTCGCCGAGAGGTCTGTTGAAAGATCAGCCATCTTTACACGCATGATCGTACCTCTGTCCCTCAAAAACTCAGCGTGATACCGCCAATGACGGTACCACGATAACAATGTCTGAACCATCCTTCTCGCGGTCTTAACCGCGCCCTTAAGGATAGCTGACGCGGTTGTCACGTTCCTTAAACATCTCCCTGATCGCCGCGGTCTGGTCGGACAGCGCGTTCAGCTCAACCAGCATGTTCTTCTGGTTCTTTGCGATGCCCTCGACAAATTTGGCGTTGGAGAAATCCTTCTTCATTCCGGAAATGACTGACTCAGTGTGGGCCTCAGTGGATTCCATCTGTGCGATCATCTTGCGTGTCTGTGAGCCCAGCTCGCCTGCAATGCCCGTGGTAATGGCACTGGCCAGAGTCTCGTTGGACTGCGCAATCTCGCCTGTTGTTTCCCGCAGACCGGCGATAACCGCCTCGTTCGTGCGGGCAATCACCTCACGCAGGCCACCAAGCTCCTTGATCAGGGTCTCATTCTGGGCAACCAGCGTCTGCTGCGCTTCCATGGCAGATTTCATCCGATCAAGCGAGTCATTCACGGAGTCCACATTCTCGGCAAAAACGACTAGCGCCTCGCGGCTGGTCGTCGTCATTGTGGTGAGATCAGCCATTGTCCGGAAATAGATCAGGCCGGCAAATAGCAGCGCTGCGACCGCAGCCAACATGGAGCTGGCAAAGATGATGACAGTGTAGCGGTGAACATTTTTCACGGATGCCTCCAGCTTTTTGTTGTCGCGTTTGACCTTGTTAAATTCTGACGTCACGTCTGTAGCTGCATCTGCTGCATCAAGAGCAATCTTGATGCTTTCCTGCACAGCATTATACTCGGCGCTCATGCCTGTCTCCCGTTCATTCCGGTCGAAGATCGACTCCGACGTTGCGGACCCTTCGTCTGGTGGTAAGCACATTTCATGCCAGTCGTCTCAAAAACGGTGCGGGACGGCAAAAATTGTCCTTTGAACCCGAATTTGCGGCATCCATAGGGACGTGCCGGATCATGGGTGATGAAATGGTGCTGGCATTCAAAGCAATTCACCCGGTTATCAGGCATCTGTCTCGCCTCGCATCCGCATCACCAGATCGGCGATGACAAAACGTGCACCAGCGGCAACACAACTAAGACCGGCAAGGCCAATCGCGATACATTTGAGAAGCGAGACGCCTTCCTCATGGAGCAGCATCGCCTCGAGAATGGCATAGATACCAAGGCCATAAAAGCTGACGCTGCTGATCATCTCGCCAAGGCTTCGCTCCTTGCGGCGCTTTACGGGAACCATCATCACACCTCTCCTTCGCGACGGCCATTTTCGTCAAACCGCATTTCTGGCGGCAAGCTGATTTCCGGCTCGTCGAGTACTTCGCCCCTATCTATACGATAGACATAGGCCAGAATAATCGCCACTGCATTATACAGCCCCTCAGCAATTTCCGCGCCAAGATCACTGGTGAAGTATAATGCACGTGCTAGCAAGGGAATGCGCAGCACGCGCACCTTGGCGTCAGTTGCACGCTCGATGATCTGTTCCGCCATCTTACCCTTGCCCATCGCCACGACGGTTGGTGCACCTGCTTCACCAGCCTCATATTTGAGCGCCACGGCGAAATGTGTCGGGTTGGTGATCACCGTCGTTGCCGATGCAACATTGTCGAGTGCCTCCCGCTGGCGGCCGCCTTCGGCTGCCTGCTGCATCTGCATGCGGCGGATCTTGGCCTTGACCTCCGGTGAACCCTCGGTCTGTTTGAATTCGTCCTTGACCTCTTTCAGCGTCATTTTCAACGATTTGATATGGGTGTGACGCTGCCACGCATAATCAATGGCCGCGATGATCATCAACGCAACAAGCATGGCACCGATCATTAGCGGAAAGACGTTGCCAATTTTGCCAAGCGCGGCGCCAAGAGTGCTGTTGGTCAGATAGATAATGCCGGGCAAATGGGCATAAATCACCCAGGCACCGATGCCGAACAGGGATGCCACCTTGAGGATCGCCTTGCCAAGCTCAACCAATCCCTTTGTCGAGAACATCCGCTTCAGTCCAGACAGCAGATTGATCCGATTGCCCTTGAATTCCATGGATTTGGGGGCAAAATTGATGCCGCCAACGGCAGCCTGCGTGGCCAGTGACACCAGCAAAAGCGGGACGCCGACGATCAGAGTGGTCAGAATCACCAGATAGAACACATGTTTGAGCTTGCCGAGACCAAAGCTGCGGATATCGGTGGCGGTGTCGAACACGAACAACCCCCCCCAGACATTGAGAATCTGCGGTATGAGCTGGGTTGACGCAAGCAGTATCGCAAGGCCCATACCAACGCTGGTAAAGACAAACATCTCTTTGGAGGATAGAACCTTTCCATCCTCGGCAGCCTTGTCGAGTTTTCGTTGGGAGGGTTCTTCGGTCTTTTCCTGACCGTCTTCATTTTCCTCAGCCACCGGGCATCTCCGTAATCATGGTTTGCAGATTGGCAAGTGAATCATCGATCAGCTGGGCCATGCTGTCGCCCATCCCGCCTGTCGACAGGTAAAGCAGCAGGAACACGGCAAGAAGCGAAATGGGAAAGCCGAATGAAAATAAATTCAACTGCGGCGCGGATTTGGTAATGATGCCGATGGCAACATTGATCATCAGCAACACCATGGCAATGGGCAGCATGATGATGGTTGCGGCGACAAACATGGTGCCAGCAGCATTGATCCCGGCGCTGATCAGCACCTGCGGTGCCAGCGAGCCACCAATCGGCAGAATGCGGTAGGATTCCATAATTGTCGCCAGCGCGATGAGATGGCCGTCAAGCGAGAGAAACAGGACGGTCAGAAACAAATAGAGCGTCTGACTGACGACCGGGGTCTGACCACCGGTCTGCGGGTCAACCTGGGCCGCAAAACCCAGACCGGCAGAAGCGGCGATTTTCTCGCCGGCCAGCATCACCGAGGAAAACCAGATGGTCAGAACGAGGCCGGCAGTCAGGCCAATTGCCACCTCGACCAGCATCATCATCACGCCAGCGGCAGTGGAGATTATGGCCGGATCAATCGATGGCACCTGCACAGCGACAACGGCAGTAATGGTGAGGGCGAGCACGATGCGTACCTGCAAGGGCAACCAGCGTGCGCCAAATAGCGGCGCAGAAATGATGAACGCCCCAATGCGCAGGCTTGCCATGAAATATTGCAACAACATCGTGATCACCAGATTCAGGTCAAGCCCGGGCAATCCTGTCAGTGATGGTGTGGCAAGTCCCAGCATGATCAGATCACCCGATCCGCGTGATCTGATCAAAGATAAAGGCGAAATAGTCAGACAGTTGAGTGAGCATGAAGGTCGAGAGCAGACCGAACGTCATCACCACAATCACCAGCTTTGGCACAAAGCTGAGAGTCATCTCATTGATCGAGGTCGCCGCCTGGATGATACCGATGATCAGACCGACAATCAGCGCCACCGCGAGCAATGGGCCGGCGGCAATGATGATCTGCCAGAAGGCAATCCTCAGAAATTCAACATTCGCATCAAAACCCATTTTAAGTACCCTCCTGAAAGGTGGATCATCCGTGCCAGCGTCAGCCACCAGCGTAGGTGGCCACGAGTGAACCCACAGTCATGGCCCACCCATCAACAAGAACGAAAAGAAGAAGTTTGAAGGGCAGCGAGACCAGCATCGGGCTTAGCATCATCATACCCAGAGACATCAGAATAGAGGCGATCACCATGTCGATCACAAGGAACGGCAGGAACAAGAGAAAGCCAATCTGGAAGGCGGTTTTCAACTCGGAGGTGATGAAAGCCGGCAACAGCACTGTCAGCGGTACATCCTCGGGCGAGGCGTAAGGCTCGTCACCTGCCATCTCGGTAAACATCACAAGGTCATTTACCCGGGTGTTGTTGACCAGAAAATCCTTCATCACATTGGCACCATTGACCAGCGCCAGATCCGCCGGCATCAGCCCATCAAGATAGGGCGTGATCACCGTGCTGTTCATTTCCGTAAAGGTTGGCGCCATGATGAACATCGTCAGGAACAGTGCAATCGCCACCAAAACCTGATTTGGCGGTGTCTGCTGGGTTCCCATTGCCTGACGCAGAATTGACAGAACAATGATGATGCGGGTGAAGGAGGTCATGCCAAGAACAAGCGACGGCAACACCGTCAAACCCGTCATCAGCGCCAGAATCTGTAGTGACAGCGAATAGGTGGAACCACCATCGGCACCGCTGGCAACATTGAATGCTGGAATACCGGCGGCCATGTTCTGCGCCAGAGCAGGATCTGCAACAAGACATGTCAGCAGTGCAAGACCTGCCAGTGTGGGAAAGAAAAAACGGGTCATTTGCCAAGCCCCAGAGATGGGTTGCGGCGGCGCGCCTCAGCAATGGCATTGGCGATCTGGTCGACATTCGCCGAGCTGCGCTGCGGATCGGAAGAGGATGCGGCGGTGGGGGTGGCACTGGCAGTCCTGGAGGCTGGCTGCCGTGATGCTGTTTGCGTTGCTGTTCTTGACGCTGTTCTTGACGTGGGCTTCTGGATATCCATCAGCGTCATCGGCGCATCAGCACCGCCGGTGCCATTGACACTTACAACAGTCGCCGCATGGCCCTTGCCGGCATGGATCATGAAGGTCTGACCATCAACTTCGACAAGATGCAGCCGCTGGTGGGGTGTCAGTGCCATATCCTCGACATGACGCATGCGCTTGGTGCGGTGGATATGTTTGGACAATCCCCCACGAAAGCGGCGAACAACGAACAACGCCACCATCAACAGCAGCAGAAACGCCACCATGATAATGATTTGATAGGGCTGGATCGCATCCACAGGCATTGGAAACTCCGTCACAAGAACTCGTGACCAATGCAAGGCAAGGGGCGTGCCAGCAATGGCCCGTCCCTTAGAAAAATTTTCAGATGTTTGTTTTTAAATGATTTTTTTAGTCACTTTTTAGCAACTCATCGAGATTTTGGTGGGCCCAGCACAAAACCCCTCGAGGAACGGGCCGCCGCAGCCAGCCAGACGTCGGAAAAATGACAGTCTAGATTGACTCGACCCGGTCCTCAGGTGCGACAATTTCAGAAAAGCGGACACCGAAGCGCTCGCCAACCATAACAACCTCACCCTTGGCGATCATCGTGCCATTCGCCAGAATGTCCAGCGGGTCACCAGCAAGACGGTCCAGCTCGATCACCGACCCTTCATTAAGCCGCAACAGGTCACGGATCTTGATCTCCGCGCTGCCAACCTCGACAGTTAGAACAACGTCGATATTTTCCAGCAGACGCATGTTGTCCATGCTGATCCGCTCTGAGTCCGGATGCATTTCCCCAGTGCCTACATCTGCTTCCGTATCTTCAGCCATCGGTCTTCCTTTCCATTCCACCCCCGTCCTGGCGGGTGCTTTCCTGTCATTCTTAAACGGCCAGCCGTCTTATCACGACATTTTCCATGTACTTTCTATTCGATGCGGCGTTCCGTCAGGCTGATTGCCGCCTGACCACCAACTTCACCAAGTTCACCATTATAGAATGGCAGCTTTTCAATCAGAATTTCGACACCCTCACCAATGTCGATGGGAAACACATCGCCTTCCTTGAGATGGATGAGTTTGTTCATCGAAACTGTCGGCTCGCTCAGACGGGCGGTCAGGCTCAGGGGAACCTCCAGAACCGCACGCTCCATCCTGTCACGCCAGGATTTGTCATCATTCGCCTTGTCAGTCTGCACGCGCGAACGAAGCAGCGAGGCAATGGGTTTGAGTGTCTGCAACGGGTAGATGATGTCGAAACTGGCGGCATCAATATCGGGTAACTGCACAACAAAGGAGCAGATGATTACAAGGTCACTGCCATCAACGAAGGAGGCAAATTGCGGATTCACCTCGCGGCTGCTGTATTGAATGCTGATTTCCATCAGATCCCGCCAGGCGACCTCAAGTGTGTCGTTCAGGCCGGAGCTGATGATCTCGATGATGCGCTCTTCTGTTGCGGTGAATTCGGACCGCGCGGTCGCCAGTGGCTTGATCTTGCCACCGTAATAGGCGTTGGTCAGCACCGAGATGAAGGTTGGTGAGAGCACGATAAGCATGCTGCCCCGCAGCTCTTCAATCCGGCTGATGTTCAGGCTCATGAAATTCTCGATACCCGCGGTGTATTCATCAAAGGTCTTGACCTCTGGTGGAAAAGACGAAATGCGGGGTTGGATACGCAGCATCGGCAGAAACACCTGCCGCGCCATCCGGGCAAAGCGTTCATTGATCATGCGTAGCGCGTAGTAATCGCCAAGCAGCGACAGATCGTCCGAGCCAAACTGAAAAGGCCGGACGTCCTTGTCCTCGGCAGACGTCGCAGCGCTATCGCCGCCATCCTCGCCCAACCCCTCGATTAGCGCGTTGACCTCATCACTGCTCAATTTACGCGTTGATGCCACAATGCCACCTTTTCATACCCAAATTTTCACCTGATCCGGCAGCCAGCCAAACAGCCAGCACGCCCAACCCTATTGCAACACAAATGAGGTGAAATGAACCTCTTCCACACCACCAAAGCCTTCCAAATCCTCCAGCTTCACATTCAACCCAACCCGCAAAGCGGCAGCAAGAGCATCACGGCCGGGCTGGCCCTTCACATCCTCCTCGGTGAATTCTGAGATCACCCCGAGAATGACCGACCGCAGGGCCAGCTGATGCGCCTCGACATTTGCCATCACAGTGTCGTCATACTGGGTGGAAACACCAACGCCGATTTGCAGCATTTTGCGCGAGCCTTGAAGGTTGGTCGTGAATGTGCCCGGAAATTCATGATAGATCGTGGCAAAAACTTCCTCTTCGGGCGAGTCTTTAGATTGTTTCTGCGGCGTCGCGTTATCCGCGGCGGCTTCCGCCTCCTCAGCCTCTTTCATCTTGCGGTCGATGATTTCCTCAATCTGCTCAGACGGGTCCGGCTGGCTTGAGCCGAATACCACATATCCGACGCCAAGACCAATGGCGATAAGCAAAATGCCTCCACCACCGAAGATCAAAATCTTCTTGATCAGACCGCCTTTGCCGCCCTCTTCTGCATCATTTTCAGCCATTGTCGATTCCTCTTTTTGACAAATTCATCATGCCAGAACGTTCAACACCGCCGTTTCGCCAGGCGCCAATGCGGTGGTCGTATCGATCTCGATATCGCCTGCATCAGCACTGTCTGACAACAGTTTATTACCATGTTCTGAATTTTTACCATCTTTATTAGCATTCTGCCCAGACGTTTGCTGATCAGCGAACATTTGTGAGCCCCCACCATCAGCCGTGGCACCAACATCACCATTGATGATGGCCGCCGACGTCTGCATGTTGGCGAGGCGCAAACCAGATTGTTCAAACATCTTCGCAAGATGCGCGCGCGAGTCACTCAGCAGGCTGGCAGCCTGTTTGGTATCGGTGGCAATGCGAATTGATGCACGACCATCATGCAAACCCATGGTCACCTGAAGGCGCCCAAGATTGCGGGGTTCAAGAATGATCCGTACCGCGCCGGTGCCATTTTGCAGATTTGTCTGGAGCCGCCGCACCATTGTATCCGCCCAGCCATTCTGTTGAACATTCAGCCGATAAACGGCTACACGCTCGCCCCCGGCATTCTTTGTCCCGGGATCAAGCGGTGTTTGGGAATCACGCCCTTGTTGTCCCGCGGCATTGCCACCGGACTGTCCGCCATGCTGCGGTGTGGCAGATGACGATAATGACGCTGATTGTTGCGACTGGTTGTTGCTGTCCGATGGTGTGTCAGCCGCCATCTGGCGCGACAGATCAAGCATCATTGGCGGTGTTACTGTGCGGCTTGGCGCAGCGTTCATCTGGGCTATGGTCATTGCCTCGGTAGCGGCACGATTTGCCGCCTGCATCACAGCATCAGCCGGTGTTGCTACGCGGTCACTGCGCATTCCATCTGGCGATCTGTGGCCGGATTTTATCGCGGGTCCAGCCTCATATCTGCTCTCAGATTTTTCAGCAAATTCAGGCTTGCCCCCCCTCGCCAGCACCTTGTCACCAATCGCCACTTCGTCACCCAAACGCGGAACGCCAGCTGTGCCGTCCGGTGCGGCTGGATGATCAGCGCCTGCGAGAGGTGACCGGAGAGGTGGAAGTGGTCCCTGACCCGAAGCCTGCGGCGGACCCTGAAGATGTTTGGTCATTGGGGGAACAATTGGCCCCTGCCCGGATTTATGCGGGGGCCCTTGAACCAGATTTGCGAGTTGTACCGGCACTGGCCCCTGTCCGGATGCCCGGGGTGGCCCCTGCACAACGGTGGGAATGGTGTCGGCAAGCAGCATGGTCGGCGTCGCCGCCTCACCTTTGGCTGGGGCTGGTTTGTCAGGTTCCTTCAGATCAGGCCTCATCGCCGCCTGAAGCAGGGCCGCAAGCTGTGGATTGGATAGAGCCTCTGCTTCATAGCCCGCCTTTGGGGCAGAGGTCTCTGTTCCCTCCACCAGTTGCTTACGCTTGATCAGCGCTGCCGCCGCCTGTTGCATCAGCTGGGTGGCTCTGGTTGTGGTTTCACCCATCGGGGCATCAGAAAAAATTGTCCTATCGATGGCAGCCGCAGGTGTCGCAGCTGCGGCGTTGTCGGCACCGACTATCTGCTGCGCGGCAACCAAAAGCTGGGTCAAATTTGCCATTTCGCCAACATCGATGGCACCGGTATCAGCAACAGTATCAGCAACAGCAGCGGGCGGTGCCACAACGGGACCGACCGGCTGGTCGGTGGCCGTGACAAGTTCGTCTGTTTCAGGCTGCATCTGCACGAACAAGCTGGAAAACAGAGCAAGCGCCTCGGGTGAGAGCGCAGTTTCACCATCACCATTAGTTTCGCCAAGGCCGCCAAGGCCTATATTCGTTGCTTTTGCTTCAATATGTGTCATTTAAAACCCATCATGATGAGGTGCAAGACGCACGTGTCCACGAAAAGCGTTGCAAAAACAATGCCAGTAACAGCCACACGGCAATTTTTAGACAGTGGATTTTGGATATAAGGTCCTGATTTAAGAACCAGTTGGCAAAAATCAGGGGCGAGGCCGGGCCCGGCCCGGCAACAGCGCGGCAAGACGGTCCTCGCGCTGCTCGCGTTCGCGGCGGCGATGCTCAATGCCCTTTTTGACTGACAGCTCGTGCCGATAGCGTTCGGCGGCAAGCTGTTTTTCCTGCGCGCTGACCTCGGCGTTGAGAAATTCATTGCGGTTGCTGATCGTTGTCAGCTGTTCATGAACACGCGTTGCATACCAGTTGGCCGAGCGGATGTGCATCGCTGTTGTGGCCCCTGGCTTGATCGCCGTATCATCAACGATCGCAGACAGCTGTGTCTCAATGTTGGTGGTGCGCTCAAGCTCCTCGCGCAGGGTGCGCATTGCCTGGCCCTTCTTGGCCATTTCAAGTTTTTGCTTCAACGCCAGGCGTTCATAGATGGATCTGCGTTTTGCCATCACGATGCCATGAGCTTGAGCAGTTCCTTGCGGCTGCTGTCAAAATCGGCCTTCTCATTTTCCTGCTGCTGAATGTAATTCATCAACGCCGGCCAGAGCGAAACCGCAAGATCAAGCTCGGTGTCCTGACCCGGCGCGTATCCCCCCATCAGCAACAAATCGCGGTTTTCCATATAAAGTGAGACCAGCCGGCGGAACTTGCGGCTTGCCTGCTGGTGATCCGCGCCGACAATGTCATTCATCACACGGCTGACCGATGACGGCACATCGACTGCCGGATAGACACCCATCTGGGTCTGATCGCGTGACAGCAGAATATGACCATCAAGTATGGCCCTGGCCGTGTCGACAACAGGATCATTTGCATCATCGCCATCGGCAAGAACAGTGTAAATGGCCGTGATCGCCCCCTGTCCCTTGGCACCGGTGCCGGTACGCTCAATCAGGCGCGGGATCATCGAGACAACTGACGGCGGGTATCCCTTTGACGTTGGCTGTTCACCCAGCGCAAGGCCGATTTCCCGGCGGGCATGGGCAACCCTGGTCAGTGAATCCATGATCAGCAGGACATTCTTGCCCTTGTCACGATAGTATTCAGCAATGGCTGTCGCCCGCTCAGCACCTCGAATACGCAGCAACGGTGACCGGTCCGCCGGCACCGCAACAATGGCAGTGCGTTTACGGGCATCGCCGGCAAGGATCGTATTCACAAAAGCACCAACCTCACGGCCACGCTCACCAATCATCCCGACAACGACAATATCGGCCGTGGTATACCGGCTCATCATCCCCAGCAAAACAGATTTACCAACGCCAGAGCCAGCGATAATACCGATGCGCTGGCCCATGCCAACGGTCAGCATCGAATTGATCACCCGCACACCAACGTCAAGCGGCTTGTCCACTGGCTGGCGTGCCAGCGGGTTCAGTGTCTTACCCATCAGCGGCCAGCGATCATCAAGATCAAGGGCTGCGCCCTCATCCAGCGGGTTGCCAAGCGCATCGGTCACACGACCAAGCAGCCCATCACCAACGGGAATGGCGGCACCATCATCAAACAGCGTGACCCGCGCACCAACCCGGATGCGCGCACCAAAATCATGAAGTGACAACAGATTATTGCCGTGGTGGAAGCCGATCACCTCGGCAATAGCGCTTTCTGCCTCGTCAGTCTCAATCTGACAGAGCGCCCCTATATTTGCCGGAAACCCATTGCATTCAACCATCTGGCCATCATAGCGGCTAACATGGCCATAAATCGCCATCGGCTGATCAACGGCAAGTCTGTTGACCTTGCTGATCAGCATGTCGCTGAGCTGATTCATCAGTAATCCGTCCCTGTCGCATCGCCATGATCAGCCGCAGGAGTTGTGCTATCGCCTGCCTCGGTTTTGGGTTTCAGACCAATCGAAAAACCACCCTCGCCAGCACCTGTGAGCGCGGCGTCTTCAGACTTTACAGTTTGTGCAGTTTGTGCAGTTTGTGCCGGTTCAGCCATGTCTGCCTGTGTGTTGTCGGCATCGGCGTCCAGCGTCTCAGCTTCCGATGGCGAGGCCGTCATATCGGTGGCTGCTGTATCCAAGGCAGGTGTGTCCAAGGCGGGTGTGTCCAAGGCGGGTGTGTCCAAGGCGGATGTATTTAAGGCAGGTGCATCTGCTGGCTGAACAGCCGCTTTTCTGCTCACGCGGCGTTGCAATTCATCCTCTATGCCGATCCCGTTGATCACCAGTCTCAAATCACCTGATGTCAAAGTCTCGTCAGCGGCAAGGCTGCAATTCTGCAACTTTTCACGCGTTGCAATGATCGGTTTGAGAGCCAGAAAATCGTCAGGATTGAGGCTGATCTGGGGATGCTCGGTACCTTGCTTAATGGTGGCAAGGATAGATTCAATGCGTCCGGCAAAGGCCTCAGGCATCTCGGCAATCGCCATGCCGGCACGCTCGCTTGCAAGCGATAGAATGGCATCATGAATGCTGGCGGTCAGCGCATCAAGGTCAAGGGCCGCCGTGTTGGCAAGCGCCAGCGTTGCCTTCTCAAAACCCTGAATTGCTGTTTCCAGTTGGGCCGTTGCCTCTGCCTGGCCAGCGGCGCGCCCCGCCTCATATCCCTTGTCATGGCCAGCCTTGTGACCTGCCTCCTCGCCCTTGGCGCGGCCTTCAGCAAGACCACGCTCATATTCGGCCTGCAATTTCTCAGCCACGGCGGCGGCGGCAATTTCTTCCTCGCTCAGTTCAGGCTCATCGGCTTCTGCCTCGCCAGCTTCCAGTAGCGCCTCCTCACCCATTGCCCCAGTCGGAGACGCAGCAGCATCGGCGGTGTCCGCGACTGCCGGTGATGCCGCCGCAGTGTCACCAGTAACCACCGCTTGGTCAGAGGTGTCAGCATTCACAGACCCATCCGCAGATTCCGCACCATCTTTTGATGGTGCCTCCTGTGCGGCGGCGGATGCCTGCAATTCAGCTTCACGCCGACGCTGCGCCTCCATGGCGATTGTCACAAGGGTGCGTGGCTCGAAACTCTCCTTTGGCTTGACGGGAATATTGTCGGTGCGGTGATAGGCCGCCTGTGTCGACAGAGAGACGAGACGCGCGATTTCGGCGTCATCAAGCTTGCCTGCGGGGACATCATCCCCGTCAAACACAGGCTCAATCTTTGGTGCATCTTTTTGCGCTTCTGCAGTTTGCATCGCCTCACATCTCCTTCATCAATTCCATCGTCATAGCCAGTCGGTCCGATTAGACGAAATCGTCTCCACCACGGCCTGCCAGAACGATCGTGCCTTCGTCAGACATTGTCCGGGCAATGTTGATGATCCGTTTCTGGGCGTCCTGCACCTCAGTCAGGCGAACTGGTCCCAGAGCCTCCATTTCGTCTTGAAGGTTTGCAGCAGCACGTGATGACATACAAGACAGAAGCTTGTCACGGAGCGGCTCATCAGCACCCTTTAGGGCAAGGACCAAATCTTCTGTCTCAACGTTCCTGAGCAACGTCTGTATTGATTTATCATCAGAATCGAGCAGATTGTCGAAGACGAACATGCTTTCCTGAATTGCCTGCATAAGATTACGGTCTTCCTCACCGATAACCTCCATGATCAGGGCTTCGGTGTCCTGCTTGGTAAAGTTCATGATCTGCGCTGCCGCCTTTACGCCGCCCACCTGTGAGGCGCGCAATGTAGCGTTCGATTTAAATTTGCGCTGCATCACATCTTCGAGTTCACGCAACGCCTCGGGTTGCACCGTCTCCAGCGTGGCAACGCGATAGACGACATCAGGCTGCAATTCATCTGGAAGCGAGAGCAGCACATCAGAGGCAAGGCCAGCATCAAGGTAGGACATGACAAGGGCAATGATCTGCGGGTGCTCATCAACGACCAGTTCAGCGATTGAGCGCGCGTCCATCCAGTCAAGAATCTCGATGGGACGTTCCTGGCTGGTTGGCGTGATCCGGGTGAGGACCGACTGCGCCTTGTCGTCACCAAGCGCCTTGGTCAGAACATTGCGGATATAGTTGCCAGCGCCAAGGCCAAGACTGGTTTGTTCTTTGATGATGGTCAGAAATTCGTCAAGAACCTGATTGACCAAATCCTGACCAAGACCCTGAACGGAATACATCGCCGTGCCCAGATGCTGGACCTCGCGTGGAGACAGGTTTTTCAGAATTTCAGCAGCCTCTTCCTCGCCAATGAGCATCATCAGAATTGCTGACTTCTGGGTCCCCGTCAGACGCTCAAAAGCCTCCTTGGGATCTTCCTTCTTATCCTTCTGAGCTTCAGCCATTTTACCCTCACTTCAAACTCACTCGTGGTGATACCGCGTTCCATGAGCGCGGTATCACTTGTGGATTACAGGTTACGCCATGTCACTCTGGATCATTGTCTTGAAGACGTTGGACACACGTCCTGCCTCGTCTCCGACAATCATCCTGATAATTGCAACCTTATCATCATAGGTGTTCGCTGTATCCAGCATTTCTGGTGAAATTGCAGCTTTCTTTGGCTTGAGCTTGGCTTTGATGTCCTCAAGGCTCTCACCTTCCTGAATTTCGACCTGATCCACCTCGGCATCATCGTCAAGGCTAACCATTGCCTCACCCGGGGCACCAGCAGCAGCCGGCACCATGATCCGCGAGATCAACGGGCGGATGACACCCAGAACAACCACGGCCATGATCAAAATGGTCATGCCCTGCTTCATCAGCGTGACAGCCCATTCCATGTCATACCATGGCTTGGTCACACCTTTGAGCGTAGAGACAAAGGCCGAGCTGCTGACAGTCAGTCTGTCACCACGTTCCAGATCAAGACCAATCGCGTTGATCACCAGCTGTTCGATCTCAGCCAGCTTCTCCTCAGGGACAGCCTTCACTTCGGAAAGCCCGGTCTCTGGATTCACCACTTCGAGGTCTCGTAAAAGAACGGAGGCCTGAATCCGGGTGATTTTTGTTCCTGGCTTACGCGTTGTCGAGACTGTGCGGCTTACCTCGTAATTTCTGACCTCACTGGAGGACCGATTGGCGACGCCACCCTCGGCACCCTTGTCACCCTGCTCGGTTGTCACTTCCGTCTGGGTTGGTGCCCGATTGGCAGTCGCACCCGGGATTCCACGGGCGGTCATTTCCGATGATGTGTCGGATGAACGCTGCTCGCTGCGTAGGGCGTTGCGCTCAGGGTCGACCAGTTCCTCGGTAATCTCGCTGCGCGTGAAATCAATGCCAAGATTGACCTCGGCCATGACATTGCCGCCACCAACCATGGGAGTGACAATGGAAATGATGCGCTGGCGATAAATGTCTTCAAGGCGGATACGATGCTCAAGCTGCGAGTCCGTCATTGCCGTTGCGGCATTGCGGCCCGGCTGCGAGAGCAGATTGCCATATTGGTCAACAACCGTGACCTCGCCCTTTGGCAAACTTGGAACCGAAGATGATACCAGATGCACAATGGCACTGATTTGCTGTCGTGACAGCGCCCGGCCATCCTCCATCTGCACGAAAACGGAGGCTGATGGCGGCACTGAGGCACGGGCAAAAACAGATTTTTCGGGGATTGCCAGATGCACACGCGCCGCGACAAGCCCCTGAATCTCGCTGATTGAGCGGGCCAGTTCGATCTCCTGGCTTTGCTTGAGACGTACATTTTCAACGGTGCGGCTCGACCCCATGGGAATTTCACTGATCGAGTCGTAGCCTTCTGGGACAGAGGCCGGAAGACCTTGCGCCGCCAACTGCATGCGGGCCGTGTGGTAATCGGATGTCGGCACCAGAACCTCACCCGTAGTCGGGTCAAGCTGGACCTGAATGCCGCCATTTGTCAACGCCTCGACAACACGCGCCTTTTCCGCCTCGGGCAGGCCGGCATAGAGTGTCGTCACCGGCGGCTTGTTCAGAAAATAGAAAGCGGCCAGACCGATTACGGCCAGCACCACGCCTAGAACCGCAGGTGCGGCTCGGCGGACGCTGGGATCGGAAGCAATCCGACGAACGCTGGAGAGTGGACCCCTGCTCTCTACCGTGACAACTGTGGTCTTGGTGGTGGCACCGTCTTCGGGAGCTGTGATATCTGTTGCTTCAGCCATTTTACCTTAATCCCTGAATTGCCATTTTTGGCGCTGTGAGCGGAATGAATGCGAATTGCCGCATTACACCGGCATGTTCATAATGTCTTTGTAGGCACTGAGCACCTTGTTGCGTACATTGAGCGTCATCTGAAACCCAAGCGAGGAAACTTGCTGCTGAACCATGACCTTGCTGAGATCATGCTCGGTTCCCATCTCGTAAGCCTTTGTCAGATTGGCACTGTCTGACTGCGCAGAGGCCACCTGACTCAACGCATCGCCGATGCGGTCTGAAAAATCGGCAACACCTGCGCCCTTGCCAAGATTCTGCTCGGCGCGCTTCAGCACTTCTTGATGCAAGCTGCCGATGCTGTTTCCTATTGGTCCTATCGAAGTCATTTCCATCTCCCGTAAACGTCTTTTTTTAGAGTGCCGGCATCAATGCCAGCTCACCTTAAATGCTCTGCTGAATTACCTATGCGCCACCATTGCGCCGTGATTGACCTGTGCGGACTCGGCCATTGCCAATTGCTGGCCCGCCATCAGATGAAGGCTGTCATCCGTGATGATTTCCGTTGCCGTAATCTTCCCGTTGACCGACAGCACAAGAGCGCGTTGCAGAACATTTTCCAGCTCGCGCACATTGCCGGGCCAGTTGTAGCCGCGAAGCTTTGCAATCGCGCTGTCTTCAAGCCATGGAATGGTGGCCGCTGTGGTGGAGTGCCGATTTAACAAAAATGTGACGATCGGCACGATGTCATCCCCACGATCCGCAACAGCGGTGGTGTTCAGAGGGAAAACATTCAACCGGTAATAGAGATCTTCGCGGAAGTTACCCTTGCGGATTTCATCAGTCATGTTGCGGTTGGTTGTGGCAACAACGCGCACATCAACAGCAACATCCGCATGCGAGCCAATCGGTGTGACCGCCTTTTCCTGCAATACCCGCAACAGCTTCGCCTGCAATGACATCGGCATTTCAGAAATCTCGTCAAGCAGCAAAGTGCCGCCATCAGCGGCACGGAAAATACCCTTATTTGCCGTGGAGGCACCCGTAAAAGCGCCCTTTTCATGGCCAAACAGAATGGCCTCAAGCATGTTCTCCGGAATTGCTGCACAATTGACAGCAACAAAGGGCGCTTTGGAGCGCGATGAATGATTGTGAACGAAACGTGCCAGAACCTCTTTGCCAGTGCCTGTCGGGCCGTTGACGAAAACAGTCACATCTGTCTGCGCCACGCGTTTGGCAAGGGTCAGAAGGTCAAGGCTCACCTTGTCACCGGCAGCGACGTTGATGTCGCTCGACAAAAGAGTGGCGGCAAGCTGCAGCCCGTAATCATCACAAATTGCGTTTGCCGGACCAGTTTTTGGCAGCGATAGACGCACCAGTTTGCCGCCGAATTCCTCAGAAACGGCAAAGCTTGGCTGATCTTCAGCAATAATCATTAGCTGTCCGGCGCGCATCGCCCGGCCTTTTGCAACAACAGCCTCTTGACCACCAAGCTTTTTCTCAAAAGCCGCGCTGCAGACAAAGGTAGATGATCGGCCATCGCCTGCATCACCACCTGCCATGGTGACTGGCACCATGCGGCAGGACAGGATTGTGGCCAGCCTCTCGGCGGCGGAAAATAACTCTTTTTCCAAGCAAATGCTGTTCATGGTATGTGACCCAAATAAAGTTTCGACTGACCCCATAAAGGCAGAAACCGTGCCAAACTGCTTTTTTGGTCAAAAAAAACGATCAACCCGCCTAAAGCTTGAAAATTTCCCAGTTTTTCAGGAAAATCAGCAGTTCAAAATTTTGACAACCCGAACGGATTGCCGTTAAGGTTAATCAAATATTTGACGCCGCCTTTGTTTTTCGATCTTTGTTTAGTGGGTGTGGGTGCCGTGGCGCAGACAGTGGATGACATTATCATCGGGCAATCCGCGCCGGTGAAGGATCTTAAGCGGCTGATTGAAGTCGTTGCCACGGCGAGTACCAATGTACTTGTGTTGGGAGAAACGGGAACAGGCAAGGAACTGGTGGCCAGAGCCCTGCACGCACAGTCCGGCCGCAGGGGCAAGCTGGTTTCTGTCAATTGCGCGGCGATCCCCTCTGAACTGCTGGAGTCAGAGTTGTTCGGCCATGAAAAGGGTGCATTTACCGGTGCCGACAAGGCGCGGGCTGGCCGGTTCGAGATGGCCAAGGGCGGCACACTGTTTCTTGATGAGATCGGTGATATGCCCTTGGCACTCCAGTCAAAGCTGCTGCGGGCGCTGGAGGACAAAGCCATTCAGAGAGTTGGTGGCGGCGACGATGTGCCTGTTGATTTCAGGTTGATCTGTGCCACCCACCAGAAAATTGAGCAGAAAGTCGATGAGGGAAGTTTCCGCGCAGATCTGTATTTCCGGATCAATGTCTTTCCGATGCAGGTGCCAACATTAGCGGAGCGCAGCGTCGATATTCCGCTAATCTCTGAGGCCATTCTGCGCAAGATGGTTGCTGACCAGAACATTGTCGAACCAAAGCTGGATGGGTCCGCCTGGACCGAATTATCACGCTATCCATGGCCCGGCAATATTCGCGAGCTACGCAATGTTCTCGAACGTGCAGCAGTTTTGTTTGCCGGCAAAGTGATCACCGGTGCCAACGTGAGGGAAAATCTCTTGCGTCTGAAAGTTCCAGCCCACCGTGAGGAGCAAGACGCTCTATGGGCGGCATCTGAGGATTTGAGTGGCATTGGTGTTGACGTGTCAATAAGCAGCGAGCCACCGTTACCGCATCCATCACATTACGCAGGCTGGTTCAGTTACTTTGACACAATTGATTTACGCCGCCATCTCAGTGACGTCGAGGTTGTCTTAATTGAAGCAGCGCTCAAAAATTCTGAAGGTATGGTCAGCCACGCTGCCAAGGCCTTAAAACTTCAACGCACCACCTTAATTGAAAAGATGAAGAAACTTATGATCAATCGCCCCACATCGCAAAAAGAACCAACTTGAAGTGAGGCATCTGAAATTAGTGTCAAACCTCTGATCCAAAAAAAACGAAATACGTATGATTGCAATTTTAAAGTACGCTAGTCAGCGGAGCGGAACTAGGAATAACACAGTCTGAATTAGCGGTATTTACTAAAAGCTCGCAATCTGGTCACGTTTTTCCTTCTGCATTCTTGCATTTCCTCGATCATCATTGATATGGATTTTGCGTTATCTTCAGCACACTTTTCCAGAGATTTAAAAAAATGAAGATCTTGATCAGGAGAGTTGTTTTTGGTGAATTTATGTAACATCTCGCGCCTCGCGACATCCAGTGAGACTACTCGATCAAAATTCTGGGATATCAGAGCATTTTCTATTAGCTCGTTATAGCTTGTAAATTGTTCCAAGAAATCAGCCTTATCCATAGCCCATACTCCAAATTTTTATTTATCAACTAGCTTTGATGTACTTCGCCAAGCTTCGCGGATGTCCTCCAAGGATTTAATTGAAACAATTACTTGTATTGGGTCCTCAGTTTTGGAAGCCTCAATGAGCTTTTCGCGCGCATACTCATATAAGCGGAAAAGATTTTCAGCGATCTCACCACCTCTCTCAAAATCGAGGGATTTTTCCAGTGCGTAGATAACTGCAAGAGAGCGGGAGAAATGCCTGTACCTTAATTCAAGTGTCTCCTGCTTTTTTTCGATATTTTCACAAAAAATCCTCATTGATCGAAGCAATTCATCATACATCACAGCGACAAGAGCATGTGGGTCATCTGCCTCAACGACTGCACTTTGCTCAGCATTAGAATAAGCATGCATCATTTTTCTGTTTTTCATTTGGCCTGATAACTCCCAATATGTCCGCTCAAAATGATTTTAGTTGGCTGTGACAGCCGCTTGTGATAAAAGACCGACATGAATACGTTAGTGCCAGTTACGACGCCTCCACAAACCGCAGCCTCAATGTCTGCTGGCTTAGGCGGGTCGGTCAATGCGTTTGATGCAAACATTGTGCCAAGTGGAAGACAAACTGTTCTTGGGCTAACGTCAAAACCAGCAACGGAAAATCTGTCTCGAGATTTTAACCGTCAGCCCCAACCAATGATAATAAGACATCCGAGGCAGGCACCATCCGCTATTTCGAGCGAACAGTTTTTATCTGCACGTAGCCTGATGGGGCCCGTTTTTCAGCATAACATTCTAGCAACTAAAATGGCCCGTATTTCTAATTTGCATGCAGAGGCACCAAGATTTAGGGACCAAATAGATCTTCTCGCTTAATCTTTAATTGCGCTCTAAGTCGGCGATTTTGGTCTGCAAAGACAAGTAGAGCTTGAACAAATCGGCTTCGGTAACAACACCCTGAAATGTATCGTTTTCGCGGTTTATAATCGGGATGCTTTCGCCTACGAAGTCGCTTGCTACTTCGATAGCTTGCTGCAGAGATGCGTCATGCTTGATTGAAACTGGGGCGTATATCAAGTGCTGCACCACTGGCTCTGTTACCTTTGCTCCCAAAAGTTCATGAAGAGCCACTTTGCCAGCAAACCTCTTTTCATGCCCACTTAAAACATAGCCCTCCGTAGATTTGGCGCTAAGTAGTGAGGCAATCGCTAACTCAACTGAGGCATCATCATCGATGCGGACATAATCAGTATTAACAATACCCATCACTGGCGTTTCCATCATTTCGATGTGGCCGCGACCCAGGGAAACATCAATCCCGCGATCAAGTAATTGTCGGTCAAAGTAAGAATGGCCAAAGATAGCATTTGAGACAATTGTGCACACCACAATGCTGAGCATAGCTGCAAGCGCAAATTCATAACTCATGGTCATTTCAAGAATAATCAACACACCTGCAACGGGCGCCCCGATCACGGCAGCAGCAACCGAAGCCATGCCACAAATGGCTAGGCCGGGGCCGGCAACAACCAATCCGAAGGAGGCCATTAGCCTTCCCAACAAAGCGCCCGCTGCCGCCCCCACAAACATGGCTGGAGAGAAGACACCGCCAAACATCCCAAACCCAATGCACAACGCCGTAACAACTACCTTCATAACAAGTAGAAGCAACAAATAAATCTCTTGGTATCTGTTATCAAGAATGGAACTAACAGCACTTGTTCCCAGCCCAAGCACCTCAGGCAAAAACATCCCAACAAGACCCGTAAAAAGTGCAGCCGTAAAGAGTAGACGCGGGGGCGACCATCCAGAGGCTGAGGCAAACGCTGCACTGTGACGGAGACTTTGCATAAATAGAACTGCCACCAGACCAAATACTGGACCTGAAATTAACGCAGCAGGCAAAAGTTCAATCAGATTTGGCGTCAAATCATTCAGCATGAACAGCGGATTGGCGCCAAAGAGCCATTTGCTTACCCAGGCCGCAGTAATGCTGGCAATCGCTATGGGAGCAATTGCCCGCAACGAAAAATGGCGTAGGATCGCTTCATGGGCAAAAACCACGCCAGCAATCGGAGCGTTAAAACCAGCAGCAATGGCTCCCGCTACTCCGCAGCCGATAAAGACATCTGTAGTAATTTTAGAACCAGTTACTTGTCGAATAACGCTACCCATGGTTGCACCAAAGTGTACCAACGGGCCATATTGTCCAACGGAGGCGCCACCACTAGCAGAAACAAAGGCTGCGATTGTCGAACCAAAGCCATGTCTGGCATCAAGTTCGTTATCAGTTCTGTGCGCTGCATAAATACTGTCCGCGGGGCCATGCCATCGAGTAATACCAAAAAGCTGACGAATTATAAGAATGAAAACAACCGCGACAAACAAACCAATTAATGGGCCAACGCTAAGCGATTTACCAAAAAAATCGACGTTTATTGCACGAGTAGAAGATAACAAACCAGACAACCATTGCACACCAAGTACAAAGAAGCTTGATACGAGGGCCATAATGAAGCCAAAGCTCAGGCCAGTCACTACTCCAGAAATCAATGTTTTGAAAAGAATGAAACACTCCTTTTTTAGGTTGGCATCTAAATGAACTTTAATAATCTCACCTTAGACGCTTAACCTTCACCCCAGAGATAAAAAGACAGTTAGATAGCCTCTTAAGCCCCTCGGCACTAGGACGGTTT
>ERZ802830.98-NODE-98-length-80088-cov-11.1023_pt1 | contig 80088 bp, 80 predicted proteins | sample MGYA00345654_ERZ802830 | MGnify/ENA primary metagenome ERZ802830 (study PRJEB30503, sample SAMEA104212375) | marine metagenome | biome: Westerlies Biome; feature: [SRF] surface water layer (ENVO:00010504) within the epipelagic zone...; material: water (ENVO:00002006)...
CCAAGACCCATTCGGCAGCGTCTGCACCTTCACTTCCGAGTGCTCCGACACCGTGCTTGGCTTTCATCTCTTGAGCGACATGATCCGCAAGAGATTTGACATGTCGGCTTGAAGTCCCACTGGCAATCACCAAAAAGTCAGTCACCGATGTTTGTCCGCGCACATCAACAATTCGAATATCGAGCGCTTTGAGGTCTTCTAACGCATCCACAATGAAGCGTGTTAGGTCAGTATCTTCAGTCATTCAGTATCCTGATACAAATGGTTGCTGCCAATATAGTCGGCAATGGTTGGGGGGATCGGTAGTGGCGATGTCCCGCGAGCGATCAGCTCACGAACAGCGGTCGAGGAGACCGGTATTTCTGGGGTATCCAAGCGATAGAGTCGACTAGAAGGCACTTCGGACAAATCGATCGCGCGATTGACCTCAACCATCTGACTCAACAAACCAGGGATTTCAATTCGCTCACCGGCACGCTTGAGAACACAAAGATGGCACAGTGACGGAAGTTTGTCTGGTTGATACCAGGACTCAAGACTGCGCACAGCATCCGCCCCTAAGGCCAAAACGATCGGCTCCTGTTCACCATAGATCGCACGCAGTGAACACAGTGTGTCAACGGTATAGCTCGGACCATCACGACCAAGCTCGATCGGGTCTACCGTCACACCAGAAATCTCATCCATAGCCAGTTTTAGCATCGCCAAACGATGCGCTGACGACACCCGACTGCTTCGATGTGGGGGCTGACGATTGGGAATCACACGAATCGTCGCATCTGGAAATGCATCTCTCAATGACATCGCCATCGCGACATGACCGTTATGAACAGGATCAAAGGTTCCGCCAAATAGAACCTGCACTAAGCGCGCACCTGACCATCTCCGAAGACGATCCATTTTTGATTGGTCAGTCCCTCAAGACCAACCGGTCCGCGAACATGAATCCGGTCTGTTGAAATTCCAATTTCAGCTCCAAGCCCATATTCAAATCCGTCGGCAAACCGAGTTGAGGCATTGGCAATCACTGAGGCCGAATCAACCGCTCGCATGAACTGACGAACCGTCGTGTAATTGGAAGAAACAATGGCGTCGGTGTGATGGGATCCATAGGTGTTAATGTGCAAAATCGCTTCATCAACCGATGCAACCACCTTGATTGCAACGATCGGTCCTAAATACTCTTCGTACCAGTCCGACTCACTCGCCACTATCGCTTCTGGCAACATCGCGCAGACGCGGTCGCATCCTCGTATCTCAACCGAATGCGGGGCTAAGGTCTGCTGCAATAATGGCAACACGGTCGGCGCGACATCTTCGTGGATCAGAAATGACTCAGCTGCATTACACACGCCATAGCGATGTGTTTTGGCATTTTCGAGAATCTGCAGTGCCTGCTGTAAGTCACTTTCGGCGTCGACATAGACATGACAGTTCCCATCGAGATGTTTGATGACTGGAACCCGAGCATCCGTTGAGATGCGTTCAATCAATCCTTTACCACCGCGCGGAATGATCACATCGCACATTGGAGCATCGCCACCGATCATTGCACCAACGAAATCACGATCAGCCGTTGGCGCAACCTGAACACAAGCCGCAGGCAAACCAACTGCCTGAAGACCTGTAGTAATACAGGCAGCAATCGCTTGATTGGAATGAAAGGCCTCACTACCGCCTCTCAACACACAGGCGTTGCCTGATTTCAAACACAAGGCAGCAGCGTCGATGGTGACATTCGGGCGGGACTCGTAAATGATACCGATCACGCCCAATGGCTGTCGCATCAAACCCACTTCGATTCCGGAGGGTCTGCGCGCCATTTGAGAAATTTCACCAACTGGATCGGGAAGGGCGATGATGTGCTCAACACCCTCAATCATGCCATCGATTCGGGCGTCGTTGAGCTCGAGCCGATCAAGAAGTGCTGCGCCGAGACCCTGATTCCGACCAGCATCGAGGTCCTTGAGATTCGCTTGAAGAATGCTCAATCGTGAAGCGGCCATCGCTTCCTTGATCGCCAAAAGAGCTGAATTCTTGGTCTGTGTCGAGGCGGTTGCTATGACTGCTCGCGCTGACTTGGCTTGTTCAGCCACTGCTTGGTAATCCATCTTCACCCCACTACGTTGGCGAGATTATACTGTGGGTTCAACTCGGAAATCAGGCGCCACGGCCTTGAATTTGCAGTTTTGTGACTTCCACTTCCAATTCACTGAGGCGATTGATCGGATTCTGCATCTCAAAAAACGACTGCTTCACCTCATTATCCAAAGGCAACAATTCGGTCAAGCGAGCACCAACCTCACTGGCATCGGTGTAATCAATCTCACTGTAGAGCCCTCGCACGGCAGGATGCACTTGCAAACTTTTCAATAACTCGACCAAACCGAGATGCTCGACGGGAACTTCTCCAGTCGACTCTAAGGGAAGGTCGGCGGAATCAGCCAACCAAAGGCCATCGTCGCGTTGACGCGGATTAAACAATTGTTGTTTCCGCTCTCCGACCGCAAGAATTCCCAACAGCCCATTACTCAGCTGATCGAAATCGCGAATCGATACTTCGCAACCCAAGTCTGCAAAACCCTCAGCACGCGACATCGTGACAATAAAATGCTCACCATCTCGCATGCATTGACCCACCATATCCAAGTAGCGCGCCTCAAAAATTTGAAGCGGTAGACGCCCGCCTGGGAATAACACCAGGGGCAATGGAAATAGCGGTTTGGTCACAGCAACCTCAGGTTGAATGGATTCAAAGATCATGCTGTTTACAGTGTGGTCCCTTGCAATTTTTTCAACGGACTCTCACATGTTCCACGACGCGAGCTTGAATCCCGGAAAAACCCCCGTTCGACATAAAGATCATCTGACCGCTGGTTTGTTTCGACAGTTGCTGCTCAAGCGCTGTCAGATCATGAACTACGACAGATGAACCCTGTTCGCGTTCAAGGATCTGCACATCCCAAGAGACATCGTCTGGCAACACCCAATAGACCTGATCGGCACCAGCGACAGCGTCAAGGAGCGCCTTGCCATGAATGCCCGCTTTCATGGTGTTGGATCGGAGTTCAATCACCGCTGTCAGAGGGCGCTGGGGTTCTTCACTCAGTGCTTCGAGGGTCGTTTCGATGGCGGTAGGGTGATGCGCAAAATCATCCCACACTTTGAGTACTCCGTTATCGAACAGGAGATTCAAGCGACGCGCCACTCCTTGAAATTCAGACAACGCCAAGAAGCCTGCATCGGTCGGCACATTAGCGGCATGCGCCATCGCCACAGCGAGTTCTGCATTCTGTGCATTGTGCTTGCCGCGCATTGGCCATTGAACAGAGAGATCCCAATCGTCAGACACTAATCGGTCCCGTTCGGCCCTAAATCGCACAGACGTACCCTGACCAATGCGGAGCTGTCGGGACCAACATCCTCGAGCCAACACTCGATCAATCGCATCGACCCCCGCTCGACTGACGACAAATCCCTGACTCGGCACGCGGCGGATGGCATGGTGGAACTGAGTTTCGATCGCTGAGAGGTCAGAAAAAATATCTGCGTGATCAAATTCCAGGTTATTGATCCCGAAAATATCCGGATGGTAATGCACAAATTTTGAGCGCTTGTCGAAAAAGGCGGTATCGTACTCATCTGCTTCCACGACAAACCATTGGCCACCGCCAAGCCGCGCGGAAACCCCGAAGTTCTGCGGCACCCCACCCACTAAAAATCCAGGGTTCATCCCTTGAGATTCCAAGATCCACGCGAGCATGCTTGTTGTTGTGGTTTTTCCATGGGTTCCCGAGACTGCAAGGACAGTCATCCCTTCAGTCAAGCGCCCCAATAACTCAGGACCAGAGATGAATGGGACCTTGCCATCGAGCACTGCTTCAACTTCAACATTTCCTCGTGACATGGCATTTCCAACCACCACAAGATCCAAGTCTTCGCGAAGGACGCTCGGATCGTAGCCTTCATGCAGGACGATTCCCGCCTGTCGAAGCTGGTCCGACATCGGTGGATACACATGTTGGTCGGAACCGGTGACTTCCCAGCCTTTCTGGCGACAGAGTTGGGCCAAGCCACCCATGAAGGTGCCGCAAATACCGATGATATGGATTTTCAAAGCGAGCTCTCTGAGACAACAAATGTCGTATGGTGTCATCGTGAGGCGCAAACGGCAATTTCGGCGACCTTGTACCATTTCACGATAGCGATCACGGCTCGTATCGGTTGAAATAGAGAACAAAGCACCGGACACTTGCGCCCGCGAATGCTTCCGTTTATCTATTAACCATCTGAGGACCTTATGAGCTTCAACGATATTCCTGCGGGAAAGGACATCCCAAACGACATCTATGTCGCGATCGAAATTCCAGCGAACTCGAGCCCAATCAAGTACGAAATTGAAAAGGAATTCGACGCCATTTTTGTCGATCGCTTCATGGCGACCCCTATGTTCTACCCAGCGAACTACGGCTATGTTCCGAATACACTGGCTGACGATGGCGATCCACTCGACGTCTTGGTTGTCACACCCTATCCAGTCCAGCCAGGCTCAATCATTCGCGCCCGTCCCATTGGGATTCTCGACATGAGCGATGAAGCAGGCCGCGACTCCAAAGTCCTCGCTGTTCCCCATGACAAGCTGACAACGCTCTACAAAGACGTCAAAGAGCCTCAGGACTTAGGCTCGCTGTTGCTTGATCAAATCGCGCATTTCTTTGAGAACTATAAAGATCTCGAAGCCGGCAAGTGGGTCAAAGTCGACGGCTGGCGAGGATCCGATGCAGCTCGCGACGCAGTCATCGCGTCGGTCGAAGCCGCGAAAAAGTAATCAGCCTTGAACCAGCAGTGCACGCAGATCAGAAATGGCTGCGTGCGCTCTGGAGATATAACTTGCCATCACCAGTGAATGGTTGGCAAAAATCCCAAACCCAGATCCATTCAAAATCATCGGCGACCACACCGTCTGTTGCGTTGCCTCTAATTCGCGAATGACCTGCTTGAGTGACACCCGTGCGTTTTTGTTTTCGAGAACTGACCCAAAATCGGCTTCAATAGCACGCAGAATATGCAAAAGTGCCCAAGCCGATCCACGCGCCTCAAAAAACACATCATCGATTTCCATCCAAGGCGTTTTCACAATCCGCTCAGACACACCCATCGTTGATTGATTCGCTGCTGGATCACCCGCTAAATCCGTATTAAATCGCGCCTGACCGACACTGGCTGAGAGTCGCTGGCTGAGGGAGCCAAGCCGGGTTTCAACATCAGCCAAATAATTTTTTAAATTGTCAGCACGTGCATAAAGCTGCGCATTCTCGCCAGGAGTGGCGAGTCGGCGTTGATAGGACTTCAAGAACGTGACCGCTTTCTGATAGCTAGACTCAGCCGATGGGAACCATTTGCCACTGTCATAATTTAATGCAGGTTCAGCAACAACGAGGTCTGCATCCTCCGTGGATTGCGATTGACTGCGCGACAAATCTTTCCGTAGCGACCGCGCAAGATCTCTAGCCTGAACCAAAGCGCCAAATTCCCAGTTGGGCATGTTGTCAAGCCACAAACCCGGAGGCGTCACATCGTTCGACAAATACCCGCCCGGCTTTTCTAACAATGTTTCTGTAATAAAAATTAACGCGCCAACGGTCGCGTTACCGATTGTTACGTTTTGGTCCGCCGGCGCTGTCATCGTCAGCACGTCATCAACTGACCGCTGCTCTGGCGGCTGACTCCAATGAATCCCCAACAGGACCGCTCCCAATAAGTAAAGAACACAAGCGCCCAATCCAGCTGCCGCCCATGTGGATTGGCGCCCAAGACTTGCGAGACGAGTTTTCAACGATTCCAGCATGCTTAATCCGTTTCTCTTCAATTGGAACAGGGAGTATCATGGACCAATATGACAACCGGAGGATTCCAGTGCAACGCGTGATCTCAAGTTTTATTGCAGGAGCTTTTTTTTTAGCGTCGGCATGCGCGCAGGCTCAAGGCTCATTTGGATCCAGTTTCGGAACGCCAGAGCTGTTGCCGCCTGAACAAGCGTTTGTCGTGTCGCAACCCGAAGCCGATGTGATTGTCATCACTATCGCTAAGGGAACCTATCTCTATGATGAACGCACCATGGTGCAAAATGATTCTGGGGACATCCTGAAAACTCAGCGCTCTGAATCGACAATATACGATGACCCACTGTTCGGCCCAACACCAATTCACAAAAAAGCGTTGCGCATGAAAGTATCAGATGCACCCAATTTGATGGTCCTGACTTATCAAGGGTGTGCTGATATCGGTTTTTGCTACCCTCCGCAACAAACAGAACTGTCATTTTCGCGTTAAATCACGCAAAATAGCCACACGTTTGACGAATTTGTGGTGATTTTATGTCCAAGGTGCTGGTGCTTAGCGGCCCAAATCTGAATCTACTCGGACGACGCGAGCCCGAGGTCTATGGCGCAACGACCCTCGATCAACTCGCACAAATGCTCGAGGATGCGGCGCCAACAGCCATGCAGCTCGAGTTCTTTCAGAGCAATCACGAAGGCGCCATGATTGACCGAATTCATCAACTGATGGATCAGCCGATCGATGGCATTGTAATCAATCCAGGAGCCTGGACTCACACCAGCGTCGCGATTCGTGATGCGCTGAGCGCAATCAAAACACCGATCGTTGAAGTTCATATTTCAAATATCCATGCTCGTGAAACGTTTCGGCATCACTCCTACTTTTCCGATATCGCGATTGCTGTCATTGCAGGTTGCGGTATGCAGGGCTATCTCTTCGCCCTTCAAACACTAGATCAACAAGTTAAAGGTTAAGACTCAGATTATGGATATTCGCAAAATCAAAAAACTGATCGAACTCTTACACGATACCGATGTTGCAGAAATCGAGATTTCTGAAGGCGAAGAAAGTGTGCGGATTACCCGCGGAAGCACCAATCAAGTCGTGGTCCAAAGTCCGCAACTGAGTGCGCCACAAGCGATGGTGACGACGCAACCTGCGACACCAACAGCCACTGAAGATTCATCCAAAGCAACGTCCACTCCAGCCGGTCATCAAGTCAAATCACCAATGGTTGGCACCTTCTATCGTTCTCCTTCACCGGATGCGGCTGCGTTCATTGAAGTCGGTAGCGAAGTCAAGCAAGGCGATACGCTCTGTATCGTCGAAGCTATGAAAATGATGAATCCAATTGAAGCGGATGCCTCTGGAAAAGTCTTGGCGATTCTGGTGGAAGATAGTGATCCTGTCGAATTCGATCAGCCTCTGGTCGTGATTGGATAATTCGATGTTTGAAAAAATCGTCATAGCCAACCGAGGCGAGATCGCGCTCCGCATTTTACGAGCTTGCCGTCTACTGGGGATTCGGACCGTTGCTGTTCACTCCTTGTGTGACCGCGACTTAAAGCATGTGAGACTTGCTGATGAAACCGTTTGCATTGGCCCAAACCCCTCTAATCAAAGCTATCTCAACATCCCCGCGATCATCGCCGCAGCTGAAATCACCGATGCACAGGCAATCCACCCTGGATACGGGTTTTTAGCTGAGAACGCAGACTTTGCCGAACGTGTCGAAGAGTCAGGCTTCACCTTTATCGGACCCTCAGCGGCAACCATCCGACTCATGGGAAACAAAGTCGCGGCGATTGAAGCGATGCAAGCAGCCAACGTTCCGACAGTGCCAGGCTCCAACGGACCCTTAGGTGAAGACGATGACAAGAACCTCACCATCGCTCAATCCATTGGCTATCCCGTCATCGTGAAAGCTGCTGCTGGCGGCGGCGGTCGAGGCATGCGTGTGGTTCACACCGAATCGAATCTCTTGAGTTCGATTCAAATCACCAAATCAGAAGCCAAGGCAGCATTCGGTGACGCCACCGTCTATCTTGAAAAATTTCTCGAAAAACCCCGACATGTGGAAGTTCAGATTCTTGCCGACAAACATGGTCATGCAGTCCACTTATACGACCGGGATTGTTCGCTACAACGCCGTCACCAAAAGGTATTGGAAGAGGCGCCGGCGCCGGGTATTGACCCAGAAGCACGAGCGCAAGTTCTAGAAGCCTGTGTTACCGCTTGCAAGAACATGGGCTATGTGGGCGCCGGAACCTTTGAGTTTTTGTACGAAGATGGTTGCTTTTACTTCATCGAAATGAACACGCGCGTTCAGGTCGAGCATCCAGTGAGCGAGATGGTCACTGGCGTTGATGTAATTCGCGAGCAAATTTCGGTAGCCGCTGGCAATCCTTTGTCCGTTTCTCAGGATCAAATTCAACTGAATGGTCATGCCATCGAATGCCGAATCAATGCCGAGAACCCAGAGACATTTTTGCCGAGTCCGGGACTGATTTCTCGCTACCACCCACCAGGTGGACCAGGGGTGAGAGTCGACTCGCACATTTACTCAGGCTACACCGTCCCGCCCTATTACGATTCGATGATCGCAAAATTCATCACCCATGGGGCAACCCGAGAGGAAGCGCTTAAGCGCATGGAAATCGCGTTGTCTGAATCCTTAATCGACGGTATTCAAACCAATATTCCACTGCAACGAGACATCGTCACGGATGCCACATTCTTAAGTGGTCCTGTCAGCATTCACTATCTCGAGAAAAAGCTAGGCCTGTCATGACGGGCTTTCGGCAAGTCTCTGTTCTTGCTGCTGGCAACCAAGTCGAGCTCCTTGAGGAGCTCTTATTTTTGGCGGATGCTCAAGCCGTCACTCTTGTTGATCATGGCGATGCCCCAATTTTTGAGCCTCCACTTGGTAGCCACCCTGTGTGGCCGCAGACACAAGTGCAGGCGCTTTTTTATGACGAACGCCCCGAATCGGAAATCCTGTCTGATCTGGCGATCTATTTCCAACGCGCGAATCTCCTGATCGAACTACCAAGCCATCTCACCATTGTTCCGGACCAAGATTGGATTCGAATCGCTCTCGACCAATTTCAGCCGATCCACATTGGGAAATTTTGGGTGAAACCCTCGTGGAACGAGGATCCGATTCCAGACGGACTGACAACGCTGAATTTAGACCCGGGCCTTGCGTTCGGCACCGGCATGCATCCCACCACGCAACTGTGCTTGGAATGGTTAAGCGATCATCAGTTGTCGGGCAAGACGGTAATGGATTTTGGTTGCGGGTCTGGAATTTTAGCCGTCGCAGCAGGCTGCATGGGGGCCAGCCAGGTCACTGGACTCGATATCGATCCCCAAGCACTCATCGCGACCTCTCATAATGCGAGCTTGAACCAACTGCCCGTCCAAACGTTATTAGCGGAAGACACTCCAAGCCAGACATTTGATGTGGTGGTCGCCAATATCCTCGCAAATCCCCTGATCGAACTCTCTGCGACCTTGACGGGCTTAACACAACCTGGCGGGCACATTGTGATGGCCGGCCTCTTAGATGAACAAGCAGACCAAGTCAAAGCCGCCTATCCATCAATCCTGTTTGACCAAGATGTCTCAAAAGATGGGTGGACACGCTTATCGGGCAGACGGCCGGAGTAAATCCATGCAGATCGGGCCACATCAAATTGATAATCCCGTGTGGCTCGCCCCAATGGCTGGAGTCACCGATCGGCCGGTCCGCGTTCTCTGTCGGTCACTCGGTGCCGGTATGGCGATTTCTGAGATGGTCCACTCCGACGTCAGTCTTTGGGGAAGCCAAAAAAGTGATCGACGACTCGATATCGAGAACGAACCTGGCCCCATCAGCGTGCAGATCGCAGGGTATGATCCAGCGATGATGGCAAATGCGGCGCGAGCCAATGAAGAACGTGGTGCGGATATCATTGACATCAACCTCGGCTGTCCAGCCAAAAAGGTCCTCAAAAAAGCAGCCGGATCCGCCTTAATGCGCGACGAAGCTTTGGTTGCTGAGATTTTCCGGCAGGTCGTGAAGTCGGTAGACATCCCGGTCACAGTCAAAATGCGCACAGGCTGGGATCACCTGTCTAAAAATGGACCTCGGATTGCGAAAATGGCGCAAGATCTTGGCCTGCAGGCAGTCACCATGCATGGACGAACCCGTTGCGATATGTATCAGGGTGACGCGGAATACGACACCATCCGCCAAACTCGTGATGCCATCCAAATCCCTCTAATTGCCAATGGAGACATCACATCGACAGACAAAGCACAACAAGTGCTCGATGCAACCGGTGCTGACGCAGTGATGATTGGCCGCGGAACTCAAGGCGACCCCTGGCTTCCAGGAATCATTGCAGCCGAGCTCAACCAGCAGGTCAGAACGCATCCAAGCATCGACGAGCAAATTCAGGTGATGGCGGATCTGATCCGTGAAATCCAGTTGTTTTATGGAGAGCGCACGGGCGTCAAGATGGCGAGAAAGCACATGCAATGGTTCTTAAAACGATTTGCAAATGGCGCCCAAGCATGGTCAAAATTACATCCTCTTGTTGATCCTGACGATCAGTATCGACAATTTAAAGAATTAATAGACGGAGGAGGACTCCGCGATGGGACTGAAAGAGCTGGTCAGACAGCAGATTGACCAATATTTCGACGAATTGGATGGTGAGATGCCGCAGGATCTTTATGACCTCGTGGTTGGCCAGGTCGAACACGCACTCTTGGAAGCTGCGCTCGCGCAAAGCAACAATAATCAATCCAAGGCAGCGGAGATGCTAGGCATTAGTCGAGGGACGCTGCGAACACGAATGAAACTCTTCGGACTGCTCTCCTAGAGCGCCTCAGACACTGGTATACTTGCCGCCTTTTTTAAGGAGGTCTTCCAAGGATGCCAGACACCGCCGTGATTCAGGTGCGCCGAGCACTTCTCAGTGTTTCCGACAAAACAGGGTTAATCGACTTTGCTCGAGGTCTCCACGACCTAGGGGTTGAGTTAGTTTCCACCGGCGGCACCTTCCGAGCCCTCAACGAAGCGGGCCTTCCTGCGATCGAGGTCTCATCGGTGACCGCATTCCCCGAAATGATGGATGGCCGGGTGAAGACACTGCATCCAAAGATCCATGGCGGTATCCTAGGACGTCGAGATGTCGATCAGCAAGTGATGGAAGAGCACGGTATTGAAGCTATCGATCTTGTCTGCGTGAATCTCTACCCCTTTAAAGAAACCATCGCAAACCCAGAAAAAACGCACGATGACGCGATTGAGAACATCGATATTGGTGGACCTGCGATGGTTCGGTCTGCAGCCAAAAATCATCAATTTGTCGGGATCGTGACCTCACCACACCAATATGCAATGGTGCTTGGCGAACTGGCTGACGGCGGCCTATCGTTCTCGACTCGTCAGCAGTTAGCAACAGCAGCCTTTCAGCATACCGCCGAATATGATGGAGCGATCGCAAATTACTTAGGCCGAGATGCCGATACCCCGCAGTATCCGGACAAGCTATTCCTGAACTTTGAGCGTGCATCAGTCCTCCGGTATGGCGAGAATCCGCATCAATCGGCAGCCTTCTATCGCGATCCGAACGTCACGGGTTCATCGGTTGGCGCATCAGAACAACTCGCAGGAAAAGCACTCTCCTTCAATAACATCGCGGATACCGATGCCGCACTTGAATGTGTTCGTCAGTTTGACGCGCCCGCATGCGTCATTGTCAAACATGCCAATCCCTGTGGCGTTGCCGTGGAATCATCCATCCTTAAAGCTTACGAAAAAGCATTTGCGACTGACCCAACAAGTGCATTTGGAGGAATCATCGCATTCAATCGGGCCCTTGATGCAGCAACTGCCAGTCACATTCTCGAGCGACAGTTTGTCGAAGTCATCATTGCGCCTGGTGTTGAACAGGGGGTGATTGAATTGTTTGAGAAAAAACCATCAGTTCGCTTACTGGTCGTCGGCGCCTTGGATCAAACACCGACAGAACTCGACTATCGCCGCGTACAAGGTGGACTGCTCATCCAAGAGACAGATACCGGATCTAGAACCGCGTTAGAGTTGACTTGCGTCACAGAGAAGCAACCGTCCAGTGAGCAAATGGCGGATTTGTTATTTGCCTGGAAAGTCGCAAAATTTGTGAAGTCAAATGCCATCATTTACGCCCGGAACAAACAAACCATTGGTGTGGGAGCCGGTCAAATGAGCCGCATCTATTCCGCACGGATCGCCGCGATCAAGGCTCAGGACGCACAGCTTGAGGTCGCCGGAAGCGTGATGGCATCCGATGCATTTTTTCCGTTCCGAGACGGCATCGATGCCGCAGCAGAGGCGGGGATTGCCGCCGTGATTCAGCCAGGCGGATCGATCCGAGATGACGAGGTCATTGCTGCTGCCAACGAACATGGTATCGCGATGGTCTTCACAGGTATGCGACACTTCCGACATTAAGGATTCACCATGAAAGTTTTCGTCATTGGCGGCGGTGGCCGCGAACATGCTCTCGCTTGGAAGCTCGCTCAGTCATCAAGAGTTACCGAAGTTTTTGTGGCGCCAGGCAATGCTGGCACCGCATTAGAAGACAAAGTCACGAATATTGACCTGTCAGTCGATGATTTGGATGGATTGCTTGCCTTTGCAGGGTCACAAGCGATCGACTTCACCGTGGTTGGCCCTGAAGCACCGCTGGTGAACGGCGTGGTCGATCGCTTTGAAGCGAGAGGATTGCGCTGTTTCGGGCCACGCGCAGACTGCGCGCAACTTGAGGGATCCAAAGCCTTCACCAAAGATTTCCTCGGGCGTCACAACATTCCGACGGCAGCCTATGGAACCTTTACCGATGTGGCGGAAGCCTGCGCATATCTCGATCAGGTGGGCGCACCCATCGTTGTCAAAGCGGACGGACTCGCTGCTGGCAAGGGTGTCATTTTAGCCAAGACCCTTGATGTCGCCAAAGACGCTGTTCGTGACATGCTCCAAGGCAATCAATTTGGGCAAGCGGGCAGCCGCGTTGTGATCGAAGAGTTCTTAACCGGTGAAGAAGCCAGCTTCATTGTGATGGTGGATGGGACCGACGTCTTACCTTTGGCTTCCTCTCAAGATCACAAAGCGGCTTATAACGGTGATACCGGACCCAATACCGGCGGTATGGGTGCTTATTCACCGGCGCCGGTTGTCGATCAAGGCTGTCATAACCGGATCATGGCTGAAGTGATTCAACCAACGATTCATGGTCTCGCAACCGATGGCTTAAGATATCGGGGGTTTCTCTATGCTGGAATCATGGTGACCGCAGATGGCACACCCAAAGTGCTCGAATTCAACTGTCGATTTGGTGACCCTGAAACACAGCCGATCTTATTCCGTTTAAAAAGTGATTTACTCGATCTGATTGAAGCCGCCTGTCATGGAAGACTTGGTGATGAAATCGCATTATGGGATTCACGAGCTGCGCTTGGCGTAGTGATGGCGGCACCGGGATATCCGGACGACTATCCCAAAGGTGCACCGATCACTCTGGGACAAGAGATTGATGGCAGTAAGGTCTTTCATGCAGGAACGACGATGGCTGATGACGATGTCGTGACCGCTGGTGGTCGAGTACTTTGCGTAACAGCCTTAGGCTCCGGAGTCACCGAAGCTCAGGCACGCGCTTATGAACGCCTGCAATCAGTGACGTTCGATGGCGCCGAATATCGGACCGATATTGGCTATCGAGCGGTCGAACGCGAAGCGACCTAATCCACCGAACATGCAATCACTCCACTGAGGCTCATCCCCTGTGGAGTGATGTTGGCGCTCACTGCTTGAATGTGAACTCCAGCCGCCTTCGCGTCGCGACAGGCAACTGCAAAATCGCTATCCAACTCTCGATGGGGAGCCACAGAGCGAATCCCTGTATGCATGGCAACCCAGAGTAGATGTGTCTCCATCCCTGTTTGCGCCAGTTCCGTGAGTAAACGGACATGTTGAGTCGCGCGTGCTGACGGTGCATCAGGGAATAGTCCCCGGCCGCCCTCGGTACACAAGGTGACAGATTTGATTTCCACATACGCCGGCTGACCTTCGCGTGATAGCTCAAGATCGAAGCGATGTGCTCCAACGCGAGGCTCTCGACGCACCAGCGAGGCATGTTGAATCCAGATTGATAAATCAGACAAGGCGACCAACTCGTTGGCACGTGCCGTGTTGACGCAAGCCAGACCCCAAGAAGTTTCAACCAACTCCCAGGCATAGTGAAGTTTGCGGCCCGGAGGCTGGCGACGGATCCAGACAGGTGCGCCTTCGCTTAAGAGGCCTGTCATCCGTCCTGTGTTCGCACAGTGTGCAGTGACAACTCCGGCATCCGTCTCAATGTCTGCGAAAAAGCGCTTGTATCGCTTGATCAATCGCCCTGGGATCAGTGGCTCTGCATATTCAACCACCAATAAAGTCCGCCATTCGTTGCATGGCCTCCTCAAGCCGAGCGATCGGCTGCGTGTACGCGATTCGGATCCATGTTGGTGGAAGCGTCCCGGAAAAATCGACGCCAGGCGTGATGGCAACACCGGTCTGACGGATGAGATCCGTACAAAATTGCTGACTGTTTTGCGTCACATTGGACGCATCCACAAATACATAAAATGCGCCATCGGGATCGGCTGCGATCTGAAAACCCATCGCTTCCAGCCGAGGAATCAATAGATCTCGACGCGCTTGAAGCTCGATTCGCTGGGCTTCGGCTGCGCGCATCGCATCTGGCTCAAAGCATGCGAGCGCCGCTTCTTGGGCAAAGGAAGGCGCGCAGATGAAGAGATGCTGCGCCAGTCGTTGTGTTGCCTCAAGCGCATAGTCAGGGATCACCATCCAACCCAACCGCCAACCTGTCATATTGAAATACTTGGAAAAGCTTCCGATAACAAAGTGCTCATCGGAGAACGCGAGACTACTCTGCAAATCCTGTGTGAACGCCAGGTTTTGATAAATTTCGTCGACGATTAAGTGACGCCGAGTGTTTCGACACCATTGAATCATTCGCTCCAATTCAATCGCTGGCACAGCTTGTCCAGTCGGGTTCGCTGGATGTGCCAATATCAACGAACGATCACGCTCAGTCGCCATGTCCTCGAGCTGCGCGGCTCTTGGCTGAAATTGAGTCGATGCGTTCGTGGGTATCCAATGAACGACTCCACCGACTGCTTCAACAAATCGAGGATTACATGGATATGCTGGATCTGCCATCAACACCGCATCACCAGGATTCGTCGTGGCTGCTGCCGACAACAATAATCCACCAGAGGCGCCGACTGTGATTTGAATGCGACTTGCGGGAACATCCAAACCTTGACCTTGATACCATCGAGACAGGGCGTCGCGTAATGGCTGGATCCCGCGGGCATCGGTGTATCGTGTTTTTCCAGCATGTAATGCAGCACAAGCCCGCTCAATGACTGATGGGGACGTTGGGAAATCAGGCTCACCAACCTCCAGGTGAATGACATCGACGCCACTCGCTTCAAGCGCCTCGGCAATTCGTACAATCTCCATCACATGGAATGGCGGGATGGCTTGAAGCCTATCCGCGAGCTTCGGTCCGTCAATTCGTCTCAATCTGTTCTCCCGTTGAAAGAAGGTGGTACAGTCCTCAATGTTCTGATATTTTCCCGCGTCAGATTTGATAGTGTGGAGTTTCGCCGACGATGGCAACGAAAAAACAAGAATCACTCCTAGGATACGTTGAACCGTATCAGGCGTCGAAAGACGAAGAGTACATGGGTGAAGCGATGCGCGCGCATTTCGTCAAGATCCTCGAGCAGTGGAAGCGGAATCTGATGGAAGAAGTGGATCGGACGGTATCGCATATGAAGGAAGAAGCGGCGAATTTCGCTGATCCTGCGGATCGGGCAACTCAGGAAGAAGAGTTCAGCCTAGAACTCAGAACCAGAGATCGTGAACGTAAGCTGATCAAGAAAATCGACAAAACCCTTGAGGCAATCGAGAACGATGATTATGGGTTTTGCGAAACCTGTGGCATCGAGATCGGTCTACGTCGACTGGAAGCACGCCCGACAGCCACGCAGTGTGTTGACTGCAAGACGCTTGACGAGTTGCGCGAAAAGCAAACAGGCGCTTAATCCTTGACAGACTACCGCGGCCGTTTCGCACCGTCAGCGACCGGCCCGCTGCACCTGGGGTCCATTTTAGCGGCCCTGTTGAGTTTCCTGCACGCCAAACATCTCCAGGGCCAATGGCTGATACGCATCGATGATCTTGACCAGACACGCTGCAAACCGATGTATGCCGACGAAATCCTCCGCTGTCTGGAGGCCTTTGCTCTGGAGCCCGACGCTGCCGTCGTTTACCAACATCATCGGCTCGCGGCATATCAAGCAGCGTTTGATAACCTGAAGGATTTAGGGCTACTTTACAGCTGTCATTGCTCACGGAAATCATTGTCCCGCGGCCCGTATCCTGGATTCTGCTCTCACCGGTTGGGACAGCCACTGGATGAGCAGTGGGCTATTCGCATGGATACCACTGATCTTGACCCATGCGTTGACGATCTACTCCTCGGTGCACAACACACAGAGCGGCCTGGCGACTTGATTGTCAAACGGCGAGACGGTTTATTTGCCTATCAGTTGGCTTGTGCTGTGGATGAGCATCTCGATCAAGTGACTCACGTGATCCGCGGCATTGATCTTCTCGAGTCAACGCCCATGCAACGGCTTATTGCCAGCAAACTCAATTATCACCGACCATCTTATGGGCACTTCCCTGTGATCGTCGGCCAGGATGGCGCTAAGCTATCAAAGCAGACATTCGCAAAATCGGTGGATTGGTCTGCTCCGGGAAAAACCTATGCGACGCTAGCGCGACTGCTGTTACTAACCGACACACCAGCTCCCGAAGAAGCCGCCATGGTCTGGCGAAAGTATTTTGAATCTCTCAATCATCCCGAAACGCTCCTCAGACACGCGTCACGGTCGAATACCTTTTCCATCTAGAACACCGTAAACTATCCTGAAATTAGGGATATTCATGGCAACGCTACTTCTCGTTACAGACGAAGCAATCATTCGCAAATCCATCCAAATGGGTCTGGAGAAACAGGGCCATACGATTCTCATTGCCGAATCTTTGCAAGCAGCCAAGCAGGTCAACACTGAGATCGATTGTGTGATCTGCGAGCATCGACTTGCCGATGGGTCCGGGATCGACCTGATTGCCCACTTCAAGCCAATACCTCTCATCTTGCTCGTTGGACAGGTTTCGCTGCAAGCCGGAATCGTGGCAATGCGCAAAGGGGCATTCGACTGTTTCACAAAACCAGTCGATCACCACGATCTCCTAAAAGCCATTGATCGAGCAGCCGCAAGGGCGACTCAAGCGTCCCAGGACGGTATGATTGGTCATTGTGCCGTCATGCTCAAACTGAAGAAACAAATCTCGCGAGTCGCACCACTCGACACCACGATCCTCGTTGGAGGTGAATCAGGAACCGGAAAAGAGTTGGTCGCGCAAGCCATTCATCGCCAGTCCCAACGCGCGGATCGTGAAATGTTGTCGGTCAATTGTGCGGCAATCCCCGAGTCACTCATTGAGGCGGAGTTATTCGGCCACGTCAAAGGGGCGTTTACAGGCGCGACCAGCGATCGAGCTGGACTAATTGAGTCCGCCGATCAATCCACGCTATTTTTAGATGAGATTGGAGAATTACCACTGGAGGCGCAGTCTCGACTGTTGCGTGTACTCCAGGAAGGGGAAATTCGGCGAGTGGGGAGTACCGAGCGCACCTATGTTGACGTACGACTGATTGCCGCAACCCACAGAAACTTATTGGAGATGGTCTCAAAAGGCCAATTTCGAGAAGATTTATACTATCGGCTCAACGTCATTGAATTGAGCTGTCCGCCATTGCGGGAGCGTGGTGAAGACGTCCTTCTTCTGGCTGAATTCTTCTTAAATGCCATTCAAACGCAAATGGCCCGCCCCGAGCTCCGATTCAGTCAAGATACACAACAAGCGATCCAACAGCATCATTGGCCTGGTAACGTTCGCGAGCTCGCAAATGTCATTGAGCGAGCGGTAGTCCTGTGTGAAGGACCACTGATCGACGCTCTGGATCTCAGCCTTCAAAGCCATGGCAGCAATCCACCTCAATTTAGTGCTGGAGAGCAACGTCGACCAAGCGAAATTCGACCCATGATGTCGCTTGAGGATTATTTCCAACACTTTGTTTTGTCACACGAAGAGCACATGAGTGAGACCGAGCTCGCGAAACGGCTCGGCATCAGTCGAAAGAGTCTTTGGGAGCGAAGAAACCGCCTTGGAATACCGCGCCGCAAAGATGAAGGAAGCGATTAGTAACATCAAGTTGTTACTATTAGTAACTCATTGTCACGGAGTGCCACCAAAAAGATTCCACCATAAGTCTAAGAAGTCATCTGAGGTGCTTCTAAATGTGATCCATATCAATCAGTTAAGTCCCTCGCCCGGGTTTGGCATAGCCCGTGCTTCACTCATTGTGTTCGTTATAAGACCAATAAAAAAGAACAGAGCAGCGATAACAATAACAATAGCGCTGGATGAGATTACGGTTCACTGTGAGAACTGAATTTCAGGGAGGTAGGATTGCTTCCTCGGGCCGATAATGACAATAAAGCGAGAGCTGAGGCCTTGGTTGTAGGGATTGCAACTTGAAATTGAGATTGCACACTGAAAGGTGATTTTAGAATACGTACGAACAATAACAATAATAACAAGCGTACATTAATCAGAAGGGGCGAAAGCCCCTTTTTTATTGTCTGGCTCTGGTATCATCTCCGCTTCGAGTAGTTGGAGTCTTCGGTTGTTTTCGTTGTTTAAAAAGAAAAGCCCTCAGCGAATGGACGTCTTCAAAGACGTCATCTCACAGGAATTCCACGGCATCCATCACCGAGACTTATCGTCTGGTAGTCTGCGGGTAATTGAAATCCTCCAGCAAGCCGGATACGAGGCTTACTTGGTCGGCGGAGGAATTCGTGACCTACTTCTGGGAAAGCACCCCAAAGACTTCGATGTGGCCACTAGCGCCAAACCGGCTGAAATCCAGAAACTCTTCCGAAAATCACGAATCATCGGCAGACGATTCCAAATCGTCCACGTTCGGATGGGCGCGGAAATCATTGAAGTCACCACCTTCCGCGGATCTGCAGAAAATAGCAAACTCCAACAAGCGAACGCATCAGGCATGCTGGTCCGGGATAACGTCTTTGGAACCGTTGAAGATGACGCCGTTCGCCGCGACTTCACGATGAACGCACTGTATTACAACCCGGCGAATCACGAAGTCCTCGATTTCGTCGGCGGTTACGATGACCTCGAAGACGGAGTGATTCGAATCATCGGGGATGCCGAAACACGGTATCGAGAAGACCCCGTTCGGATGCTTCGCGCCGTTCGATTTATTGGCAAACTCGGCCTTGAGCTCGAGGAAGCCACCGCGGAACCCATTCAACGACTGAGCCCGCTTCTTCGAGATGTTTCCCCCTCGAGACTCTTCGATGAAATTCTCAAGCTACTTCAAGCCGGTCATGGCTACGCGACTTTCCCGCACCTTCGGATTCACGATTTGCTGCGACCTCTATTTCCGCAGACACATGAGTTGCTCGAAGAAGGCGACGATATCCATTATGAAGCGCTCATTCATCTCGCACTACGCAACACCGATACGCGCCTCAATGAGGGCAAGTCGGTCACTCCAGCCTTTCTTTATGCCGCAATGCACTGGCCACAGGTGCATCGTCGTTGGGATGAATTGGAAGCGGAAGGACATGGACGAAGTCAAGCGTTGGCCATCGCCTGCTCAGAAACCTTAGACTTCAATCAACAGTTTATCGCCATCCCGAAACGTTTCAGCATCACCATTCGAGAAATCTGGGAACTCCAAGCCAAGCTTGAAAAGCGCCATGGACGTCGGCCAGACTCGACACTTGAGCACCCCAGATTTCGGGCAGGCTATGATTTCCTGCTCTTGAGAGAACGCTCCGGTGAAATCCCAGGCGGACTCGGGGAATGGTGGACCCAATATCAAATCGCTGACGATGCCCAGCGGCGCGATTTGATTGCCTTGGTCAAAGAGGACACCGATGAACCACCGAAACGTCGACCACGCAGAAAATATCAGCGACGTGACTAACACCATCTTCCTGGGAATTGGTTCTAATCTGGATGATCCCATCCACCAAATTGAGCAAGCGATTGGGGCACTCTCCGTGTTTGTCCATTCCATCAAACGCGCTCCCCTGTATCGCTCCAAGCCTCTCGGACCCCAAGATCAACCCGATTTCGTCAACACCGTCATTCAAGGCGAGACAAGACTCGCGCCCAGTGACCTTTTAAATCGGACTCAACAGATCGAAACAAGCCAAGGACGGATGAAAACCATGCATTGGGGACCACGTACCATTGATATTGATATTCTGTATTTCGCAAACCTCAGACTCACGACTCCGATATTAACCATTCCGCATCAAGAAATTTTTAATCGCTCTTTTGTCGTGATCCCGCTACTGGACTTGTTACCCAACGAAATGACGCCAACAGGTGACCGAATCGTGCGAAACCGATACGATGCTTCGACACTGGTTCGAATTGATACATAGGAAGTACTGACAGTGGCAAAAATCACTCTGAACACGCTGAAAAAGCACCGAATGGACGCGACTCGATTCAGCATGGTGACCGCCTACGACGCCTGCTTTGCCTCAGTGGCCTCAAATTCCGGCATCGACTCTATTTTAGTGGGCGATTCCTTGGGAATGGTTCTCCAAGGACACGCGAGCACCCTCCCTGTCACTGTGTCTGATATCGCTTATCACACCGCATGTGTCGCTGCCGCTTCTCCCGATTGCGTAATTGTGAGCGACATCCCGTTTATGGCCTCTGCGACAACTCAAGATGCTGTAGAGACTGCGCGAGCACTCATGCAAGCTGGCGCTCATGTGGTGAAAGTCGAAGGCGGGAGAAACCTTGTTGATCTGGTCAAACTCTACCGCGATCAAGGCGTCCCGACCTGCTGCCATCTGGGTTTGACACCTCAATTTGTCAATCAGTTCGGAGGCTATCGTGTCCAAGGGCGAACAGACGAAGCAGCCAAACGTTTGATCGATGCAGCCGCAAGCCTAGACCAAGCCGGCGCCGACCTACTGCTTCTCGAATGTGTTCCAAACCATGTCACAGAAGCGATCATGGAAGCCACATCGGTCCCTGTGATCGGCATTGGTGCAGGGCCCTCGACCACAGGGCAAGTTCTTGTCATGCACGACCTCCTTGGCATCACACCAGGCAATCCCGCTCGATTCGTGAAAAATTTTATGCAGGATGCACACTCGATCCAACAAGCATTCGAAGCTTTTGATCGCGCGGTCAAAGAGGGGGTATTCCCAGCACCGGAGCATGGCTTTGAGCAGTAAACGCCGACCACAGATCTACAATACCGTCGATGACCTCCGACAATTCTTAAATCAAAGTCGCCAACAGGGCCATACCGTTGGCTTTGTTCCAACCATGGGAAGCCTCCATCAAGGCCATCTGGATCTGGTGCAAAAAGCGTCTGAATTGGCTGACATCGTGGTGGTTAGTATTTTCGTCAATCCGATGCAATTTGGACCCCACGAAGACTTTGATGCTTACCCAAGGACCTTAGATTCCGATTGCGACGCCTTATCTGACTGCGAATGTGATGCTGTCTTTGCGCCCACTGTGCGAGAAATTTATCCTAAAGGTGTCAATACCGAGATCGACGTTCCAGGTCTTTCCACGATCCTCTGCGGTCATCATCGCCCAGGCCACTTCAAAGGTGTCGCCACGGTCGTCACCAAACTGCTCAATATTGTGCAACCTGAAATTGCTGTTTTTGGCAACAAGGATTACCAGCAGTTACAAGTGATCCGAACGTTAGTAACGGATTTATTGATGCCGGTCGAAATCATTGGTGCAGATACCACCCGAGAACCGAGTGGCTTAGCGATGAGTAGTCGAAACGCCTACCTCTCCGCGACAGAGCGAGACACAGCATCACGACTGTATGCATCACTTCAAGCGATCGGCGAAGCACTGAAAAGCAATCACCAAGTCACGACTACACTCAGAGAACAAAGAGAACGTTTGGCTACGGCTGGGTTTGTCATTGATTACCTCGAGATCCGTGATGCCAATGATTTATCTCAATCATATGTGGAATCGGAGATGGCGGTGGTTTTGGTCGCAGCCAGGCTCGGACAAGCACGATTAATCGATAACTTGGTCGTCTCTCTGGCATCCAAATAACAAAAGACCCCGTCAAGCGGGGCCCTTTGATCCAAACCAAGACAACCGTCTAGTGACGGCGACCCCGGAATTAGATGTCTTTCATCGTCAGTTTGATCCGACCACGAGCGTCAACATCAAGCACTTTCACTTTCACGATGTCACCGACTTTCATATGGTCTTCCACATTCTCAACGCGCTCTTCGGAAATCTGACTGATGTGCACCAATCCATCTTTCCCTGGAAGGATATTCACGAACGCTCCGAAGTCGACAATTCGCTCAACCTTCCCTTTATACACGCCGCCGATCTCTGCTTCTGCTGTGATCGCCTCAATCATTGAAATCGCTTTTTGTGCTTTTTCTTTGGTCTCAGCGTACACACGAACCAATCCATCGTCATCCAGATCAACAGTTGCCGCAGATGTCTCACAGATGTTGCGAATCGTCGCACCACCCTTACCGATCACTTCACGAATCTTGTCTGGATCGATCCGGAAGCTATAGGTACGAGGTGCTGTATCAGCAACTTCGTCACGCGCGCTATCGATCACCTTGTTCATCTCACCAAGAATATGAAGACGAGCGTCTTGAGCTTGTGCTAGCGCGGCTCGCATAATTTCTTCAGTGATGCCTTGGATCTTGATATCCATCTGCAGAGCAGTCACGCCATCTGACGAACCGGCCACCTTAAAGTCCATGTCACCGAGATGATCTTCATCACCTAAGATATCTGTCAGAACCGCGTATCCATCCTCTTCTTTCACGAGACCCATTGCTATACCAGCAACAGGAGCGCGAAGCGGAACACCCGCATCCATTAATGCCAATGAGGCACCACACACGGATGCCATCGATGATGAACCGTTGGACTCAGTAATCTCACTGACAACGCGAATGGTGTATGGGAATGTTTCTTCGTCTGGAAGCATGGCGTACACACCACGGCGCGCCAAACGGCCATGGCCGATCTCGCGACGCTTTGGACCTGACATCATGCCAGCTTCACCCACACAGTATGGAGGGAAGTTGTAATGCAGCATGAACGTGTCTTTGTCATCACCCATCAGGCCGTCAACAATTTGTGCATCACGCAAAGCACCCAGGGTTGTCACGACGATAGCTTGAGTCTCACCGCGGGTAAAGATCGCCGAGCCATGCGCACGCTTCAAAGAACCAACTTCACAATTGATTGGACGGACCGTCTTTTGATCGCGACCATCAATCCGCGGAAGACCTTGAATCACACGGCTACGCACCACATTTTTCTCGACTTTGCTGAATAATTCACCGACTGCTTCAGCATGCTCACCCTCTTCACCGCCGAGAGTCGCAATGGCTTCAGAGCGGATGTCACCCAAAGCGTTATAACGCACCATCTTTTCTGAGATCTGGTAAGCCTCAACAATCCGTGGCTGGAACTGATCTTTGATCTGAGAGTACAAGGCTTCATCGATCGCTGGCGCTTGCCAATCCCACGCAGCTTTGCCGAATTTCTGGCCAAAGTCTCCAATCGCAGCAATCGCGACTTGGAATTCTTGATGGGCAAACATCACAGCCCCGAGCATCTGCTCTTCAGTCAGCTCATCGGCTTCCGACTCAACCATCAGTACAGCGTCAGCGGTACCTGCCACAACCATGTCTAACCGAGAATCTGACAACTCTTCAAATGAAGGATTGAGCATGTATTGACCATCTTCAGAGAAGCCAACGCGTGCGGCTCCGAGAGGACCATTAAATGGAATCCCTGAAATCGCCAGAGCCGCAGATGCACCCAGCATAGCGGCTATATCAGAATCGTGTGTTTTCGACGCTGACATCACCGTTAATACCACCTGGACTTCATTCATGAATCCATTGGAGAATAGAGGACGGATCGGACGATCAATCAAACGTGATGTCAGTGTTTCCTTCTCTGTCGGCCGGCCCTCGCGCTTAAAGTAACCACCTGGGATTTTACCTGCCGCGTATGTCTTCTCTTGATAATGCACTGACAGTGGGAAGAAACTCTGGCCGGGTTTAAGGTTTTTCGACCCGACGACGGTGGCGAGGATTTGTGTCTCGCCCATTGTGATCATGACGGCACCTGTTGCCTGACGTGCAACTGCACCTGTTTCCAGTGTGACATCCTGCCCACCGAACTGAAATTGAACTACTTGCTTTTCCATTCTTTTCCTACTTCCAACATGCCGGATCTTTCCCGGCTAAAATGCGAAAACGGCCCCGTAGGGCCGTTTCCGTTTTGAACCGATTAACGGCGGAGACCAAGTTCCTTAATCAACGCTGCGTAGCGATTCAGATCTTTTGACTTCAGGTAATCGAGTAACTTACGACGCTGATTTACCATCCGGATCAGACCACGACGACTGTGATGGTCATGGATGTTCTTTTTGAAGTGACCCTGAAGGGCTTCAATATTGGCAGTCAACAGGGCAACCTGGACTTCCGGGGAACCCGTGTCGTTTCCGCCACGGCCAAACTTCTCAACGATTTCAGCTTTCTTCTCAACTGATAAAGCCATTTTCCTACTCCTACAATGGCATGCCCGACCTTATTGGCCAAAATCCGTGACGCCGCGCATGCCAGCAGCGACCGGAGATAACATCCGTTTTGCAGCGATCACATCGTCTGAATCGACAGTCACGAGCCCAATGAAGCGCTCACCTGCAAAATAGGCGCGCATAGTACCGCACTCGCCGACCCCTTTTCCAGAAACTTTTTTCCCTTGAATCAAGGTCATGCATTCGTTTTCAGTCAAATCAAGACGTGGAAAATGGCCCAAAATAGCATCCATGGGTTTTAACAAAGTCTTGGGGTCACTCTGGGCGGCCTCACAGGTCGACTGCAAGGCTAACCAAGAGTGCGCGTGATCCAATGTAAAACCACCCGAAAGTTCGCGGCGCAAAGCACTTAAATGTGCAACGGTCTGCAATTGATCCGCGATGGATTCTGCGAGACTGCGGATATAGGTCCCTTTCGAACAATGAACGCGAATCTCAAGCCAACCTTCATTGGCATCGAATTGAAGAAGCTCATTGACAAAAATGTGAATGGCCCGAGGAGGACGTTCAATTTCAACACCTTGACGCGCCAGTTTATACAGCGGCTGACCCTGATGCTTCAGCGCAGACACCATCGGGGGAATCTGCATTAAATCTCCTGTCAGTGACTGAAGGACGCCTCGCAGCAGTGCTTCATCGATGACAGGAATGTCTTGTTCGGCGACGACTTCGCCATCGGCATCCAACGTATTCGTTGCCGTTCCGAGCTGTACACGGGCAACATATCCTTTGTTGGCCTCAAGACCGTATTGACTGAACTTGGCAGCTTCACCGAAAACGATCGGTAACACGCCTGTTGCCATCGGATCCAGTGCACCGGTATGGCCAACTTTTTTGGCCTTAGTCCATCGCTTCAGGCGACTAACAACCCCGTTGGATGTGAGGCCTTGCGGCTTATCCACAATAAGGATCCCGTCAAGTGCGCGACCCGTGTTGCGTTTACCCATCAGTCGTGTTGATCACTCTTCAGTGCGTGATGAATCAACTCATTGATGCGCGCACCACGCTTTAATGAATCATCATAATGAAAACGCAGATGAGGCACTTTACGGACTTTCAGTCCGCGACCTAATTCCATCCGAAGAAAAGATGCTGCTTCGTTAAGAATCGTGAGACTTTCGACAATTTTTTGATCCGAATCATCTGCCACCAACACCGTCACGTTCACGTCGGCGTATGACAAATCTTTCGACAAATCAACGAAGTTGACTGTCACCATCCCAACACGGGGATCCTTCAGCTCACGTTGGATCAGCAGAGCAAGATCTCGCTTGATCTGCTCACCCAAACGCTGTGTGCGACTAAATTCCGCCGGCATCAGATCTTCCGTGCAACCTCGCGAACATCGAAGACTTCGATTTTGTCGCCTGGCTTCACATCCGTGTAGTTCTTCACGCCAATACCACATTCGGTACCATTACGAACCTCGTTGACATCGTCTTTAAAGCGACGCAAGGACTCGAGTTCACCTTCGTAAACCACCACGTTGTCCCGCAAGACACGAATCTTCTTGTTTCGGTATATGATTCCTTCAACCACCATACAGCCTGCAATTTGGCCAAATTTTGGAGAGTTAAAGACGTCGCGAACCTCAGCGATACCGACAATTTCTTCTCGAAGCTCTGGGGCCAAGAGACCAGACATTGCCGCTTTCACATCGTCGACGATGTCATAAATGACACTGTAATAGCGCAACTCGATGCCATCACGCTCGATGACTTGACGCGCTCCAGCGTCAGCACGGACATTAAAGCCCAAAATGATTGCACCTGCTGACGACGCCAAAGTCGCATCAGACTCGGTAATCCCACCGACACCCTGAGCAATCAGGTTCACACGGACTTCCGCCGTTGCGAGCTTTTGCAAAGCAACCGACAGTGCCTCCAACGTCCCTCGAACATCAGTTTTCAACACAAGGTTCAGATTGGCGACTTCACCAGCTTCCATGTTCGCGAACATTTGATCGAGCTTCTGCGCTTGCTGGCGCTTGTGCTCTGCATCTCGCGTCCGTTCAGCACGGAATTCAGCAACTTCTCGTGCTTTCCGCTCGCTTTCGAGAACCATCAACTCATCACCAGCATCTGGTGTTCCAGAAAGACCTAGGATCTCAACAGGAATCGATGGACCGGCCTGCTTGATCTGCTGGCCATTCTCGTTCACTAACGCACGTACTTTACCAACTTGTTCACCGGCCAGAATAGCGTCACCCACTTTCAGAAGACCGTTTTGAACAAGAACCGTGGCTACAGGACCGCGTCCACGATCCAAGCGTGACTCAACAACGGTACCGCGCGCAGGCCCTTCATGAACTGCAGTGAGCTCAAGTAATTCCGATTGCAACAACACAGCTTCCAACAGCTGATCGATTCCTTCACCGGTATGCGCACTGACCGGGATGAACTGCACATCTCCACCCCAATCTTCAGGAATGACTTCGCGGCCAGCCAATTCAGTTTTGACCCGATCTGGGTCAGCGTCTTCTTTGTCGATTTTGTTCACGGCAACCACGATCGGAACACCTGCAGCGCGCGCATGTTGCACCGCTTCTTCCGTTTGCGGCATCACACCGTCATCCGCGGCCACAACCAGAATGACCACATCAGTCACTTGAGCACCTCGAGCACGCATGCTAGTAAAGGCAGCGTGGCCTGGCGTATCAATGAACGTGATCATGCCGTTGTCTGTATCGACGTGGTATGCACCAATGTGCTGCGTAATCCCGCCAGCTTCACCGGCTGCAACACGCGACTTACGGATACGATCCAATAATGATGTTTTACCATGGTCAACATGACCCATCACTGTCACCACAGGGGCGCGCGGCGTTCGCTCACCCTTCAGCTCCTGATAGTCATCCAGGACCGATTGCTCCAGTGCATCTTCGGCAACCACTTCAATCTTGTGTCCCATTTCTTCGACAACAAGCACAGCGGTATCTTCGTCCAAGACTTGGTTGATGGTGGCCATGACACCCATCTTCATTAAGATCTTGATCAATTCACCGGACTTCACTGCCATCTGACTGGCCAACTCCGCGACTGTCACAGGACCTGAGATTCTCACCTCACGAATCATGGGTGCTGCTGGTTTCTCAAATTTATGCGATGACAACTCTTCGGCCGCCTTACCTGGCTTCCGCTTCCCGCGCATTTTCGGACCACGCCTATCTTCAGTGGGTACTAGCTTTCCACGCTTATCATCTCGCTTCGACAGTGGCTTGCCCTGACGACGTTTTTGGTCATCATCCACACGATCGCGACGCACATGCGGCTCTTTCTTATGACGACGACCATCATCTTCTTTTGGTGGAGGTGGCGGCTCAACAACAGCAGGGGCAATCGAGACCTCTTCTGCTGGTGCAACACTCTCAACCACCTCGGGTTGAACGGTGTCTTCTAAAGTCGCAGCGATACGTGCTGCCTCTTCGGCTTCGAGACGCGCGTGCTCTTGCGCTTCTTGCTCTTCGCGCAGTTTCGCTTCTTCGGTCTCCCGCTGCTTTTCAGCCTCAGCAGTCGAATCGCGATGCACATAAGTCCGCTTTTTACGAACTTCAACATTGACCGCTCCGGCACCTGCCTTAATGGTTGAGGTCGACTTACGACGCAATGTCACTTTCGCGGGCTCTGCCGATACCTTGGTCTGTCCAGACCGAATATGCGCCAATAATCGTTGCTTCTCGTCGTCGGTGACAACGTCGTCTGGCGAAGACTTATCAATGCCTGCGCCAACCATTTGAGAGAGCAGTTGTTCAGCTGGAATGCCCACTAACGTGGCCAGCTGTTTCACAGTTGTTTCAGACAAAACTTACTCCTGTTCCCTACTTTCTTCAGCTGTCTCATCAGCGTCATCTGCGAACCAAGGTTCGCGCGCTTTCATGATCAGGGCTGCCGCAGCTGCTTCATCCACCCCTTCAATCTCTGTTAATTCATCCACTGACAGTTCAGCCAAATCATCCATCGTGCAAACGCCGCGATCAGCAAGCTGATAGGCCAGCCCAGGAGTCATTCCTTCCATCGTCAACAGATCATCAGTCGGCTCACGCGACTCGTCACCGGTCAAAGCGGCTGTCAACAACACATCACGCGCCCGAGCACGCAAGGTCTCGACAAGGTCTTCATCAAAACCAGCAATCGACAACATCTCTTCCACAGGGACGTAGGCCACCTCATCAATCGAGGTAAAGCCTTCATCGACCAGAATTTGTGCAAGCTCGGTATCTGCATCCAAGCGAACCATAAACATGTTCACCAACTTCTCAGATTCCGCTTCTTGACGCTCAACGGCCTGCTCTTCACTCATCACATTGAGCTTCCATCCGGTGAGCTCTGAGGCGAGACGTACGTTCTGACCTCCGCGACCAATGGCCTGAGCCAGATTGTCGCCAGTCACCGCAACATCCATTGAACGATTGTCTTCGTCCATCACGATCGATGACACGTCAGCAGGTGCCATGGCGTTGATCACCAATTGCGCGGGATTATCATCCCACAATACGATATCAACACGCTCACCGTTTAATTCATTCGAGACCGCTTGGACCCGTGCACCACGCATTCCCACGCAAGCACCCACAGGATCAATACGTCCATCATTGGTCTTCACAGCGATTTTTGCGCGCATACCCGGATCACGAGCTGCACCACGAATCTCGATGGTCTCTTCGGCAATCTCAGGAACTTCGATCTTAAATAACTCAATCAAAAATTCAGGCGAATTTCGGGAAAGAATTAACTGCGGCCCTCGACCTTCCGTCCGAATTTCCTGAAGAATCGCGCGCACCCGATCATTCACCCGAAAAATTTCGCGGCCGATCAAATTCTCTCGAGGCAACAAGGCTTCAGCCGCACCACCGAGATCAACAATCACCGAGTCACGAGTGACCTTTTTCACCGACCCGTTGATCAGGCTCATCAGACGGTTTTCATAATCAGCCACCACTTTTTCGCGCTCAGCTTCACGCACTTTCTGAACGATCACTTGTTTTGCGGTTTGCGCCTCAATCCGTCCAAACTCGGACGATTCGACTTCAATTTCGTATTCGTCACCAACATTCAAGCTTGGATCAATTTCAGCAGCTTCTTCTGTGGTCAACTCAGACCCTAAAATCGCCAGATGATCATCTGGGACGACAACCCACCGACGGAACGTATCGTATTCCCCAGTCGAACGGTCAATCGCGACACGGATATCCGCTTCTTCTTCTTCAAAACGCTTACGCGTCGCTGTAGCCAATGCCTGCTCGATTGCGTCAAATACAATACTCTTCGGGATACCCTTTTCATTGGAAAAGAGCTCAACTACCTGAAGGATTTCCTTACTTCCCATCTTTGCTTCCGCCTACCTGTGTGACGTCTGTCACAACCAATTGACCTCGTTCAATGTGCTCTGCAGGGAACTCGTACTCTGTCTCACCCTGTTGCAATAGCACCGCTTGATTCTCAACTCCTGCGATGACGCCTGAGTAATTCTTTCTTCCTTCAAAAGGGACTTTGAGTTTGACTTTGGCCTGGTAGCCAACAAATTGCTCAAAATGCTCGAGTTTGTGCAAAGCACGCTCAATACCTGGCGAAGACACTTCGAGCGTATACCGCTCAGGCAATGGATCTTCGACATCCAGAATCCGTGACACCTGACGGCTCACCGCCTCACAATCTTCAACCGTCACTTGACGATCAGGATGGTCGATCACCAAACGTAAGGTTGATCGATTCGCGCGCCCAACAATTTCGATCGCCCACAGCACTAGCCCAAGTGACACCACACTTGGCTCTAGAAGCTCTGTTAATTGTTGCTGCTTCGGTGTCATTCCTAACCGCCAAAAACGAAAAAACCCCAAAAATGGGGTTCACGGTCTGCGTATTCTCTTTTCACTGCACCTGGCGAAACGCAACTTCAACCAAGGCCCCCTCGTCAAAAGTGGCAATAGTATGACGGAGAGGCCTCGCTAAATCAATCCTAGACTTGGACTGTTCGATCGACGGTACAACGCTCACCGGCTGGACAGAGCAGATTGCGAAGCACCTTATCTGACTTCTCAACCAAGCCACTGGACGCATCAGGAGTCGGATATGGCCGAAACGACCAGACTTTTGCTTCCTTCAGGAAGCGAACGATACCGACAGGAACCCCCAAGCGAAACACTTCAAAACTCCGACGACCAAGACGCTTGATGGTAAGCATGTTGTATCCTCCAATAATCAACACCCACTAGTATGACAATACGGAGAGGTCAGGCATTTTTCAAACCGGTTTAGTCTAAGCGTGTTTCGCAACCGCAACACATCCAGTGACTTATCCAAATCGATCCATGGCAACCGATACCCACAACACCAGTGTCAGTATCAAGGCAACAAAGACCGCCGCTGATCCTAAATCTTTCGCGCGACCGGACAGCTGATGGGGCTCATCACCAATCCGATCAACCACCGCCTCAATCCCAGAATTCAGCAACTCCACAATGACCACAAGTAACAAAGACGCGATGAGCAAACCCACTTCAACCGGATTCCGGCCAAGCAAAAAGGCCAACGGGATCAGCGTTGCGGTTAAAACGACTTCTTGACGAAATGCAGATTCATATTTCCAGGCTGCACGAAACCCTTTGGCGGAATATCCCGCAGCTTTAATGATTCGCGTGAAACCTTGATAGCCGGGCTTTGCCATATCACCTCCCTTTCATTGGCAAGGAGATTATCATGACGCATGTGACAGAATGTCACATCGATCGACTGAGACAGGATCAATCAAGAATGGTGCCGAAGGCCGGACTTGAACCGGCACGAGCTGCGCTCACTACCCCCTCAAGATAGCGTGTCTACCAATTCCACCACTTCGGCAAGGGACGCGCAGATTAATGATCTGCGCTTGAAAAATCAAGAAATCAGTCGACGGTTTTCGGCGCAACTGGTGCTTGAGGAGCCGCTTCAGACCCTTGAGCCGGCAATTCAGGCAAACCAAAGGTCCCAACAGCCACTGCTTTTTGTTTTGCCACAACAGCTAAGGCTAAGCTCGTCGCAAAGAACAGCGCCGCCAATCCAGCCGTCAATTTCACCAAAAAGCCACCAGCTCCCGCCGAACCAAATACAGTTTGCGATGCACCACCACCAAAAGAAGCGCCAGCGTCAGCTCCTTTACCCTGTTGGATCAGCACAAGCCCAATGACCGAGGCTCCAAGCAATACATGCACGACTAATAAAATTGTTTCCATGATTTCCGTTCCCAGGCAGCAACAATCGCTGCAAATTTATCTGCATTCAATGATGCGCCACCGACGAGCGCACCTGAAACACCCTCAGCTGAAAACACATCTTCAGCCGATTCAGGGGACACACTTCCCCCGTACAAAACCAACGCATCAGCACGTCCCAACACATCACGTACCGTCGCATGCATTTCTTCGATATCATGACGCGTGGCCGACAGACCCGTTCCAATCGCCCACACAGGCTCGTAAGCGATGACCATTCCGCTGATATCCAGTCCGACCGACAATAGGGGCCTAATCTGCTCGGCCACCACATCGAGCGCACGACCTGATTCTCGTTCGCTTTGCGTTTCACCCACACAAAATACCGGAAACATTCCACTCTCCAGTACGGCCGCAACGGCCGGCAACAAACTTTCTGTGGTCTCACCGAATCGAGCCCGACGTTCAGAGTGACCTAAAATGGCCATCGAACAGCCAGCATCAGCTGCCATCGCCGCATTAATACAACCGGTCTGCGCTCCAAACTGATCACCAATACAATCTTGCGCACCCAATAAAATCGACGAACCCTCAAGAACCTGTGAAATCGGATCGATCCACAACGCGGGAGGACAAATACCCACTCGTATCGAGTCCTGATGCGTCATGCTCGCAACCGCTTCAGCCAATGCAATGGCGTCCGCGCGCGCGGTGTTCATCTTCCAGTTTCCAATAATCATCGGTGCGACTTTCCTCCGGGGGCGCGTAAGTTAGCCGATTGAAGCAACTTTTTCCACCGATGACGCAATCTCCTCAGCACAAGTTTGCACTTCATCAGTATCCACACCCTCGACCATCACTCGCACCACAGGCTCTGTACCACTCGGACGCAAGACGATACGACCAGAATCGCCGAGCCGATCCTCAACCGATTGAACGGCCTGAATGACCGATGGATGCTCCAAATGCTCAGGTGAATGCAAGGGGACATTGATCAGAATTTGTGGATACTTACTCATCCCTTGACGCGCCTGACTCAACGTTTGTCCAGACTGACGCAACGCGTTGACGACTTGTAATGCTGCAACCAGACCATCGCCTGTCGAGGTCAGATCCGAACAAATGATATGCCCCGAGGTTTCACCCCCAAGGGTCCACTGGCGTTCATCCATGGCCTCAATCACATAGCGATCACCCACTTTGGTTCGCACGAATGGAATATTCATCGAGGCTAGGGCTTTCTCAAGACCCAGATTGGTCATCAGTGTTCCGACGACCCCACCATCCATTCGGCCTCGTTGATACCTTGCCGCGGCGATCATGTAGAGAATTTCATCCCCATCAACTAAAGCCCCCGTCTCATCAACCAACACCACTCGATCAGCATCACCATCTAATGCCACGCCCAAGTGAGCCTGACTCGATACCACAGCCTCAATCAATGCGCCTGGTGCTGTGGAACCAAAGCCATTGTTAATATTCAAGCCATCCGGGGTCACGCCAATTGCGTCAACCTCAGCACCCAATTCCCGAAATACTTTCGGAGCCACTTGATAGGCTGCTCCATGCGCGCAATCCACAACGACCTTTAAACCAGACAGATCGGTCCCGAGTCTTAATGTGTGCTTGCAAAACTCAATGTACCGACCGGCTGCATCATTGGCTCGCGATGCACGACCCAATAACGGACCATTTACTGTCGTCAGGGGCTCATCAAGCAACCGCTCAATGTCAGACTCAACCTGGTCAGGCAACTTCGTCCCCTGTCCATCAAAAAACTTAATGCCGTTGTCTTCATAGCCGTTGTGGCTTGCACTGATCACGATACCGCCGGCCGCTGAAAACGTTCGCGTGAGATAAGCAATCGCGGGCGTTGGCATTGGACCCAGCATCACCGGATCAACGCCTGCAGCGATCAATCCAGCTTCCAGCGCCGTCTCAAACATATACCCAGACAGCCGAGTGTCTTTGCCAATCACCACTTTGGGTCGCCCCGGATAATGTTGCCTCACTGTCTGTCCGAACGCCCAGCCGAGCTTCAGAACAAATTCTGCAGTGATACAACCCGCACCAACACGCCCCCTGACACCATCTGTTCCGAAATATTTTCGACTCATTTATTGCATTCCCTGCGTTAATGTTTGCATCACGGTCATCGCATCGCGAGTCTCAGAGACATCGTGCACTCGAAGAATCGCCGCTCCGTGCGATGCAGCAATGGCTGCTGCCACTGCACTGGCGGTCGCTCGCTGCTCGACAGGACGACCGGTGATTTCACCGATCATACTTTTACGAGAGACACCCACTAAAACAGGGTATCCGGTTTGAACGAATCGATCCAAGTGCTGAAATAAAGCAATGTTGTGCTCTAGCGTTTTTCCGAACCCAAATCCTGGATCAATGAGCAACTGATCAGCTGAGAATCCTGCATCCAAACACACATCAATCCGATGCATGAGCCACTGAAACACCTCCGAGACGGCATCATCATAGTCAGGCCGGTGCTGCATTGTTTGAGGAGTCCCTTGCATGTGCATCAAACACACCGGGAGCCCCGTCTCAAGCGCCGCTGCTATAGCACCTTCTCGTTGCAAAGCGCGAACGTCATTCATGAGTCTAGCGCCAGCGCAGGCTGCTGCAATCATGACCTGAGGCGTGGAGGTATCAACGGAAATCACGGCATCGAATCGTGATGCCAATCCTTCAATGACAGGAATGACTCGAGCGAGCTCCTCGGCCTCCGACACCGGCTTGGCGCCGGGACGGGTACTTTCACCGCCAACATCTAAGATCGTGGCGCCTTCAGATAAACACCGTTCAGCGTGCGCAAAGACGAGGTCGAGATCCACCCGATCGCGATAAAGCGAACCACCATCGGAAAATGAATCAGGAGTGATGTTCAAAACGGCCATAATCTGAGGTCCAACGAACCCCAGATTTGGCCAAGACCATTGACGCCTCACTCTTAGTTAGTTGGCGCCGTGCCATCCTTCGGCGTTGGATTGGAAACATCATCTGCGGGAGCTTCTTGCAGATCATCATGGACCTCTGGTGTGCCACCATGAGGCTTATCGTTATCACTCCAACCATCGGGTGGACCAGGCTTCTTGCCTTTCATAATCTGATCAATCTGCTTAGCATCGATGGTTTCATATTCCATCAACGCATCAGCCATCAGATGCAACTTATCCATGTTGTCTTCCAGCGTTTGCTTGGCTGTGGCATAACAAGTGTCGAGGATTTCTTTTACTTCCTGATCAATCAACCGAGCAGTCTCATCAGATTGACCATTTGCAGGACGACTCATCGATCGGCCCAAGAATGGCTCATTATCTTCGTCATCGTACATCTGCGGACCAAGCTTCTCGGACAATCCCCATTTAGTCACCATGTTACGCGCAATCGAGGTCGCTCGCTGGATATCATTAGAGGCGCCTGTGGTCACACCCTCCGCACCAAGAGTTAGTTCTTCTGCGATTCGCCCTCCGTAGAGAGAGCAAATTTGGCTTATCAATCCACGCTTGGAGTGGCTGTACTTATCTTCGGTCGGCAAGAACATCGTGACACCCAACGCGCGACCGCGAGGAATAATCGACACCTTATAGACTGGATCATGCTCAGGCATGAGACGACCCACGATCGCATGACCGGCTTCGTGGAAGGCGGTATTGCGCTTTTCAGACTCCTTCATGACCATCGATCGGCGTTCAGCGCCCATCATGATCTTATCTTTGGCCTGCTCAAAATGGCTCATGGTCACAACACGCGTATTTGCTCTCGCCGCGAAAAGTGACGCCTCATTCACCAAGTTCGCCAAATCCGCACCCGAGAATCCAGGTGTCCCGCGTGCGATCAACGAGGGATCAACCTCAGGTGCGACCGGCACTTTCTTCATGTGCACTTTCATGATTTGTTCACGGCCGCGAATATCAGGCAACCCAACGACCACCTGGCGGTCAAAACGGCCAGGACGCAACAGCGCTGAATCTAGGACATCTGGACGGTTCGTTGCCGCGATCACGATGACACCATCGTTCACATCGAAGCCATCCATTTCGACCAGCAATTGGTTCAAGGTTTGCTCACGCTCATCATGGCCACCACCGAGTCCAGCGCCCCGCTGGCGTCCGACAGCATCAATTTCATCGATAAAGATGATACAAGGCGCTTGTTTCTTAGCTTGCTCAAACATGTCACGAACTCGTGACGCACCAACACCGACAAACATCTCGACAAAATCTGACCCCGAGATAGTAAAAAATGGCACCTTGGCTTCACCAGCGATGGCTTTAGCCAGCAACGTCTTACCCGTTCCCGGAGGACCCGCCATCAAGACACCCCGTGGAATACGACCACCTAAACGCTGGAATTTCCCGGGATCTTTGAGGAATTCAACAAGCTCGGCAACATCGTCTTTCGCTTCATCACAGCCAGCGACATCGGCAAAGGTTGTTTTGATTTGATCTTCACCAATCAACCGCGCCTTGGACTTCCCAAATGACATCGGGCCACCACGACCGCCGCCCATACCGCCTTGCATCTGGCGCATGAAAAACATAAAGATGGCGAGAATAATCAGAACGGGGAAAGCCGCGACCAACAACTGCATCCACACCGATTGCTGCTCAGGCTTGCGGCCCTCAACCACCACATTGTGCTGCAAGAGGTCATCCATCAGCTTGGGATCTTGGATCGCTGGCCTGACGGTTTCGTAAATATCGCCATTGGCACGCGTGGCGATAATCGACTGACCATCGATGATGACGCGACGAATTTGATCACGATTTACTTCTTCAACGAATTGAGAGTAATTGATCTGCTGTGACTGGGTTTCTACACTGAAATTGTTGAATACCGTCAATAGAACGGCTGCTATCACCAACCACAGAACCAAATTTCTCGCCATAATCTTCTCCATTCCTTCAGAGGAGTCGGGCTCCTCAATATACAATTCTTTATTTGGGCAAGCCAATCGAATTCAAAGGGCTTTAGCCACGAAATCCTTTCGCTAACAGATAGGTTTCTCGACTTCGCGATCGCGACGCATCCGGCTTCCGTGTTTTTAAGACCGAAAAATCAGACCGGAGCTGTTGGAAAAATGGATCAAATCCCTCCCCCTGAAAGACCTTGATAAACAAAGCCCCACCGGGATTGAGCGTTTGTCTCGCAAAGTCGAGCGCAAGCTCACACAAATACATGGCGCGCGGCTGGTCAACAGATCGATTACCCGAGAGGTTCGGGGCCATGTCTGAAAGAACCACATCGACGCGCTGACCATCAATGGATCGCATCAACTCTTCAAGGACTGCTTCTTCAGTGAAATCACCAAGAATAATCTCCACATCAGCAATCGAGTCCATCGGCAGAATATCGAGCGCAAAAACTCGACCATTGACGCCAGTCCAATCTGCTACCAGCTCAGTCCATCCACCTGGAGCCGCCCCCAAATCAACCACCACGTCCCCGGGTTTGATCAGCTGATCTTTGGCTTGAACCTCTTCTAATTTGAAGCTCGCACGAGACCTCCGCCCCTCTGCCTGCGCCTTCTGTACATACTGGTCATCAAAATGTTCTTTCAACCAGCGACTACTGGACTTGGATCGTGCCATGTTTTGCTCTAAACTCTCGCCCCCGTTTATGGAGACGACTATGTTAACGCCAGAACGCAAAAAACAAATGCGGGCGATTGGACACCACTTGAAACCGATTGTCTTAGTCGGTGATCAAGGCATGTCGACCGGTCTACTTGAGGAACTCGATCGCGCATTAAACGATCACGAGCTAATCAAAATCAAAGTGCGCGCTGAGCGTGACACACGGAAAGTGATGATCGCATCGCTTTGCGAAGAGACCGGAGCACAATGCGTACAGTCAACTGGAGCGATGGCCCTGCTCTTCCGCGCAGCAGAGCGCCCAAACCCAAGACTCTCGAATCTCATTCGACCGATCTAGTTAGCGATGCTCCACGGTGTCGATTTCATATTCAACGACACCGCCTGGTGTCGTGACCGACACTTCATCGCCTTCTTCTTTGCCGATCAGTCCGCGGGCGATTGGCGAGGTCACAGAAATTTTTCCGTTTTTCACGTCAGCCTCATCTTCGCCAACGATTTGGTAGGTGACCGGTTGGTCGTTCTCTAAGTTAATCAAAGTCACCGTGACCCCAAAGATAACCTTCCCGGTGTTTTCAATCTGCGTGACGTCAATCACTTGCGCATGAGACAGTTTTGCCTCGATATCCTTGATTCGACCTTCGCAAAAACCTTGTTGCTCGCGTGCCGCATGATATTCCGCATTTTCTTTCAGATCACCATGCTCACGCGCTTCGGCAATTGCCGAAACAATCCGCGGACGCTCGATTTGCTTGAGCCGCTGCAGCTCTTCACGAAGCGCAAGCTCGCCGGCTTTAGTCATCGGTATCTTACTCAATGTATTTCCTTGTTATTTTTTCTCAACGCGCTGATGAAGGTCCTGAAGTCGACGAACTTCGCGTTCGTCTCCAAACTTTAATGCGCGAACAATCGATTCACCACCTGCCAAGGTCGTGGTGTAACACACCTTACGATTCAACGCTGACCGACGAATGGTTGCAGAATCCATGATCGCTTGTCGACCCTCTGTGGTGTTGACGATAAACGCAATCGCATCATTTTTAATCATATCAACAATATTCGGACGACCTTCCATCACCTTGTTGACGCGTTCACAAGCGATTCCCGCATCCTTTAAATAATCGCAGGTTCCGCCCGTTGCGACCAACTCAAATCCCATCTCAATCAGGATTTTAGCCAATCCACCTGCACGCGGCTTATCGGCGTCTCTCACCGAAACAAAAGCTCGACCAATGGTCGGTAAACGATCACCCGCTGCCGAATGCGCTTTTGCGAAGGCTTCGTCAAAAGTATCGCCTGTGCCCATGACTTCACCGGTCGATTTCATTTCCGGTCCGAGAATGGGATCGACGCCTGGGAATTTGGCAAATGGAAACACACTTTCTTTCACCGAGTAATAGGGCGGAATCAGCTCTGAGGTCACGCCTTGAGCATCGAGTGTCGTCCCAGCCATGCAGCGTGCCGCCACTTTCGCCAGTGATACTCCGATACATTTCGACACAAAGGGAACAGTCCGTGATGCTCTTGGATTCACCTCAATGACATAAACGTCTTCGCCCTGAACAGCCATTTGCACATTCATCAAGCCCACGACATTCAGCTCACGCGCCATCCGGATCACCTGATCTCGAATCTCATCCTGAATATGCATTGGAAGACTGTATGGAGGCAGCGAGCAAGCCGAGTCACCTGAGTGCACCCCAGCCTGCTCAATGTGTTCCATAATCGCGCCAATGACGACCCGCTCACCATCACTCACCGCATCGACGTCCACTTCAATGGCTGGATCCAGGAAATGATCTAACAGCACTGGAGAGTCGTCACTCGCAACAACAGCATCCTGCAGATAACGTTTCAATTCTGACATGTTGGACACGACTTCCATCGCACGACCACCAAGCACGTAAGATGGGCGAACCACCAACGGGAAGCCGATTCCTTCAGCAAGCGCCAATCCTTCTTCAAGGCTACGGGCAGTTGCATTCGCAGGCTGCCTGAGCCCTAGTCGAGTGACCATCTGTTGGAAACGTTCGCGGTCTTCAGCTCGGTCAATCGCTTCAGGCGACGTGCCAATAATTGGCACCCCAGCCGCTTCAAGATCACGCGCGAGCTTCAAAGGCGTCTGTCCACCAAACTGAACAATCACCCCTTTTGGCTTTTCGATATCGACAATCGCCAATACATCTTCGAGCGTCACAGGCTCAAAGAATAAGCGGTCCGACGTGTCGTAATCTGTCGAGACCGTTTCAGGATTACAATTCACCATGATGGTCTCATAGCCGTCTTCCCGCATTGCAAAGGCAGCATGGACACAACAGTAATCAAACTCGATTCCCTGACCAATCCGGTTTGGCCCACCGCCCAACACCATGATTTTGTCAGCAGTCGATGGATTCGCCTCACATTCCTCTTCGTACGTCGAATATAAATAAGCCGTCGGTGTCGCAAACTCACCGGCACAGGTATCAACACGCTTGTAAACCGGACGGACATTGAGCTTCAACCGACGTTCACGGAGTTCTTTCTCCGACACGTCAAGTAAAGTGGCCAAGCGTTTGTCGGAAAATCCCTTACGCTTCAAACGCCAGAGTGAATCACGATCAAGATCGGACAGTGCCATTTCTGCCAGTCGCGTCTCTTCCCAAATCAAATCTTCGATTTGCGCTAAAAACCAAGGATCGATTTTCGACACTTGATACAGCTCATCAATACTCATTCCACTGCGGAGTGCATCTGCCACGCACCAGAGACGGCGAGGTCCGGGGTTCGCCAGCTCATGTCGCATCGCTTGCACGGCTTCCTCAGAATCCCACTCAAAGGTTGGATCGAATCCGCAAACACCAATTTCCAGCCCACGTAATGCTTTCTGCATCGACTCTTGGAAACTCCGCCCAATCGCCATCACTTCACCGACAGATTTCATCTGCGTCGTCAGCCGGCTGTCCGCCTGCGGGAATTTTTCAAACGTGAATCGGGGAACCTTGGTCACCACATAGTCGATGGAGGGTTCAAACGATGCCGGTGTTGCGCCACCGGTAATTTCGTTCGCCAGTTCATCCAGCGTGTAACCGACGGCGAGCTTTGCGGCGACTTTGGCAATCGGGAAACCGGTTGCCTTAGAGGCCAACGCAGAGGATCGAGACACCCGAGGGTTCATTTCGATCACGACCAAACGACCATCGTCTGGATTCACCGCAAATTGCACATTCGAACCGCCGGTTTCCACACCAATTTCACGGAGAACAGCAACTGAGGCATTCCGCATGATTTGGTATTCTTTATCAGTCAGGGTTTGTGCTGGCGCAACCGTGATGGAATCACCCGTATGCACGCCCATCGGGTCAAAGTTCTCGATCGAACACACAATGATGCAGTTGTCCTTACGGTCCCGCACCACCTCCATTTCGTATTCTTTCCAACCCAGCAAGGACTCATCGATCAACAACTCATTAGTCGGCGATAAATCCAGTCCGCGCTCACAAATCTCTTCGAACTCTTCTTGGTTGTAGGCAACCCCACCGCCAGATCCACCCATCGTAAACGACGGACGAATAATGCAGGGATACCCTAGATCAGCGGCGGCAGCTCTCGCTTCATCCATAGTATGCGCAATGTGACTTTTTGGCGTATTCAAACCAATTGCCTTCATCGCCTTGTCGAAGCGGTCGCGGTCTTCAGCTTTATCAATCGCATCCGCATTCGCACCAATCAACTGGACGTTAAACTGATCAAGGATCCCTTCGCGATCCAGATCAAGCGCACAGTTCAGCGCGGTTTGACCACCCATGGTCGGGAGTAATGCACTAGGACGTTCTTTTTCAATCACTTTCGCAACCGATTGCCACCGAATCGGTTCGATGTAGGTCGCATCTGCCATCGCGGGATCAGTCATGATGGTCGCTGGATTCGAGTTCACCAAAATCACACGGTAGCCCTCTTCCCGAAGCGCCTTACAGGCTTGAGCACCCGAATAATCGAACTCGCACGCCTGGCCGATGACGATCGGACCTGCACCAATGATCAGAATGGATTCGAGATCTTGACGTTTTGGCATTAGCGAGCCTCCATGTTCGCGATGAATTGATCGAACAACGGGGCCACATCATGCGGACCCGGGCTCGCTTCCGGGTGCCCCTGAAAACTAAAAGCAGAGGTATCTGTTCTCGAAATTCCCTGAAGGGATTGGTCAAACAGCGACCGGTGAGTCATGGTTACACTGGACGGCAACGTACTTTCATCAATTGCAAAGCCATGGTTCTGGCTCGTAATCAAGACTTCACCGGTCTCGATATCCTGCACAGGATGGTTAGCACCGTGATGGCCAAACTTCATCTTGATGGTTTTTGCACCGGAGGCTAGACCCAATAGTTGATGCCCTAAACAAATCCCAAAGACAGGGATTTTAGCCTCAAGAATTTTCCGAATGGCTTCGATCGCGTAGGTACAAGGTTCGGGATCACCAGGACCATTCGATAGAAACACACCGTCAGGATTCATTGCTAATACTTCCGGGGCCGGGGTTTCTGCTGGAACCACCGTGAGGCGACATCCACGCTCGGCGAGCATTCTTAAAATGTTCCGCTTCACACCAAAGTCATAGGCAACAACGTGGAATCGAGACTCAGCGTGGTCAACATGCCCCTCACCCAACACCCAAGTACCTTGGGTCCAAGGGTAAGATTCAGATGTGGTCACCTGTTTCGCCAAATCCATTCCAGCGAGGCCAGGAAATTGATCGAGCGCGTCTTTGGCGCTAGCGATCCCGGTATCGGAACAAGCATCATCACCAGCAATAATGACTCCGGCTTGCGCCCCTTTGTCACGCAGAATCCGCGTCAGTTGACGCGTATCAATATCAGCGATGCCGACGACGCCCGCTCGCGTTAAATAATGATCAAGCGATTCTTGTGCCCGAAAATTACTGTGTACAAATGGAAGATCTCGAATAATCAGCCCGCCGGCATGAATCGCACTCGACTCTTCATCCTCGGCATTAACGCCAACGTTTCCGATATGCGGATAGGTCAGGGTGACTAGTTGTCTGGCGTAAGAGGGATCAGTCAATATTTCCTGATACCCCGTCATTGCGGTATTAAACACGACTTCGCCAACGGATATTCCGTCCGCACCGATAGAGCGACCGACAAATTGGGTGCCGTCCGCAAGTAGTAACATTGCAGGTGAATTCAACCGGGAGTCCTCTGTCTTAACAGACTCAGCAGGCGCCGAGCGATTGACGGCGCATTTTAGGGAGATCGGACCAAGAAGTCCATCGAAGCCTGAATGTTTTACTCAGAGGCCGAGGACATCCCTCATCGAATAGAGTCCTGCGTTCTGCCGAGACACCCAGATCGCGGCGCGCACAGCGCCATTCGCAAAGGTTCTGCGACTTGATGCTTTATGGGTGATTTCGACCCGTTCTCCATCGGCGGCAAAAAGGACGGTATGCTCCCCGACCACATCCCCAGCGCGAACCGTCGCAAATCCAATCTGATCCCGAGGACGCGCGCCGGTCTGTCCTTCACGACCATAAACGGCCACCTTCTCCAAGTCACGATCGAGTGCATCAGCAACCACTCGACCCATCGCTAAGGCCGTTCCACTCGGCGCATCCACTTTATGGCGATGATGCGCTTCAATCACTTCAATATCGACACTGTCACCGAAAACGCGTGCAGCACGATCAAGCAAATCAAAGACGACATTCACACCGACGCTGAAATTGGGGGCATACACCACAGGGATCGTCTCACTCGCAACTCGGATCACAGCCTCTTGCTGCGCAGAAAACCCGGTTGTACCAATCACACAAGGAACAGTATTGGACACGCACCAAGACAAATGTTGAAGCGTGGCCTCAATGGTTGTGAAATCAATCACCACCGGCTGCCGATCGGCAAAGGCATCTAGCGAACTGGCCACTCGAGCATCCATACGACCCTTGCCGACCAACTCCCCTGCGTCAGCTGCTGAGAGTGTTGACCCAGGCCGAACAGTTGCCCCGACAAGGGTAGCGTCCTCAGTCTCGATCACTGCCTCAATTAACGCGCGCCCCATCCGACCAGAAGCGCCGACAATCACAATTCCGCTCATTAGAATTTCATCTCATCAAAGAACGATTTGACACTATCAAACCATCCTTCACGTTTTGGCGCATGGGTTTTGTGATTCAGCGTTTGATGAAGCTCCTCAAGGAGCTCGCGCTGCTTGGCTGTCAGATTCACTGGCGTCTCAACGGAAACTCGACACAGCAAATCCCCCTGAGCACCCCCGCGAACCGGCTTCACGCCCTTGGCTCGAACCCGAAACAGCTTGCCAGTCTGAGTGCCATCCGGAATCTTCAACTTGACTCGTCCGTCGAGCGTTGGCACTTCCAACTCACCGCCCAAAGCTGCGTCGGTGAATGAAATCGGCACTTCGCAATACAGATCTTTCCCGTCACGGGTAAAGATTCGATGGTCTTTCACATTGACCTGAACGTACAAATCACCAGCCGGGCCGCCACTGACACCCGCTTCTCCTTCGCCCGATAGACGAACGCGATCTCCAGTATCCACACCTGCTGGAATCTTCACAGACAGTGTTTTTGTCTCTTCCTTGCGGCCTTGCCCTCGGCAATCACCACAAGGATCGGTGATGACCTTGCCTTGTCCATGACAGCGTGGACAGGTTTGCTGAATCGCAAAGAAGCCCTGCTGCATCCGCACCTGACCCTGGCCATTACAAGTCTGACAGGTTTTCGGTGAAGAACCTGGCTTGGCGCCACTACCCCGGCAGGTATCGCATTCGGCAAGGCGCGGGACACGAATTGTCTTTTCGATGCCAAAAACGGCTTCTTCAAGAGTCAAATCAAGGGTGTATCGAAGATCACTACCGCGTTGGACGGACGATCGTCCGCCGCCACCGGGCCCAGCACCGCCGAAAATATCACCAAACACGTCACCGAAGATGTCAGAGAAGCTCGCCCCACCACCTTGGAAGCCGCCACCAGCGCCGCCCATTCCACCTTCAAACGCATCATGTCCGTACCGATCGTAAGCTGCTCGCTTCTCAGCGTCAGATAACACTTCGTAGGCTTCAGATAACTCTTTGAACTTCGCCTCAGCCTCAGCATCACCCGGATTACGGTCCGGGTGACACTTCATCGCCAAGCGACGATAGGCTTTCTTGAGATCCCCTTCGGAAACATCGGAAGAGACTCCAAGAATCTCGTAGTAATCACGCTTGGCCACTCAGCCCTCCTTCCCTGAGACGTGAGCCACTCGACTCACTTTTTCTCGTCATCCTTAACTTCTTCGAACTCCGCATCAACAACATCATCATCGGATTGAGATGTACCCTCATCGGCATTCGAATCGGTCGCGCCTGCATCTGCGGCGGCGTACAGTTTTTCAGCAATTTTCGCCGATGCCTCGGTCAACACCGTTGTCTTGGCCGTGATCGCGTCTTTGTCATCTGACTTTAACGCCTCTTCCAATTCGGCAATCGCCGCTTCCACTGGTGCTTTTTCGTCATCAGTTAACTTATCACCGGCCTCTGCCATCGACTTTTTAGTCGCGTGAATCATGCCATCCGCCGTGTTCCGTGCACTGATGAGCTCTTCAAACTTCTTATCTGCATCCGCATTCGCTTCCGCATCCTTAACCATCTTTTCGATTTCGTCATCGGAGAGGCCTGAAGATGCCTTAATGACAATCGACTGCTCTTTACCCGTCGCTTTATCCTTCGCTGACACGTTCAAGATACCGTTTGCGTCAATATCAAAGGCGACCTCGATTTGAGGCATACCACGTGGTGATGGCGGGATATCTGCCAGATCAAACCGACCCAACGATTTGTTTTGACCTGCTTGCTTCCGTTCACCTTGCAATACATGGATCGTCACAGCTGTCTGGTTATCTTCCGCGGTTGAAAACACTTGCGTCTTCTTGGTTGGAATCGTTGTATTTTTCTCGATGAGCGCTGTCATGACACCACCCATGGTCTCGATACCAAGCGATAACGGCGTCACATCCAACAGTAAGACGTCTTTCACATCACCGGCCAACACAGCACCTTGGATTGATGCACCCATCGCCACCGCTTCATCAGGATTCACGTCGCGACGCGGTTCTTTATTAAAGAAGGCTTTGACTTTTTCCTGCACCAACGGCATCCGCGTCTGACCACCAACTAAGATCACATCATTGATCTCAGACGCCGAATGACCAGCGTCTTCCAGTGCCATCTTGAGCGGAGCTAACGTCCGTTCAACCAAATCCTCGACCAAAGATTCAAGCTTCGCGCGCGTCAATTTCACATTTAAGTGCTTCGGACCGCTGGCATCTGCCGTGATGTAAGGCAGGTTTACGTCCGTTTGTTGGCTAGACGATAATTCGATCTTTGCTTTCTCTGCAGCCTCTTTCAACCGCTGCATTGCGAGAGGATCGCCTTTGAGATCCATTCCTTGATCTTTCTGGAAAGACTCCGCCAGATAATCAATCACACGCAGGTCAAAATCTTCACCGCCTAAGAAGGTATCACCGTTCGTTGAAAGCACTTCAAACTGATGCTCACCGTCGACTTCGGCAATTTCAATAATTGAAATATCGAAAGTACCACCGCCTAAGTCATAGACCGCAATCACGGAGTCACCACGCGACTGATCCATCCCGTAAGCAAGCGCTGCCGCTGTGGGCTCATTGATGATCCGCTTCACATCTAAACCGGCAATCTTGCCGGCATCCTTGGTCGCCTGACGCTGACTGTCATTGAAGTACGCAGGAACGGTAATGACGGCTTCGGTGACTGGCTCGCCGAGGTAATCTTCGGCAGTCTTTTTCATCTTTTTCAAGATTTCAGCTGAGACTTGTGGTGGCGCGAGCTTGTCACCCTTCACCTCAACCCAGGCATCACCATTATCGGCACCAACAATTTTGTAGGGCACCATTTTGATGTCTTTTTGCACGACGTCATCGCTGAATTTGCGGCCAATAAGGCGCTTCACAGCATAAACAGTGTTATCTGGGTTGGTCACTGACTGACGCTTTGCTGGCTGACCCACCAACGTTTCATCATCGGTATAGGCGATGATTGACGGCGTGGTGCGATCGCCTTCTGCATTTTCAATCACACGTGGCTTGCCGCCTTCCAGCACCGCCACGCAAGAATTTGTTGTCCCAAGATCGATTCCTATGATCTTTCCCATGGTTTTTCCTCTCTATTCATCCATGTCCGGATAGCCGGATAACTTCATTCGTTTATTGCGGTTTTTTGGCCGCGTTCAAGTGGTTAATTCGTAGAAGGCTTCGTCACGACAACCATCGCCGCGCGAATCACTCTTCCTTCGAGCTTGTACCCTTTTTGCATCACTGCCATCACGGAGTTTGGCTCATGCTCAGCCGATTCCACCATGCTCATGGCTTGATGCTCTTGTGGGTTAAATGTCTCTCCCATCGGATCAATCAATTCAACACCGTGCTTTGATGCAGTATCTAAGAGCAACTTGTGGGTCATTTGAGTCCCTTCGAGCATGGCTGCATCGAAACCTTCAGTGGTCTCGGCCAAGTCCAGCGCGCGATCCATGGAATCAAGCACTGCCAAAAGATCTTTGACAAACTTCTCGACTGCATATTTGTGGGCATTCTCAACATCCCGCTCAGCGCGACGACGCACATTCTGAAGATCAGCTTGGCTGCGAAGTAACGCTTCTCTGAATTCTTCAACCTGGGTTTCAAGACTGGCGCTATCGCCATCATCGGCGCTCACATCCTGCTCTGAACCCTCGGGATCGGGCGAATCGAGGTCCACATTGGCCTCATCCATCGTTATCTCTTCAGGTGCTTCAGACGCATCCACTGTGTCTTTCATGACGTCGTCATGTGATGGTGATTTTTCGTCAGCCATAATCTCCTCCTTGTTTCACCCAAGAGTGAGCTACACTCTCTACGGATACGCATGTATAAGGTCATATCCTCGAGTTTCAACAGACAAACAAATGCTCTTACAACTGAATGTTCAAAATTTAGCGACTTTAGCCTCTGTCGATCTTGAGCTCACCGGCGGTTGTATCGCCGTCACCGGAGATACCGGTGCGGGCAAATCCTTGATCCTCGATGCCTTGGAACTGGCTCTCGGCGCTCGCGCAGACACCGGACTTGTTCGCGCTGGCACCGACCGCGCCCAAATCATCGCTGAATTTGATATTTCTCGATTACCCTCTGCGAAGGCTTGGTTAACAGAGAATGAGCTCGACCAAGATCACGAACTGGTCTTGCGTCGCACATTAACCTCTGAAGGTCGCTCCAAGGCTTACGTGAACGGCACACCTGTTTCAACCTCGCAGCTCAAAGAGCTCTCCGAACAGTTGGTCCTGATGCACACACAGCATGCCAACCAAAAGCTATTGCAAACCAAGCATCAATTAGCGTTACTCGATGAGTTTGCTGACCATGGCCTGGCACGCGATGCATTCCAGACAGCTTACCGTGATTGGGTTGAAACCCAATCGGCACTGGATCTGTTGAAAACAGATGCGTCCAAGGCAGACGCTGAACGTGAGCTTCTGGGGTTTCAAGTTGACGAACTCAATACCTTTGACCTGCAAGAGGGCGAATTTGAACAACTCGATCAAGAGCAGCGACAGCTGGCTTCAGGCGATACATTCCTTCGCATCACCGAACACACACTGGCCATCTTGGCTGGCGATGAAACGGGTGGGTTAATCAGTCATGCAGAGCGCCTGGCAGCCGATATTAGTCAAATCACCAATGGCCATTCCGGGCTTCAAAATGCAGCTGATTTATTGGATCAAGCGTCGATTGCGCTCACCGAAGCACGCCACGAAATTCAACATGCGCACGATCAATTTGATCTCGATCCTGAGCGCTTGCAATTCGTTGAGGACCGCTTAGCGCAGGTCTTTCAACTGGCTAGAAAACATAAAGTTGAGCCAGACGAGTTGGTCTCTCACCATCAACGCTTGGTGGCTCGACTGAAAGGTATCGCTGAGGCTAACGATCGCATTCCGATACTCGAACAAGAGGCTAGAGAACGTGAAGCAGTTGCCAGTGAGAAAGCAACTGAGCTGACTCGCGTTCGCACGATCGCGGCCCAACAGTTATCGGATGAGGTCACCGCCAATTTTCCCGGCCTTGGAATGGAGCATGCCAAGCTTGACATTCAACTCACCCCGAATGATTCGCTAACAGCCACTGGAGCTGAGTCACTGCAATTCTTTTTCCAACCGAATCCAGGTCAACAAGGTGGCGCCTTGTCAAAAATTGCATCCGGGGGCGAACTCTCCCGCGTCAGCCTCGCCATTCAGGTGATCACTGCGACACGGCTTGCAACCCCAATGTTGGTTTTCGATGAAGTCGATGTGGGGATCGGAGGAAAAACGGCCGCTAAGGTGGGAGAGCTTCTCACCGAGCTCGCTAACAATGCGCAAGTTCTTGTCGTGACGCATCAACCACAAGTTGCCGGTCAAGCCGATCAGCACCTACACGTCCAGAAACAATCAGATGCTGATGTCACGATCTCGGAGGCCAGGTTGTTGACTCGAGCCGAACGGATCGACGAAATCGCGCGCATGCTCGGAGGGCACACAATCACTGAGAGCACTCGACAAGCTGCCGCTGAGTTACTCCGGGATTAGACCTCGATCAACTGACTCGCTGCCCAGTAGTACAGAGGGATTCCGACGATAATGTTGAAGGGGAAGGTCAACCCAAGCGACAAACCCAAATACAAACTGGGGTTGGATTCCGGAAGCGCATGTTTTAAGACTGCTGGAACTGCAATATAAGATGCGGATCCGGCAAGCACTGCCAACAAGGTCGCATTGGCAACGGACAGCCCGCTCACCGATGCTAACAGGAGTGCGATCGAGGCGTGCACCATGGGTGCCAGAATCCCATAAAACGCCAGCCGCTTCGGCACATCTTTCAGATCAGTCAGTCGTTTTGCCGTCGCAACACCCATATCCAGCAAAAAGAACGCGAGCATGCCTTTAAAAATCATCCCGGTGAATGGGTCCATGATGGTTTCCCCAGAGGCACCGGTCACCAAGCCAATCACCATGGCGCCAAGAAGGAGTATCTGGGCTCCTTCAGTGAAAGACTCTTTTAAGACCACCAAGAATCCTTGATGCTCCTGACGCGCCTCTTGGCTTCGATACAGATTTGCCATCAGGATCGCAAAGATAATGGCCGGCGACTCCATCAGTGCCATCGCCGCTGCCATGTGACCGCCATAGGCGAGTCCATTGGTTTCTAAAAACTGTGTCGCCGTAATAAAAGTCACTGCCGACACCGACCCATAGGTGGCAGCGATTGCGAGTGCATCAAGCGGATTAATGACGCGTTTCAAGAACACAAAGCTCAGCAACGGAATCAGTAATGCGAGGCCCACGGCAAACACTAGATCTCGCAAAATCGCCGGGTTAAACCCACTTTCGGCCAACGAGAAACCGCCTTTGAGACCGAGCGCCATGAGCAAATACAAGGATAAGAATCGTGCGATCGCACTTGGGATCTCTAAATTCGAGCGAACGAGCCCTGCAAATAAACCCAACACGAAAAATAAGACGCTCGGGTCCAACAACGGACTTGAGCTCATGATTTTTTAACCGAGCATTCCGGACAAGTCACATAAATGATGTGCGTGTGATCGACAATGTCGCAGCCATGGTCAGCGGCAATTTTTTCCTGCAACGCCTCGATCTCCGGGCTGACATATTCAATGACCCGATGACATCGGACACAGACCATATGATCATGATGGTCATCAGGCTTTAGCTCAAACACGCTGGTCGTCGCATCAAACTGGTGACGCTCGACAAGACCCGCCTCCTCAAACTGAGTCAACACCCGATAAATCGTCGCCAAGTTCACATCCACTCCGGACTCATGCAGTTTCCGATAAACCACTTCAGCCGACATATGCTCACCCTCATTCGACAGCAACAGCTGCAGAACGTGAATTCGTGGAAGCGTTGCTTTTAAGCCCGCTTTTTTTAATTCATCGGTTTCGTATTGCATGATCAATGGACTCACTCGCCTAGCATCTTTATCATTCTGCCAAGAATTTCCTTAGGAAGATATTGATGCGACTGATTTCGATTCACGTTCTTGTTGCCAGTTTGCTGCTCGTTGGCTGCAGTTTCCCCGGCGTTCACAAAAACCCAGTCAAGCAGGGCAACCAATTAATTCCTGAGCGCGTCGAGCGCTTAGAAGCAGGGATGACTCGTGATCAGGTGCAATTTCTGTTGGGCTCGCCGATTACCGTCAACACCTTCAACCCCAATCGTTGGATCTACCTTGAGCGGATTGATTTCGACGGTGAAGTGCAACAAAACACCTATCTCATTGTGAATTTTAAGAACGATCTCGTTTCTGAGATTCAGCGCGAGTCCGGCGGCTCTCCTTCGGATCCACTAACAAAGATCGATACAACTCCACCCGATCGCCAGGATGAAGGATCGTGGTGGTGGCCGTTTTAACACGGACACCAAAGATCCCCATCGGAATCGTATCGAGGTCAATGTCAGGAAATTGATTGGCCAATCCTGATTGGACGGCAGCCTCAAACACCGTTGTCCCGTCCGGGACATCAAGCTCGACAATCGATTGCTGATCGGGCTTTGCGTAAACGACCTGGATCTTCATGATCTAACGTCCATAAAGTTCATCGGCACGGTCGCAGAATGCGTCCACCAGACTGCCGGCGATCTGCGAAAACACCGCGCCGATCGCCATGGCAATGAAACGTCCTGAAAACTCAAATTCGAGCTCAAGACTGACGCGACATGCGTCACGACCCACAGATTCAAATCGCCAATGGCCGCCGAGAGACTTAAACGGACCCTCAACTAAAGAGAGATCGATGCGGCTTGGTGGGGTGAGGGTATTTCGAGTGGTGAACGCTTGACGAATACTGCCTTTTTGAATCGAGAGCTCGCCAACTATCGCCGATCCACTGGCCTCAAGCACCCGAGCAGCACCGCACCAAGGCAAAAATTCAGGGTAACGAGCAAAGTCATTGACCAAGTCAAACATTTGCTCTGGAGTGTGCGAGACTAAGGCTGTTCTCGTAATTTTAGGCATCAATTCCTCAATTGCCGTTTGACGAATCGGCAAATATACGTAAAGTCGCCCGCCATGGCCAAGAAATCAAACAGTAGTAACAACCAAATCGCTCAAAACAAGCGAGCACGATTTGACTACCATATCGATGAAACATTTGAGGCGGGTCTGCAGCTGCATGGCTGGGAAGTGAAATCGATCCGAGCGGGCAAAGCCAATTTGAGTGACACCTATGTGATCATCCGAAACGGCGAAGCATTTCTGCTGAATTCTCAAATTACTCCATTGGAATCGGCATCCACCCACGTGATCGCAGATCCAATCCGGACTCGAAAATTATTGCTCCACAAAAAGGAATTAGCGACCATTCATGGCGCCTTGAGCCAAAAGGGGCATGCGTGTGTGCCTCTTGAAATGTATTGGAAAGGGCCACTTGTGAAAATCAAGATTGGTTTGGCTCGTGGGAAGAAGCAACACGATAAGCGCGACACCATTCGTGATCGGGAATGGAATATTGAAAAGCAGCGCGCGGTCCGCCATCGAGTGCGCTAATGACCGAGGCTGACTGGATCAAGTTAGCCCTTCTTTGCTTTGCTGGTGCGGCCTCTCCTGGACTTTCCTGGCTATTGATCCTCTCGATGTCTGCATCAAAAGGCACACGGGTCGGAATCAGTGGTGCACTGGGTCATGGACTCGGGATTACCGCGTTCGCATTAATCACAGTCTTTGGGCTATCTGCGCTTCTGATCGCAATGCCAAAACTGACGTCCGCTCTGACGCTTCTTGGCATTGGGTTACTGGTATTTTTTGGATACCAGCTAGTCACGGCTGGAAAATCGCCTCTCCCTGAGGGTTTATCGACTCATGGTGGATTCATCGCCGGCTTTTCGATTGCCATCGTGAACCCAAAAGTTCTTGTGTTTTTTCTGGCGGTATTTGGACCGTTCGTCGACCCCACTCATCCGGCGTCGACGCTGATGCTGATCGGACTTCTCGCCGGTGGCATCGATGCGGGGGTCTGTCTGGGTGTCGCTATCGCTGGCTCCACCCTCAAGACACTCCTCAATGAAGCTCGGATTCAGCGGATGAATCAACTGATCGGAGGATTGCTTTTCATGTCAGGTCTTTGGATTCTTGGCAAAGAGATTTCATCTTTCGTTTAAAAGGCGCATACTTCTTGACTCGGGGACGATATGGATTCGACGCCGGTTACAAAACCAAATGTGCATGCCGAGCAGTTCTACAGTGCTCGTAAACCCAACTGTGGACTCGTTAGCTATAACTGCCAACGACGAAAACTACGCTCTAGCAGCATAAGCTAGACCCTGGGTGGGGATCGTCTCTGGTCCTTATCAACAGGGTTCGAAACAGAGACTCGCTTCAACGCTGTGTTCGGGGTTGAGAAGCTAAACTTTGAACTGAACTCGGAATGGTGATCCCTGTGCGTTGGGAGATCCAGACTTAAATTCAAAAACGCGACTAAGCATGTAGAGCGTTTGGCAGCGGACTGACGGACGCGGGTTCAAATCCCGCCGTCTCCACCACCATTGAAAGGCCAACCATCATCGGTTGGCCTTTTTATTTGGCCCTTGATGATCTCTTGAGCAATTATTGAGCAGATTTGGTCTGTGATTCACGATTAGTTCGTTTGACTCAAAGGCCCTGATAGGATGGTGTCAGATACTTAGCGACAGAGGTGTCTTGATAGACATTTTGTCGAAACTTTTGACCCAACCAAGCCAGCGGAACCACTCATGAATCAAATCCAAACTTTTATCGAACGTCTCCGTTCGAATGCTGACTCTGTGACGTTCGCCGAAGTCATTGATCTGATTGATACCTACTACCATCACACCCCAACTGCGTTCAATAATGGGTCAGTAATCAATCAGGCGGGAGAAAATCAGGGCTCGGCCAAAGTCTTATCATTTGCCCGCCTCCATGGACTCACTGAACAAGAGACCCTCCACTGTTTTGCTGAGCATTGGCGTTCGGTGCGTTCAAACCCCGATGGCTCGGATCATCAAAACATTCGGCAATTCATGCAAAATGGGTGGAATGGTCTCCAACTCTCTGAGGCCTGCTTAACGATCAAGGGCGGCTGATACTCCAACCCCCACCCCAGAACACGCTGACTGACATCAAGGAAAACGAATGGAATCGAACCCGTCTTGCCCGCATTGCAACCAAACAACAACGTATACAGATACAACTGCCTGGTTCTGCGCAGACTGTGGGCATGAATGGCAAGAGGAAGAAGCCTCCAACGAGACCAGGGAGCCGGCCGCTCGCGATGCTAATGGGACAGTATTACGCGATGGCGACACAGTGACATTGATCAAGGATTTGAAAGTACGCGGCACCTCTTCTGTGCTCAAAATGGGAGCCAAAATCAAACAGATCCGAATCGTCGATGGTGATCATGATATCGATTGCAAAACCGACCTTGGACCGATGATGCTGAAAAGTGAATTTTTGAAGAAATCATAAAATGAAAATTGCTTCCATTTTTTGGAAGCCGCGATGTTTTTATGCTACCTTTCGCGCTTTGATAATTCCCCACAGATCATTTGCGGAGAGATGAAATGACAGATCGCATTGCGTGCGGCGGCCTTCAAGTGGCTACCGAGCTTTACCGATTCATTAACGACGAAGCCATTCCGGGCACAGGACTTGAGGCGGACCAGTTTTGGGCTGGAGTGGATCAACTGGTCCATGAACTGGCCCCAATCAATCGTGAACTGGTGGCAAAACGCGATGTTTTCCAAGAAAAAATTGATGCCTATCACAAATCTCGACAAGGTCAGCCTCACGACGCTGCCGAATACAAAGCGTTTCTCGAAGACATCGGTTATCTGTTACCCGAACCACAAAATGTGTCGATCACAACAGAGAACGTTGATCCAGAAGCTGCCACCATCGCAGGGCCCCAACTGGTCGTCCCTGTCATGAATGCACGGTATGCATTGAATGCAGCCAATGCCCGCTGGGGAAGCCTTTACGACGCGCTGTATGGGACTGACGTGATTTCGAATGATGGTGACGCATCACCTGGGTTTGAGTACAACCCAATTCGTGGCGAAAAGGTCATCGCATTTGCCAAACACTTTCTTGATCAAAATTTTGGTCTCGATAGCGGGACGCATGCTGATGCAACCTCATACAAAATTATTGATGGCGCGCTCAAGATCAATCTTCCGACTGGATTGGTGGGGTTACAACATCCTGACAAATTCGTTGGCTATCGGGGTGATAGCAGTGCACCGACAGTGGTGGTCTTAAAAAATCACGGTCTTCACGTGGAGCTTCAGTTTCATAAAGCACGGCCTGTCGGAAACGCAGATCCAGCGGGGATCGCAGACATCCTCATGGAGTCTGCCTTAACGACCATCATGGACTGTGAAGATTCCGTCGCCGCAGTCGACGCTGAAGATAAAGTCGTGGTGTATAAAAATTGGCTTGGCCTCATGAAAGGCGACCTGACGGAGTCTGTTTTTAAGAACAATAAAAACTTGGTCAGAAAGCTCAATGAAGATCGCACCTATCAGAGGCCCCATGGATCAACATTGACTCTTCCAGGACGCGCATTGATGTTCGTTCGTAACGTTGGCCACTTAATGACTAATGAAGCAATCTTGGATCAAGACGGCAACGAAGTGCCTGAAGGGATTCTCGACGGTATTTTTACAACCATGATCGCCATTCATGATTTAAAACGGACAGAAAACAAGAACTCTCGGGCCGGCTCTGTCTACATTGTGAAGCCAAAAATGCATGGCCCCGAAGAAGTGGCATTTGCCAATCGTTTGTTTGGCGCGATTGAAGACCTCCTTGGGCTTCCGCGTCATACCGTCAAAATGGGCATTATGGATGAAGAGCGTCGCACCACAGTCAACCTGAAAGCCTGCATCAATGCAGCCGCCGAGCGCGTGGTCTTCATCAATACCGGGTTCTTGGATCGGACAGGGGATGAGATGCATACCTCAATGCATGCCGGACCCATGATTCGCAAGGTCCACATGAAAAAAGCGACCTGGATCAATGCCTACGAAAACTGGAACGTCGACATCGGTCTTGAATGTGGACTTCAAGGTAGAGCTCAGATTGGTAAGGGCATGTGGGCGATGCCCGATCAAATGGGCGCAATGGTCGAACAGAAAATTGCGCACCCGAAGTCTGGTGCCAATACAGCCTGGGTACCATCACCAACGGCCGCCACATTGCACGCTTTACACTATCATCAAGTGGATGTTTTCGACGTACAAAATACGCTGAAAGGAAAGCGCCGCAACACCGTTGACGAGATTCTCTACATCCCATTGCGCGCAGATCCGAATTGGTCACAAGAAGTGATTCAGGCTGAACTTGATAACAATGCCCAAGGCATTTTGGGTTACGTAGTTCGATGGGTTGATCAAGGGGTTGGCTGCTCCAAAGTTCCGGACATTAATAACGTCGGCTTAATGGAAGATCGCGCAACGCTTCGGATCAGCTCCCAGCATATTGCCAATTGGCTCACGCACGGAATCACCAACGAAACACAAGTCCGCGAGACCATGGAACGGATGGCGAAAGTGGTCGATGGACAAAATGCCGGAGATCCAGCTTATCATCCAATGGCGCCTGACTTTGACCAATCCATTGCGTTTCAAGCCGCACTGGATCTCGTCTTGAAAGGCGTTGATCAGCCCAATGGCTACACGGAACCGGTCTTACACCGCCGTCGCCTAGAGCTGAAGCAAAAGGCTTAACAAGGCTTGACACACCCTCCGGTAAGCGCATATTTATCTCATCGCGTATCGCCGGAGGGATCCATGCTGAGAACAATCATCATCTGCTGTTTCATTGTGCTGTCATCTCTGACATCGCCAACAATTCAGTCGGCCGAAAATCCAGAGCCAGTGCAGCAAGTCACGAACTTTGATTCATTTGAATTACCGCCATGGTTCAAGGCGAGCTTCCTCGATCTGTCGGAAGATAACCTCGAAGCCACAGATGTGAATAAACATTTAGTCATCTTTTTTTGGCAAGACTTCTGCTCATATTGTAAAGACACCATTGAAAGAAACCTCACACAACAGTCGATCAGAGATGTCTTTGACCAGCATTTCGATGTGGTCGCACTCAATATCTGGGGCGATAAAGAGGTCTACGGTCTTGATGGCGAAGCCACAACGGAAAAAGAGATTGCCCGGGAACTGGATGTCCAATTCACACCGACCATCATTTTTTTTAGTGCAGACGGCAAACCCGTGCTGCGCTTAAACGGCTATGTCTCGCCAAATGAAATGCAAGTCGCACTCAACTATGTCAAAACGAAGACTTACGAATCACAAAGCATTTTCGAGTATTTGGCCGCGAACCAACCGCGAGCGGTCAATGCCTCACTCAACACCCAGCCATTTATCCAAAATGACACGAATCTCAGTACCAAAGGCAAACCAAAGGCAGTGTTATTTGAGCAAACGAACTGTCCAGATTGCGATACATTTCATCGGTGCGTGCTTTCCCTTGACGCTGTCCGAGAACGCTTTGAACCCTTCCACACGGTTCAAATCGATATGTGGTCCAGAACGCCGGTCACGACGCCGTCGGGGACCGTGAAAGCCGCCCGTGACTATGCGCGCGACATCAACGTGCTGTACGCGCCAAGCTTGATCTTATTCGATGCCGATGGAACTGAAATCATCCGCGTGGAATCGCAACTGAGGAGTTTTCACACCGAAGCCGTTTTGGAATATATCGCGCAAGATATTTATCAGAGAGAGCCGAATTTCCAACGGTACATCGAAGAGCGTGGTGACATCATCCGAGCCAAAGGCGAACAAGGAAAGACCCTCAGCACTCGCGATATTTGCCCTGAACTTTACGACTAACAATCTGCACCTTCCCATGTATAATCGATGTCTTGCGGCAGGGGCGCACTAGCTGAGAAGAACCCTTTGAACCTGATCCGGTTAATACCGGCGTAGGGAGCCTGAAAACAACAATCTCTCCTTTTGTTGACCTTCTGCGCGCAACGTTTGATCAGGAGTCAACTCATGCGTATTCGACAATTCATTACCGCTGCTCTCTGCGGGCTTTCACTCACCACAACCTCCGCGAGTCATGCGGCAAAGGATGAGGTCACCGTACTTCTCGATTGGTTTATCAATCCAGATCACGCACCGCTCATCGTCGCAAGCCAAACCGGATTATTTGACAAGGCCAATCTCACCGTGACACTGGTTGAGCCAGCAGACCCGTCAATGCCCCCCAAACTGGCAGCGGCAAAACAAGCCGATGTGGCCATTAGCTACCAACCATCACTGATGGTTGATCTCAATAACGAGCTGCCCTTGATGCGGATTGGGACACTGGTTCATAGCCCATTGAATTCACTGGTGGTCCTGGCTGATTCCGAGATCAAGACCATCGCTGATCTCAAAGGTAAAACGGTTGGTTTTTCAGTTGGCGGATTTGAAGATGCCGTCCTTGGAGCAATGCTTGAAACACATGGATTGACGCTTGCCGATGTCACGTTGGTCAACGTGAACTTTGCACTCTCACCGTCACTGTATGCCAAGCAGGTCGACGCTGTCATCGGGGCATTTCGAAACTTTGAACTCAACCAAATGGATATTGATGGACGCCCAGGTCGTGCATTTTATCCCGAAGAGCACGGTGTTCCTTCCTACGAAGAACTGATCTTAGTTGCACACCCTGATTATGCTGGAATGGACAAACTCGAGCGGTTTTTAAGTGCGCTGGATCAGGCCTCTAGCATGATTCTTGAAGACCCAGAGGGAAGCTATGCCTCATTTGTCAGCTATCGGCCTGATCTTCTCGACAACGAGCTCAATCGTCGTGCGTGGCGAGATACTGTGCCTAAGCTTACTCGCGAAACCCGAAAAACTGACGCACACTCCTGGAATCAGTTTGCCCAATTCATGAAAGACCGCGGGCTCATCAAAGGCATTCCCCAGCCAGAGACCTACCTCTTTCCGTTAGGAGCGCAATGACCGAAGTTGTCTACGTCCTTGCCCCAGTGCTCGCACTGGGGTTGATCGGATATTTTTCGACCCGATTGGGATTCTTTTCGGGATCACACCGTGATGGACTATCCAAGTATGTGTTTGACTTCGCCGTTCCAATGCTTTTGTTTTCAGCAGTGGTCGAACTCGAGTCACCCAAAGCCTCCGCCGCCACGCTTTTTGTGAGCTACTACATTCCACTTGTCGCCGTCTTTGCCGCCGGACTCATCGTCAGCTGGCTCCTGTTAAGACGGCCAGTGGTGGAATCGATGATCATTGGTCTTGGCTCATGCTTTTCCAATACTGTGTTATTGGGCGTTCCCCTCATCCCACGAGCACTTGGCGAGGAAGCCCTCTTTCCCTTATTTTTACTCATCTCGGTCCATGGCATTACCATTTTTACGGCCGTCACGGTCGCGATCGAAATTGCTCGTGGTCGTGATGCAGGTCTTGCGAATCTCCCGAAACAGGTCGTATCCGGACTCGTTGCCAATCCTTTAATTGTTGGGTTAGCCATCGGATTCGCCTGGAAAATGACCAACCTTGGCATTCATCCGATTGCCGCAGACATGTTTCATCTAGTGGCTACAAGCGTGGTGCCTGCTGCACTCTTTGTGCTTGGAAGTTCACTGGCCAGTTATTCCATCTCAGGCTCAGTCGGACCGGCAATTCTCGTGACCATACTGAAAAATGCCGCGCATCCATTGGGCGTCTTTTTACTAGGCTCGTGGCTTGGTCTTGAAACATTATGGCTGTCGGTGGCAACGATGCTTGCTGCGATGCCGACTGGAATGAATATGTATCTTTTTGCGAGTCGTTACCAGGTCTCACCACCGACGGCCACAACGAGTATTTTTATCTCAACCGTGTCATCCATCATCACAATTTCAGTGGTGATTGCTCTTCTCGCGAGTGTTTAAGGTTCGATCAAAATCGCCCGAAAATCATTGACGTTTGTACCAGTTGGCCCTGGAATGACGGATTGGCCTATGGATTGGAAAAAGGTATGTGCATCTTGTCTCGACATCGCATCCCGATGATCCAGTCCGTGGCGACGCGCTTTGATCAAGGTCTGATCATCAATCAATGCGCCAGCAATCTGAGCGCCACCATCCACGCCATCGGTATCACAGACGATCGCTGAAATCCCTCTCGTGCCCTCAAGTGCATCCAGTAACGCCAGTGCAAAATGCGCATTGGGGCCACCAATGCCGTCCGCGACCACTTTGACGGTTGTTTCTCCGCCAGACAGTAAACACAGTGGACGCTCAAGCCTCCGATGACGTCGCTGCCACAGCGCCGTTTCTGCCATTACTCGGGCGACGGTGACAGAGTCTCCCTCAATCGAATCCCCTAACAGCCAACACTCCACACCTTCAGATTCGAGGAAGGCTTGTGCTCGTTTTAACGACTGTGACGGTGCTGCGACGATGGTTGTCGTCACGCGTTGGAAACAATCTGAGTCCGGATGCGGTGTCGCATAGTCTGCATTGGATAACCAAGGCAGCAGTTCATCCAAGAGGTCAATCTGATAACGCGTTAATACCTCAATCGCGTCGCTCTGATTGGTATGGGCAGGAACGGTCGGTCCAGAGGCGATGAATTCCACACGATCACCGGGAACATCAGATACCAAAAAATTCAGCACATGCCCTTGGCAGGCTTCAACCAGTCGACCACCCTTGACGAGCGATAATTGTTTACGCACGGTATTGAGTTCAGAAATTGTGGCCCCTGATGCAAGCAATGCTTGGTGTGTGCGCATTTTTAAGTCAGGATCCATCGATACAAGTGGCGCAGACATCAGCGCTGACCCCCCACCGGAAATCAGACAGACCAATCGATCGTCAGGGCCCAGCGATTGAGCCAATGCGAGCGCTGCTCCTGCAGCCTGCAAGCTCCCTGCATCAGGGACGGGATGAGAGGCCTCAATCACAGTGAGCGTGGTCGACACTTGATGGCCTTTGGGGATGATACAAAGCCCTTCGATATCACCAAGGCACTCTGCGGCGATCGAGGCATGCTGGGCGGCCGCCTTTCCCACGACCAAAAACCGAGTCTTCCCATCTATCGCCGGAAGCTCATTGAGATACGGAATTAAACATTCCGCCTGCGCAGCCTCGACGGCATGATCAAATGCGACTCGAAGAAGATCAGAGGGATTCAATGATCACTACCTGACACCGATTCCAGAGTCTGCGGAAGTCGCTCCCGAAGCACGCCGATCGCCAGTGCTCCAAAGACAAGTGCAGAGATATAAAGCGAAGGTGACTGGAGCAGCAACTGAACCGCGGGAAGGATAATCGTAAACAGCGCTGTCAATACGATCACAGCCCCAGCAATCCAATCTTTGGCCAATCCCACCCAAAGGGTTTTAAACACATAGAGTCCACAAACCATGCCTGAAACAAACGCCGCCAGAGTGTACGCAGCCTTCGATGGATAATAGTGGTGAAGACTCAAACACGCGAACACCGTGACCAAGCACGCAATCGCGTAAGTGGATGAACGCATTGACCTAAAATGCCAACGCCAAAATCGTCATTGCCATTGCGATCAACATCAGTGCAAAACCAGTATCGCCGTGGGTCAGTTCTTTCAATAATTTCATAAGGTCCCTCCTAAGAGGCGTCTTTATACCAAATTTTTCGACAAAAATTCAGTGTTTCAGTCAGTTCTTGGCTGGCAGGATGAATTCGATTTTTCCGGTGTCCTAGACTGATCCAAACTGCAGCCAATGGGAATGACCGCGATATAACTGAATCAGCCATCAAATCAAAAAGGCCCGGATCACCGGGCCTTTCACCATTAAGATTGGTTCTCAATAAGTTTTCCTGTATCGATCGAAATCGAACGAGGCTTCAATGCCTCCGGCAGTTCACGGTACAGCTCGATATGAAGCAGTCCATGCTCGAGTCGAGCGCCTTTAACAAACACATGATCGGCTAATTGAAACTTACGTTCAAAGCCACGATTTGCAATTCCACGATGCAAGAACTTCCTCTCTTCAGCCGATTCAGCCTTGTCACCGGAAACGGTGAGTTCGTTCTGCTTAGACTCAATGGAGAGTTCATCATCTGTGAAACCCGCAACGGCCATGATAATTTGGTATTCATCTTCCCCAGTGACTTCAATGTTGTACGGGGGGTAGCCTGCACTCTCAACGCGATTCGCGTTTTCAAGCATGCTGGCGAGCCGGTCAAAACCAATGGCTGTGCGATATAAGGGTGAAAGGTCTACTGTCATGTGATCCTCCTAAAGCGATCAATATGTGCTCTTCATTACGACAGAGCGGTTAACTATTTAAGGCCCAAGATGGCGCCTCAAAAGAGAAATGGGATCGCACGACAAATTTTCAAGAGGATGGATTTAAGCGAAGTTCGCGTTTCTTTCCGGTGAGATAATAAAGAATTGGAACCACAAACAGCGTCAACACCGAGCTAAAGCCAAGCCCCCAGACGATGGCTGTTGCAACAGGGCCCCAGATCAGCGAAGACCCTCCAAGTCCTGCGGCTAGAGAAAATAGGCCCGCAATCGTTGTCAACACTGTAATCACAATGGGAACGACACGCCGACGGCCTGCATAAACTGTGGCGTGTTTTAGACTCATTCCAGCGAGCAGTCGGTCATTCGCCGCACTGATCAAAACAATGGCCGAATTCACAGCAATTCCAGATAAGGCAACAACTCCATAGAGGGTGTACAGAGACAGCGGATTCCCGGTCACAAAAAGACCGAGAATCACCCCTGTAAATGCCAGTGGAACAGTTACTAAAATCAATAACGGTTGGCCATAGCTCTTAAACTGTGTTCCCAGAATGAGATACATCACCCCTAAGCCAAATAAGAACAGAATTCCAATCGAGTCGAGGCTCTCTTGAATATCATCAAGCTCTCCTGAAAAATCTAAATTCACGTTGGGATAGGACGGCTGCAACCGGGCCCAGAGATCCATCACCGCTTGATTCGCAGTCAAGGTATCCGTGACTGCTGAGTCGATGTCAGCTTCCACAGTAATCGTCCGTCGAAAATTATAATGACGAATGGTTCCCAATGCAGGTGCTCGCTCAGCATCCACCAACTCACTCAGAGAAATCATATCGCCATTAGCACTGGGTAATTGTGTACTTAATAATTTGGACGGCGACGAGAATTGACCATCCTCGGCCACCACCCGGATATCCACAGTCTCCCCTTGATCCTGGACTGTCTCAACAATTTCACCGTCGACAAGAATTCGAATATTCCGAGCAATTTCCTGGGGCACAAGACCTGACCGAGCGACTTGATCGGCGTCTAATTTGAGCTGCAGAGCTAAACGACCATCCTGTGCATCATCAGTGATATCTCTCACCCCTACCGTATTTTGCAGAATCGCTCGAATCTCATCGGCTGCCGAACGGAGTTCAGAAAAGTCAGATCCGCGAACTTTAATCGAGATTGGTTTGGCCGCAGGCGGGCCACCTGCGAGTTCAAGAAAGGTCACTCGAGATGGACCGGGGACTCGAAGCACCGCCTCACGCATGCCATTGACGATCTCTGAGACTTCTCGACCCTCTGGATTCAACCCAACCAACACTTGACCACGATGGCTTCCACGCAAAGGCTCGGTCTCGGTAAATTGTTGGCCCGCGTAAGCGACGATGCCACGCGCCTCTTCGTCACCCAAATTCGCACGAACCGCTTTTTCGATGTCCAACGTTAAATCGAGCGTTCGTTCGAGCTTTGTTCCAGGCTCCGTTTCGAGATTGACGTAAAAGACACGAATCGGATCTGAAGCGAAAAAATCGGCACGAATTTGACCGCTGGCCAGCAAACCAACGGCTCCAAGAAAGGCAACTCCTGCAATTACCAAGGTCGTAATTGGGCGACGAAGTGCCCGAACCAATGCATGGGTATAGAGATGACGGATGCCACGATTCAATCGTTGCCGAAATTGCTGCATCTTTCCGGTGGAATTTAAATGCATCCCCGACCCCAGTACATGACCCGGCAACATCCAAAATGCTTCAACCAGGCTGATCAGTAACGCAACCGACACCACCAAAGGAATCACCATCATGAATTTGCCAAGAATGCCTGGTAACAGCATCAGCGGCATAAAGGCTGCAACCGTCGTCAATACCGCAGCCGTGACCGGCGCGGCTGTTTCCGTCAACGCATCCAGCACGGCATCGATCCCTGAAAATCCGCGCTCAACTCGATAGTAAATGGCTTCAACCACGACAACCGCATCATCAACTAACATCCCCAATGCGATCACAACGCCAAGTAACACCGTGACGTTAAGTGTTTGACCCATGCCCTGAAGAATCCAGAATGTCCCGGCTAAAATAAACGGGATCCCAATCGCCGTGAGGACTGCGATCTTCAATCCCAAAAAGATCCAGGCAACCACCAGCACCAACATCAATCCAATCAGTGCATTGTTTTGCATGATCGTGAGGGCTTTGCGGGTCGGGATCGTCTGATCATCGATCAACACCAATCGGGTGCCGGTGACTGATTCCAATTCATTCCTGATGTCGATGTAATCCTTAACCTCATCAACCAGCTCCAAGGTATTGGCGCCTTCGGCTTTCATGACCGCTAATAACACCGCAGGCTCGCCCGCATATCTCACCAACTCGGATCGCTCAGCCTGGGTGCGCGTGACTCGCGCAACATCACCAATGCGAACGCTGCCATCCCGACCCATAATCGGAAATCGATTGAGATCAAATGCGTCGGTGGATTTCCCTTTCAGCCGGACCAGCCAGTTCGATCCAGCAACATCGAGCTCACCGGCCGCCAAATCCTGAAAATAGGTTTGCACTGTCGACGCCACATCAGAGGGTGCAAGACCCAGTGCAGCGAGCCGGGTGGCATCAAACTCAATCCGAATTTCTGGATCTGCCATCCCTTGTGTATCGATCCGATCAATCCGTTCACGTCGCTCCAGCTCTTTTTCAATCAGAACGGCTTGCTCGCGGAGACTGTCATCGTCACCGGAACCAACAAGCGCCAAGGTCGCTGCTGGAAACGCGTTGGACGATGTAATCTCGATAAAGATCGGATCCGTTGCTTCAGCAGGAAATTGGCTTTCTGCAGTATTTACTTCGCGCCGTAAGTCTCCGAGGCGGCGCTCGAAAACATGCTCTGGAATATCGTCGAAGCGCACCAAAATCGAGGCCAGACCTTCACGCGAATAACTGGAAACAAAATCCAACTGATCCACCCGCTGAATCGCCTCCTCGATGGGATCAGTAATGCGGCTCTCCACATCAAGCGCTGAGGCACCAGGCCATGAGGATGTAATGACAATCCAATTAAAATTAATCGTGGGATCTTGCTGTCTTGGCAGTGACCAATAAGCAAGAATACCCATCGCCAGGACCAAAATGAACGTGAGATTGGTGAGAACTTTATTGCCGATCAGAAGTCGTGCAAATCCGATCATTGACGAATCACCAAAGTGTCACCATGACGCGCTTTAAATCGGCCTTCTCGAATCAGCAACAGATCCAGAGCAAGGTCTGTCACGCGGACTGGTTGTCCGAGCGTCGCATTAGGGCGCTCAACAAATTCTGCTTTGCCGTCAACGGCTGCCATAATTCCGTACTGGCGATTGCGTTCGACCAGAAAATCGGCTGGCAATACCCGTGTTTGTGAACGCATCCGAAGCACCCCAGGAATCCCCGGATCAATCGCAGACTGAGGTTGGAACCTTAGAAGACGGGTGCCAGTCCCTGTATCAACCGCACCACTTTCTACAACGAGCTCCACAACCACCGTCTGTTGTCCGGACTGAAACTCAACCCTCTGGGTCGCATCAACGGCATGATCAAAAGGAACTCGTGCCCGAATATCAACCGCCGTTGAAACGATTTCAAGGATCGGATGACCGACAGAGACACGGGTGCCAACAGAAGCCAGTTGACTGACAATGACTGCGTCAAAGGGCACACTCACCGCACACCGTGAGACCTGTAATTCCGCTTCTTTGAGTGCAACTTCGCTTGCGTTTAAGGCCACACGCGACTGCTGCACTTCAGTGGCTCGGGTATCTTTCAGTTCTTCGCTCGCAATATTGGTTTCAGCAAGCTTGGCAATTCGTGCTGCCTGACGTTGACTGAACTGCAGTTGGATTTCCGCTTGCTTGAGATCTTGCAAAGCTAAATCACGACGAAATTCCGTCTCCCGACAATCCAACTGAACTACCGTCATCCCTTTGGGCACTCGGTCTCCAGGACGACCTTTGATGGAAAGGATCTCGGCAGAAATTCCTGAAGATAGAAGGCTGGTCTCAATCGGTTCGGCGCTTGCTGGAAACTCTGCCGTGACACGCTCTTGCAATTCAAAGACGGGAGCGACTGTCACATAGACTTCGGATGACACCGCTGCGGTGCCGAAAAAGTACAGTCCCGCTGCCAATATCTTGCCAATCCGCGCCATCACAACCCCTTTTTTCTGCAATGCAACATACTATGGGGAACGACGCACTCGATTCCAACGTGTTCCGTCGAATCGATAGTCTAGACGGTCATGCAGACGCGATGATCGGCCTTGCCAAAACTCGATTCGAGTCGCACGAACCGCATAACCACCCCAGTGCGCAGGCCTCGGCACCTGATCGGGGTACTGGGCTTCAAGTGCGCTCATGGTCTCGGTTAAGACATGGTGAGACTGAATCACTTCAGACTGCCGACTCGCCCAGGCCCCAAGACGAGAACCTTTTGGACGCTCTTGAAAGTACTCATCGTTTTCTTCGTCACTGAGTTTCTCAACAGATCCCTCAACCCGCACCTGACGCTCAAGCTGATCCCACCAAAACACCAATGCAGCTGACGGTGATGCCAACAATTCCTCACCTTTATGGCTTAAATAGTTGGTGTAGAACTTAAAATCACGGTCGTTCTGACCCTTGAGTAGCACAATCCGGGCATGTGGATGCCCCATCCCGTCGACGGTCGCCAACGTCATCGCATTGGGCTCTAGCTGACTGGTGCTCTGTGCGTCATGTAACCAACGCGCAAACAGTACCAAGGGATCGCTCCCGGCATCATCCTCTAGTAACTCTCCGGCCTGATAATCTCGACGCAGTTCTTTCAAATCACGATTCATCAAATAACTCCAACACCTGACTGATGCGCTCGACACGGCACACGTCAATTCCATTGATCGATTGTTTTGGGGCATTTGCCGCTGGAACAATTGCTTTCGTGAAACCATGCTTGGCTGCCTCCCGAATCCGCTCTTGCCCCGATGCAACAGGACGCACCTCGCCCGACAAACCAACCTCTCCAAAAATCACCCAATGTTTTGGAATCGGCCGACCTCGGAAGCTTGAAACACAAGCCAGTAATAAGCCAAGGTCAGCACCTGTCTCGGTGACCTTCACACCACCGACGGCATTCACAAACACATCCTGATCTCCAAGTTGCACATGACCATGACGGTGCAAAATTGCAAGCAGCATAGCCAGACGCTGTCCATCGAGCCCCACAGCAATCCGTTTTGGCGAACCACCAAGACTTGAATCAACTAGGGCCTGCACCTCGACGAGGAGCGGACGCGTTCCTTCCCAGGTACAAATCACTGACGATCCCGGTGCCACACTGTCAGGCCGACTGAGAAAAATCGCCGACGGGTTTTTGACTTCTCGAAGACCGGTTTCAGTCATAGCAAACACGCCAAGTTCACCAACCGAACCAAAGCGGTTCTTGTGCGCGCGCAAGGTCCGAAAACGTCCGCCACTATCGCCCTCGAGAAGAAGCGACGCATCAATGATATGTTCAAGGACTTTAGGGCCGGCTAGAGCGCCCTCTTTGGTCACGTGACCCACCAACAACACAATGACTCCTGTGGCTTTAGCGAGTCGTGTGAGCTGTGCCGCAGATTCACGGACCTGCCCGACGCTACCAGGCGCTCCTGACAGTGATTCAACCTGCATGACTTGCACCGAATCAACCACGATGAGTGATGGCTTGACCTGCTCAACCATCGCCGCGATCGCCTCAACTCGCGTCTCGGAAACGCATTCTAATTGATCACCGTTGAGCCCCAGTCGCTGCGCACGAAGCGCGATTTGTTCGAGCGATTCTTCCCCGGTGACATACAAACAGGGCTTATTGGCTGACAGTAAAGTTGTCACTTGAAGTAATAAGGTACTTTTCCCCGCACCCGGCGCACCACCGAGCAAAATGACAGAACCGGGAACAAACCCACCACCGAGGACTCGATCAAATTCTGAATATCCTGAGCTGAGGCGTGCCAGTCTTTCAGGTCGTATGGCTGACAATTTTGAACGCTCAGGGATCGTTCCTGCATAGCCAACAGGACGGCCTTTGGCGGGCTCGGCTGCCTGCACCGATTCCACCAGAGTATTCCAAGCTTGGCAGCCGGCGCACTGTCCGGCCCACTGTGATGAGGTCACGCCACAGTCTTGGCATTGATAGATCGATTTTACTTTCGCCACATTGGCCTCCTGTTCAATACAGGATAGACCAGATTTTATCCGACAGCGCGCTCGGAACGACTTGACGTTAAATGTTTAAATCTTCGATGGGTCCGAACGGCGTGCTGCACACTCTCTCCGAGGACTTCCAGCACCACTTGACTCACGAGTCGGTTGGTGAAGCGAGCCATGGTGGCCGTTGATGAATCCAACACTAAATCCAGCGTTCGATGACAGGCTCTCGCCAAAGGCGAGCCCGTCGGAGCGATTGCAATGAGTCGCGCACCACGCTCGTCAGCCAAAGTCGCTGATTGGACCATAGGCGCTGTTTCGCCATTGGTGCATAAGAATAAGAACAGATCGTCAGGCGAAGCAGTATTCGCTGTGAGCTCTTGAATGACGGCATCGGTATGAACCACGACCGCGATGGGTGCACCGATAAATAATTCCTGAGCGCCTCGAGCCAAGCCAGAGGTCGGACCTAGCCCGTAGATCAACAAACGCCGACAATCCAGGATTTCACTAATCACACCGATGAGATCCTGCTCAGGGAGGCGAGTTCGCGCGCGATTGATTCGTGACATGGCTGTTTCAAACATTTTATCAGCCAGTTGTAAGGTCGAATCACCGTCATCCAGACCACGAACTTGGAAGTTGGCTGGATTCGCCAGAGTCTGAGCAAGACGCAGTTTAAAATCTGGAAACCCTCTGCAACCAAGCGAACGACAAAAACGGTTCACTGTTGGCTCAGAGACTCCTGCCGCGGTCGCCAGACGGGCAATACTTAGATGCACAGAATGCTCGGGATCCGCTAAGATCGTCTCAGCTACCGCACGCTCAGATTTGCTGAGACTCGATAGTGAGGCGCGCACTTGATTGATCACTGTGTCGCTCCTTTGTAATTCTTCACATAATATTGAGCACACTCACGTCGGACTCCATCCGACTACCTAGGAGAATAAACAATGTTCAATCGTAGGACAATCTTGTTTGGGATTTTCATGTGTTTTGGCCTCATGAAAGCACAGGCCAATGGCCTGACTGACCTACAAGATCAGCCATCAATAATCCAAGGGCCAGCCGTCGTTAATTTCTGGGCCACTTGGTGCGCACCCTGCATCAAAGAATTACCCGACCTCGAACGACTTGGACAAAAACTCAATGGACAGGCGACGGTTTATCTTGTGAATTTTGGGGAAAACACCAAAACGATCGAGGCGTTTAAGGCGAAAAAACCTGAGCTTTTTGGCGACCACACTGTGCTTTTAAAAGACGCCAAGATGTCAGGCCTTAAAGCGTATGGCTTACGAGGCGTGCCAACCACTGTATTAATCAATGCGTCGGGCGAATCCGTGGAAAGCATTCAAGGCATGAAAGACTGGGGCGCAGATGACATCGTCAATGAGATTAAAGCGAAGATCTTGCCTTAATCGCTTTCTCAAGCTCTTCAAAACTCGGGAATTGTGACAACACGATTGGATCCATTCCCGGGTGATTCACGACATACAGAGGCACCCCGACCCGGTCAAACGCATTGAGATACTCCGTAATGAACGGATCATAGCGGGTCCAATCACCGGTCATACGAATCACTCCATAAGACTCAAACAGTTGATCAACAGCCTCTGTTGTTAATAGCCGTTTCTCAGTGACTTTGCAGGTAATGCACCAGTCGGCAGTCATATTAATAAATACCGTCCGTCCCTCATCAACATGTGCTCGTAAGGCACTTGAAGCGTAGGGCTCTGAATCAATTTCAACCACAGCCTGCTCTGATGAAGTGGATGTAAGCTGAGACAAACTTGGGATGGCCGACAAAGAGGTGATGACTGCCAACAATCCGAGCGCGCGCGACAAACGACTACCACCTTTCACGAGCCAAAGGCCAAAGACCAAGAGCAACAATCCGCCGAGCATGAAGGCGACAACATCCGATGAGGTTTGCCGTACGAGTACCCACAACAGCCAAATCGCCGTTGCAAGAATAGGAAATGCCAGGAATTGTTTGAGACGAATCATCCAGGGACCCGGGCGCGGCAATCGGCTTGCCAGCTGAGGGCGTAGTGCAAAAACGAGCATGGGAAGCGCCAGCCCAAGACCTAGTGCTGAAAAGACAATTAACGTGATCCACCAAGGCTGAGTCAGAGTGTATCCCATCGCAACCCCCATAAAGGGTGCAGTACAGGGAGTCGCCACAACGACGGCCAGTACGCCGGTGAAAAACTCTGCGCGACTAGAATGACCTTCGGTCAAATTTTGACCAACGCCCGAGAGCGCCATGCCGAATTCAACCCAGCCATACAACCAGAGCCCCAAAATCACGAAGACATACACCAAGAGACCCACAAACCAGGGGGTCTGCAGTTGGAATCCCCAACCGATCTGGGCACCACCTGCTTTCAGCCCGACCATGATCGAAGCCAAAACTAGCATTGTGACCAAAATGCCCGCTGTGTAGAGCCAAGCACCTCGTTGAACCTCGCGCCGCTCTTTGCTCGCTTTGCCCGCGATGGAGAGTGCTTTGATGGACAGTACGGGGAAAACACAAGGCATCAAATTTAGAATCAAGCCGCCGGCTAACGCCATCAAAAGCACCAATCCCAGTGATAGGTTCTGCTGCTTTGCTGAAGGAACGGTCAAGAGTGGATCAAATGGGATGCGCACACTGCCTGTTTCAAGACCAACTACCCATGAGCCGACTGCAAAATCGGCAGGATTCAGCACCCGATCGAAGGTAATCAAGACACCTTCATTCAAAGACTCAACACGTTGCACCAAGCCGAGCGTTTCCCCGGCAGTCTCGGGCATCACGTCTTTCACGTTCAATTCTGTCAGTCCAGAGATCCAAACAGACTGAGCGCCAGCAAAATTCACAGTCGCTGGGAAATCAGTGGGTACAGCAGCACGTGCGGCATCAATCTTCTGGACCCATGGTGTTCTGCGCATCTCGCGCTCAGAGCCCACCACAGGAAGCGAAAAACTCACGACTTGGCTCTCAGGAATACAAATCTCTCGGCAAACCAGCCATCGTGCCTCACCCATCAACGACCACTGACCAGAGACAGACTCAGGGACTGTCACCTGAAATGGATGCAGCACTTCCTCCATGTATCCGTAAGTGAGAAGACTCGTATCTTCACCAAATGGCTTTGTTTTTGCCGCGGGGAAGAGGAGTTCTGGCTGAATTTCTATTTGCCCATCACTCAGTTCAAGAGTGGGCGGCAAGCCTGTTGAACCTGCATTCTTCCAATAGGTGTTCCAACCGCCAGCGATTTCGAGTGATAACCCAAACCACAACGTCTCTCCTGGAACGACCGATTCGACGGGGGTAATCACACGCGCTGTGACTTGATTCGCCTGCGTGAGAGGGGGCAAGACAGCAAACAGGGAATAAATACAAGCTTTGAAAATCCATTTCATGAAGCGAGATTAGCTGATTGACTTCATCAAAAAACTGTATTTTTATACAGTAATGAAAACAAATATTTTACGCCCACTATTTGATGCCGGAAAGTTATGGCAAGGCAGCACAGAAACCGCGATCGAAGTCACAGATACTGGATTTCCTGAGCTCAATCAACATTTCTCAGGCCATGGCTGGCCTGCTCATATGTTGATTGAAATCCTGACAGACGATTTGCTCTCTGCACCCATGCAATGTGCATTTGCCACATGGACTAGGCAACAGGATGCACGCTGGATCGCTTTGGCCAATCCTCCACTGTCGCCTTGCACTGAACGCTTCATGCAAGAAGGTATTGATCCACAGAAAGTCGATGTCCTCAACGTCCCTGATGATCAATTGGCTTGGTGCTTGGAACAATTAGCCAGCGCCCAATCCATTCGTAGCCTGATTGCATGGGAACGAGAGCCTTTCACCCCAACCCAGCTCAGACGGTTACAGCTCGCCTGTCAGCGAGGACAGACTCAACTCTTTCTGGTCAGATCCCTCAAACATCACATTCAAGCATCTCCAGCGCCTGTACGAGTAACGATGCAGTCATTATCAAACGGTTTTGAAATCACAATATTCAAACAACCAGGCACCAATGCACGACCACCTCTTGTGATTCCATCGGAATTGCACTGGATCACCAAGGCGCATCCTACACAGCGAAAAACGAGCATGCTTCAGGAAACAGTAGGCCTCCACTGATGGTCATTTATGCCTACTTAACCTTTCCAGATCTACTGCTGGATGCCCAAGGCATCTCTCATCATGACGAATGCATTGCAATCCATCATCAAGGACAAATCATGCAATGCTCCGACAAAGCGGTATCAGCTGGAGTGATGCCAGGCATGACTCTCAGTATGGGGCTCACCCTATGTCCAAAGCTTCTCACTCAAACCTACCAACCGGATGCCGAACGACGGCTACTGCACCGCCTAGCGCTTTGGGCATACCAATACTCACATCAAGTGGCGATCTGGAATAAAGGCCTTTGTATTGAGGTCTCAAAAAGTAAATTTCTCTTTGGTGACTTAAGTGCGCTGACACAAACTCTTAAGCAAGCATCGATGTCACAGCACTTCAGGATTCGTCTTGCTTTTGGCTACTCGCCAGAAATGGCGGCGCTCTTTGTTAAAGAGGGCCTCAGGCCGAAAGAACACGCTTTTGAAAAAACAGTCAGTCGTCTCTCAATCGACGTCGCTGATATTCCAGCCGAGCAGATCAAACGGCTCAAAAATATGGGATTCCGAACTATTGGTGATTATTTCAGCGCTCCCTCTCGAGCCAGACAAGCCCGCATCCATCAAAATACCTTTCTCTATTTCAATGCGGTCGCAGGACGTCATCAGACGCCTTTAACCTGGTTCACACCACCACCTGTTTTTCATCAGTCTCTTGAATTCTTACGGGGATTAGAGTCCGTCGACATGCTCCGATTCCCGATTCATCGACTGACCCAAGATGCCTCTCATTGGCTCAAACAACGCCTCTGCACCACAAGCCACATGCGATGGGAAATCACCTTGGAAGACCGACAAATCGAACATTTACCTATTGTTCTCAACAGCCCCGTCAATGACGCTTCCGCACTCGCCGATCCGACGTGGATCCGACTGGAGCAATTACAGCCTCGTTCCCCAATGACAGGGATTCGCTTACATATTCAACAGGTGCACCAGTCTAGCCCACCAAAACAGGACTTGTTTGTGAAGGCACACGATACGGATCGAGATCAACTCATCGACCGCTTAACTGCACGTCTTGGCTCTGAATGCATCAAAACACCCTGTCGACAACAAGACCCTAGACCTGAATATGCGAATCAACTGGACACCAGAGCAACAGTCTATCCATTACCACATCTACCTCCACGCCCTATTTGGTTATTACACCCTCCCGAGGCCCTCGGGGCTTCACCTGAGAACGCAGGGCATCGACTCCTGCAAGGGCCAGAGCGAATTGAATCTGGATGGTGGGATTTTGAGCCTGCCTGCCGACGATATTGGATTGGATTATTTCAACAACAACGGATCAGCTGGATCTACCAAGATCAACATTCAAAAAGTTGGTGGCTGGCCGGTTGGTTCACTTAACAGCGGTGACAACCTGCTAAACTCTCGGCCTCACTTGGAAGGATCATTATGTGGATCTGAATCGATTCAACCCTCGACAGCGCGAAGCCATTACCCACGTTGGCTCACCACTTCTGGTGCTTGCTGGCGCTGGCAGCGGAAAAACCAGCGTCATTACGCATAAAATTGCATGGCTGATTCAAGAAGCTGGAATTCCCGCCCGCCATATTACGGCGGTAACTTTCACCAACAAAGCCTCTCGTGAAATGCGTGAGCGGATTGGGAATGTTGCGCGCAAAGATCAAATCCGCGGTCTCACTGTTTCAACATTCCATACATTTGGATTGAATTTATTACGACGAGAAGCCGCATACGCCGGTCTGAAGTCTGGGTTTTCGATTCTGGATGCGGAGGACGCAAAATCCGTCTTATCAGATTTACTCAAACGGGAATCGATCGACGATCGCGACGTCACCTCAGGCGTTCAGCACACCATTTCTCAGTGGAAAAATGATGGCTTATCACCAGAACAAGCCATGCTCCAAGCAACCGAACCTCAGTCGGTGTTGGCTGCAAGCGCCTATGTCGAGTACGACCGCTATCTCAAAGCCTGTAATGCTGTTGATTTTGATGACCTCATTTTAAGGCCTGTTGAGCTGTTTCGACACAAACCAGATCTTCTGACCAAGTGGCAAGCAAAAATTCGCTACCTCTTAGTCGACGAATATCAAGATACCAACGGAATTCAATATGAGTTGGTGAAACGACTGACACAAATCTCTGGCGCACTCACCATCGTCGGTGACGACGATCAGTCAATTTATGCCTGGCGCGGCGCACGTCCAGAAAACTTAAACGAACTCAATGTGGATTTCCCAACCCTCAAGGTGATCAAGCTCGAACAAAATTATCGGTCAACCCGAGTGATTTTGGAGACCGCGAATGCCCTTATCGCGAATAACCCGCATATTTTTGAAAAAACGCTTTGGAGTGATAAAGGTTTCGGCGACCGGATCGAGATATTACCCACGAAGACAGATGAAGATGAGGCAGAGCGAATCGCTTCGATGATCTTAGAGCGGAGACTCAACCAGAAAAAACAGTTTTCAAATTTTGCAGTGTTGTATCGCAGTAATCATCAAGCTCGGATCCTTGAGTTCAAGCTCCAACATTTTAAAATCCCTTACAAACTCAGCGGTGGAACCAGCTTTTTTGCGCGCTCAGAGATTCGTGATCTGATGTCGTATCTCCGAATCTTGATCAATCCCGATGACGACAATGCCTTGCTACGCATCATCAATGTTCCCCGCCGGCGGATTGGACCAACCACGCTTGAAGTGTTAGGTCGGTATGCGCAGGAGAGGAATCAGCCACTATATGCCTGCATTTCAGAAATGGGACTGACATCTCGACTGGATCCAGAAGCCGCACGACGACTCTCCCAATTCCAGGAGCTGATCGAAATTGCGCGACGAGACCTAATGGTAGGCCGGGGGATGCAGGCGATTGAAGCACTGATTGAAGGAATCAACTACCGTGGCTGGCTGTCTGACCAAAGTTCTTCGGAGCCCATGGCTGAACGTCGCTGGGGCAACGTCTTGCAGTTGCTTGAAGCACTCAAAAAAGATTTAAAAAATGATGACGATGATCCCGAAACGGCTGAGGAGACAGATGATGATACGGCCATCGAAGCCGCCATTCGGAAACTCGTTCTCCGCGACATACTCGAACGCGAAGAAGAGGAAGACGATAGTGACCGAGTCCAACTAGCAACGTTGCATGCTGCGAAAGGACTGGAGTTTCCAGATGTTTTTCTCATGGGTGTTGAAGAAGAACTTCTTCCGCATAAAAACTCAGTGGAAGCAGAGACGATTGAAGAGGAGCGCCGCCTGATGTATGTCGGTATTACTCGAGCCAAACAACAGTTAACGATCACGTATGCAAAAAAGCGGAAGCAATTTGGTGAGTTTCTGGAAACAACTCCAAGTCGTTTTTTAGATGAATTACCCGACGAACATGTGCATTGGCATGGCCGTGATGAACTGGATCCAGAGGTGGCTCGACAGAAGGGGCAAGACACGCTATCGGCGCTCGCGGCTATGTTGAAAGGTGAGTCTGCATGAATCTCTACCGCCCAATCATTATCGGTATTGCAGGATCGGTGCTGACCGAATCAGAGCAATCATGGCTGACCGAGCTGAAACCCTATGGCGTCATTTTGTTTTCAAGAAACATCGACAATCCGTCACAACTCAAGGCACTTTGCACGTCTTTACGCCAAATCCTTGGTGATGATGTTGTGATTGTTATCGACCAAGAAGGTGGGCGCGTCCAGCGACTAAAACAACCGGATTGGCCACAATTGCCAGCAGCGCTCGATATTGGGAAGCTCTGGCGTAAACATCAGTTCAAAGGGCTTGAGGCAGCGAATAGCCTCGGACAAGTCATTGGCTCTCAACTCGCGAGTGCTGGTATTTCGCATGTGGCTGCTCCGGTACTGGACTTATCGATCGATGGTGCAGACCCTGTGATTGGAGACCGTGCATTTGGCACAACACCTGCCGAAGTCATCCCATTAGCCACAGCTTTTATCGACGGAGTCACTCGCTCCGGCGTCACGCCAATCGTGAAGCACATCCCCGGAATGGGTCGTGCCGACATCGATAGTCATCAATCACTTCCTGTGGTGAAAACTCCCGTTTCAATTCTCGAGCAATCAGATTGGATTCCCTTTCAGGTCGTATCGGGAACGCGATGGGCGATGACTGCACACATTGTCATCCCCGAATGGGACCAAGAGCCAATCACAACGTCAGAAAGAGCGATAAGCCATATCCGGTCGTTATTCGGTGATCGAATGATTGTTTCGGATTGTTTAACGATGGGAGCTATGACCGGAGCGATTGAGGAACGGATTCAACAGACGCTTGATGCAGGCGTTGACTTGGCATTATTTTCGAATGGATCGGATGAGGAACGCCGGCGTGCAGTTGAAGCATCTGGAGATCCCAGAGTGATCAGGGAAGAACCTATTGAATTGAAAACTTTGCCCAGCTCGACGCTAGAAATGCTGCTCCAAAAGCTCAGAGCAGTACCGACTCCAATTCAATCTGCCGATCCGACTTGGGATCGGCGTAATTGATCGGCTTAAAGTTTGTCAACCATGAATGCGACTGCGTCAGCAATTTCCTGGTCTGAGCAGTCAGCGCAGAGACCGCGCGCGGGCATCGCGTTATAACCATTGATTGCGTGCTTGACCATTGTTTCCATTCCCTGATCAACGCGAGCAGCCCAAGCTCCAGCGTCTCCTGTTTTCGGTGCTCCCGCAGCTCCGGAGTTATGACAGCCGGCGCAAGCGGCGGTATACACTTGGTCTCCTGTGCGAGCAGCCACGGCTACTGGCGGTTTACCGATATTTGCAGCACATGGATCGCCCATCACACAGATGGATGCCGGAGATTTCAGCCGCTCGAGAACCACCGTTGCATCGTCACTGGCAGCGAACGCCGATAATGCGATTAAGGATGTGATCGCGGTCATTACCGTTTTCATTGAGAACCTCATGCATGTTAGTCAAATCGATGCGTGAGATTATAAAGTCTTGGGGTTTTAAGCGCCACGAGTATTTTGACGGGGTTAAGAGGAAAAGTGTGGCGAAAAACAATAACGTGTATACTTCGCCTCCGACGCGCCCGTAGCTCAGCTGGATAGAGCGCTGCCCTCCGGAGGCAGAAGTCAGAGGTTCGAATCCTCTCGGGCGCGCCAACTTTCATTTTTAAAGATCAGCCAGTTACACCACTCTGAGCCGCGACAAGTTCTTTTTTAGAACGACCATTGCCGGACTTCTGCTTCGGCTAAATTCTTTACATAAGGAGCAGATTGACAGCGACCTGTGACCAATAAAATCAGAGGTTTTCCTAGGTTTTAGACGAGGAAACAACGGATTGGGGCTCTGACTTGCTAGTCAGATTCCCAAAGGATACAAGAGTCGTCTACGGTATGAGAAATTCCCTAAAAAATCTGTCGATACACACGCCACTAATAGGAAGGCAGATGAAGCTCCATAAGAGTAGTTTGAGTCGCCAAATAACTGATCGAATCGCCGTCGACTAAAATGTCTTGGACTGCTTCGCCGGTTGCTGGGCCCGCCAATAAAAATCTTCCTGCTCCAGTTAATGCATCGCTGAGTACCAGACTGCCGTCCTCATATGAAATTAGTAATTCTGTGTCAGTAATCCAAAAAAAAGTTGAACAACGCCCACAATCGGCGCCACAACCCACTTCGACCGGCCTAGAGTCGAATCCTCCGTCTTCGTCGTTTATTCTCCAAATCACTACATTCTCTTCCGCGGCAGCAGCTATTTGGGTGCTACTCCTGTTCCATGCTACGTGTCGAACCTTCCGACCAAATCCGCCTAATCTGAAATCTTTACCACTTTCCAAATCCCAGATATGCAACTCTCGATCATGGGTCATTGAGCAAATAAACTGATTTGACGAACTCCAGAAGACATCGATATGTGACCCGGGCCACGATAGATTTCGAAACTCAAACGACCGCGTATCACAAATCACGACCTTACCTTGACTGCCTGCTGCGAGGAATTGACCACTGCTTGAGAATTCGACCCCAGAAAACGAACCACCGTCACCATGATGCTTCGCAACGACTGACATTTGATCATTACTGACGTCGAAAATAATCAATTCGCAGCCATCAGTAATTGCAGCGATTCCGCCTTTTCCCGAGATCGCAACATCGGTGGGCCAATTTTTTTTTGAAACAAAAACTTTCCTACGAACCGCCTTACTGTCTACCTTGAAAATGGAGGCGGTGCCGTCGGTTGCAAATGAAAGCAACTGCTCACTGCCTGCGGCTATGTGAAGCAATCCATGATCATGTAGATGATAAAAAGATCCTTTTCGGAAGTCCGATGCCAATTCCCAGGTATATATCCGACCATCTGCTAAACCAACGATTCCGTAATACCCTTTATCGCCTTCAACCTTTAGCAGGGAGGTTATCCGAACGGAAAAATCAAACACTTCGGGTTCTTGGGTGGTCCAGACTTTTTTTCCTTGATCAGTTGACGTCACTGGATCGTAATCTGACACGCTAGAAAGCCTTCTCGCAGAGCTTTGTGGTCTAAATTCCGACCTATAAACACCAATCTACTGACCCTTTCGGCACCCCAAACCTCCCCCCAGTCTGAATCCATAATCATATGAACACCTTGGAATATGTACCGCTTATCACTTGCGGCTATCTCCAGGATGCCTTTCGATCGAAAGATATCCTGGCCTTTGTCCCGCATCAAACTCCGCATCCATTCTGAAAATTTTCGTGGATCAATCGGCGTCCGAGTCGAGAGGGAGACGCTTCCAATAGAGGCGTCATGCTCATGTGCATTAGGATCCTCCTCCAGCAGCCCTGGCTCTTTTGCTAAAATATTTTCCAGCCTAAACGAACCTGCTCCGAGCAATAGCTCCAGCGACGCATCGCAGTAATCGGTTTTAAACACCTCAGCCGTCGGGTTAATTGCTTTAATACGACGGAGCACAGACTTATATTCGTCCGCAGAAACCTCTGACTTTTTATTCACAAGTATCTTATCCGCAAAAGCTACCTGCTCTAGGGCCTCATGCTGATCATCGACAGTGGATAAGAAGAACTTTGAGTCCACGACGGTTGTTATAGAATCGAGCTCAACCAGATCTTTAATATCGTCGTCAACGAAAAACGTTTGGATGACGGGTCCGGGATCAGCTAGACCTGTTGTTTCTATTAAAATGCCGTCGAACTCTCGTCCCGTCTTGAAAAGGTCGCAAATAATTCGGATTAGATCTCCTCGCACGTTGCAGCAAATGCAACCATTATTCATCTCAAACACTTCTTCGTCGGCGTCGACAACGAGATCGTTATCGACTCCGATTTCTCCAAACTCGTTCACGATCACAGCAAAGCGCCTGCCGTGGTCGTCTGACAGGATTCGGTTTAATAGCGTAGTCTTACCCGCCCCGAGGAACCCTGTCAGCACTGTTACTGGAGTCTTAGTATGATTTCCCGAACCCGTCGGCCCTTCCGCAGACATCATCAAGCCAAGCCAGCCATGGTCAAGGCTACGCCCTCAAGCTCCTCGAAAATAATAAACGCACCAACTCCAGCTAATGCCGCACCGATTAATTTAGGCCTAATCTCATCTAGAGAGTATCTGACTCTTCCCATACCGGCGCATACATACCCAGCAATCACTGAGAGCGCCAAAAGTGTTCCACCCAGTCCTAACAAGTAGCCACCTAATACTGCCACGCTTGTTGTCTCAACTCCAATCAATGCACCACTAAAGGCGATACCATGTAAACCGCCCGAAAGGCATATGGTCGCTAAAAGTGACCTGAAAGAAAGCTTTTTCGCCCATCCACTTGCTACACAAACCCCTAAGAGCAGTATAGATAGCATTACGCCTGGCTCCACAAAGGACCCGGCTAATCCGGCATAACCAGCGATCAAGCCCACCAGCGAACCGCCCGCGAACACCGCCGGC
>ERZ802830.100-NODE-100-length-79870-cov-11.2239_pt1 | contig 79870 bp, 43 predicted proteins | sample MGYA00345654_ERZ802830 | MGnify/ENA primary metagenome ERZ802830 (study PRJEB30503, sample SAMEA104212375) | marine metagenome | biome: Westerlies Biome; feature: [SRF] surface water layer (ENVO:00010504) within the epipelagic zone...; material: water...
CTTCGACACGGTTCCTGAAGATGACAATGCTTCCATGAATGGATTGTGGAGTGTTTATCCGTATTTCCCGAGTGGCATTGTCATCGGGAGTGATATGCAAAAAGGCCTGTATGTATGGAGCATTCAGCCTGTTCCATTTGCCTTCGGATATCCTGCAGGAATTCCTGATTTGGTGAATCCCGCTGGAGATACCCTCATCGTTGAGATCAATGCACAGACAGGATTTTCAGTCGATAGTTCGACTCCGAGTCTCTGGGTCGATAATGGCGCAGGTTTCGTTTCCTCGAGTATGGTCGAGATCTCACCTGGGATCTTTGAAGGAAATTTCCCGCCTTCGACGTGTGGCTCGGAAATTCGTTGGTATGTTTCTGCGGCTGCTTTGACGGGAGAAATCCAGTTTGATCCGCCTTCCTCTCCAGCAGGCTTCTTCGCAGCGACTTCCGGATCGGGATTGAATACTCTCGTAAGTGAAGACATGGAAATCGATAACGGCTGGCAAGTGGGGCTCCCCTCGGATGATGCGACGACAGGGGTCTGGACCCTTGGAGACCCTAACGGAACCGTCGCGCAACCCGAAGATGATAACTCTCAGGTCGGCAGTTTCTGTTGGTTTACCGGACAGGCTGCAGCGGGTTCAGGGGCCGGGACAAACGATATCGACGGAGGAACGACGACTCTTACTTCTCCGGTCTTCGATCTCTCTGCGGCAACTGATCCTCAAATCTCTTACTTCCTTTGGTATTCCAACACTTCAGGAGCAAGTCCTTCACAAGATGTTTTCCGTACGGAGATCAGTTCGGATGGGGGCGTAACATGGGCTCTTCTTGAAGAAGTGGGGCCTTCTGGACCGGATACAGGCGGAGGCTGGATACAGCGGCAGTTTAATCTCTCCGCATTTATTACGCTGACAAGTTCTGTCCAAGTTCGATTCATCGCTTCTGATCTGGGCTCACCTTCTGTGGTGGAAGCTGCGATCGACGATCTCGTGATATCTGATCTGGATTGTAATGATTGCAATGGTAACGGAGTGAATGACGCTACAGACATCGCCGCTGGGACGAGTGCCGACTCTAATGGAGATGGCATTCCCGATGAGTGTCAATGTACACCCTTTATTCGCGGTGAATTGAATGATGATGGAGAAGTGGATATTTCGGATGCCATTCAGATATTGTTACAACTCTTTAACGGATCGCCTTCTCCCCAGCCGGTGGAGAGAGCGGATGTGAACAGCTCTGGCAGCGTTGACATCGCAGACGCCGTTTACCTTGTGCAGTATTTATTCCAAGGAGGAACGCCTCCCGGTTTCCCATTCCCAGTTGCGGACTGTAACTGAGGAGGATGAATTTATTTGACGTGACTGTTTGAGCAATGATCTCATACAGTTCCGTTAAATAGTTTGGTTTGGGCTTCTCATGGGGGGGCTGCGACTTATGGGCGGGTCTTCAGTGGGCGGTGCATGATCTGTGAGTGCTCATGGGTGAGTGATCTCCGTTGATACTCTCAGATTCTTTGGCAAGGGTCTCTTCTCTTACCGAACCCCGCGCCTTTGTTCTCTTTATCTGTTCTCTTTATCTGTTCTCTTTATTCGATGCGCAGATCATCTATACCTAATCGGATATCAAAAGGAGCGGTTCCGTCGGTCGTAAATACCCAATCGAGCATTCCTAGCGAGTTGAAGTTCAAGTTGGGATTGACGTTGAGGAAGTCTTCCAGAGGTATCGTCACGTCTAGAAACCGTTGATATTTCAGTGGAACAACTGGGCTGGCTGAAATGGACTGTGGATGGTTTCCATTTTCAGGAAGATAGTTCATCAGGTTCAGAGTTGCTGTCTGTGTCGAAGAATCTCTGAGTGAGAGTGTTGCCGTAAAGTGCCACCCTATATTGTCGAGCCCCCCATGAACGTCATGATTCTTGATCCGGAATTTAAGGTTCTTCTGCGAACCCAATGACATGGGAGCGAAGATGAAGCCTAAGGGCATGTTGATGCTCGAGTCTCCTTGGGGAGGCAGGATACAAATCAGGTTTGTGATCTCAGGGATAGGTTGAGGCAATGGGAAAGGCCAGTCGTAACAGGGACCGGAATTGAAGAGAATCATATTCGTATGAGATATTTCGAACCCTTGCGAGTTGAAGGGAAACTGGTCGAAGTTGTCGATTTCAATCACTCCCGAGAGATTCCTTTTTGTTGCGACACTTTCGTATTGTGAAAGTTGAGATTCTGTTCCGTATAGCAAGCCTTCCATGCTGATGTCATCGAATGCGTACCTATTCAGGAAGGCCAGCATCCATTTACGGGTCAGATCGTGCTGAAGGCTGCGGGAAATGTATGGGCAAGAGTCTACGGCTGGTGATTGCGGAATCCACGTACATGTGCCGCACCCCAGACTTGAAGAATTGCTGCTATAGCCATGACAACCACCGTAAATACAGACTGCGGTGGTGGCTCCTACCATTCTCTCCAGAAGCCTTTCGGCATATGGGTAGATGACATCGGTGTCTTGTTCTGCTGTGACACTCAAAATTGGAACATCCGGAAGGGTTTGCCAACGCGTCGTATTTCCTATCCAAGAATCCTGTTTTGCATCTGTGGGTTGAAGAAGGATTAATCCTGGTGTGTTCGGTTCCAATTCAGCCGCGGTGACAGCGGCTGATGCACCACGGCTATGGCCGCCATAGAAAACCCTGTGCACATCGATAAGGTCAAAGAGGGGTGAAGTTGAATCTTGTGACATCGCTTCAACGACTTCACGGGTTCTGAGGAGGACTCCCGCGGCGGCATCGTGTCCTCCCCAGCAGTACCAATCGGTGTAGACTTCGAAGGAAAAAGTGTTCCCTACGGAGACACAGATGACTCCATGCGTGGCCACAAAGCCCAATAGACTGTCGTAATCGTCCCAATCGAACCCTGTTCCGTGGTGGAAGATGAGAATGGGAGCAGGGCCACTCAATCCTTCAGGAATGAGGATTCGAAGTGGTTTTAGATCTGTGATTTGAGAACTAGGTGGGGGTGAAGAGTTACAGCTCCAAAGTGGGTAGGGAGGCGGCCAGGGTAAATCATGAGTGAACTCAAAAAAGGTCTCGAGGACAGAGACAGAGTGCTGACCGGGGATGTTCAGATTGGGTGCTGGTTGTATTTGAGACTCTGAATCTTCAAAGGCAGCCAGTCTGCATTTATAGAACACCAATTCAGCATTCGGAGCTTTGGCAAAAAGATCAAACTCGTGTATTCCGGCGGGGATATTTGTCGCAGAAAGAGTTCCCCAGCGAGTATCAAGACTCAGGTCACCCGGCAAATTGTCGCCGGGAACAATTCCGTACCCTGAATAAGCCACAGATTCTGATATCAATCCTGCGCTATTTCCGGTCTCCCAACGAATCTCTGGATGACGAAACTGGGGTAACTGATCGATATAGGGGAGGGATTCCCTAAATGTGGAAAGGGTGAGTTGTCGGGTTTCTGTCACCTCTCCGAGGGAGCAAGGAGGTTCCATGCAGGTCAGCACTGTGGGGTTTATGTCGAGGTCACAGTTGGGAAAAGGTGCCGGTAAAGCATGAGGGGAGCCAGAGAACACAAACCCGAGAAGGGTGATGACGTCATCTAATTGAAGAGAGCCATCGATATTAATATCGGCCGAAGATTCGCAGGGGAGTCCTGTTCCTGAGCCAAAAATTTCTTCAAGCAAGAGAACGGGATCACTCAGGTCGATAAATTGGTCGCCATTGATATCACCCCGTAGGAATCCTTGAATGGGAGCCATTTGAGCGACGCAGGTAGGAGACTCGGCTATCCAGGCGCCGAGGAGAATGGTTACTAACCAGGAAATACGAATCCATGTGCCCATTGCGAGTCTCGTGCCTTTCCGTTCAGAGCGAACTTTAATGTCCATCATACCTCAATTTCTTCAATTCTTTCCCAGTATTCAAATGCGGTAAAGTTGCCTTAGTTCTCTGCCTTGAATAGTTAACAATTGAGACGTAATTGTCCCTATAAATACTCATTAGATCCCTTCTTCGAGGATTCGCACCCTTCCTTGTATACCCGGAACATGCTTGAGTTATCCCAATGTATTGTTAGTATTGCGTTATCAGCCATTCGGTTTGTAGGGATATTGTTACCCTACGTGTTAATCGATCGTATGGATGAAACGCATTGGCACAACGACGATAGAAGAGTATCTACGACTCTGATTCGTCCTAAATACCTCAACTGAGTTGAGGCGAAATGGCTTCAGCGAGCCATCTGGGAGGAGACGAAATGTCAGATCTTCACATGAAGTCTGTACACACTGTTTCTAAGAGATTCGAATCCAAAGAATCTTGGCAGGGCAGTGACGTCAAAAAAGTTTTGCTCACATTATTCACGGCCATTGTTCTGGGCTACTGCAGCCCAGCACTTGAGGCTCAATCAGATCCTGTCCCGCCGGCAGCTCCAACAAACCTCGAATGCATCGTTGAAGTGGCGCATTTGGAACTTTCTTGGACGAATACGGGCGAATACGATCAGATTCTGATTCGTCGTAACGGAGTCCTTCTGGAGTATCTGAATGGTTCTTCCACGAGTTACCTCGATATGGACGTCCCTGCCAATTTCCACCTTTATTCCGTTCACGGAATGACGACGGGTGCAAATGGTCAGGCTGAGGGTTTGGGAGCAGAGTGTTCTGTCTTCCTCATTCCGCCTCCCATCGAGCCAGGATTAGAAGTTCCTGCAGCGCTGAATTTCTTGCCCGTTCCCCTGCCTGACAATCTCTTCGACTTTATTGCTGACCCTGAAATGGCGATTGCTTTGGGTAAGGCATTCTTCTGGGATATGCAGGCAGGCTCTGATGATCAAATCGCTTGTGCGACATGCCATTATCACGCCGGAGCTGACAACCGTAGAACTCATCAGTTGTACAACGGTCACAACGAGGTTTTCGACCTGACTGTTGCTAACGAGCGCCTCACTGCAGCAGATTTCCCGCTGCATAAGCTGGCCAACCCAAATGATCATACATCTGCAGTCCTACAGAGCGTCGATGACACCGTAGGCTCTTCAGGAATCTTGCATTCAAATTTCCTCTCTCTTACAGAGGACGCCAATGGAGTTGTTGATGAAGAAATCGTCAGCATTCCCAATGCAGATAGCATTAAGGTCAATTCTGACGGTTCTTCGGTTCAGATGCGTAATGTCACAGACAGAAACGCTCCCACAGTGATCAACTCCATCTACTTCCTTGAGACCTTCTGGGATGGAAGAGCGTCTTTCTGGTTCAACGGAAGAGACAACTGGGGACCGAGAAACCCCGATGCCTTTGTCTACAAGGTTCAGCCAGATGGAACAGTGACTGAGGAAAAAATTCTTCTCGATAAAGCTTCCTTGGCCTCTCAGGCTGCTGGTCCGATTATGAGTGGCAACGAAATGTCTGCCCATGGACGTGACCTCTATAAGGTGGGCAAAAAGTTGCTCAGCCGCGAGCCTTTGGCGACTCAAAGAGTACACCCTAATGATAGTGTTCTCGGAGGAATGAGTGATGCAACAGACGGAAAAGGTCTGGGTGAGACGACTTATCAGGAATTGATTCAATCTGCTTTCGTTACATCCTGGTGGGCGAGTGATCAGCTCTTCGAGCATGGTACCGATGCCAATGGAAACCTTCTTGCTGACCTTCAGCCTATTATCGATGCCGATGGAAACCTTGTCACTGGCGTTCCCAATGGCGTGGATCAGTTTTCAATGATGGAAGCCAACTTCTCCCTTTACTGGGGATTGGCCATCATGATGTATGAGTCCACCCTGATTTCGGAAGACTCTCGCTATGACCAATGGTGGAGAGCGACAAGAAATCCGGCTGATCCAAATGGTGACCTTAATGCTCTGACTGCTTTAGAGCATGAGGGCATGTCAGTTCTTGCCAATTCAACTTGCATGTTCTGTCATACGACTTCTCTTTGGTCGAGTGCCGGAACCAGCAAGATTTTGACTGTTCTCGAGCCAGAGGCCTCAGAGATCGAAGCTCTTCTGGAGCGCATGCCTATGAGGGATATGCAACTTTCGGTTTACGATGGAGGCTTCTACAACCTTGGTGTAACTCCAACAGGGGAGGACATCGGTCGTGGTGGGATTGACCCATTCGGGCATAGTTTATCGATCGTGAAAACGTTCCAAGAGAAGGCACACATTCCTAACTTGGACGCTGACAACGACGGAATCCCCAACGGAGCTGACCCTGATTTTGTCTTCCATGATTTCCAGCCATTCGCTGATCATGTGCTCGTTGTTACCCCTCCTCCTGCTCCCTGGGAGGATACGAACATGGATGGCATGTTCAAGACTCCAACTTTGCGTAACGTCGAGTTGACAGGCCCATACTTCCATAACGGAGGTGCCGGAACTCTTGAGCAAGTGGTGAACTTTTATGCACGCGGAGGAAACTTCGTTGACCAAAACCTCGATACTTTAGCCCCTGAAATGATCCCGCAGCCATTCCTCTCTATTAATGAGCAGAGGAAGTTGGCCATGGTGGCATTCATGGAATCATTGACAGATGATCGGGTTCGTTGGGAAAAAGCTCCTTTCGATCATCCGGAAATCAGGGTTCCAGAAGGTGCGCTAGCGAGTGACCTCAATGGAGATGTGATCGCCGGTACGAATACCGTGGCTATCGATCGATTCAAGACAGTTCCTGCAGTCGGTGCCGAAGGGCGTAGTGTAGAGACTGATTCTGCCGGTCGCCCTCTAGATCCTCTAGTGAAGTTTCTTCAGCCAAGGACTGTCAAGGACCTCTCATGCGTTCAGGATGGAGAATCGATAACGATGTCTTGGCTCCCGCAGGAGTTCCCAAACGATGCTTCGACAAGTTTTAAGATTCTTAGAAACAATCAAGTCGTTGCAGTTCTGCCCGAAACAGCAGCAAGCTTTACTGACACTTCGATTCCTCCGGGTGAGCATCAGTACACCGTTCGAGGCGAAGATGCCCACGAAGGTTTCAGTGCACACTGCACGGTTCTAGTGAATCCACCAGCTCCTCTTGATCTCACTTCGAATGTGAACGTGAATCAGGTGAGTTTGCAATGGACAAACCCCTGGCCTTATCACTCCATCGATATTTTCCGCGATGGCGTAAAAGTGGGTGATCAGTTGGCCGGTACTACTGAGATCTTTGTTGATGGCGGCGTGCCTGCTGGTCATCACTCCTACGAAGTTGTCGGAAGAATTCTGTCGATCGTTTCGGGTAATCTCATCTTCAGTGAACCCGCAATCGTTGGAGCAGACCGTCATCCTCTCGCTGCACAAATCTTGGGCTGTACTTCAGTCGCAATGGGACAGAATGAGGTGACTTGGGGTAATTCTGAGCTCTATGACTCACTGAGTTTGCTTCGTAATGGAACTTTGATTAGTGAGCTGGATGGTCAAGCATCGTCCTACCTCGATACCACCTCTTTACCGGGTGAGTCGAACTACTCATTGATCGCAACAGTTTCCGGACTTGATTCGGCTGAGGCTGGCTGTCTTGTGCAGCGTGCGCCACTTCCTGTGGAGTCACTCAACTGTGATAACAATGGCGGGATCGCCGTGTTGTCTTGGGTGAATCCGGAGCCGTGGGAGCAAGCTGAAATCTATAGGGACGGTCAACTGATCAATATTTTGACTCAGATCCAAAATTCCTATCAGGATGATTTCCTGACAAACTCGGGATCTGGTCTTCATAACTACGTCATCAAGACCTACTTCGACGGTCTGACCTCAGGAGAAAACTCTTGTGGAATCTTGGTCGCACCGACTCCGGTCGTCTTGTTCGAGTGCGAGCCCCTCACGGGTGGTGTTCTGCTTTCTTGGACCAATACAGATACTTACGACCAGATTCAGATCATGAGAGGCAGTGAGCTTCTGGTGAATTTAGGTGGTGGATCAACTCAGACCTTCGATAGTCAAGTCGCCAGTGGTGCAGTGATTTACACACTGACGGCATCTAAAGACAACGTTTCTGCAAGTTCTGTCCAGTGCATGGCGACGATACCTTCAGCGCCGATTTTAGATCTGACCTGTTCAGATAACGCTGGTGGAGTCCAACTTTCATGGACGAATAGCGGAGACTATACCACGATCGATGTTCTTCGAAATGGAAGTCTGATCGACACCGTCCTGGGTGCGTCAACCTCTTACCTTGATAACGCAGCCACTGGTGGAACCTCTTTGTATCAGGTTGTTCCTAGCAGTAATGGAGTCGTTTCAGACAATTCCAACACCTGTGCCGGTTCGATGGCACCGCTTCCCATTACAGGGCTGCAAGGTCAGTTGATCGAGAACTGTCAGGGAGACGTACTCTTAAGTTGGAATAATGCTGAAGCCTACGATTCCATACGCTTGGAGCGTAACGGTATTCCTATGGTGACCTTGCCTGGATCCCAAACTGAGACAACGATCGATATGGGTGTTCATGGAATACATGAACTTACGCTTGTTCCAGCGATGGACAACATCGAAGGTCCCGCAGCAAGTACCAGCATCGACTTTGTTGCTGAAGTTGTTTCGGCGCCGATCGGGTTCTCTGGAAGTGTCGATGTCGATACTTGTCAGGCGACTCTCTCCTGGACAAACCAGGGTACCTATTCCCAGATTCAGATTGTTTCTGCAGGAGAGGTCCTTAGCACGCTTGCCGGTGGAGTCAGCTCTACGGTAGTCGCGCTTCCCGGCGCCGGCGGATACGTCCTTGAATTGGTCGTTATCGGAGAGTGTGGCACTCAGGAGAGTTCGGCCGATTCTGTCGCCCTTGATTGTTCCGTGAGATTCCTCAGGGGTGATCAAAATGGAGACGGAAGTCTGGATATCTCTGATCCGCTCTCATTGCTCGGATTCATGTTTGGAGTTGGAGAAGTGACCTGTGAGGACGCCTCTGACGCCAACGACGACGGTAATCTCGACGTTTCTGACGCAGTGCGCATGCTTCAGTACCTCTTTGGAGGAGCCTCTATGCCTGCGCCGATAAACGGCTGTGGAGTCGATCCGACTGCTGACGGACTGGGTTGTGAGCAAGGAGATCCTAGCTGCTCCTAGAAGATTCGGAATATATCTTGCCGCGACGATTCGTCGTTGCGGCAAGAAAAAGTCATAATAGTAAGAAGTGTCAATAGTTAACTAAGACGATTGTATGCTTCTTCTGGTAAGTCTTGAAAAACAGACCTCGATGGTGCTTGTAACTACGTGTCTAAGTATTAACATAAGGTTTGAAGTAATGCTGGCCCAGAAGCCAAATGTACGTCATTTTGGATATTCTGGTCGATAAGGCCTTGTTTAAAAGAATTAACAAGCAGGAGTTCCTGCTGTAGGTGGTGTGTAATGTGTTTACTAAAAAGACTTTTTGATTACAAAAAGGCTAATTCTGATAGGAGCTGTGCCTTGAAAACTCCATACAATTTGGCGAAGTTTTTGTGGCTCGTGTTGTTCGTCTCATGCTTTTCAATGAGCGCTTCTGCTCAGTTGGGCGTGGGTGACGCAACGATGGGTGTTACCGGTGCGGGAGTCAGCGGAGAGATAGAGTTCATGTCGGTAGACGATATGAACGATCCATTCTCTTCGGGAGTGATGGTCATTGCCGGTCAGGCTTGGATCATTCCAGCGAATCTGCTCATCGATCTTCCTGCGAATAGATTGACGCTTCAGCAGATTTTCGCCCAAGCGCCTTCAGAAGCGCTCGCGTTCGGAGAATCGGGCCTGGTCAAAGGCGATAGTTCTCTGCGTGGTCGTGGTGGAGCAACGGCTCACCTCCTTGGTAACCAGATGGCTGATGGCAGAAACATTGCCGGAGACGCTTTCATCCAAAAAGACGTCGACACGGTCAGCGGTAAAGTGAGCTACATCGATTACGATCATGGATATGTTCGATTGAATGGTGAACCTGGAGTTGATAGTCAAGGCGTTATGGTTCGCATTAACGATCCGGACGGCGTTCACACCATCCAAAGTGGAATCGGTTGTGGTGACGGTCCTAACTGTAGTGCGGATACGAGATTCACAAATGATCCGGATAACTACACAGTCTGCTTCCTGACCGGATACCCCATGTGTATCCCCAGTACCCAAACGGGTGGTAACAGGACTTCTGGATCAGACTCCAATGGAGTCGGTGATCCATTTTGCCCTCAGGAGAATCGTGAAGGTCCACAGCAATCTGGTGGATTTATCGCAGACGATTCTACGCTTTTTGCTCCGCTCAGATTGGGAGACAATGTCACAGCAGAAGGTAACAAGGAAGTTGTTGATGGAGTCGCATTTTTCTCCGCTCACACATTCGGAGTGAACAGAGCGATCCTCACCAGAGATACTCCCGATCAGCCTTCATACGTGAATGCGGATGAAGCTGAATGGGATGCACCAGGCTTCGCCAACGAGCGTGCAAAGGCCCTGTTTATTGGGTTCTCTTCTCTTGTTGATTCTCAAGTAAATGTCTACGCACTATATATCGATCCCTCGACGAACGAAGGTCACGAGAGAATCCTCGCCAGCAGCGTTAATAATCCCATGAACATCAATCATGGAATTGGACCTGGTGGTGGCAGCATCTTCAAAATGGTCTACGACGTGGATTTCCTTAAGGGAGCACCAGTCGGTCCAAGAAGATCTCCTTGTACTCAACTCAGGATCTCAGGTTTTGATGTATGTCCAAATCTAGGAACCATGGATGAAGAGTTTGCACTTGTGTCCCCGATCGCTCGCGAAATCGTCATGGTTTCGACTCATGAAGCGGAACTATTGCCTGGGGTAACAGCTCTCAATATTCAGGGTGAGCCCGCACAGCACGATCGGTATTTGACAGGCGCTGGTGTCGGGCACCCCGAGTTTGGTGAGATCGATCTGAACCGTATGTGGTGGCCTTTGGTTTTCGCAGGAGAGCCTTGGAATCTCGATCGTCGTCTCGGCCCTGGTGGTTGCGCGGATGTCAATGGTGACGAGATCCTCGATTGTGAAGATATTAACCTCGTTGCAGTAGGAGATCTTCGCCTCGATCCGTTCCCATTCTCAGGTTTGAACCCGATCACTGGTGTTCAGGGTGGTTTGAATATCGACCTTGTTGATCCCGGCATTCCTGATCCGATCGCCGGTGAGATTTGTAATAATGGAATTGATGACGAAGGTGACTTCCTTGTCGACTGTGACGATCCCGAGTGCGCCATGGATAACTTCTGCATATTGCTTGAGCAAGCCGGTGGAGAAATCGGTGAAGCAGGATTCTGTGGAAACTTCCTCGACGACGACGGAGACGGATTGGCCGACTGTGCTGACCCTGAATGTGCATTCACCATCGACTGTGCTGGAATCGGCGCAAACCTTGGATTGCAGTTCGTTCCTGGAAATATGGAACGGGCCTTCGGATACTGGCCATTCACATACGAGGACCTCGATGGGGACCCACTCAATGGTGCTGAGACTCTGGTCGACAGAGTCTACTGGGAGAACCTCCAGTTGCTGCCTGCGGCAGGCACTGGCCCGATGGACATCCCTGAAATCGCAGGCCCCTGTTCAAATCTCAATGGAGCTCCTCAGCCAGCATTAGGTGGACAGTTGGGTATCGACCTCGACTTGAATCAGAGTTCGACCTTGGTCATTACACAAGCTGAAATAGTGACTGACCCAGATAGTGATCACATTAATTTGACATTCGGTAATGGCAGTCAAGGTGGGTCATTGCAGTTCTTGAATGGGAACTACATATACACCCCCGCAACTGGATTTACTGGAATTGAAACTTTTGAATACACGGCAACGGATCCTCACGGTGGAGCGACTCAGGGAACTCTCAGGTTCGACGTTTCCCAGCCATAGGTCTCTCAATAACCGAAAAGAAAACAGGAGTGTGAACACCATGTTCAACATTAACGAGAAAGAAACAAAGAAGAGGGGTTGGATGATCGCGAATGCGCTCGTCGTGACAATCTTTCTTGGTTCAGTTCTTTCCTCGACCAATATCGAGGGACAGATCGCAAATGTACCCCATCCGACATCTCAATCGGTGGTCGTCCTTGGTGAGATCGAAAACATCTTTGTCGACGACATGGATGAGATGTTCTCTGCGGGTTGGATTATTGCCGACGGAGTAGCTGTCAGAATCCCAAGTGGATTAATGATAGACCTCCCTGCTAACCGCCTTACCATTAGGGATCTCGTGGCAGGTGCGTCACCGGAATGTCTTGCTAATGGAGAGTCCGGGTTGGCGAGCACTGATGAGTGTCTTCGCAGTAAGGGTCTCCAGGGAGGTGGTGCGCAAATCCTTGCAAACCGCTTGCAAGATGGATCTATTATCGCTGGAGATGTCTTCTTGAATAAATCGATGACGGGTAACGTCGCTGGGGGAATCGTTCCTCCAACTGTCGGCGGATACGTTTCATACATCAATTACCAAGACGGTTACTTTGTTGTCAATGGAACAATGAATCAGCGTCCGTCTGCAGATGGCGGAACCGATAAGCGTGGTGTGATCTGTCGCATTAACGACCCAGATACTCGTCAAACGATTCAGAGCGGCTTAGGCTGTATCGCTGGAATGCCAAACTGTAGTCCAGATCCACGATTCACTATTGATCCGGATAACTACAGTTGGACGTTTGGGACTGGTTACCCAGTTTGCATTCCAAGTACGAATAATACTTTGGGGAATCGCGATGATGATGCTGGGGCGAATATCCTTACGGGTGAAGGTGACGAGTTCTGCCCAGTATGGAATCGTAACTTTGAAGGCCCACTTAATAGAACTGTGCCGGATTCGACCTTCTTTGTTCCTCTTCAAGTGGGTGACCCCATTGGTATTGAAGGAAATTTTGAAGTCATCAACGGCGTAAGATTCTTCTCTTCATATGGAGGAATGGTTCAGCTTGGCTTGAAGACTAAGAATCAAGATGATCAGCCTGATTATATGATTTATGACGAAGTTGAGGGAGATGTTCCTCCCTTTGACAACGCCAGAATCAAATCATTGTGTATTGCCTTCACGACAATCGACGATATGCATGTGCACACTTACAAGTTGCACAAAGACCCCGCCACAGGAGAAGACATCGAGTACATCTGGGGCACCTCACTTGGAAACCTTGGTACAAGATTTAATGGCATCCCTCCTAACGCCGGTCATATCAACAAATTCGGATACGATGTGGATTTCCTTTTGGGAGCCCCCGCTGCCCATGGCCCTTGTTTGAACCTTCTTAATGGCGGATTTAATGTCTGCCCCCAGGGAGGAACTATGGAAGAGGAAGTGGCTCTAATGAGTCCTACCTCTAAAGAAGTAGTGGGTCGTACTCTGCATAGTATGTCTCTGAATCCTGGAATTTTCCCAAGAGATATTCTTGGTTTTGAGGCTCAGCATGGAATGTACATTACGGGACAAGGTCAGGGTCACCCTGAGTTTGTAGAGATCAACCTCGATAAGAACTACTACCCATTTATCTTCGAAGGCATGCCTTGGAATTTAGATCGTCGTCTTGGCCCTGGTGGCTGTTACGAAGATGCTGGGTGTGAAAGTCTTGCAGACGCTCCGGTGGGCAGTTTTCCACTGACGCCATTCCCATCTGCGGGTGATCCTGATTGGGTATCTCACTCCATTGGTAATGGTATCCCACCGTTTGCTTCCCAAAGAATGACTGCATATTATCCCTTTGGAGAGAACGACTTTATGCAGCCTTACTCTGAGGTACCGGGACTCAATCCAGCATTGCCTGCAGGGGTGTCGGATGGATTAACTACTGCACATTGTGATATTCCAAACAATATGCCATTAGCTCTTCAGGATTCTCTGAGTGCAGATGAAGACCAAGTTGCAATGATTTCAGACGAGAATTTGCTACTGAATGATTCTGATCCGGACCTCGACCAACTTAGCCTTTTTCATTACGAGTCAACAAGCCTGAATGGCGGAACGATTCAAAGAGTAGGGTCTGGACTGGTTTATCAGGGAGCGCCTGATTTCAATGGTAGTGACGAGTTCCACTACAGTATCACTGATAATCATGGTGGAACTTCACGTGGAAAAGTCTTGGTCATCGTCGCTGCTCAGAACGATGCGCCTGAGGCTCACGCCGACTTCTTGACTCCTCCAAGTGCCACTTACACATTCCAGGCCGAATTGTTGTTAAGCAATGACATGGATGTCGATGGTGACACGATCACACTAGATGCCATAAATGCATCTGTGAGCGGATCCACCGGGACAATGACAACTAATGCAGATGGAACTTTCACTTTCACTTCAGACCTGAATAGCACGGGTCCCAGTGTTTGGGATTACATCATCTCAGATGAGCTTGGCGAAACGGCCTCTTCCACATTGACGTTCTATGTGGGTAACCAGGCACCGGTAGCGTCAAATGACAATGTTGTTACTGACGAAGACATTGAATTGGTGATCAATGCACTTAGTGGCGATTCTGATCCAGATAACGATACTCTCGAAGTGGCGTCTACTGGACCTGCTTCCTTTGGTAGCGTCGAAAATCTGGGTGGTGGATTACTGCGGTACACTCCAGATCTTGATCAGAATGGGATCGACTCCTTTTCCTACACGATTACTGACGGTAAGGGACTTTCTTCAACAGCTACGGTAAACGTATCTGTACTTCCTGTGAATGACGCTCCAAGATTGGGTGCTGATATTGCAGCAACACTTGAAGACCAGCCTGTTCAGATAAATGTTTTGAGTAATGATTATGATCCTGAAGGCGATGCCATGACGGTATCTCTGCCGATCATCAATGCATTCAACGGTAGCGTTGAGTTACTTCAGGGTGGTGTGATTCGATTCACTCCATTCCCCGACATGTCTGTTGGAGTTGCAGATAACTTCATGTACATGGTCACTGATTCAAATGGAGCTTCCTCTTCAGGAATGGTTTCCATCAATGTGACACCGGTCAATGATGCTCCTATTGCGAATCCGGATACTGCAGTGACACTGGAAGACATTCCAACATTGGTCAATGTTTTGGCGAATGATGGCGACGTCGATAACGATCTACTAAAGGTGCTGTCTGTGGATGTCCCAGCAGATTTCCCTGCATTGGTAACCTGGCAGACCAACGGTTCGATCGGGATCACTCCTCATGCGGACTACAATGGAATCACTCCGAGTACCTTCACGTATATTCTTTCAGACGGATTCCTCACCGATCAGGGTGTGGTCAGTCTGCAAGTTCTCTCGTTGAATGACGCTCCGATTGCAAATGATGATTTTGGTCATCAAGTGGCTGAAGACAGCTCGGTGTCTGTGGATGTTCTTGCCAATGATACTGACGTCGATGGAGATACTCTTCAGTTAGCCTCAACTACGAATGGATTGTTGGGTCTGGCCTCTATCACGATTGATGGCAGAGTCGCTTACACACCATTCCCCAATGCGAATGGTTTCGATAGCTTTACTTACACCGTGACTGATAACGCTGGTGGACAATCATCTGCCACTGTTGAAGTTGAAGTCCTCGCAGTGAATGACGCTCCGGAAGCAGGAGTATTGCCCATCTTCCCTCTTCCCGAGGATAGTTTGAAAACGTTCACTGCACTTTCAATCCTGCAGCAGGCCTTCGATGCAGATGGCGATTCACTCGTTCTGACAAACATCGGGGAACCCGCAAATGGACAAGTCACGATTTCAGTAGATACGCAAGCGAACATCTCGTCGCTGATTTACGTTCCTAACCCGGACTTCAATGGAATCGACGAGTTTACGTATGAAGTATCTGATATTGAGTCGTCCGGTGCAGGTATCGTTCGCATGAACGTTCTCCCTGTTAACGACCTACCCATTGCAAATAATGACTCGGGTATTCTCGTTGAAGGTGGAACCAGCATTTCGATTGCGCCTCTGCTCAATGACGTAGATGTCGATGGTGATACATTGTCTCTTCTCGGTATTATTAGTGGTCCGTTCCATGGGTCGATGCAGATCAACCCTGACAATGGCACACTGACTTACAATGCTGACAATAACTGGGACGGTGAAGACTCCATGATTTACAGAATCACGGATAATCATGGTGGAATGGCAACTGCGAGTATCTTAATCGATATCACTCAGACCACTTCTGCCGCTGCTTCCATGATTCGTTCCGATGCCAATGTCGATGGACAGTTGGACGTCTCTGATCCGGTGGAAACCATTATTCACTTGTTCCAGGGACGCGGTGTTGCATGTCTTGCAGCATTGGATGCGAATGACGACGAGCAGATTGACATCGCTGACGTGGTGTTCTCGCTGAGTGGATTGTTCGCAAATGGACAACTTCCAGCTGCTCCATATCCGTTCTGTGGTCAGGATCCCACTGATAACTTGCTCCCATGTGATGGATTTGGTCTTTGCGACTGATCCTTAGCAAGTGAGTACGACAAAGGGGATTACTCCCTTGAAAATGGCCCGCGAATAACATTCGCGGGCCATTTTTTTACGAATAGATCTCTGTAGGGGATACTAATTTGATGAATTTCGGACTTTGACGGGCTATTGCTGCAAAATCTTGCAGATCAAACTTGTTATTAGTTGTTTGAGATTCTTCACATTTTTTACGAGATTTCGTAGGATGTTATACTTCAACAGCAGATGGACCCCTGTTCTGAGGGAGTCCGAAGATCTGCAGGTCACTTTGGAGGAAGAGGCAGAGTCGATGATTTTAAAATTGTTCTATGGTTCTTCAAGCCTAGGGCGAGCCGCCCTCATGGTTGCGCTGGGAATATTGCCACTTGCAGCATTGGGTTTGAACCACGATCCGCTTTCAGGACAAGTACCGGGTTCTCCGCGTATCGAGTGTGATAATCCACTCGTTGAATGGGGAGAGCTTATCAAGGAAACCCCATTCAACCATGAATTCGAAATTAAGAATACGGGTGACGAGGTCCTGATCATTCAAAAAGTTAACGGTACCTGAGGTTGCACGGTCGCCGATCACGACGACCAAATCCCCCCCGGCGGGGTGGGAAAAGTTTCAGTAACTCTCGATACAAAAAAGGTTCGAGGTAAAGGTGTCGCCAAGAACTTGAAGGTCTTCTCCAATGATCCGGTGAACCCTGAATATACTTTGACTCTGAAAGGGACGATTCTCGAAATCCTCGAAACCCGTCCTCTTCAACTGAAGTTACAAGGGCTTGCGGGTACCGCTCTCAATGGAAGTTTTACTTTCAACGCGGGATCACCGCTTGATGTAGAGATCACAGAGATACGCTCCGCAGGGAAGCGTGTGACAGCGTCAGAGCCTGTCGTGCAAGAGGCCGGGCGGTCCTTTGAGATCACCCTGGACGCTGCACCCAATAACAAGCCTGCGATTCTGAGAGAAAAGCTATATCTGGACGTGAAAACAAGTGACGGAGTTGACCGTACTCTTGAATTTAATGTTCAGATTGACCACCGGGACCGCATCGTTCTTCAACCCAAGAACAACATCAAGTTCATGGACAAGGAGACGAAGGGACTGCTCAAGGATGGTTCTCCAGTTGAGAAGAGTATTCTCGTAACAGGAGGCGACCCTTCAGTTCAATTTGAGGTGACTGGTGTTGCTTTGGACGATCGTATTAAGGATGCATTCAGTACCAGAGTTCAGGAAGTCGTTGCTGGCAAGAGTTATCGTGTTTGGATCAAGTTGTCAGAATACCAGTCGACGCCTACGGTTCTTGGCAAGATGACGATTCAAACAAGCGACGAGATGAAAAAAGAGATCTCTATCTGGGTGATGGGCCAGTTCCCGCAGAAGAGACAAACTGCACCCTGATCGTGTTTTAATATTTCGTTGTTTAAAAATGAGCCTGCCACCCTTGATCGGTTGGCAGGCTCATTTGTGTTTCGATAGCTCAGCTGGTTGCTGAACTAAAGTGAAATAGCCTTATCAACGTTTCATAATGCATGAGCGAATGTCAGGAGAGTTACTTCAGTTAGAGGGTGCGGAGAACTGCGAATACAGCCATAATAGATGTAGCCCGGTTATTTGAAATTATTGTCACTCGTAGACCTTTCGATATTTGGATCTACTGCGATCAACTCTCTCCGCAGAGGGGGGAAGTATCCCACGGCTATGTTATTTTTGGAGAACTCGATGAAGTTCACTAGTGCTTTGGTGGGAAGATCTTATCTATGGCTGTTTTTCGTCGCATGCCTCTTGGGCGATGGACGTGAATCGTACGCCCAATTTCAAATTAGCAGTCCTGTTCCCACTTCTGTTGGAATCACTATTGCGGCCGCGGTTATATCGGACGTCACAGGTGATGGAATTGTAGATCTGTGTTCTATCGATGCCGGTGGCCAAATTGTAATTGCTACAGGGTTTGGCGATGGGGTTCATGGAGAAATCCAATCCTTCGACTATGGAGCTGGCATCGATGGTCTTGTTAGAGCGATCGCTGCTGCTGATCTGGATGCAGACGGAGACGAAGATCTTGTCTTTACGTGGTCTCATCCTCTTGGCGTGGGAGGATTTCTCTCGATAGTACCCTTTGAGCTAGGAATCCCGGGTAGTCGGATCGATTTCTCTCTTGATCAACAAGTCAACCGCACACCATTTGATATTGCGGTGGGGGATTTGAATCAGGATGGCCGCCTTGATTTAATCGCTGGTACTAACATTCTTGACCAGGCGTTTCAGCCTGCCTATGTATCTGTGCTTATGGGCGATGTCGCTGCAATACCAGGTGTGATGTCTTTTGAAACTCCGGTGCACTATTTCAGGTCTTCGATGGTTAGGGATGTCCATCTGGAGGATCTTGATGCAGATGGTGATCATGACGTCATCATGACTTGCAGGGGCGGGAATAGCCTTTCAGTTTTCGAGAATGTCGGCGCAGGAATACTCTCATTCGCTTCAGAAGCTTTATTCCCTCTATTGCCTGAACCCTATGCGGTGAAAACAACCGATCTTGATGGAGACGGTGTCATGGATATTCTCTTGGGGACATGGCAGACGAAATCCCTGATCCCATTGTTGGGCTTGGGCAACCTTCAATATTCTCGTCAAAACGAGATTGAATTGGGGCAATTGGGTTGGGGGGTCATGCATCGATTCGAACTTGAAGATATGAATGGAGATGGCCACCTAGATGCCGTTGCTCCTTTCTCAAGTGGAGTAATTTCGATCCACTATGGAGATGGACAAGGGGATTTTGAACCCGGGCCATTCTATGTCACCTATCAAAGTGCCAAATCTCTGTGGTTTCATGATCTGGATGACAACGGCACTCGGGAGATGGTTATAGAACATACTGATCTGAAGCTCTTTACGACATTCTTTGGAGCTTTTGAACTACGAGGGCACGTCTATTTTGATTCCCAAAGAATTCCGGCAGGTCTGGAGTCTGATCTGGTTTTGAAAGGGATCGCAAACCTTGGAATCAGAGGTATTGATACCGCCATCGATATTGATAGAGCACTCTTAATCCCATTGGATTTAGTACCCTCTCAAGCGGTCATGTTGGCCACTGGAGGGCTTGGCCCGGATTTTTGGTCCATAGACCTCGGGGTAAACCCTCAGGACCCTGTGACTCTCAGCGCGATTCTTCAGGGAAATGGTCAGGGTGGATTGGGTGCTGGGCTGATCAATGAGGTTGCGATTCTTGGAGTGCAGACTGCTTCCCTTTCGAATCCAATACAGACGACGATAGCTCCTGCTCCCTTGAGTATCGGTGGTCCAACGCTCTCCTTGACTGGTGGCATCTCCGTCTCTGTGAATGCAGGTATTGGCTGGTTGGATATTGAAGTACCCATAAGGTTTGTTCGAGGAGATGTGAATCAGAATGGTGACGTTAATGTGGGAGATGCCGTCATTCTTTTGAGAAGACTCTTTGGTTTGGATTCTCCGGGACAGTGCCTTGCCGCCGAGGATACTGACGGAGATGGAGCGACTGACATTGGAGATGCGGTTCGAATTCTGACCTACTTATTCTCTAGCGGAATCCCTCCCGTTGAGCCATTCCCAGGGTGTGGTTTGGCAGCTGACCCATTGCTCATTGAATGTGAATCTCATTCTTACTGCCCATAAAAAAACCACCTTCAACTCTTGGAGTTAAAGGTGGTTTAGTTTTTGAAACGTACAGGGATGGGCCTAGGCGCGAAGTTCGCTTCCAGCTAGGCGCACTACTCGACGAGCGAGTTCTTCGGGGTCAAAAGGTTTGGCGAGAATGTCGTCGGCACCCAAGAGGCGGGCTCTGTCCAACTCAGCTTGCTCCATGGCGCTGATCACCAAGATCTTGGTCTTGCTCAGTTCTGGGGCGAGTCTGACATATTCAATGACGTCGAATCCACCCAGACCAGGAACTCGAAGATCGAGTGTCATCACGCATGGGAGGTGTTCTCTCAACAGTGATCCCGCGGTGAAGCCATCCTGAGCCATGAATACATCAAAGTTATGTTTTCTCAGGGTGATTTCGATGGCTTTGGAGACGGTGGGTTCTTTCTCGACGACGAGTACTCGACGCGCGAGGTGCAGGAAATCTCTCGGAATGGGAATGTTGTTTTCCCTTAGAAACGAGATGAAGTTGCTGATTTCGACGCGGTTATCACCACGACCGGGCAACTGATATGCACGAAGCTGACCACGCTGAATCCAGCGAATGACAGTACGGAAGTTCACGCCGCAATAGCTGGCGATTTCTCCCGTAGTAAGAGTTCTTTTATCGTTCATCCCACACTCCTCGCAAATTACTCTACCTCGGTTAACAAACTTCAACTCGCAATGAAATTTGTAGTGAAGTCGGAGATCCCAATTTGTCGTAAATGATTGTTTGGGTGCAGGTTCCGGCTTCTCTTTGTGAATCAACTATACACATATTGTATGTTTGTTAGTCATTTTGTCAATAGTGAGGAATGTCTACTCCGGTCCTGTGGGGTCTTTTGGCCAAAAAATGCCGGAGTGAACTCAAGTTCTTATTGGGTGTCTTTATCAAGGGCAGTTTTGTCCTGTTTGGCAGGGCAGGAAATCTTGTGCCGGGGTATCAATCCCACAAGTCGCCCCCGGTGCTGCCGGTGCTAAGCCACCTGAAAAAAGAAAGAGAAGCATGAATACAGGGTCACTGATGTCGATGTTTCCATCATCGTTCGTATCCACAGCATCTAAACAGGTGTGATTTACAGATTGGAACAGGATGGAAAGCTGAGATGAGACATCCGCGAGGTTTCTCATCCCGTCCATATTGACATCTCCACGAATAAACAGTGGGCCTGGAGCCGGACAAAAGATCTGACAACTGACGGGAGGAAGAAGAGCTCCGCAGGTACTGACGGGTGTCAATATCGCTGTCGTATTCAATCCTAGAGGCGCAGGGAGTGTGACAGAGGTTACATTTCCCGGGAGGGTGAGTGAGGTCGCACCCAGTTGAAGAAGGATAGAACTGTAACTGGATTCATTAACCCATGTCAGATCAGCGATACAGGTTGCTGTATCGAGATTGCAGATCAAATTGGAGATAGGGATCTGTGGAATCAGAGGAGGAACATTTACCTCACCACAACTTGCGCCTGTTGCGGGGGTGAATCCTCCCAGACTGGGTTCGACACAGTATGTCATCATTCCTGATAAACCTGGATCGTGGACGAATGAAGTTTCGGTCCCTGATACCGTCGTGATCGGCAATAATTGGGAGGGATCAGGCCCACCTGAAATGAGGAAAAAGTCTGCGGGGCCAGCGGACTCCCAAGTCAGAGTGACTTCTTGCAAGCAAGGGTTGGGTATGCTCCACGAGAAATCGAGAAGAGGGAGAGGTCTTTGATCGTAGAAGATCGCTCCTAGGTCAGGAGCAGTGTTGTCGGGGTCTAATTCGTACAGAGGGTCTCCTGCGTCGATGGCGGGAGAATTGGGATCTAGTGAGAAATCTTCAATGAGTGGGTTCGTGAATACGGGGTCGAAGAGGAACACTGTTGATCCGGGATACCCTGAGGAAATGACGCTGTAGTCGACCTGCGCCAATGTTGGAATATCGATCTCCAAAGTCAGTGGATTCCAAAATAGGCAGTGATTGACAAGCAAGGTCGATAAAGCTCCTCCTGAACTTGTTGGAGGATAGAACACTCCTCCTGAACTTCCTCCGGAGGTGTTTCCAGTGATGGTTGACCTGTGCACTTCAACTTGGGTCAGGTTGATCGTGGAAGCGATCGCGCCGCCATTGGTATTCGCGGTATTCGAAGCGATGATACTGGAGTGGATGCTGAGGGTTCCGCCGTCGAGTCCAATTCCTCCACCGCGGCTACCGAAGTTTCCTATGATCGATGAAGAATTGATCGTCGCCGTACTTTGGTAAAAGGTGATTGCTCCACCCAAAAGTGAAGCCTGATTATTACTCAGCTGAAGATTCGACATTGTGATGGTGGAGAGTCTCGAATAGAGTCCTCCTCCAATAATGGCGGAGTTATTCAGTAAGCTACATGTGTTGATGTTGACTTGAGAGCACAGATTGAGAGTGATTCCTCCTCCGGCTGTCATTGAAGAGTTATTGCTGAAGTTACAGTTCTGAAGATTGATGACTCCACAGTTGGACAGGTAGATTCCTGCGCCCTCCAATGCGTTATTTCCTGAAATCGACACATCGGAAAGATCGAGTGAAAGCGTTTCTTCTGCATAGAGCCCAGATCCGAATTCAGCAGAATTCCCACTGAGGACACAGTTTTTGATGGTGGGGGAGGCGATAAATATTCGAATCCCGCCACCTCGTCGGTAAGTTCCAGAAGAATCGGTAATAGGCCTTCCCGTTCCTCCTGTGATTGTGAATCCGTCTAGTGTGGCGAGTTCGGTTTCTCCACCGGAGAAGGTTACGGTGGCTCCTTCATCAGGGCCTAGAGTGAGCAGTGATCCATCGATCGTCGTTTGGTCTGATCCTGCTGTGGAAAGGATGGAGATGTCTTTTCCTATGTATGAGAGGTTTTCTTGGTAGGTGCCGGGTGAGACCAAGATCTGGTCGCCCGAATTGGCAGCGAAGATCGCTTGCTGAATGGTGGGGTACTCCGAGGGGACCCAGAGGTCGATCGCTTCCACCCGTGTTACTGAAATGCATAAGAAGAGCATCGATAGAATCGAAGTCAGCGGTTTCAAGCAATTCAATGTCATTCCTCCATAGGTACGTACGGGCAATGGTCTCAGTGGGGTTACTTCGGCAAAGCCTTACTTCCTTTTGGCTATCGATAGTAATCCCATTGTACACCTATACATGCACATTCAAAATGTTAGGGTGATGTGCTTGGGGGAAAGGCATAAGTGGCAATAACCTCTTATTTTTGGCTCTGTGTTCGAAAGTATCTTCTTCCGGGCAATATTTCCGGTTCTATTCATTGATCTTTGGCAGGATAGACAAAAAACCCGCCCTAGCTACAATCGGGCATACGAACTCTTTTTGTTAACGACAGCTCCCCGGCTGGCCGTGGCACTTTGCCCAGACCAGTTTACGAGTCGTAAAGATCCAATGGGGCCATTGCCCCGCGGAGGACCGATGCTGAACCAAAGCCGAATCTTCGCCAAGTTCTGTTTACTCGTCTGTGTTGTGGGCCTCCTCGGAGGTTGCTTCGGACGCAGTTCAAAGATCCAGGCACCTGCTCCCTTCAGTTACCCCCAGCAAGATTGGGTTTTGACGGTCGGTGATCCCATAGAGATCCCCGCACCCGAGATTCTCGGTCCCGTCCCTCTGGGGTGGGCAGTGGCACCTCAATTGCCAGCAGGTCTTTCATTCAATGAAGACAATGGTTCGATCTCCGGAATTCCTCAGGAGCCGTGCCCTCGAAACTTCTTCACGGTGACGGCTTCGAACTTTGGTGGACAAACGAGCTATGGCATCTCTATCAGAGTTTTACCTGAGGCTCCCTGTGATCTTGCATACCCCGTCACAGAGGTGACAGGCGTTCTTGCGTTTGCAGAGTTTCCGACTCTCGTCCCCTCCCTCGGTTGTGGAGGTTCGAACGACTACAGTATTGATCCCGCATTGCCTGAGGGTCTTTTGCTCGACATGTACACAGGAATCATCAGTGGAACTCCATTGATCAGTCATGGTCCACAAGAACATCAGATCACTGCGAGTAACGAAAGTGGCTCTGCAGCAACGAGTTTGTTGATCGAGATCTTACCTGCAGGCCCATGCGGGCTCGTCTATGAAGAGTCCGACAAGGTTGTTGCTCCAAATGCTGATATGGATCCGATTCTTCCGACCGTCGGTTGTGGGGAAGCTGATCTTTGGGAGATTAACCCTTCCTTGCCAGCTGGAGTAACCCTCGATCCCGCGACAGGAGTGATCAACGGTAATCCTTCAGTCGAGACCAATAGAATCGTCTACACGATTACCGCTTCAAATGAACATGGATCTGACAGTACTGAAGTAGCTTTGCGTATCTCTCCAGTGTTCATCTTTGAAATCGATCAACTGAGTGGATCCTTCGATCCTGAAACAGGTGAAGGTGGAGCTCAGGCAAGAATCATTTTGACTGAGGGAGAAGATAACGAGACTTTCCCAACGCAGATTCAGTTGCTGTCTCTGGCATTAGCGCACGATCCCGAAAGTTTGGACGTCACTTCAGTCGAACCCGGAGAAGACCTTGCAGGGTTGAACGGTGGAGACGGCCCTGACTTCTTTACGCCGTTCGAAACGTCGACAGGATTTACCCTTGGAATCGTGTTTTCCTTTAGTCCTGATTTCCCAGGTATCAGCGCAGAAACTCCGACCGAGATCGCTGTTGTTAACTACGTGACCGTTCCTGAAAATACCTCTGGAGATGCGGATTCAATCCTTTCCAGTTTGGCGTGGGGAAATCCCGTAGCAGGTCAACCTGGTGTTCCCTATGTCGAGAACACCGTCGTATTAGATGGTGTGACCGGGATTCTACCAGTGACTATTGATAACAATGTTGAACTGATTGCGGAAACTTCTGGCGACTGATCAACTTCACATTTTTGGCTCTAGTCATACTACCGAAGTTACCCTTGAAGAGGAAAAATGATCAGGTTCATCCCCTTTATCCTGATGTTACTACTACTCGTTGTCCCCGGCTGTGGGGGCGGTACTGGTGGACTTCAATTGGAAGTTATTCCACCCCAAACAGTGGAGTACTTCGGATTGGGCCCGTTTCTTCTCGGCAAAGAAATTGTTGCGGTCGAACCCTTCATTTCGGGGGGGCAGCCTGACAACTGGACAGTCTCTCCAGAATTTCCTGCAGGGGTCTTACTGAATCCCGAAACAGGTGTGATATCAGGAGTTCCCGAAGAGGTTCACTCTCCCACTCCACATACCATCATGGCTCAAAACTCTAGCGGCCATTTTGTAATTACAGTAATGATCAGTGTTCTACCTACGACTCCCTGTGGATTAAGTTATGAAACAGAATCTATCCAGGTCATTCTTGGTGAACCTATAGGCCCATTTATTCCATTGTATGGGTGTGGTCCTGTTCAGCTCTGGACCATTATTCCGCAACTGCCTGAAGGGTTATTGTTTGACTCTTCAACGGGCAGCATCAGTGGGGTAGCGCAAGTGACCCAGCCTATGAGTGATTATCTGGTGAGTGGGTTCAATCAGTTTGGATCCGCCAGCACGATATTGGCACTTGAGGTCATTGGCCCTCCACCCTGTCAACTGACATACGAAGTTGAGACTGTTTCGCTCTCTCAAGGACAAACCTTGGTACCACTGCTTCCAGTTGTCGGTTGTGGAGATGTGACAATATATTCCATCGATCCCGCTTTGCCGGTGGGTTTGAGTCTCAATGTTTCAAATGGGGTTCTTTCCGGAGAAGCAGGGGGAGTTCACCCACTCACTCATCATGAAATAATGGCGAGCAATCCTGCAGGATTCACAAGTTTCACCATTTCTATTGAGGTCTTGGTCGAGTCTCCATGCAATCTCCAGTACCCCGAATCTGAGATAACATTGACCGTGGGAGATGTTTTGGCCGATGGATTCTTGCCGACATCTGAGTGTGGATTCATCAGTCAATATTCGGTAGATCCAGCGTTGCCAGAAGGCCTTCTCTTGAACACTGAGACGGGCGAGGTATCAGGAACTGTCCTGGAGGAACAATCAGCGACTGATCATGTAATTCGAGCGTCTAACTCAACGGGTTTCGCGGAGTTCCTCCTCGGTTTGGAAGTTCATCCAGAACCTCCATGTGATTACGTATATCCGGTGAACTCACTGGATCTGGAAGTGGGTACACCTCTTCAGGTGCTCACTCCGCAAATCGCTTGTGGACTGCCGACGATGTTTGAGTCGCTTCCTGCCCTGCCTGCTGGAATCCAATTGGATACACAAACTGGCGTCATTTCAGGACAACCGTTGGAGACTTCGAACGGAATGGTATTCACCTTTATCGCTTCAAACATTTCGGGTGTTTCGACAACAACGCTTGAGATCCAAGTGTTGCCAGAACCACCCTGTGATTTTCAATACCCCAGTGACCAGATTCAGTTAACGGTCGGTCATTCCTTGTCACCGCTCGTACCCTCTAACGGTTGTGGATCACCGACGGGCTACACTGCTCTTCCTCCACTTCCCGCTGGGCTCATTCTTGAGGTCACGACAGGAATCATCTCTGGGATTCCCCAATTCGTAGGGGGACCCACAAGTCATATCATCCTTGCCGGAAACATATCTGGAGATGTGAGTTTTCTAATAGAAATAGAAGTGGTCGAGGAAGCTCCTTGTGATCTCTCGTACCCAGTGTTGAATCTAACCTTGGAAACTGGGCAAGAAGTTGGGCCTTTGAATCCCTTAGTAGGTTGCGGAGTTCCGACAGAGTGGGTTGTTTCTCCCTCCTTACCCTCCGGATTGTCTTTGGATCAAATGACAGGGACTATTTTTGGAACTGTACAGGAGACGCAAGTCACATCTTCTTACCAGATACAGGCTTCGAATGGTGCGGGTTCCACATATTTCACTCTTGAGATTGAAATCCATCACCCTGCACCATGTGGGCTGACCTATTCTTCCTCACTGATTGAACTCTTTTCGGGTGAAGATTTAGCACCCATGATCCCAAATGTGGGTTGTGGACCCGTAGAAGAATACAGGATTGATCCGCAGTTGCCTGAGGGTTTGACTCTCGATCCTATACTAGGAATCCTGCAGGGGACTGCTCAAGGAGAAAGTCCTATTATCGAGTACGTGATATCTGCTTTGAATCCGACGGGTGCTTCTAATTTTCCAGTACTGATATCCATCTTTGGAGCAGCACCCTGTGATCTTCAGTACCCTGACGCAGTTATTGCTGCACCAGTGGGGACTCTTATTGATCCACAGGTTCCGGTTGTTGATTGTGGAGTTGTTTCTACTTGGAGTATTGAGCCTCCTTTGCCAGGTGGAATGGAATTCGATACAACTTCTGGAGTGATTAGTGGAGAAATACTTTCTGAAACAGAATCCCATCACACAGTGACTGCCTCTAATGGATTTGGAGATGTTCAATTCGAGCTGACCCTTATTTGTCGATTGATATATGACTACAGAGGATCAGAACTCGTCGTTCCATATTCCATTGCAGACGGTGTGGGTAGCGGGTCCTTCACGTTGACAGCCCAAGAGAGTGAATTGAATCCGGGCTATCCGACTTCTCTCTCAGGGATTTCAATGGCGATTCAGTACGACTCAAATCTTCTTCAATTTATTGATGCCGTTCAGACTCCAGAAACTTCTGCGCTAAACGGGGGCGAAGGACCTGATTTTTGGGCGATAAACCCCATCGACGGGGGTGTCCTCATAGGCATGCTTGTTTCGTTTAGTTTTGTTGATTCCCTTATACTTACTGATGAAACTCCGATTGTGAATCTGAGCTTGCAGACACAGCCAGAGGCTTTCATTGGGGATAGCGTTGGAATCTCGGGTCAACTTATATGGGGGAATCCCACCACGATTCCACTCGATAATTTGATTGTCATCGACGGGGCAAATAGTTCGATCCCGGTGATGGAATCCGTCCCCTTCTTGATCCAACCTCAATAAGTATGAGGTATTAGGATATTGGCATTTAAATCACAAATGTCAGGAAATAGATAAGATATCTTCCCCTCGAAATGTTAAGATGATGAGCGATACCTTTATGAGGTGTAATGTAATTGTAATGTACTTATTATTGGTGAATCCTTTTGCCGCTTAGGATTACAAAAGGATTGTTATTCATTGAAGTCGTTTCACTTTGGGCGACGACGTGTGATATGAAACTTAGATGTGGGTTATCTTCCAAGTAATTGGGTAGTCAGATCTATATATTCAAAAGATAAGAGGATGTTTTTCATGATCCATGTGCCATCAAAAATCTTGACTCTGGTTCTACTGACCATTTTTTGTTGCTCTGACCTGAGTTTTTCACAGGTACATACCCTTACTGCCGGAACCGGATCGGTTCTTCCTGGCGGCACGGTTAATATTCCCGTTTTGTTATCCAACGACGAAGGCGCTCGTGGCTACAGCATGGGGGTTGCTCATTCAGGAACAGACCTGACCTTGACAGCCATGTCTCCGGGACAGGAAGCCGCAGATTCTAATCTCGGTACCGGTCCAGATTTTGAATTTATTGACCTGAATCCCACGGGTGGAACCGGGGGCACGTACGGTTGTATTTTGAGTACGGGATCTCCTCTCGACGAGATCGCAGTGGGGACCAATAACGAGATTGTGTTATTGAGCTACAGCTGCTCCGGTGCCGCCGCGCCTGGAAGTACTACATCAATCGTTTTCTCAGATACTTTGGGAACTCCCAATGTCCAGACTGTTATTAGTGTTGTCGCAGGTGGTACCTCTATCAGTCGTATTCCTACGAAGGTAGGGGGATCTGTATCTGTTGATACCCCTCCCGTCACCGGATTGAGCTGTTTACTCAGTGACCCTTGTCTCTGTGACTTCAGTCTTTCCTGGTCGAATGCTATGACCTACGACAGTATCGAGATAACGAACGGTTCTGGAGCTGTGATTCAGACCCTTGCTGGTACAGCGACGACCGCTGTGGTCTCCATTAGTGGCACGACAACGGGTGGTCTCGCCTCAGATAACCTTTCTGTCAGAGGAATCTCCAACGCTGTGACGAGTGCAAATGCAAATTGTACTGCTACATGTCCTGTTGTGGATTTGCCCACTGCTCCAGCTGGAGTCTCCTGTTCGGTGAATCAGTCAAATGGTGAGACGACTGTTTCTTGGACCAACTCTTCTACTTACGCCGCGATAGAAGTCCGTCTGGACGGCGCATTGGTGGGAACGCTGGGGGGTGGTGCTACTTCGACCACTGTCACCATTGGTGGCCCTGGAAGTTACTCAGTTTCAGTGAGTGGTAGCAATGTTTGCGGTGCTCTTTCCTCAGCAGGCTCTTGCACAGCGGTTCGCGATAACTTCTTTGTTCGCAATGATCTCAATCAGGACGGAACTCAGAATATTGCTGATCCGGTTCAGTTGCTTGATTTCCTCTTTGGTGGAGGAAGCGTGGGCTGCCTTGATTCTGCAGATGTGAATGATGACGGAACTAATAACATTGCCGATGTTGTCTACAGCTTGAATGTGATCTTTGGAATTTCAGTAGGCGGAACTGTTCCGGTCGTTCCGGCACCAGCCTCCGCCTGTGGTGGAGATCCCACTGCGGACGGTCTCGATTGCGCTTCCTTTAACGGTTGCTAATCTCGAATCCAACACCGAAAAAATCCTCCTGCACAGCAACGTGTAGGGGGATTTTTTTATGAGATTTCTCGGGGTTGATTGGAAAACCAATTTGCAGTTTCTGCCAGTGAAGAGGTGGAGACACCGGTAGCGACTCCTAGTTGATCAAAGAGGGTCACCAGAGATTCCGTTGAAACATTACCCGAAGCATTTGGGGCAAAGGGGCAACCACCAATGCCTCCTGCTGAGCCATCGAATGACCGAATCCCTGCTTCCCAGCCGGCATGAGCACTCTCAACCGCTTGTCCATGGGTGTCATGAAGGTGTAGGGAAATCTTTGAGGTGATGACTTCAGCAGAGAGTTCCGAATTGAGGTGGTGGGTGAGCTGGAGGACATGCTCAGGAGTAGCGCTTCCAATAGTATCTGAGATCACTATCTCGTGAGCGCCCAAATCCAGTAATTCTCGCGTCATATACAAAACGTCACTCCCCTCGACCTCGCCCTCAAATGGACAATTAAAGCAACAGCTGAGATACGCTCTGAGGGGTTGGGAATCAGCCGCGACAACCAAGCTTTTGAATCGTTCCAATGAATCTTGGCGTGAACATGAAGCATTTTTAGCACTGAATGTTTCTGTTGCTGACGTAAAAAATGCAAAGGCCGAAACTCCAGAATTTTGTGCCCGTTCGAGCCCCTTGAGATTGGGAACTAACGCCCAGGCGAGAAAATCTGAGTTCTTGATTTTTGTAAAGAGTTGATCGCTACTGGCCATGGCGGGAACTCTGTCAGGTCTGACGAATGCTCCGCACTCAATTTCGGAAAGGCCGGATTGAGAGAGTCGGGTGATCCACTCGAGGCGGGTCTCTATAGACAGTCGGTAGTCTAAGCTTTGAAGACCATCTCGTGGGCCCACTTCAACCAGTCGGACTGTTTCTGACTTCTGATCAGTCATTCTGCTCCTCCCGATCTTGCTCCTTTCCGGACAACACGACCAGAGATTTACCCTGAGCGACAGAGTCTCCCACATTCACGAGCACTTCTTGAATCCGACCGGGTGTCGGAGCCTTCACAGGGAGTTCCATTTTCATGGCCTCGACAACAACCAGTATCTCACCTGCGGAAACTTCATCTCCAACCTGAACCTTGATTTCGAGAACTGTTCCGGGCATAGGGGAGACCGTCGATCCGTCTACAGAAGAATTCCCTGCTTCTCTGGCAGGTTCGAAAGTTGTTTGGTAATGACCTTGCCAACTGAATCTGGGTCGGTTGGCAGATCCCGTCAGGACGAATCGGTGTTGCTCTCCGTTCCTCTCTACAAAGAGGACAGGAGGGGTCCAGTCGAGGATTTTCCAGTCGTGATCTTGCCTGTCAGGGTTCAAGGCAGCACCCCCTCGAGATTGTCCCAGCAGGTCCCACGTCGTCTCTGGCGGCTTTTTCGCGATTTAGTCTCTGTGGTCAGAAGTTTCTTGGCCATGGCTCTGAGGGGGGTCTCCCAGCTCTCAGGGATCACAGGTGAACACCATTCACCCCAATCGGTCTCTATCATTCGGGTGTAAAACTTCCCGGATGAAAATTCCTCCGATTTCAAAAGGTCTCTCCCGAGCGAGATGGAGGTTTGGAGTGGAGAAATGGACGTACAGTCGATCGCTTGAATCAATCTGTCCTTTGCCTGCTCTCTGGAGTCACCTGTCGCGATGATTTTTGCCAGCATGGCATCGTAATAAGGCGTCACTGTATCTCCTGAGCGAATTCCGGAATCCACACGTATTCCCTCAAAAGAGGGCCAGCAACAATCGAGAAGACGGCCGGTGCTAGGAATGAAATTCTCACTCGGGTTTTCTGCATTGACCCGAATCTCAATGGAGTGCGCACAAGGAGATTTCCCATCCAGGTTGGAAGGGAGTTTCTTACCGATGGCAACCAGCCATTGAAGTTCGACGAGGTCGACTCCGTAGGCTTCTTCGGTGACAGGATGCTCGACTTGAAGCCGGGTATTCATTTCAAGGAAGTAATAATTTTCTCCTGAAGAGTCCAAGAGAAATTCTACAGTTCCTGCTCCTCGGTAATTCACGGAGATCGCCAGATTTTTGGCGGCACTATGCATCAGTTGTCGAATATCTTTTTCAATATGTGGAGCAGGTGCTTCTTCCACCAGTTTTTGATGGCGGCGTTGAAGCGAGCACTCTCGATCACCTAGAATCGCAACGTCACCGAATCCATCCCCGACAACTTGCACTTCAATATGACGTGCGGGTTCGATTAATTTTTCGAGAAAGAGTCTATCGTCGTTGAAGGAGGAAAGAGCTTCTCTGCGAGCCGAATGAATGGCATCCTTCAACGCACTAGAATCCCGAACGATTCTCATCCCTTTTCCGCCACCACCAGAAACGGCTTTGACCAGAAGAGGGTAGCCGATGATCTCAGACTGGCGTGTCCAGTCCTCTAGGGAAGGCTCTGCATCCCCGTGTTCCTGTTTCTCGGGAGACCATGCTGGAGTACATGGAACTCCAGCGGCTTCCGCCAACTTTCGAGCGGTGACCTTATCTCCCAGATCTCTGGCTTGTTCAGAAGTAGGGCCAATGAAGATCCACTTCTCCGATTCTACAGCAGTGGCTAGATCAGGGTTTTCTGATAAGAATCCCCATCCTGGATGCAGTGCTGTTGCTGATCGTTCCTTTCCAGCTTCGATGAGTTTATCGAGTCTGAGATAGGATTCATTCGAGGGTGCAGCCCCGATATTGATGGAGAAGTCTGCCTCCTCGACAAAAAGCGCCCCTTTGTCCGCGTCGGAGTAGACAGCGATTGTTTCTACTTCCAGTTTTCTGAAAGTACGAATCAGTCTTCTTGCCGCTTCGCCGCGGTTGGCAATCAGAACTCTGTGAGTCGCAGGATCTTGATCAGCGTTCTTCGGCATTGTCGGATCCGGTCGTCATCCATGGGGGGGTGGTTTTCTCGAGAAAAGCCCTGAGGCCTCCTTGTGCCTCAGCAGTAGCACGTCTTTCCGAAATGCGCAGCGAGGTCAAGCTCTGAAGCTGTTCTATTGAATCGAGAGCGTCTACCTCTCGAATCAATGACTTGGCTGCACTGACCGCTTCGGGGCCGCCGGCAAGAATGGCCTCAATGATGTGGGCAATAGTTTCATCGAGCTTGTCGTCATCGCAAACCTCGTGAATCATCCCGATACGATGTGCGGTTTGCGCATCAAAACGCTCCCCGGTTAGAAACCACCGACGGGCTTCACCTGCACCTATTTTATGGATCGCATAAGGAGAGATCACAGCTGGAATAATCCCAAGTCGAACCTCACTGAAAGAGAAAACACATGACTGTGCTGCGACGGTGATATCTCCTGCACAGACAAGACCTGTACCTCCCCCGATGGCTGCCCCGTGAGCACGAACGATCACAGGAAATGGCGCTTCAGAGATGGTTCTAAACATCTCCGACATTCGGAAAGCATCTTCTTTGTTCTGTTCAGGAGTGAGGTCGATGGAGTCTTTCATCCAATTTACGTCTGCTCCTGCAGAGAAAACCTTGCCTTCACCCGACAGGACAACAACTCTGACATCGGGGTCTGCAGAGAGTGAAGCAAAGGTTTTGGTCAATTCTGAAATCAAGACAGCATCGAATGCATTCCTCACTTGAGGGCGGTTCAGAACAACATCGACTCGATCTGCTGATCGGCGAACTTCGATGGTTTTTTGAGTCTCGGACAAAAGAACCTCCTACATTCGGTAGATGCCGACTTTTCTCTCCTCAAGGGGGGCGCATGAAGCCGCTTCTATTCCAAGTCCAAGAATGTCACGGGTCATTGCGGGTTCGATGATGCCGTCATCCCAAAGACGAGCAGAAGAATACCATGGGCTTCCCTCATGAGAGTATTTCTCGAGAATAGGAAGCGTGATCGCCTCTTCTTCTTCTGGGCTGATGGTTTTGCCTGTTGCAGAGAGTTGATCTTTTTTGATTTGAAGAAGGACTTGGGCCGCTTGATCACCTCCCATCACGGAAATACGTGAGTTGGGCCACATCCACATCTGTCGGGGTTGAAATGCTCGTCCACACATTCCGTAGTTTCCGGCACCATGGGATCCTCCAATGATGACGGTGAATCTCGGTGAAGGGGAATTGGCAACGGCATGCACAAACTTAGCGCCGTCCTTGGCAATCCCTCCTTGCTCATAATCTTTTCCGACCATGAATCCCGTAATGTTTTGAAGGAAAATAATGGGGAATCCCCTCATGGAACATAGATCAACGAAATGTGCTCCTTTGAGAGATGATTCAGAAAATAAGACTCCATTATTGGCGACGATTCCCACACGGTGACCATGAATACGGGCGAAGCCACACACAAGGGTCGTTCCGTAGAGCGCTTTGAACTCATCAAATTCACTCCCATCCACGATGCGGGCGATGATCTCTCGAATTTCAAAGGGTTGCCTGGGATCAGCGGGAATCAAATCATTCAGTTCTTCCGGATCAAATGCCGGTGGAATGACATCTTCCAGATCAAAACCGGGTCGATCTTGGGAAGGTAAGGTTCTGAATATGGCTCTCGCCTGTTGGAGTGCATCTTCGTCATCTACGGCGAGGTGATCGGTGACTCCACTCGTTCTACAGTGAACGTCTCCTCCCCCGAGATCTTCTGCCGAAACTTCTTCACCCGTGGCGGCTTTGACAAGGGGAGGGCCCCCTAAAAAGATGGTGCCCTGATTCTGAACGATGACAGATTGATCACTCATGGCGGGGACGTAGGCTCCACCAGCGGTGCATGATCCCATCACGACTGAGATTTGTGGAATCCCCTTCGCTGACATGCGTGCTTGATTAAAAAAGATTCTGCCAAAGTGATCTTTATCGGGGAATACTTCGTCTTGCAGGGGAAGGTATGCTCCTCCTGAATCGACGAGGTAAATGCACGGTAAGTGATTTTCTTCTGCAACCTCTTGTGCTCGGAGATGCTTTTTAACGGTAAGTGGATGATAACTTCCACCCTTGACGGTGGCATCATTGGCGACGATGACACTGAGTCGGTCCTCAATTTTGCCGACGCCTGTCACAATCCCTGCAGCAGGAAGTTCAGAGTCATAGACGTCATGTGCACAGAAGGCACCGATTTCCATAAAGGGGGAGCCCGGGTCTAACAATCGTTCTATTCGATCGCGAACATATAGTTTCCCCCGATCTGTATGGCGTTTCACTGCCCCCGGAGTTCCTCCGGATCGGATGTTGGCCAAATCTTCACGCATCTTAATGAGCAACAGATTCATGGCCTCACGCCTTTGGCGCGAGGTTTCGTCCGTTGGACTGGGTTGACCAATTTGAATACTCACGGCAGTTTCCTCCATGAACGAAGAATAGGCAGGAGATCACGGGGGAGCAAGGGTTACGAGCATCATCCGGGGAGATCGTGCCAGTTGAGGCTTCGTCTGTTACCCTTTCGTGGAGGAGGAGAACCCTGAGATGAGACCCCAGTGCCGTAGTTGCGACAGTTTTAACGATGTAGAGGCCCTTCATTGCTATCAATGTGGCTCTACATTGGCAGATGTAGGCGGCGGACCTGGAAATCAGAGCTCGAGGAGCAAGAAGTGGCTTCCATGGTTGCTTCCTTCAGGTATCGCTCTCTGGATCTTCTCTGAGTTTAAGTTCGAACCTCAAGGGCCCGGTCCTGAAGACAGAATCACGCCAGAATCGAAGCGACCCGGCTCCGAGAATAAAAGATTGTTCAGAAATCCTGAAATAGATCCGGATCCTTCTGACGTAGCCCTCGTTGATAGGGCACTTGAACTCTCTTCGCCTCAAGATCTTCGGTTGGTTTGGGGTTGGTTGGAGTCGATAGATCCCGCAGAGATTCGTCTGGATGTTTCCGCAGTAGCGGTGACTGATCAGGGCTGGGTATTGATTCCCCGAAAGTCCCTTCTGGGTTCTGACACCGTTACTTTTCGTAAAGGTAGGGCGGGAGAGTCCTCAATAGCGGGTGGAATTTTCAGAATCGGTGATCCTGTTGGATTATGGCAAATGACGCCTCCACCCGAAGGATCTTCTCTTCAATTGATGGCCTATGACCCTCAGCTTCCCCTTACAGTTCTGAGACCGGGTTCTCCAGCGGAAGATTGGTTTATAGAGACGTCTCTACAAGCCGTGGGTTCTTTCTTATTCTCTGCAGGAGAAGTGGTGTCAGGCGGAGGAGCATTGGTTCAAGAGGGGGCTCTTGTGGGTTGGCTCATTCCGCAAGAGGAGCCCGATTCTCAAAGAAACAGCCAAAGTATCCAAGGCGCATGGTTCTGGAATGGAGCCTCGGGAGAAGAACTGATCAGTCAGGCTTCTCTCGGAGATTTTCAAAGGGCTGAATTTATTGGGGGAGTCGTAGAGGGTTATCGATCTATTTTTGATGATCAGCTTGATGACCTTGAAGCCTTATCCGTTCTGGAGTCTGCACGTTTAAGGACTCCAAGATTAAAAGATTCAGACATTCCTGATCCGTATTTGCGAAATCCCTTAATACAAAAAGTGAGGGAGAGACTGTCGCGTGGATTGGGGGTCAACCCCTCAGGTTACTTTTGGAGTCTGACTTCAGATTCTATGATGTGGTTGGAAGATGGTGTCTCTACTGCACTCTGGTTGACGCTGGCTTTGGAGAGCCAGGAAGTCGAGTCAATGAGAGTCGCCATCCAAACAGGGGGTTGGTTACTCGACAGGTGGTCCGGAGATGATTGGAGCCGCTGTGAAAAGCTCATCCCACAACTTTGGATTTCGGTGATCGAACTTTTGAGAAAGCAGGGAGACCTCACGGGAGTTGATCGCTGGATTCGCGAAGCTCGTCCTCAATTTCCGGAAAACGAAAGTATTAGATTACTGGATGCTGAGCGGCTATTAGAGCTCGGTCAACTCTCCGAATGTGAAGCGGCTCTCTCTATTCCGGTCAGTCGAACCGACTTGAGGGCTGTTCGTGAGAGTCTTCTGGAGCGTCTTCGGATTGAGCGATCGATTGAGGGGCGAATCCTAGTGAGGTTTACCCCAGGGTCTCCTGTGATAGAAGCGGTTGCCAATATCGGTGGGCTTCCAGTTCAGTTTCTGGTAGATACCGGAGCTTCTGCGACGTCCATTCCCATGAGCGTTGCTGAGCAACTCGGCTTTGTCATCGATTCCAGAACACCTCGAAGAAGGATCAGAACCGCCAGTGATGAATTTCTTGCTCCAGTTGTGAATCTTCCTCAGGTGAACCTAGAGGGTGCCACTGTTTCCGGGATTCAGGCCACAATTCTGGACTTGCCTGGACAGCCGGGAGTCGGCTTGTTGGGGCTTGATTTTCTGGGGAGATTCCGTCTCGATATCGATGTCGAGAGAGGTTGGCTACTTCTCGAACCTCGCTAACAGTTCTCTTTCTCTTCGGTCACGTTTCAGCTCGTGATCAATGTTCTCAGTTCTGATCCTCGGTGACTTGGGGAAAGAGACAAAAAAAGTGCCCCGGAGAGGAATCCTCTCCGGGGCACTCAGCCAACCTGTATCTGTTTAACCGTGAGGTTTACAGATCACAGTTCACGTTGTTGGCGATCGGAGGCGCTCCACCTGCAAAGAGGTAGTAAAGCGCGTAGACCACGTCACCTAGGTCGGCAGAACCGTCACCATTCACATCATTCACTCGCTCACATGGGGAAGCCGGACCGTTCTGGTACATGTAGCCCAGAAGGTAAAGGATATCCTCAAACGCAGATCCAGATCCTCCGGAAACAAGGTTTCCGTTGGCGTCTCCGACCGCGTAGATCGTGATGGTGTCAAGAGTGATGGAGTCAGTTCCAGCAAGGTTTGTGACCGTAATCACCGGAGTCACGGTGAAGCCCAAAAGGTCATCCCCGAGATTCAAAGGTGCACTGATACCAATGGTGTAAGGAGAGTTATTAGGATCTCCCACAGTGAAGGTCTCAGCGGGTTGGCCAGATCCCTGAAGTTCGATCGTGTAGGTTGCCGCAGCATCTCCACCGTTGTCAGAAGCATCCGCAATCTGAAGATTGAGGAAGTTTGCGAAACTGGTTGCTGATGGATCCGTCACTGGAGCACCGACAAGGTCGAGGTAGGAGATCGTTGCACTTGCAGTCGGAGCCACAGCCAGAGGCGTGACATTGACATTGAAGGTACCAACACCGGCTTCTCCGGCTTCCCAGCCACCAATGCGGATCAGGACAGTGTCGTTGGCAGCAATAGCTGTCTCGACAATGGTACTGAATCCAGCACAACCTGCAGTGTCTCCACCGCAGGCGATTTGGGTCAGAGTTGCACAATCACCAGAGAAAATGGCGATATCGCTATCGAAGTCAATCGTATCGCATGTGGACACGGTAAGAGTTCCGTCGATGGCAGCGGTGTAACTCCACCAACCATCTTGGGCCAATGCTCCGAAACTTGGTGGGTCACAGACGGTATCGTCCACGGCCTCTGCACTCGTTGTGAAGAGAGTTGTGTCGATCGCATTGTCGCCATCCATAGCCATCAGTGCGGTATCGCATTCGTCGCCACTGGCGGTAAAGCTGATATCAAACGTACCTTCTCCACCGGCATCATTCTGCCATGCACCGATACGAATGATGTAGGTCTGTCCACCATTGACTGCGATGGCATCTGTGGTTCCTGTGAACCCTCCACAGCCCGCGGTGTCACATGCTGCACCGATACCCACAAGGGCACTGCAATCGCCCTCGTAAATTCCAATGGTCGAATCGAAATCGATGCTATCGCAAGTACTGACGACTATTGTTCCATCGGCATCTGCGGTCCATGTGTACCAAACGTCAGCAGACATTCCTCCACCTGTAGCCGGTTGACATCCACCGGTACCGTCATCGAGGTCCCAAATGTCAAGACTCTCTGTTGCAGAAGCACTGCTGATGGTATTGGAACCTGTCGACGCTGCAAAGGCGTCAAGACACTCGTCGTTTCCTGGAGGTGTCAGGCAAAGGTTTGATGCACCTGGAGAATCGTTTCCTACGGTGATATCAAACGTTCCTACTGCCCATGGACCACTGGTATCAGGGCAACGCTCAACATGTCCAGGAACAAAGGTTCCGTCAGGACCGACGGTGTTGCTGCAGTATACCAACTCTCCGCCACTGGTGTTTCCGGTCACCGGATCAATGGCGTTTTCGAGCATGGCAATACAATCGATGATTCCGCTCCATGGCTCAAGGTCAAGAATTCCGTCGTCATCAGTATCGAGGTCTGTTTGGAGTGGCGCAGCGACAGCATCGTAATCTTGCACCAGAAGGTGTGTCACGTTGTCACTGTTTTCGAATCCAAGAGTCGCCGTCAAATCAGCAACCCCAATAGTGAAGGTTGATTCGGCAATCACGAAGTATCCGCCAGGACCAATCGAGGAGCCCGTGAGGTCCACGATGGATTCGACGACACCAGAACCACCCGCACCATCACCGATGGTGATCAGGGTCATGCCGTCCAATGATTGGGCAAATCCAGCGATTTCGATGTATTCGTCGTTGTCTGAACCGGTTTGATCAATCCGGATCTCATTGAGAACCGGAGGAGGAGGCGTCACGCTGATGGTGAGATCAGAGGTACCTACGGCACCATTCCAACCACCGACTTGGACGTAGTAGGAGTCACCAGCGGTGACGTTCAGTGAAACAGTGGAGCTGAAGTTCGGGGCTGTACAGCCATCGTCATCAGAAGCCAAGCAGGCGTCTCCTGCCTGTGGGCAAGCGGCACCGTCGTAGACGATCAACACTGAGTCGTCCATGGTTCCAGCAGTTCCACAAGTCTCGATGACAGCTTCACCCGTCACCGTAGCTGTGTAGAGGTACCACATGTCGGCAGCCATGTTGGAGTCACAGTCATTCGGGCCATCAGTCACGGAGACTGAGTTATCGACTGGGAATGATCCTTCATTGACCGCAATGGCTGAAGGGCCGCAAACGTCGCCGGGTGCTGGGGGGGCTCCCAGTCCCTGATCGTCAAGATTGACGTTGATGACCGGGAAAGGACCACCGGGACCAACAAGTGCACTCAGCGGAACAGGTCCGGCAATACCACAAGCACTTCCATCTGTTCCAATGATGGCGTTATCAGCAGTTTGTGCTCCACCACCCATTCTCATGATGTTTCCAGAGGCGGTGCCGTCGGGCATGAAGAATGCAGGAAGCATGATGTCACCTGCAAAGAAGGCCACAGGCTGTGCGAAGGTCACTGTTTGAACACCCGTAGTGCCATCTGCAATATCCAAAACTTCAGTATGGAGAAGTTCCATAGAGGCAAATGGATTCGCGAGTGCACTTGCAGGAGCGCGGTAGATTCTGACCTCAGCAGGTTGGCTCACGCCACCTGATGAAGTAGCTACTCCTATACCAAACTCAACACTCAGGATTCGGACACCATTTGGACAGTTTGTTCCACTGGCCGCATCGGTGGGGTAAATCCTCCAGTATTCGTTATCAGTATGCTCTCCAGAAGTGATTGCACATGCGGCAACTACACCAGAAGCATCCGTAGGATCGGTACTGGTTGAACCAAATGTCGGGCAAGCCTGACAATTGAATGCGTTCACGCAGTCCGGGTCGTCACAGTCGATCAGAGTGTCTCCGTCATCGTCTAAACCGTCGTCGCAGATCGTTTCGGAAACGCCAGCGGTTTCAGTGATGACCAAGTCCGTCGTACCGGTTGCACCATTCCAGCCACCGAGCTGTACAAGGTAGGTAGATCCTGAAACAACGGGAATGGTCACTGTGGAGTTGAAGTTTGGAGAAGTACAGCCGTCATCGTCTGAAGCAAGACAGGCGTCGCCAGCAACTGGGCAAGCGGCTCCGTCATAGACGATAAGAACAGTGTCATCCAAAGTTCCGGCGCTCCCACATGTTTCAATGGTGGCGTCTCCGGTCTCGGTTGCTGTGTAAGAGAACCACATGTCCGTACCCATGTTGGGATCGCAGTCATTGGGTCCGTCAGCGATCTGAGCTGAGTTGTCAACCGGAGTTGTTCCAGGAGCAACCGTGATGGCGTCCGCACAGGTATCACCCGGAATGGTCACACTAATATTCAGATCAGAAGCACCCTGAGCACCATTCCAGCCACCGACCTGCACAAGGTAGGTGGTTCCGGCAGTCACCGAAAGACCAACAGTGGAGCTGAAGTTTGGAGAAGTACAGCCGTCATCGTCTGAAGCAAGACAGGCGTCGCCAGCAACTGGGCAAGCGGCTCCGTCATAGACGATAAGAACAGTGTCATCCAAAGATCCGGCGCTCCCACATGTTTCAATGGTGGCATCTCCAGAAATTGTTGCTGTGTAAGCGAACCACATGTCATTACCCATGTTGGTGTCACAGTCATTGGGGCCGTCTACTCCAGAAGCGGAGTTGTCGAAGGCAAAAGATCCTTCTCCGACGGCTGTGGCGTTGTCACAACGATCTCCGGCACATAGGGCTTCTCCGAAGCAGTCGTCATCGGCACAGTCGGCAAGACCATCAAGATCTTCGTCACCAGGTGTTGCGCAATCCTCTGGGTTTCCTGCACCGGTTTCGACGATGACCAAGTCAGTCGATCCGGTTGCACCATTCCAGCCACCGACCTGAACGAGGTAGGAGACTCCGGCGTCCACCGGAATAGTCACGGTGGAGTTGAAGTTTGGAGAATTACAGCCGTCATCGTCTGAAGCAAGACAGGGGTCGCCAGCAACTGGGCAAGCGGCTCCGTCATAGACGATAAGAACAGTGTCATCCAAAGTTCCGGCGCTCCCACATGTTTCAATGGTGGCGTCTCCACTGGCACTCGCCGTGTAGGAGAACCAAACATCTCCGGCCATGTTGGAATCGCAGTCATTTGGACCATCGACCGCGGAAGCGGTGTTATCAACTGCATGAGTCCCTTCGGCGACGATCTGTGCGTTCGCACAATCATCTCCGCCTTGGGCTTGAACAGGGCTGCTGAAAATCAGCGTCATGGCCAAGAGAGCCATTACCCAGAAAAATCGAGAAGCATTCATAAGGAAGCCTTTCTCCTTTATCGACTGATCAGCCTTTGCAAAAAACTTGCTTCACAGGCTGAGACACACCTCACAAAAAAAATCAAAACATTAAAATTCTAAAATCACTTTTTCCAACAACGAGGGGCGAATCTTAGACGAGAGGATGCATCCCTCTCGAAGAATTAATGTTCCCAAGTTGTCGAAAAGTAGCCCACATCGACCTGAGAGATACTCACAATGCTCAGGGTCCGATGCATCGATATTATTGGACTATTGGGGTTCTCGCAACCCAGACATTTATGGATTGAATTTTGGGTAATAATTGCCATATGTATCAATCTGGCCCTATTCAGCACCAAAATTGCATGAATGGGACATTTTTGCCCGATGAGAAAAGATTTGTCCCACCCATGAATCGGCGGCCGAGGAGCATCATTGAACGATGGAAAGAGGGCCTTCCTCAGTTCAGATTCCATCTCCAGGTGGAGGGGGAGTGAGGAACTGGGGCATCGGATGGGCGTTAACTTGTTCTTGCAGCTTGTCTTAGAGTGAAAGTGTGCCCAGGGGTGATCAGGGTTGACGAATAACGTGAAGCTTTCCTGATAAATTCTTCACAGTTGACGGGGCAGTTTTATCGGCGGGATCGATGACAGGGAAAGATGACGAAGTTCCATCGGGCCAGAAGATTTCTAGGTCTTCGAGTCGGGCATTTTTTCCGAGTCCAATGTGAAGACGGTGATCATTGGCGACACAATAGGAGTAATTTCGTGTGGCCATTCTCCAGATGGTTCGGTCTCCCAATTTGGCTTTGATTCTGCTGCCTTCGGCAAAGATTCCTTCTGAATCGAGCAGTTCCAGCGTCACTGAATGGGCTTGGGGGGTGGATTCATTGACGAAGATTCGAGCGGGGCCATTGCTATTCATGACGAGCAGGTCCACATCTCCGTCGTTATCAAGGTCGCCAAAGGCGACTCCCCTTGAAGTCATTGCGCTGAGATTGTCGATTCCTGCTCTAGGAAACACTTCAGAGAATTTTGCCCCGGGCGAGCCTCTGAAAAGCTGATTGGATTCAACATACGGATCAGTGCCATCCGTCGGATTACTTTGACGAAGCACTTTTCCATTCGCGACGTAGAGATCCAAGAACCCATCCGAATCGAAATCGAAATATCCCATTCCGAATCCTGTGAAATCCCTACTCGTCCTCGCCATCCCCGACACGATGGTGGCATCCGTAAAGATTCCTCCGTCATTTCTGTACCAGGTGTTGGTTTCATTTCGAATGTGAGTCATGAAGAGATCAAGATCGCCATCGTCATCTACGTCTGAGGCTTGAACTCCCATTCCTGCTTCAGCGACGCCGTTCATATTGACGGCACAGCCCGCACTGACGGCATGATCTTTAAAGCTCAGCTGACCTTCGTTTTTCCACCATTGATTGGGTGACCCGTCATTCGCCACGTAGATGTCTACTCGTCCATCATTGTCAAGATCTCCCAGAACGACGCCTAGGCCATTTCCATAGACGGTTCGCAGTCCCGCTTTTTCGGAGATGTCTTCAAATTTTCCGGAGCCTAGATTTTTATATAGTCTATCGGGGGCTGGTGCCGAGTAGTTATTGGGAGAGCAATAGTCTTTTCCTATTCCTGTCCCACAGTTCAGTTCTTTATCTTTACTCCAGAGGACATATTGGGTGACAAACAATTCTGGAAGACGATCTCCATCGAGATCTCTAAATGCTGCGGAAGCAGAGAGTCCCGTTTTGTCCATTCCTGAAGTTGCACCGATTTCTTTAAACGTCCCGTCACCCTTATTGAGAAATAGTTTATCTGATCCTCTGTTACTGACGAACAGATCGACGTTTCCATCTCTGTCAATATCAGCGCATGTGGCAGCCAGACCAAATTCCTGATCTCCCACACCCGCAGTTGCCGTGACATCTGTAAATTTGAGTTGGCCGTCATTTCTGAAGAGGCGGTTTCCTGGAGCGTCTGAACGGTCGCCTCCTAGATCTCCACCAGCCTGAACACAATAAATATCTAGATCACCATCGTTGTCGTAGTCGAAGAGGGCGGCTCCACCGGTCACCGTTTCGGGGATCCAGAATTTCCTAGTGGTGCCGAGAGAATGAGTGAAATCAAATCCCGATTCTTTCTCTAACAGGCGAAACACAGGGGTGTTCTGAGGAACCTGCGGGGTCTTCTCTGGCTTGCTCACTTCATTCTTGCCGCTACAGGAAGTCAGGGTCGCAATGATCATGAATGTTGTGACCCAAACCCTAATGCGCTTCATTTTTTTGGGTGTATTTCTCATCATGATTTGGATCAAGGAGACTTCCCCTCTGTTTTCATAGAATTTTGAAGTGACTGGTAAAGCGCGATCACTTTAGGGTGTTCCCCTGACTTCGCGAGCAATTCTTTTACCAAGACTTCTGCTTCTTTAAATTTTCGAAGTTTGATGTAGAGATGTGCCGTATTGACCTGAGTTGGAAGATAATTAGGACGAAGAGCGGAGGCCTTTTCAAGATGATAGAGAGCCCGTTCATTATTATTGAGAAACAGGGCCGCTTCGCTGGCAGGAGCATGACATTCGAAATCATCCGGTCTGAGCTTTAGGCTCTGTTCAAATGATCGGAGTGCTCCATTAAAGTCTCGAGTCTTAATAAAGCACATTCCAAGAAGGCGGTGTGCTGTTGCATTCTCAGGAGCGATTTGTACTGCTTTTCTTGCAGGTCGGATTCCCTCTGCAGGTTTATTAAGATCTAAGTATGCGACAGCAAGGTTGATTTGTGTGGGGAAATAATTCGGATCGGCCTGACTGGCCTTGATCAGTTTATCGAGGCCTTCCACTCCTCTGTTTTGACGCTGGAGCGCGATGGCTAGGGTATTCAGGGCATCCTTGTTGTTCTCATCGAAAGAAAGGACTTTGTTCATCAGCTGTTCAGCCCGGTTATATTGACCCACTTGCAAAAGGTCTGAACCCAGATTGATCATTTTTTGGGGTGTGGCGTAGTAAGCGGCGAGTCTGCTCATTCCCGGATCGGGGAAACTTAATTGCGGTGCTCCTTGGCCTCTCTCGAGATCAGGTTGAGCTTCTTCAAACCGTTTCAATGCTTGTAGAGCAAGTCCTCTTGCTTGATATACAGCAGGTTGTCCTGCTGCTTTTCGCTTGGCTTGGTCTGCATAACTTAAAGATTGATCACTCTGGCCCTTCATGAGGCAAAGTCTCGAGAGGGCTAGAAGTGTAGAAGGCTCATCGGGCTGAAGTTGAAGACTTCGCATGAGCATTGATTCTGCAGCTGGAAGATCTCCGTCTTCCAGTCGAAGAGTACCGAGCATGAAATTGAATCCAGCATGGCCCGGGTATCTTCCTGCGATCGCTTCAAGGCGTGCACGTTCATTTACAGAATCCCCAAATGATGTTTTACACCTGTTCAGATGTATTTGCCAAGTTGCATTGTTTGGGTCAAGGGCACAGGCATTGTCGAACGCTTCGACAGCTGGACCCCAGACATCATTGGCTTCGTACATCAACCCAAGGGTTCCATGAAGGTCTGGGTCAGAAGGTGTTTTCTCGATCAATCTGATCTGGGGTTTTATCAACTTTTCGACAAGAATGTGAATGGAGTCTTTGGGTACCGCAGGGGGGCGACTCTTCACCGTATTCTGAGAGGTGCACCCTGATATGACGCAGAGGGATATGACGCAGAGGGCCCCTATGAGCATCATGCCATACAACCGAGATCGCAGAATGGAGAGGGGCATTTTATTGTCACAAAGTGAATCGGAAATCATCGTCATTGTCAGGTCCACCCACATGGAAGAATTAATGTAGAGAATATACCTCATCGTCGTCTTGAGGTCTTCCATTGTTTTATTGAAGGTGTTTTATGAAGGTGTTTTATTGAAGGGCGTCCCGTGAGAGAAGCGATCAAAGGAGTTCGCAGCTTGAGTTCACAACAGGAGCAGGCGCTGACCCTCCTACAAAGATGTAGTTGAGGGTGTAGATCGCATCGGCGATGTCGATATTTGAATCAGCGTTCAGATCTGCAGCTCGAGGGCAGTTCAGATCTGCAGTTCCCGAGAATAGATATCCCAGAATCGTGATGACATCTGCCACATTCAAAGCGCCATCCAGATTGGCATCCCCGATAGGAACAAGTTGCAATGATTCACCCATGATAGAACTAGTTCCGAGAAGGTTGGTAACGATCATGCTCGGGGTGTAATTTTCGGTTTGGATGAGATTCGGATCTATCTCGTAATAGTGCGTGTAACTCGATCCGGGAATAAGTCCGGATTGAAGAGTTCCATCACCCCAATCGATTTCTAAGGTTGCAAAGGGGTCTGATCCCACGTCAGAAAGATCATTGAGAGTGACTTCAGCATTCATCACCTGAACTGCACCGTTCATCTGTTGTGTGAAATTGGCCTGAGGGAGTGTCACAGGATTTGTGGGTATACATTCAAGATTCAGCTGTGTGGATAAACCTTGATCACCTCGGAGAGAGACTCGGATAAGGAGGGGAGTGCCTCCTTGTACTGACAAGGAAAGAGCAGAGTCCTCAGGGCTGCAACTGGAACTCGTGGGATCTGTATCGGAACATGCCAGTGGAGTGGAGAGGTTCATGGAATCACATTCCCCCTCATAGACTTCAATCAGTGGGTCTGAACCATCTTGAGTGCAGGTGCTCAACTCTAAAGTACATTCAGCGACTGGGAGGATTCGGCACCAAATGTCTTTTTGAATGGGGGCGCCGTTGATACAGCTCGGGTTTACGAGAGCACCTTCGGTAAGGGAGTACTCTTCTAGATTCAAGATCGTTGATCCGGGGAAAACATTGATCGGGTCACAATTTGTATCCCCCTGAATTTCTTGTGAAAGTGTCAAGGTGGCGATGCCTTGTTCACCCGATTCCCAACCTCCTACACGTATGAGATACGAATCTCCAGCAGCAACAGGAAACTGATCAATACGTGAGAAGAAAGGCTGGCAGACTCCACCCAGTCCGTTGATGGATCCTGGAGCATCTCCGTTGCATGCCAATTGAAGAGGGCTCAGGCAATCGGGTGTATAGATAGCCAGATCAGAGTCCCATCCAGCAACGTCGCATGTGCTGAGAGAGAGATGCCCATAACTGTTGGAGGAGTAGATGAACCAGACGTCATCTCGCATATCACCGCCGATGCCTTCTTCGCAGTTGGGATCCCAAGGTTCTTGGCCCGAAGTCGAAGAAGCAGTATCAAGGAGATGAATCCCGGTAGAGATAGAGATTGCAGAAGAGCAGACATCGTTAGGGGGAGGGCCGAGACAAAGATTGGATTGTCGCGGAGAGTCGCCGCCCAATGAAGGGTCTTCGAGTCCTAATGAGAAGAAAGATTCCAGAGTCTCTGGACATCTTTCTACATGGCGAGGCATTTCAGAGTTGGTCGGACCCACAGTGGAATCCGAATATATTTTGGGACCATTCGTCGGTTGTTGTGTCACCGGATCGAGAGGATTGGACACGAGTGAGACACCATCCAGAATCTCCGCCCAAGCCACCAGGTCGATGGTTCCATCATCGTCAGTATCCAAGTCGGAGTTCACGGGGACGGAAAGGTCCTTCACGAGCAGAACTGTCAGGTTGGTATCGTCTTCCAGTCCTAGAGTTCCAGTGGGAACTTCTTTATCTGCAGACCCTTGAGTAAAACCTTCTTCGGCAATGATGAAGTAATTCACGGGAGTGATAGAGTTCGTATTCAATGGAATCACACTTCGAATAACTCCGCTTCCATTGATAGGATCACTGCCAATAGTGACGATCGAGAGATTCGTCAAGTCCTGTGGTAGCCCTTTGATCTCTATAAAGTCGTCGGAAGAGGATCCATTCGATTGAGCCCTGACTTCTGTAATGATGGGAAGAGGGGGAGTCCAAGTGAGTTCGAAATTTCCATTTCCAGAAATCCCTGGCTGACTTGATCCGATTCTAATTCTGTAAGTTTCTCCACCGAGAACAGGGATCGATAGAGATGCGGCGCTTCCACCTGTGCAACTGCTGGAATCACATGATCCTATTAATGCTAAAAGAGTTTCACAGGACCCTTGGTAGATTTCGAAGATGGCATCAAAGTCTACGAGTCCGCACGTCGAGACTTTGAGTGAACCGTCATGAGGTGCTGTGAATCTGAACCAGCGGTCTGAATGAATGGAGGTTCCACTGCAAGCATTATTAGCCGTGCCCGGGAATGGGGTGGGGCTATCCAGCATTCCAGAAGTACTCAAAGGATTGAGGCCTTGAGCTGCGGGAATCGCTGAAGCGCAGATATCACCGGCAGGGCCTGGACCCTGGTCATCGATGATCACTGATAGAACCGGCTGCTCTAACAATCCAATATCTGAAAGTGTTCTGTAGTAAATGCCGCATTCAGGTGCGAGGAGCCATGTTTCGGAGGTCTCTCCTGCCGAGTTTCCACCGGGGCGAAACACATTCGCCGATCCAGGACCGCCGCTGTCTGATATCCAAAATCCAATGACGAGTTGTGCGCCGAAAGGGATGAGGACCGGTTGGGAAAATGAGATTCCCTGAATGGTGCCCGACATCGATGAGGTCACCGTGAACAGTTTTTCTTCGAGCAGTGTCATGGAGTCGTCGGGCTCTCCACCGTTATTGTCGATATAGGCTCGAACGGCTGTCGTTAATCCCGGCCCTGTGGCGTAGTCGACAATACCAATTCCCACATTGACGCCGAGTACTCTCAGGCCGTTATCACATGGGTACTGACTGGTGTCGAAGGAGCGCAATATTTCATTCTCGGTGTGTTCCGGTGTATATGCACAAATTTGCACGATTTGTGAAACATCCGTCGAGTCGAGGTTTTGACTCAGGGAAGTGGGGCAATCCAAGCATGCTTGATCAGAATCACAATCCCAGTCAGAGCAATCGGTCAATCCATCCAGATCATTATCGATGCCGTCTGCACATTGACCCAACTCAAGGCAAGAGGGAGTTCCCGTACAGTCGGGGTCTACACAGTCAGCGAGACCGTCTTCATCTTCATCACCGGGTTGAGTACAATTTTCTGGAGTTTGTCCAGAGTAGGTGATGTTCAATTCGCCCGGTCCACCGCCATTGAGGTAACTGCCGATACGAATGTAATATTGGGTTCCTGAAATCGCAGGAAAGTTACTAATTTCTGAGGGAAACAATGCGCAATTGGGATTGTCCCCGTTGCAGGCGACTTGGGTTAAGTCATTGCAGGTCCCCGTATAGATGACGAGATCTGTATCAAAGTTGGTGCCTTCACAGGTTGTGAATTGAAGTGATCCCGAAGTGGGTGCCGTAAACTGAAACCAGATATCTTGAGAGGCTTGTCCCAAGTTCGTTCCAGGGCAGATTGAAGGATCGGGCAAGGGGACTGGCGAGGCACTATTCGACAAGTTGGAAGTATCAAAAGTATTGGGACCTAGACTGGCAGTCGTCGCTGCAAAACAATCATCTCCTGAGACTGAGTAATTCAGTAGCAAGTTGCCGGAGCCTCGATTGCCGTTGAATCCCCCCAAGCGCAAGAAATAGGTTTCTCCAGCAAATACGGAAGTCTTGTCAATGAAGGAACCAAACCCTGAGTTTGGTCCACATGCGTCTCCGTCACACGCCAACTGTGTTAGATTTCCGCACGACCCAGAGTATAGGAACAGGTCTGTATCGAGTCCTGCGACACCTCCGGGGCAAGTCGAGATTTCTAAGAATCCGTCTTCGGGTGCGATGTAGGAATACCAGATGTCATTGAAGGCACCACTGGCGTCACAACCTCCCAGTATCGAAGTGATTCCACCGGTACTCGCGAGTGTGTTATCAAAATTAGTGAAGCCCTTGTCGATGGGAGTCGCCCCTTCACATTCGTCATTCTCGCAGGAAGGGGAATTGAGGCAGTCGGGATCTTCGCAGTCAGAGAGCCCATCCAAATCTTCATCGCCAACAACGGTACAGTCTTCTGGATCGTTTGCGGGTGTCAGAGTCAATTCGAGTATGCCACTTCCCTGAGTTCCATTAAATCCTCCGACACGGATGAGATAGGTGGCTCCAGGATCGACGGATTGGGCAAGGATCGTTGACGAAAATCCGAAACAAGCATCTCCATTGCAAGAGAGCTGATTCAGGTTTGCGCAATCGCCGTCGTAGATCACCAAATCGGTATCAAATCCGGCAGGGCATGTGGTCACGTCCAGAAATCCATTTTCAGGCGCCGTGTAAGAGAACCAGACGTCGTTTCCTGAGTTACTGACGGAAGTTCCCGAGCACTGTGAAGAATCCACAGGGATACCGCTGTTAGTCGCATTGAAATTGTCAAAGGGGGTTTGTCCACCCGTGATGGAAGTCGCAGTGGAGCAGTCGTCATTTGACGGCTGGGCCAGCAAGGTGGGACTCAGGAAGAGAGGGCTCAAGAGCAGATGGAGGAGGATGACCATCGTTGTTAGAAGGACGCATCGATTCCCCATTGTAGAAACTCCCCTGGAGATACCCGGGTCACAATGGCTGATACCGATTGCCTCAGGGCATCCTGAATGGATATGAATACATAGGGGTATCTAGCATGCCCCACGGCATGTTTCCGGGCTCACCCAAGCTGTCGCGTGGAGAGACTCTACCCCGTCAATGTCGATTGTATTGAGTTTGTAAATATATACAAGCGTTGCCTGCCGCGGGAATTTCTGCGGCTAAGCGTACGGATTTTTGACTTAAGCCTTTTTAAATAAAGGACTTATCTATTGTCTCTCAAGGGCGAAGGCTTGTACTTTTTCACGGATAGAGTCCGCATCGAGGCCGCAATGCTTGTAGACCTCAGTCGAGGGGCCGCTGGGGGCATAATTTTCCACGCCTATTCTCAGGTGGGGCATGGCATGACCCGTCGAGAACAGCGCTCCAGCAAGACATGCACCCAGTCCGGTATTGACCGAATGATCTTCAACGGTCGCCAAGAAAGGTTGGCGAGCGATTTCTGCGAGGGCCGCAGGATCGATAAAGTCGGGAGTGGCAATATGAGCAAGGCCAATATCTAGGCCTTCCTGACGCAGGGTATCTACCGCTTCGAGAGCCTGTCCGGTGGGAGTGCCCATCGCAACGACAAGTCCCGATTGACCCTTGCGGATAAAGTCGACTTGTCCTCTTTCGAATTGGTAATCAGCGCCAAAGAAGGGCTGTCCGTTTTCGTCAAGAATGGTTTTAAGCTTTGATCGTCCCATGCCCATAAAGGCCATGCCGCGAGTGGTCATGGCATACCTGACGATGCGATCTGTTTGGTTGGGATCGGCAGGGACGAAAATGCGCATACCGAAAATGTTTCTTAACAACCCGACGTAGTCGATGCATTGATGTGTTTTTCCATCTTCCCCGACGTCGAGTCCGATGTGTGTGCATGCGATTTTTAATTCGGCGTGATTGATGTCACTGAGACGATGTTGATTATAAGTCTCACATACTCCAAAGACTCCGAAGTCTGCGAATACAGTCGTGACTCCACAAGTGGAAAGTGCTCCTGCACAAGTCGCTGTGTGATGCTCTTGTATCCCCGCTTGGAAAAAGTGATTCGGGTAGTCTTTATGGAAGGCTCCTAATTTGACAGAACCTTCAAGGTCACAATCAAAAGCAGCGATGGGAGGTGAGACGGCATCTGTAGCCTGAGCCACTTCATGAAGTGCTCTTCCGAAGGCACTGCGACAGTCGGTTTTTGTCTCCGCGCTATATGTCACAGCAGTGCCAGGTTTGAGAGAGTTTTCAACAACCGGCAAGGTCGGAACAGTGCTTTCAAGTCGGCGACTACGGCGATCTTCTAGAGGGGCCATATCCCATAACGCGGGGTCTTCACCGAGTTCCTCAACCGCTGCAGCCAATTCCTCAGCATTGAGAGCCACGCCATGGAAGTGCGCCTTATTTTCCATGAAGGAGATCCCTTTGCCCATCACCGTATTTGCGATGATGCACCAAGGCTTCGTTTTGTCTTCCCCCGCGGCTTTCAGTGTGGTGTAGATTGCGGTGGCATCGTGACCATCTATCTCTACCACATGCCAACCATCCGATTCCCAGCCAGCACGGATGTCTTGGGGCATGATCTCATCGGTATCTCCACCGATTTGAAGTCTGTTTCTATCGATGATTGCGGTCACTCCATGGAGTTCATATTTGACGGCGAAGCGACGGGCTTCACTGATTTGTCCTTTTTGCTGCTCGCCATCTCCCATGGGGACGAAGGCTTGAATCTCACGGCCGTGAATACGATCACCCAAGACCATTCCGCAGGCTGCAGAAAGTCCTTGTCCGAGGTTGCCGGTGGTCCATTCGACGCCTGGGATTTCTCTTTCAATATGACCCTCGAATAGATTTTGGGTACTTCGGAAAGAGGAAACCGCTTCTTCGTTGTTTACGAAACCGAGTTCGGCAAGAACGGAGTACACTCCGGGTGAGGTGTGTCCATGACTGACGACGATGCGATCTCTGCCCTCCATCCAAGGAGATTCGGGATCTACATTCGCGCAAGACCAGAGGGCGAGATAAACATCGAGAGAGGAGAGAGATCCTCCGGGATGTCCTGACCCTGCGAGGCTCGTCATTTGTATGATGGCACGGCGACAGCGACTGATCGCATCTTGATGCCAGGAAAGGTACTCAGTACTCGGGGAGATCGGTTCAAAGGTGTGACGGACCATGAGGAGCCTTCCCAGCTTTCAGAGAAGCTGCGGGTGAGTCTTGACTAGATCATTGTTGGAGCACCAAGGCGCGGAATGAACCGCGGATTCCTGCGTACCATAGGCACAGGGAAGGGGGCCATCAAGGAACCTGAGATCTTCATTTTTTTTAAGGGGGTTTTGAGAGCCCTGAATTGTGAGGAGAGTCGTTTTTGTCAGCCTACGATTCAAAGTAACATACAGACGATATTTGAATATTCACAGGGTGGTCTCTGATCGGAAGCCATGAGAGAGTTCGACGTGGCTCGGGTGGAAGCTCTTCGAAAAAGCCAGAGAGGTGTGGTTCTGATGCCAACCGGCTCAAGAGGACAGAATACGATTCAAAGGGTTGCCGAACTGTCTCTTTCTGCGAGAGACAGAATGAGGGGAACTCTTGTGGAAACTCCCCTGAGAGAAGTTTCAGCGGACCTTCTTCAGGTCGGTGTCGAACAGGCTTGGGTCAAAATGGAGTGTTGCCAGGTCTCGGGATCCTTCAAAGCCAGAGGGGCGACGTATTACCTCTCTCGACTCTTGGAGGAATCTTCTCCGAGCGGAGTGATCACCTACTCCAGTGGAAATCACGGCAGAGCCCTTTCTGAAGCGGCTCAGCGTGCAGGAGTTGCCGCTGCTGTCGTGGCTCCCAATACCATCGATGAGGTCAAGGCAGAGGCTGTGGAGAACGCGGGGGCTGAACTGGTGAGAGTGGGGCCGACCACTGATGAGAGAAAAAGTAGGGCTGAAGAAATCGCGAGGGAGAGAGGGTGGACCGTTGTCCCTCCCTTTGATCATGAATGGATCATGGCGGGACAGGGGACCATCGTCCTTGAAGTGATCGATCAACTGGGTTTTGTGCCGGATCACCTCTGGGTTCCTGTGGGCGGGGGGGGCTTGTCGGGGGGGTGCGCGGCCGTCGCCAAAATCCATGCCCCCAATTGTCAGATTCATGTCGTTGAGCCGGAGGGGTCCGATGCCTTGTCCCGTTCCTTTGAAGAGGGCAGACGTGCCCGCTGCGAATCTCCCGCTTCCGAGGCGGATGGATTACTGCCACAGTCGGTCGGTGAGCTCAATTGGGAGGTCTTACAGGAAGCTGGGGTCGTTTCTCATCGCATCTCCGAATCTCAACTTCTAGAGGCTCTGGCGTCCCTGCGTGGACATCTGGGAGTGGGATCGGAGCCGAGTGGAGCGTGTGCGATCTCTCCCCTTCTCTCCCAGCGGACGGATCCCCGGGCTAGCAGCAGGGAGGATCTTGGTGAGAAGGATATGGCAGGGACCCATGTCGCTATCGTCAGTGGTGGCAATGTCTCAGGGATCCGAGTGCAGGGACTGCTGGGGAATCGTAGAGGCCGATAGTCTCTGCTTTGGGAATCTCCGACCCGACGAGATGATCTGTCCCCTTCCAAAATCGTCGAGAATTTGTGCTCCCTTGCACTTCACTGTCAGATTGCCTAGTGTTTTCTCTGAATCGGATCTGACATCCTCGGCCTGCTGAGGCATGCAGATCTCGTGACAGAGGTCGCTTTCATACTCGAAGGGGAATCATCCATGGACTTCTTTTGGACAGTGGTAAATCAGATCGGAAGCATGATCTGGGGGCCTGCCACATTTATTGGACTGCTCGGGGCGGGCATACTTTTTACTCTGTGGACCCGCGTTACCCAGTATCGGGTGATGACCCACGGGATCGATGTGGTGAGAGGTGTATACGACGATCCGGATGATCCGGGTGCGATCAATCATTTTCAAGCGCTGTCGGCCGCTCTTTCAGCGACGGTAGGATTGGGCAATATCGCGGGGGTGGCTCTCGCCATCGGTGCTGGTGGACCCGGTGCTCTCGTTTGGATGTGGATCGTCGGTTTCTTCGGAATGGCACTGAAGAATGTCGAGATCACTCTGGCAATGATGTACCGCGACACCAGTGATCCAGAAAATCCCAGTGGTGGAGCGATGCATGTGGTGCGTCAAGTGTTGGGTGACAAAGGTCCATTCCTCGCCACCGTGGGTAAAATCGCCGGAGTGCTCTTCTGCGTGACTCTCATCATTTCCACCATCACCGGGGGCAACATGTTCCAGGCGTGGAGCGTGGCAGGTCTCTCCGAAGCCTATTTCGGTGTGCCCAAATTGGCGACCGGGATCATTTTGGCCGTCGTTGTAGGAATGGTGATTCTGGGTGGTATTCGCCGTATCGGTACCGTTGCGGGCAAGCTGGTCCCTTTCATGTGCCTGCTGTACTTACTCAGTGGACTCGCGGTTTTGGTGATCAATTCTGCCGAAATCCCCCGAGTCTTCAGTCTGATCTTTAGCAGTGCTTTCGGTGAAACGGAAGCTTCAGGGGCTTTCGTCGGAGGCACCCTCGGATATGCATTTATGATCGGTATGAAGCGTGCGTTGTTCTCCAATGAAGCGGGACAGGGTTCTGCCCCGATTGCTCATGCGGCCGCGAAGACAGGGGAGCCGGCACGTGAAGGAATCGTTGGAGGACTGGGTCCATTTATCGACACGATTTGTATCTGCACCCTGACCGCACTCGTCATTCTGACAACGAATACATGGAATCGTCCCGCCATTGGAGATCTCAAGGCTCCTATCGCTATGGTTCAGAGTCTCGCTGAAGACTCTGAGACTCTTGTCTATTCGGTCGAATCGGCGGCTCAGGTTTCCGATCTTCCGGAGCAGCGTCTGGACGACTGGTCTCAAGGAGACAAGCTTTTCTTAAGAGCACAAGTCGAAGGCGCGATTCACAAAGATAGAAACAACAGTATTGTTTTGGTCAGAGGTGTGGTTGTCACTGCGTCGGTGGATCCGGAACGTCCGGATGCTGCCACTGAACTCCAAGTGAAGTGGGGCAAAGTGACGTTGCCCCCCGGTGACTGGCAGGGAATGGCGGGTGGATTGGCACTTGAGAAATCCGAAACGGGTGGCTTTGGAGTCTATCGAGATTACGAAGGGGCCCAGTTGACAGCTTTTGCCTTCGATCGGGTCTTTCCGGGGTTGGGAAAATGGCTGGTGACGATCGCCGCTTGGCTCTTTGCTATCTCTACGATGATTTCTTGGTCTTACTATGGGGAGAAGGGCGTGACATACCTTTTCGGCGCAGGTGGAGTCATTCCTTATAAGCTCATATTCTTAGTCCTGATCGTGATCGGTGCTTTTGGTATTGAGTCTTCAGATGAGATGCTTCTCTTGGCAGATCTGGGAACCGGCTCAATGCTGGTGATCAATATTCCCATCATCCTCTGTCTGGGTGGTCTGGCCGTGAAATGTCTGAGAGATTACGACCGTAAGTTCCTCAATGGCGAATTCCCGAGAAATGACGAATCCCCTAAATGAGGCATGCACTAAGAGGCCATGAATCGTGATTTCGGCGGGGCATGGCTCGACAGATAAAAAAAGGCTCCGACGGTGCAAACCGTCGGAGCCTTTTTCTTTGGCGACCATTTTCTTGAGTGAAGATGGTTTCTTGAGTGACGATGACAGAGGGGGCGTCGCTGAGGCTTTAAGTGACGTCAATAAAGGTACTTACGAAAAAAGGCGCAACCATTTCTGGATACGCCGTACAAAATATGCCTTGGGTACAAGGCCTGGAGCGATCTTTCTTTTGAAAATAGGGATTTATTTTGAGAAGCGTCGCCCAGAGAAGCAAGGAGCAAAGAAGAAGGAGCAGAGAAGAAGGAGCAGGATTGAGTGCGCTCAGGAAGAGCTGGGAATGTTCAGGAAGAGCTCCGCGTGGGTGTAGCACTGAAGTTTGTAGATAAACCCTTGAAATAAAGGTACTTACGAAAAAAGGCGCAACCATTTCTGGATACGCCGTACAAAATATGCCCCCTGTACAAGGGATCGCGTTGGGTAATTTTCGAAAACTCTTATTTTCTTTCGGAATTGAGGTTCGGCCGTAAAGCAGAATCGTAAAGCAGAATCGTAAAGCAGGCGGGGGGATTTACCCGTGGTTACGAGTGAATGGAGGCATCTCCCTCGACAGCTGTAAGGAAGTTCTGACGCTGAGGGGGCGAGTGATATCCCTCAGATGGAAAAACGGCACGTCCTGTGAAAGGACGTGCCGTACAAAATCTGCCTTCTATACAAGGTCGACGAGACTGGATTCCTGAAAAAAAATCAGGATCCGACTTTGACCTTGGGCGTTGTCGCCGGTTTTCCTTGGATAGGAGTCACCTTTGGCGTCAAGACACCCTTCGCCGGTTTCACGGGTGATGTCGTAGGACGAGGACGAGGTGTCGGTAATGGCGCTGCAGTACCGAACTGTGCGTAGATCCGAGCCGCCACTTGGGGCATGTCGGGATGATCTGTCGTGATCTTCAACTGACCTCGAATCGAACGCTCTTGTCGAGGTTCTGTGACTTCGATGGAGATGACGTAACGTTCTCCAGGCTTAATCGCACGCTGAGTCAGTTTGAAAAGGCCCTCAGGAGCATCGACAACTTCCATACCCGTAATGTTGAAGGGGGCGTTCGGATCTGTTCCCAGTAACTGAAGATCTCTTCTCACAGGAGCCGCACCGGGTGAACCGAGGCGAGCCGTGTCTCTTCTCTGGAATACGACGTTCCCTCTCGGAATCATGGTGATCGGAGCTTGATGATCGACGGTGACCTGAACGACTGTCGTGCGCAGTTGCCCATCGCTGCACATCGCCTCGACGGTGAGGGCATCCCTGAGCATTCCTGGAATGATAGCGCTGGGAGCCGAGACGTTGAGGGTGTAGGTTTTCCCCGCTTCGACTTCAGTGATCTCTCCAACCGTGACCTGTTTCTTTTGGGCGGTGGCTCCGATGACCGTGATGTCGAGTTCTGTACCTTTGGTGATCGTGATCTGGCCGATATGTTCCTGGCCGAGTGGGCCTCTCATGATGAGGGCGGTCGGCGCAACCTTCAGAACTTGGAGCAAATTGCCTCCGATGTTCAGTCGCAGAGTGGGTCTCTTGGGGTCATTGCAACTGACAGTGGCGTATTTTCTGACCGATTCTGTTCTTAATGTCTTGGTGTTAACACTGATGGTGACGGTGCCCTCCCCTCCGGGGAGAACTTCGCGGGTGAACTCACCGCGAGAGCAGCCTCAGCCAGGTTTGACATTCGTGATCCGGAGGATACTGGTTCCTGTATTACGGAATTTGTAGGTGTGTTCGATGGCTGTGCCTTGGAGGACTGTGCCCCAATCGTGATCCATGCTTTCAAAAGAGATGGCTGGATCTCCCGTATATTGGGCTTTTGCAGGTGGAGGGGGGGGCCCCAGATCGTCCGTGATGGGAGTTCCGGGGTCTTGGGCGTGGACCAAGATCTGCGGGGTGAGCTGGAGTGAATCCAACCCAGCGATCGCAAGAATCGAGAGTACGCCCGAAAGAACGAGCAATGAAAGCCAAGGCCGGTGATTTCCGGAAGCCTTCTTCATCATGGGTGTGCTGATCATGGTTATTTGAGTTCTCTTCCCTTGGGTGAATGAATGCGAGGATTCAAACAATGTCCCATCTTACAAATGTAATCATTCGTCCATGTTAAATGATATCTGACCCTCCGCTGATAGGTCAAGTCTTCACTGCTCCTCAGAGTCCTGTTTTGGGATTTGTTTCAATCTGAACTGAGCAATGACCGATTTTTTCCGGATGATGCCTCCGCCCAAGTCCATGATTAGAGTTCCCGTAGCCTGAGGGGTGGGGTGCGGTTTCAGCACCTCGATTTTGAGACGATAGTGTTGTCCAGGAAGTTCCTCAATAATTTCAAGGCGGAAGAGGCCTTCGGGAGCATCTTCGATACGGGCCTTGAATTCTGTTATGGCAATGTCGGAGCGAGCACTCTGAACATGGACTTCTTGGATCACAGGCCGTTTTACTGGACCATCGAGGGGAGCTGTATGTCTACGATAAAAAACCACATTTCCACCGGGAATAAAGCGATAGATGTCCTGGTGCTCTACAACGATAGGTAACGGAAAATCGAGGGGATGATCCTGATCCACTCGAACTCGGACTTGCAGGTCATCCCGCGTGGACTTTGGACCATCTGAAGGTTCTGCGGAGATCTTTAGGTTCCAGCCACCTTCGGTAGGGGTCAATGATTCCACTTTGAAAGAACCATTTTTGGATCCCACATCGAGAATCTCAACAGGAGCATCCACGGCCTTCTTCAGAAAGATGGTCTTTTCTTTTTTCTCGGTCACGAGTCCGCTGATTTTCGTCACCGAGGGTTCGATCAATAAAATAGGATCGACATTGCCGACGAGCCAAAGATTGATTTCAGAATTCAGAGGGTCATTAGTTTTTACGACCGCATTTCTGCGAGGACGACCCCCTGGAAATTCTGCAGTATCGATTTCTAGTTCTATGGCTCCCACTTCTCCAGGAGCCACTTCAGCATCGAAGCGGGTCGTTGTGCAGCCACACGTCGCCGTGACTTTGAGAATTTTCAGCGGGACACGACCTTTGTTCTCGATCAAAAATGCGAATTGTGTTTTTTCACCCTGAACCAGAGTGCCCCAGTCAAATTCTAAAGTTTCGATCACGGCGATAGGGACCGGAAGCAGAGGTGGGGCAGGATCTTGAGCTTGAGCGGCGTCCGAAGCCGTGATTTTTGAAATCTGAGGCGTGGGGTTCTGGCCCGCATGGAGTGGGAAAAGGCACTGGCATGAAAAAATAGCCCAAAGGACGAACGTGCCTCTTATTGTCAACTTTGAAAGGATCGGAACTTGACGAGGTGAGGTGGCGTCATCCTGACCTTGAGAATGCTTCAAAGTAAACGAAGCCTGCAAGGGCTTTGGAGTTGGATTAGGGGGCATGAGTGAAGGGCCTCTCTGTTTTCCGACCTTGGGATTCCGGAATGCTAGAAGGGATCAAAGGACTTGGCAACAGCCGCTCTACACCTCAAATAAGGTATTGGAGGCTCTGGGAGCCAAATGAGGTCTCCAGAAATGTTGCACCAGACCATTTTGATGGCTATCTTAACTCCTAATGAGCCCGTTTCAGTGATCGTTCTTATGAATGATCCCGAACGAATGATCCCGGACAACGGATTGTGCTCTCCCTTAGGAGAGTGAAAGGAAGACTAATGAAATCGCAGTATCGCAGGCAAGTTGACGTAAGGGGCTTTTCATTTGCTCTATTGCTGTCAGCTCTGATCAGTTTGCCGGCTTTTGCTGGTTCGGAGGTCGGTGATACCGCTCCTGAACTCAAGCCTAAGGGTTGGTTCAACATGGAGTCGGGAACGACTTGGCAGGACCTTGAAGGCAAACTTATTCTTATCGAAAAATGGGCGACTTGGTGAGGACCCTGCAAGGGTCAGATTCCGCACCTTAACTCTTTACACAAAGAGTATGGAACGCGCGGTCTGGTCGTCATCGGGGTCACCGATGAAGCAGAAGCCATTGCCAAGCCTTACGTCGACAAGAATAAGATGACTTACCCCGTTGCTTTTGGCGGCGGAGCTAAGGATTACAAGACACGCGGAATCCCTCATTCATGGCTTGTCGGCCCGGATGGAAAAGTGGTCTGGAAGGGGCATCCCGCCTCGCTGAACAACTCGATTATCGACAAGCATATTGTCGGTGCGAGAATCGGTCCCAAGATCCAGATTCCTGACGAGTTTTCAAAAGCACAGGGCTACGCTAAAAACGGAGCATTCGGCAAGGCCTACTCCGATTTGACCAAGCAAGCCAAGAGAGCGAAAACACCGGAGCTTAAAAAAGCTGCCAATGATGCCATGAAGTCGATTGAAGACTACGGTGACAAGAGATTTGCTGCGATTGAAAAGATGAAAGCCGCCCGTCGCTATGTCGATGGCATTGGTGCTCTTCAGCGTGAAATCGCCGCCTTCAAAGGTATGGACATTGGTAAGAAGTTTGAGTCAGAGTTGAAGGCCTGGAAGAGAGACAAGAAAATTCAGGCAGAGATCTCTGGTTCTGAAATGTTGGCAGAAGCGGAAACATTGGTAAAGCGCGGTAAGTACAAGAGTGCTGCCAAGATTTACGCACAGCTTTCGAAGGCAAAGAAGTTCGACGGAACAGAAGCCCAAAAGGAAGCAGAGATTCGTTTCCAAGAGATTCAAAAGTACCTTTAAACTTTCGAATCGTGCTATCTCACTAAAAAAGGTCCCGCAGGTTTCGCCTGCGGGACCTTTTTTTATGAAATCACACTCGTCAGATTCATGATTTGACGCGATCGATCAAATCCACAACTCTGTTGGAGTATCCCCACTCATTATCATACCAAGATAGAACCTTGGCACTGTGAGTCCCCACGGCCTGAGTCAATTGTGAGTCGAAGATGGAAGAGTGGGGGTTACCGATGATGTCGGAAGAGACGATAGGATCGGTACAGTATTCGAGGATGCCAGAAAGAGGGCCACTCGCGGCTGTAGCGATCGCCTCGTTGATATCTTGGGTGGTTACCGATTTTTCAAATGTAGCAACCAGGTCGACTACGGATCCATCGATGACGGGAACCCGCATCGCCATACCATCCAGCTTACCTTCGAGTTCTGGAAGTACCTTACCGACAGCACGAGCGGCTCCCGTAGAAGTGGGAATGGTATTTTCTCCTGCGGCTCGACTTCTTCTTAAATCTTTGTGATACCAGTCGGAAAGACTTTGATCGTTGGTGTAAGCGTGAACAGTCGTCATGACTCCACGTATCAATCCGAAAGAGTCATTGAGTACCTTTGCCAACGGAGCAAGGCAGTTGGTGGTACAGGAGGCGTTTGAAACGATGCGATGTGATGGTTTCAAGATGTCGTCGTTGACTCCCAAAACCAGCAGCGCGTCGATGTCGTCCTTGGGGGGGACGGTGAGGATGACCTTCTCTGCTCCCGCATCGATGTGAAGTTGGCATTCTGCTCTAGATCTGAATCTACCTGTGGATTCTATGACAACGTCGACTCCAAGGTCTTTCCAGGGAAGGCTCGCAGGATCTCTCTCTGCCAGCATTCTACAATCCTGTTTGTCAGTAGTGAGAACACCGTTCTCAAGAGTGACGCTGCCCGAAAATGGACCCATGACGGAATCGTATTTGAGCAGGTAAGCCAAAGACTTTGGATCCGAAATGTCATTGATGGCGACGACTTTAAGGTCGTCGCGTTCAGCGAGGATACGGAAGACGCTTCTTCCTATTCGACCAAATCCGTTGATGGCGATCTTCATGACGTCCTCCTGTCTCCGCTTGTAGTACTCTGGGGACCGACTTGCGAGATGAGGTCGACGATTCGATTTGAAATACCACCGCCTTGTTCGTACCAACCGATGACCTTGAGCAGGACATCGTCGGTCACGAGAGTGGCCAAGCTGTCAAAGAGACAAGAAGCAGGATTCCCATTCATATCGCTCGATACGATCGGTTGATCTGTGAAATCGAGAACGCCTTTAAGAATCGTTTGGGAAGCACTGCGGAATACTTCATTCACTTCAGAAGCCTTTACGGGGCGTTTCATTTGAACGGTCAGGTCTGAACAAGACACCTCGGCAACGGGAACGTTCAGTTTGATCCCTTTAAACTTCCCCTTCAAATGAGGGAATAGTTCTTCAACCGCTTCATCCGTCCATGTCGTTTGAGGGACGATGTTTTGCATCGCTGCTCTTGATCTTCGCAGGTCGCCCTGTGTTGGGACATCTGTGAGGCTTTGATCGGAGGTGTATGCATGTACAGAAGTAAACGAACCTTCTTCAACACCGAAAGCGTCGTCCAGAACCTTGAGCATCAATGCGGTAGCATTCGCTGTTGAGGAACCGACAGAAATGATTCTGTGGGATCTCTCTATTTGATCTGGAGTCACTCCACAAATATGAAGGTGGTCGATATCGTCTGTCGGAGGTGTGGAAAGGATGACCCGATCCGCTCCTTGATCGAGATGCTTCTGAAGATCTGTACGAGATCTATATTTGCCTGTCGCTTCGACAACCACATCCACGCCAAAATCAAACCATGGGATTTGTCCGGGTTCTTTGTGGTGGAATACGGGGATTTGCCGACCTCGGGCGTAGAGAGAATCGTCGAGGACACGAATCGGTTCCTCGAAAGACCCTCTGAGAGAATCAAATCGCAGCAGGTATTCCATGGAGTGAATATCTGCCAACTCATTGATGGCGACAATTTCGATGTCATCGCGACCATACATGGCTCTAAACACGTTTCGGCCTATACGACCGAAACCCATCAGACCGACTCGAACGCTCATACAGATCTCCCGTCCGGTGTGGAATCAACGGGCACCGGTGGAAACGGCGACTCCGCAGTGACAGAATAACAATAAGTCGCTCGGATTTGTCAGAGATCCGGGATCTTCATAGAAAACCTAATTTGCGAGGTGACTTTTGAGACTTCAGGCCACATATCATTTGAAAACAACAGGTGAGAATGTCATGGATTTGGCCCGGGCTATGGCGATAGAGCTGACGGTTGAAGTCCCTGAATCCGTGATTGACCGATATCCAGACACCTCCAAAAACTTGGTGGCAAGAATCGAGTCTGTGCAGGAGATCGGTGATAGGACTCATCGATTGGTACTCTCTTTCTCTGAGAAGTTGCCAGGAAAAGACCTGACTCGCTGGCTCAATCTGTTGATGGGCAATTGTTCGATGATTCCGGGAGTGCGTCTCGTCGATGTGGAAGTGCCTGAAGAGCATTTGAAATCTTTCAGAGGGCCGCATCATGGAATCCGGGGTGTACGCAACATCGTTGGGGTCATGGAGCGTCCTTTGGTGGCGACCGCTTTGAAACCGAGAGGGGCTCCGGGCAAAGATCTACAAAAGATCTGTAGAGAATTTGTCGTCGGTGGTGGAGACGTCATCAAGGACGATCATAATCTGATCGATGACTCGACAACGGAATTCAAACAACGAGTCACTGCCTGTGTCGATACGATTCGTGAGAGTCAAAAAGGTCGGCATGTTCTTTATCTCGTCAATTTGATGTCTCCAGATGAGACTCTTGAAGAGCGACTTTCCATCGCACTGGAAGCGGGGGCCGATGGTGCATTGTTGGCACCGTGGGTTCTCGGGTTGGACAGAACTCGACACCTTATCGATCAATATCCGGGAGTTTATTTAGGGCACCCTTCGATGAGTGGGATTTTGACGTCCCAAGGAGAGGGAGGCTTTTCACTGCCAGTGGTTCATGGATTATTTGCGCGATTAGCCGGTCTCGATGGATCAGTTTTCGTCAATGCTGGAGGGCGCTTTAATACCACTCGAGAAGAGGGCCGCCAAATCGCAGAAAAGTTGCGATCCCCTATGGGGCATGTGGAACCGGGTTGGGCGATACCTGCTGGCGGGATGACTCCTGACAGAATTAGTGAAATGCTAGAGGACTACGGTTCGGATAGCATGATCCTGATGGGTGGGGCTTTATTAGCCGCTGAACAAGGTGTTACGGCATTAACTCGAGAGATAGTGGTATCGCTTCAAGAGAAGTTTTCCGCAGTCGACTAGGACTACCCATGTGACTAGGACTACCGATGGCGAAGAACAGTATTTGTATTTTTATTGTGTTATTGGGAGTCTTGTTCGTGTCGGTGGCATTCCTTCGATAGTGGATGTCGTCATTTGAATCACTGTGAAGGAAAAGGAGATCTTAGAGATGTCTTGGATAACTAAAGTCAGCCTTGTTGCAGTTTATTTAGTGTCCGTCGTCATGATGTTCGGATCAGTGATGGCATATACGCAAGTCAAAGACCTTGCTCGACCCGATTCTTTTTCTCCTCCCAAAAATTACTATTGGTGGACTCATGAAATTATTGAAATGGCGAAGAAGTCGGCGGAGCAAGCGGGTTCGAGTCGTACCGAAGACATTATTGACGCTGCTCTCCCTACAGTTTATTTCAGTTTTGGGGCAGGGTTTTTAATGAGCGCAGGCTCCTCTTTTTTTCTAGTGCGCTCCATTCGCGCAAGGAGGGATGATCTCATTGCAGAACGGTATCGTTCCGGGTCTTGATCGATTCATGTCAGAGGGGCTTCCAGCAATTCGAGGAGCCCGATTGGGAGTCTGTTGCCATCCTGCTGCTGTGGATTTGCAACTCAGAGGACTACCAGAACGGTTGCGCTCTTCAGGAGTGACCGTCTCTCGATATTTTGCTCCTGAGCATGGTCTCCATGGTCAACTTCAGGATATGGAGTTGGTGACTTCTACGGAGCCTGAGGTGATCAGTCTCTACGGCTCAACAGAAGAATCTCTTCGACCTGTGGTTTCCTCCATATCAGACCTAGATGTCATCTTGTTTGATCTCAGAGACATCGGTACACGCTATTACACCTTTGCTGCCACCATGAAATACATGTTGGAGGCGGTGTCAGAAACGGATACTCGAATGATCATTCTCGATCGTCCTTGTCCTATCGGTGGGGATAAGGTTGAAGGTGGGATCGTTCAGCCTGGATTTGATAGTTTCGTCGGTGCACTGCCTGTTTCTGTTCGTCACGGTATGACTCTCGGAGAACTGGCTCGATTCATGACCACTGAATTGGGAATCTCTGCGGATGTAGAGATCATTCCTTGTAGCGGTTGGCAAAGGCATCAGCGCCATGAACAGACCGGTTTACCGTGGGTGTTACCTTCACCAAATATGCCTTCACCAGAGACCGCGCTGATATATCCCGGCATGTGCCTAGTAGAGGGGACAACCCTTTCAGAAGGTCGAGGGACGACCTTACCCTTCCATCTTGTGGGCGCGCCATATTTGTCTGGGCAGGAATTTGCTGATTGTGCTACGGGGCTCGCAAAAGATCTCGATTTGAAGGGGGTTCTCTTTCGCCCTGTCACATTTGTTCCTGGAATTCAGAAGCATCGGGGTGAGACGTGTCAGGGGATTCAAGTGCATGTGACCTCCGCAGATGATCTTCATTCCCTGCTCTTGGGAATGGTTGTGATCACGGCGGCTGCCCTGACCTCAGGTTCGAAGTTCCAATGGCGTACAGAGGAATACGAGTTTGTGACTGAACCGATCGCCATCGACTTGCTCTGGGGTGCTGCTGATTTTAGAGAAACGGTGGATCGACTCAGGAATTCTGGAGGAGATCCTGCGCAAGCCCTCGAAGGTTTGTTGCGGTCGAGGGAATCAGAGCGTTTGATGTTTATAGAGCAAAGAGAGTCGTGTTTGCTGTACCCCTGATGAACGAGAGGGAATCGTCATGTCGGAGACTCGTGAAAGTATTTCTGAGGCTCCCGCATGGGCGGCGACCGTTTTGCGTATTGCCGCCGTCTACAATGTTCTTTGGGGAGCTTTGACCATCTTGCTTCCCCAATGGTCACTCGGCTGGCTCATTCCACAGGAGCGTTTGATCGCTCTCGATCCTCTGACCTTAGTTTTCTGGCAATGCATCGGCATGATTGTCGGGGTCTATGGCTTAGGGTATTGGGTTTCCGCAAAAGATCCTTTCCGTCACTGGCCCATCATTCTCGTCGGATTTCTCGGCAAGATTTTTGGTCCCATCGGTTTTCTTCAGGGATTGTGGTTGGGAACTGTTCCGCTGAGTTTTGGTTGGACGATTCTTGCCAATGACATCCTTTGGTGGTGGCCCTTCGGATTCATATTATGGGGAGCCTTTCAAGCCGCACGTCCAGAGATGAAGGATTCATAGGAAGCGCCTAGTTTTTGTGGTGTTTCTTTTTGGAAAGTGGAGCGACGGTTTCGGCAATGATGTTCAGAACTCCCATGCGGATATCCACTCTGCCTGTGATGATCAGAACTTCTGGGCGTTCGAGTAATACCGATTTGGCCCGGGACCATTGCCGAGGGAAACAGGTCACTTCGCACAGTGCTTCTTCATCTTCCAGAGTGATAAAACCCATAGACCCCGTTTTTGTGGGATGCTGACGACTGGCCAACCGTATTCCGGCAATACGTACATTTTTGCCAGCCCACTTCTTGAGTGTGGATATCGGTTGGCATTTTTCTCGTCGTATTTCTTTTCGAAAGAGTGTCATGGGATGCGCGCTGATAGAGGCTCCCAGTAGTCTGATTTCTTCTTTCAACTTACGTCGTGGTGAAAAATCTGTCAGCCCGGGACCTTCGTCGACGATTCCTGGGAGATCACACACGAGTGCCGTGGTTGGCGAGGAACGTTCCTTCTGGCGTCGAGTGCATGTTCTCCATATCAAACGTGTCCGGGGCACCCCGAAGCAGTCGAGAGCTCCGGTTAAAATCCAGTCTTCCATCTCGGAGCAGGACAGAACTGTTCTGCGCATGAAATCTTCCGGAGAAGAAAAAGGGCGTGCGGAAATCACGGAATGAATACTCTTATCCCGACCTCCGAGAATAGTGTTCAGAGGCATACGGATGCCACCATCCTCCTCCAGAAGATAATCTTCGCCAGAACGATGAATGCAGGGCAGTCGAAGTGGCACTCCAAGTCTGCGAGTTTCGGAGACAAATGTGGAAAAGGGATACATGCCAGCATGATGGCGAAAGAGAGAGCACATGAATTCTGCGGGATGATGTGTTTTTAGCCACGCACTGCGCCATGCGAGAAGTCCGTATGAAGCTGCATGTGATTTGTTAAAGGAATACCTAGAAAACTGGAAGAGGTGCTCCCATAACTTCTGAGATTCACGAACACCGAATCCTTGTTGAATCGCTCGCGTCACAAATTGGTCACTGAGTTTCTCTAATTCAGAAACGCCATTTTTTTTTAGGGCATGAATCATTTTTCTACGAAGAACGTCGGCTTCTGTCAGCGTTGTTTTTAAAACTGTAGCGATCACTTCCATGACATTTTCTTCATAGAGAAGTAAACCTTGCTGATCAGCAAGGAGTTCTAAAAGTGCTGGGTGGGGGGGATCGGGAGATTTCTCTCCCCGAATCCTACGGCAATATTCATCCTTGAGTCCACCCGCAGAAGGGCCTGGACGGATGAGAGCGACAGACTGTATGACATCGCTGGCATTTTCCGCTTTCATTTGAATCAGGAGCGCACGCATCGCCGGACTCTCTAATTGGAAGCAACCGAGTGTTCGACCTTCTTTGAGCAAGTCGGCGGTTTTTGGACATTCTTCCGGAATGTCATCGATCTCCAGAGGCCTTCCGGTGCGGATTTCCACCAGATCACGTGTACTTCCCAATTCTGAAACACAGCGGTTCCCAAGAAGATCAATCTTTATTAATCCGGTATGTTCGATCGAGTACATGTCGAGTTGCGTCACCACGATGCCACGAGTGGCGTGCTCTAGAGCGACAAGACCCGAGATCGGACGATCCGCGATACAGATGCCCCCTGGATGGATCGATCGATGATGGGGGCGTCCCCGCAACCATTGAGCGGCTGCAGTGATGGTTTTCTTTTCTCGGTGAGGAAGACCTATAGCGGCGAGCACTGGATCGTCACTCAGGCACTCCTGAATCGTGGCGTCGCTCCGGTGGGGAAGACGACGTGAGAGGCGATCAATCTCGTAGGGAGCGACTCCGTGGGCGCGCGCAGATTCACGCAAAGCGGATCGGACTTGGAGAGACTGTCGTGTGCAGATCATAGCGGTTCTGTCAGATCCATATCTTTGATAGACATGGTCAATCAATTGTTCTCGACCGCGCCAACAAAGGTCGATGTCGATGTCAGGAAGATCTTTCCTTTGCTCGTGGAGAAATCTTTCGAAGCGCAAAGAGTGGCGAAGTGGATTCACCTGAGTAATGCCCAGAGCATAGGAGACGATGGAGGCGGCTCCTGATCCGCGTCCCGCACAAGCCATACCGAGTCTTTGTGCTTCTTCTACAATTTCACCGACGACAAGAAAATACGGTACGAACCCCATGTCATCGATGATGCGCAGTTCCCGGGTCAATCTTTCCAAAGCCGCCCGATCGATACCCCCGAGACGTCGCCGGAGTCCTTCATGGCAACGGGAATACAAAACCCCGTAGGCCGTTTGTCCGGGGGCGATTTCGACGGGTGGAAAGATGGTGGAGTGTGGATTTCGAGGATAGGTCTGGGCTTCTCTTCCAAGACGAACAGCAGTTTCGATCGTCTCGGGAAGATCGTGATAGCGGTTTTTCCATTCGGTAACAGTTGGGATTGCAGCGAGACGTGATGGCGAAAAAAGATCGACGTTACCCCGAATCCGGTTGGAGGAAATATTTTGGACGGTGGAATTCAGGTGTATCGCATCCAACAGATCGGCTTGAGCTGGGGGAAGAACTTCTGTTCCGCCGAATCGGCTGCTGGCAACAGTTTGAAGTCTTTGGTCTTTCGCGAAATCGAGATTGAGGCGTTCTTGTGCGAGCGAGGATCGCCAACGGTCGATTTCGATGATCAAACGACTTCGTATCGAGGCATCGTTGTCCAGGAAACTCCGTGCGACTTTAGAGCTACCAACGATGATCCAGCAGTTTTTTAGATCCTGAATGTGTTCCGGTGTGAGGGGATGCCGTGTTCGTTTTTCTTCGCCGTCAGAGTTTTCGCCGTCAGAGTCTTCGCCGTAGAGGTGATAATGGCTGACAAGTCGGTGGAGTTCTTCTAGGCCACCCGGATCTCGAGGCAGAATCAAAATCGTATCGTTCTTGGAGAAGGGGAGTTCTACGCCGGTGACGATTTGAGTTCCCTGTTTCAACCCTTCACGCGTGGCTTCCACAGCGGTTCCAAGGTCGGCCACTTCAGTGATGGCGACGGAGTTCCAGCCACACCTTTGGGAAGTTTCAACGAGATCTTCGACAGGTTGGTAGCCACGAAGAAAGGAGCCCCAGGAGCGTATCGCCAGAAGCAAAGGTGAATCGGTCATGAATCGTGTGTTCTGCATTATCCGGGTATCGCGTTCGTTCTCGTGAGGGATATCGTCAGGGATATCGGGTTTGGTTTTGTCGCAGTTTTTTACGGGCCCTGAGGATAGCGAACATCTGTTCGCTATCAAGGGGGTAATCCGGGAAGGCTTGTCTTGACGGGCTGAGTGGTCAAACTGTGGCCCCAGAAGCGAATTTTCGGTGAAGGAAAGAGGAAGGAGGAGTCTTGAACGAGAATCGACAGCAAGACAATGCTCCCGAGGAACCCTGGAGGGAAGTCCATGCCGTGGCCTTGGGCCAGGGCGAGGAAGGCTACCTCGATCCTGTGACAGGATTATGGGTGTGGACAGAATGGGCTCATCGAAAAAGAGGGAAATGTTGCGAATCAGGATGCCGTCATTGTCCATGGAGAGATGCTGAATAGGCGGAGACTGACCTATAGAAAAAGGGCCGAGAAGCGAGACGCTTCTCGGCCCTTTTTTAGTCAAGCCTGGCCTTGATCGAGAGTCCTCAGATCAGGGGCAGGAGGTGTAGTTGGCACAATCAAGAGCGTCGCTGGTCGGATCTGATCCACAGGACGGTCCAGAAGGTGCTGGCATTCCCGGTCCTCCTGAAAAGAGGTTGGCGAGAATGTAAACGCCATCGGCAATGTTCACTGAAGAATCGTCATTCGCGTCCGCAGAATCGTTACAAGGGATCGCACCTCCGGTGAACAAGCCCGCGAGCAATGCGACCGCATCTGCAATATTGATTCCAGCGTCATCGTTGACGTCTCCACGAACAAATCCACCGACACCCGCTTCAAGTGTGATGATTCCATCCACAAGGGCGGCAGGATTTGCCTGACCACCGACCACCATGATGTTGATCACAGGAGGAGCACCGAGAGCGTTACTCCAACTGAGACTGGTCGAGGTGCCAGTGGTGTTTCCAATCAGACCAGAAGGAATCGTATCGTAATCGATAGTGCCTAATGCGGTCTGAGAGGTGAACTGGAGAGTGATGGTGCCGGGGCTGGAGAAACTGAACACACAGCCACACGTTAAGCCATCACTGTAGGTATTGATGTCGAGGAAATCAGGTCCGGTTCCGGAGTTGAGTCCCGAGAGTGCAGTTCCAGCTGCGAAGGTTCCCACAGAGAGTAATCCTGAATCGTGAGCGATTCCGAAAGAGAAACCCTGAGTATTGTTGGGGTAGCCGGCAGAGGTGGAATCTTCACTCACCGATACAGTAGCCGCGAAGGAACCGACTCCCGTATCAGGGGAGTAGGTGACTGTGGCATCGTCGGCGATCAGGCTGAATCCACTGGTGACACAACTCGGATCATTGGCGCAGTCGCTATCGAGGCAGTCTGCAAGACCATCTCCATCGTCATCTGTACCGTTTGTGCAGTTCTCTACTGGAGGAGCGATGCATGCAGGGTCTAGATCACAGTCTGCATCTTCGCAGTCGATGAGTCCGTCACCGTCGTCATCGACTCCATTGGCACAGTTCTCAGTAGGGGCAGGGCCTCCACCGAGAGAGATGCTGAGATCACTGGTGCCGGTGGCTCCATTCCAGCCGCCCACTTGGACTAGGTAGGTGCCGCCAGCAGTGACTGGCACTGCCACGGTAGAGCTGAAGTTGGGTGTGGTGCATCCATCGTCGTCACTGGCGAGACAGGCAGAACCTGCAACAGGGCAGCCTGCAGCACCGTCGTAGACGATGAGGACGGTGTCATCCATGGAACCGAGGGATCCACATGTTTCGATAGTGGCTGTTCCACTGGCGCTGGCGGTGTATTCAAACCAGACGTCAGTGTCCATGTTGGTGTCACAATCAGTGGGGCCATCGAGGATGGAGTTTGTGTTGTCGAGTGCAAAGAGACCTTCACCGACGAGTTGAGCATTGGCGCAATCATCATTGGCAGGTCCGGTGCCTCCGCCACCACAGGCAGGATCGCCGGCGCAGTCAGCGTCGGCGCAGTCGATGAGTCCGTCACCGTCATCATCGACTCCATTGGTACAGTTCTCAGTAGGGGCAGGGCCTCCACCGAGAGAGATGCTGAGATCACTGGTGCCGGTGGCTCCATTCCAGCCGCCCACTTGGACTAGGTAGGTGCCGCCAGCAGTGACTGGCACTGCCACGGTAGAGCTGAAGTTGGGTGTGGTGCATCCATCGTCGTCACTGGCGAGACAGGCAGAACCTGCAACAGGGCAGCCTGCAGCACCGTCGTAGACGATGAGGACGGTGTCATCCATGGAACCGAGGGATCCACATGTTTCGATAGTGGCTGTTCCACTGGCGCTGGCGGTGTATTCAAACCAGACGTCAGTGCTCATGTTGGCGTCACAATCAGTGGGGCCGTCGAGGATGGAGTTTGTGTTGTCGACGGCAAAAAGTCCTTCGCCTACAGGCGTGGCATTTGCACAGTCATCATTTCCGCCTCCGCCACCGCCGCCGCCACCGCCACCGATAGTGATGGTGAGGGTTCCGGCACCCGCATCTGCGGTACCAAAGCCGCCGAGGCGAACGAGATAGGTTTCTCCAGCAATGACATTGATTCCTGCAACTTCGGAATCAAAACCTTGGCAACCCGCGAGGGTTGAACCGTCTCCGTCGCAACCCAGAAGAGCAAGTGCTCCGCAAGTGCCGGCGTAGACCGCGAGGTCGGTATCGAAGGAGAGAGCGTCACAGGTATTAAAGGTGGCAGTCCCAGAGGCCGTTGCAGTGTAAGCAAACCAGCCGTCATTATTTAAGCCGCCGAATCCTCCGCCGGTGCAGCCGGTGGGGAGGGGGTCCAAACTGTTGGTGAATCCTGACGTATCAAAAGCATTGGCACCGTCGAAGACTTGGAGAGCACCTGAGCATTCGTCGTATCCGCCGCCACCCCCGCCACAGGCAGGGTTGTTGGCACAATCAGGATCGACGCAGTCCACCAGTCCATCTCCATCGTCGTCAGTACCATTCGTACAGTTTTCAGTAGGGGCAGGGCCTCCACCGAGAGAGATACTGAGGTCCGTAGTACCGGTGGCTCCATTCCAGCCGCCCACTTGGACCAGGTAAGTGCCGCCAGCAGTGACTGGCACTGCTAAGGTGGAGTTGAAGTTGGGTGTGGTACAACCATCGTCGTCACTGGCCAGACAGGCCGAACCTACAACAGGGCAGCCTGCAGCACCGTCGTAGACGATGAGGACGGTGTCATCCATGGAACCGAGGGATCCACATGTTTCGATAGTGGCTGTTCCACTGGCGCTGGCGGTGTATTCGAACCAGACGTCAGTGCCCATGTTGGTGTCACAATCAGTGGGGCCATCGAGGATAGAGTTTGTGTTATCGACGGCAAAAAGGCCTTCGCCCACTGGAGTGGCATTGGCGCAGTCATCGTTTCCGCCGCCACCGCCACCGCATACTGGGACTGCGGCGCAATCGGGGTCGTCACAGTCCGCGAGTCCATCTCCATCATCGTCAACACCATTGGTACAGTTTTCGGTGGGAGCAGGACCGCCGCCGACCGAGATGTTCAAATCGCTAGATCCTGTAGCGCCATTCCAGCCGCCACATTGAATCAGGTAGGTATTACCCGCAACGACTGGGAGGGCGATTGTTGAACTGAAGTTCGGTGCGGTGCAGCCATCGTCGTCACTGCTCAGGCAAGCGGAGCCAGCGCTCGGACACCCTGCTGAACCGTCGTAGACGATGAGAACAGAGTCATCGAGTGAGCCCGCCGTTCCGCAGGTTTCGATGGTTGCAGTTCCACTGGAAGTGGCTGTGTAGGCAAACCAGACATCTGTTCCCATATTGGTGTCACAGTCGGTTGGACCTTCGATGATAGAGCCGGAGTTATCAAAGGCGAATGATCCTTCTCCAACAGCTGTGGCATTGGCACAGTCATCATTGGCAGGAGCACCACCGCCACCGCCGCCTCCACAGGCAGGGCTACTGGCGCAATCGGGGTCGGCACAATCGGTCAAGCCGTCCGAATCATCATCGACACCATTGGAACACAACTCGATGGGACCTCCGCCACCACCAGCGGGGAGAGTATCGACAAAGAGTGATCCGGTTCCAGCGGAATCAAGCCATGCAGAGAGGCCGAGAGTCCAGGAACGGGAGAAGCGACCGTAATCATCACTGAGGTTATTGCCGCATGCCGCGCCTCCACAGCAGAGCTGTCCGATGACACGATGGTTTTGGTCAAAGAGGGGAGAACCCGATGATCCTGGCTCGGTAGTGCCCAAATCCCAGTCGTTCACCGTGACAAAGTTAGTACTTAAACTGGGAGCCTGATTTTCAAAAGAGATACGTTTCTCGTCCGTGGCGGGATGATGGATACCCACGGCACTCGTCGGTGCTGCTGATGAGGCATCCCACCCACAGAAGGAGACTCCAAATGCAGCGTTAGGAGGAGAGTTCAACTCGACAAGTGTGAAATCAGAAGTCCCTGACCCTGCCCTGAAGACCGCCCCTGAACTGAATTGGTTCAGTGTGCCGTTGCCCGCTCCACCGGAAGCCGCAGATCCTGGTGTGCGGCAAAATGAGTTTTCATAGTTCCAGTAAACGACCAACGAGGGGGAATTTCCGGCGCTCAAGCCGCAGTGGTCTGCGGTCATGAAATACGGAGTGCCATCTTGTGAGGTGTTGTTCACCATGAATCCTGTACAGAAGGTGGATCCACCGGTGGAGATCACTCCGACGCAGTCGATTTCATTTTCCCACGTCACCGATTCAGGACAGGCCACGTCGACATTGCAAGATCCGGAGAGAGAAGGGAAGTTACCCTGAGTCGGGGTTGTTCCGAAGTTCTCATGGAACCCGCGGTATCCCGGATTGATACGGGTCAGTTTAATCTCTTCTTTGATCAAGATTTCTGCGTTTTGAGGGCAGCGAATCTCGATGATGACATCTCCTCCTGCAAGAACAGGAGTCCAAAGTTCTCCGCTATCGGAGTAATCGTCGATGGTGAAAGGGCGAACTTTGTGAGTTCCCTCGACATTGTAGAGCAACATTTCACTATCGATGGGAAGCATCCATCGCTCGAAGCCAAAGTTCATACTGATGGCGTTCTTACAGGTGACTCGAAGTCTCCACATGGCGACGTCGTCATTAATCTTTTCCCAGTGACCGTGTGTCGCTGGAGTGATGCTGACATCGTGTGGAACCGCAAAGCGGGGTGCGAGACCTTGAGCATCTCTCAAAGAGTCTTCTGCTTCCAAGGCCACAAGATCGAGAGAATCGATACTGATGGTTGGAACGATTTTTATCGAATCTTGTGCTGATCCGAAAGTGGTGAAACCTGTGATACATAATATGACCACAAGTAGATGTCGGAATGGTGACATGCTTGCTCCCCAATCAAATTGGAAGGTTCACGAAACTGAACGTGGAAATACACCCTTCGAGAGGGGTGCGATTCCACATCCAGACTCTGATTTATATGGTTGTGCTCTTTTGAGCCAAGCCCATGTCTATTCTCGCCTTAAAGGGAAGTCAGGCAAGTCAGTATATTGTGAGGCAGTTATTCCCGGGAAGTCATGCCGAGATAGGCCCAAAGATCACGAATTGCAACTTCATCCAGCACATTTAGGAGGCCTAAAGGCATGGGAGAATCGATGGATGGGGTGGCTGACGTTACAGGAACACTGATTTCTACCGGTGAATAGCCGAAAGGATCCGTGTTCAAGATCCACTTATTCTCGTCTCGGTAGAGCAGTCTTCCGAGTTCTAGACCATCTTCTCCAAATTCGAGAACTGTCCAGTTGTATTGGTCAGAGATATCACGTGAAGGGTCGAGGATCGCGGTGAGCAAGTCGTCATGCGTGAATCTGGATGCGCTGCCTGTGAGATCCGGCCCCACTCCTCCGCCAAATTGATCATATCGATGACAACGAGAACAGAGCGCTTTTTCGAAAGCTATTCTGCCCTTCTCTGGATCTCCCTTTCCTTTCGTCAATGCCGACAAGATTTCTTCACGAGTCCATTGTTGAACAAAAGGAGCCATGACGACGGGGGGAAGGGGCGGTGGAACCAGTGCTCCACTACCGTCATCCATTTGGCGAGTCATGTGCTGAATAAATCCGTTGTAACTGTTGCCTCCAGAGAGCGCAGTGAGGCGTTTTATTTCTGGGGCGATCAAATCCCTCTGCTCGGTGTTGATGGTGGTCCATTGAAGGCAACGCAGTGCGGCCATCTTTTCGGGTCCCTTTTCGGCAAGAGATAACCAGTCGATCAATCGTGTCACTAATCCCGGTGCAGAAAGTCGCACTAAAAGATCTCCCAGTAATCGATCAACAGCGGCATCTCTTCTAGGGAAATCCTGATCGAGTCGTGCCAGCAAGCGTGTTCGAGTACTGCCCGACGGATCTCCGTGTCTTGCGATAGCGACAGTCGCCACTCGCAGAGCGGCTAATTCTTCCGCCCTTCCTTGAAGTTGAGGAAGGTCACAGAGTCTCTCCAGAAGAATCTCCTTATCTTCGGTACTACCGACCCGAGCGAGGGCGAGTAATCCTTGGAGAGCGGCTCTTCCTTCTAGGCCGAGCACACGATCTCGCCAGAGATCGGGAGACAGTCGTTCCAGGGTGATTCTTGCGGCGGCGGCGATAAACATGTCTTCATGAGCGAGTTCGAGGAGGGCCAGATCGAGCAGGTCAGGCATCGGTTGGACATGTCCCTTTTCCAATTCTCTGCGGATGCCCCGTGCTTTTTTCCCCTCTCGTGTCAGTGGGGCTGACATCTTCTCAGGAGGGCGTTGGGAAGTGATCCTAAAGACGGTACTTCCTGTACCTCGACCTCCGGTGACACCATAGAGAGCTCCGTCTGGACCCATAGTGATGTCAGAAACATTCAAGGCAGGAGCGGCTGCGAAGGGTTCAATGTTTCCGGTGAAACTAGAACCGTGCTCCCTGGGGAAAAACGCCAAAATTCTACCGTAGGCCCAATCGGCGATGAAGATCGCATGCTTCCAACGACCCTCAAATTGACTCTTGAGTCCGGAGGCAACCCCCGTCGGAGAAGAGAGATCCGATTCGGCAGCAGGAGGGACGGCATCCGGAATACCATCGGGCCACTTGCCATCGCCGCTTCTCCAACCGGCTTCACCTCCGGAAACGACTTCGACGATACGGGGTGCACGATACCAGGGAGAACCGATGTCATATTCCATATCGGCATCGTAGGTGAAAAGAGAACCGTCATGATGAAAGGCGAGGTCGTATGGATTGCGGAATCCGCCTGCCACTCTTTCCCACTCACGAGTCGCGGGGTCTATCCTTAAGATTTGTCCTGCCGGTGAAAGGTATCCCACCGCATGACCGGAAGGATCCCACATTCTGGGGAACAATAAATCTTCTTGCCAATTACGGTAGCGGTCACGGGTCAGGATCTCTTCAGGAACTTTGATGTGATTGCCGACGACAGTCCAGACATGACCATCCGGGCCCATCACCAGAGCGTGCACTCCATGTTCCCAACCGGGCCCCATACTTGAGAGTCTTTCCTCGGTTTCATAAAAATCGTCACCATCGGTATCGGTTAATACCCACAAGCCACCTTTGTCTTTGGCATCGCCATTGACGTGAATCCAGAGTTCTTCACCGACTTTGAGTATTCCCTGAGCATGACCCATGTTGGCACAGTCTTTGGCACTGTAACCGTTCGCCTCTTTTTTCAGCCTTTTGAGAGGACCATATTGGGGGGAGACGATGAAATCTTGATCGTTCTCAGCCGCGATACAGACCCAAGATCCTTGAGTAGGATCGACTTCGTGAATGATCTTGGCCTCGAATCCCATGGGCAGATTCCAACTGCGAGAAGGACTTCCCGAAAACTTGATCCCGCCCCAAGGAAGGGAGGGGTCTCCCATCGTTCCTAGAGAAATCGCGGCCTGATGGGGTAGAGGATCGAGTCCGTCCAGATTCCAAGACTCTTCTTCTCCATAGGGAGTCCCAGAGTTGGCGGGCTGGGGTTGTTTCGTCCAGCGACGGACTGTCCATTCTGTATCGGTGTGCAGTTGTTGAGGAGTTGACCCTTCGATCTGCCAACGGAGAGTTCCCAGAAGTCCCGCGGGGCCTCCCTCATTACTGGCTCTCACAGTCAACTCATGATCTCCGGCAGGAAGAGTCCAGCGATGTTCGTAAGTTTGGCTCCAGTCGATTCCGCGCAGGATCGGCGTTCCATCTAGGAATGCGATAAAGTGATTATCCGCTGTCATCGTCAGCTGAGCGGTGGAGGTTTTTGTCGTGTTGAAACGGCGGGAGAGAGTGACCTCAACGCCACTATCGGGTGCCTCGGAACTCCAGATCCAATGAGCACTTTTTTTCTCGACGACTTCTTTTGCCATACTGACATCGGTGAAGGGGTCTCCATCCAAAACATCCCAAGGGCGAATTCTGACCTGACGCCACTCGATGCGCATCGGTTCCCCAGCATGAATCTGCAGGCCAATCTTACCTTGCGCTTGGTGATTTGAATGCTGGTCCTCAAAGGCACACACCTGAACTCCGTCCAGTTCGTGACGTGCTCGCTGCCCACGGACGATAATGCGGTATCGATGCCATGCGTTCGTGTCAAATTTTTCGATCAATGCATCTGTGCCCGTCAGAAACCCTTCAGTGGTACGTGTTCCATCTGCGTGAAGCCGTGAAACTTCACCTCTTGGAGCGAGGATGGCCCGGCCACTCGCTTCATAAAGAATGCCGGTGTACTGATGACCCGCATCAAGATCCGCCTGATAGCCTTTGGCTCTGCCATTGGGCAAGGCCTCACTTCGATACTGGATCCCGCTGTTACCTCCATGAATCCGGAATTCGGCTTCGAGAACGAAGTCGCCAAATTCTTGCTCATGCCAGAGGAATTCCGTGACTGGGACGGGGCCTCCATCGGGACCCTCGCCGATGATCATGCCATTTTCCACACGCCAGAGTTCTGTGTTTCCCTGCCATCCTTTAAGAGAATTTCCATCGAACAGGTCTTGCCAATTTTGATCCGCACTCGCCGTGGAAGAAGCCAGTGTCAGTAGCAAAGAAAGCAGCAGAAATGGCAGCAGCGGACTTTTCAACTGAAGTCGAGGATTCAGAGGGAGAGAGGTCATCGTTTCTCTTCCGTTCAGGGTGCATCTCATGGCAAAGCTCAAAGATGCATCACATTGCAGAGGTCACAGTCCGAAGATCGCTGTGATGAGGTCCGGTTAATTTCAAATTCGACCTCAGGATACTGCTTCCGAGTGATCAGAACAGTGACCTATTGAGGCCTTCAGGGTAAGATCTGGCAACGTTCAAGTGGTAATTCAGGAGAGGGGTCATCACCGATGCAAAATTTCTTCTTCATGATTGGCCTTCTTGGACTGGTCGCCTTGACCGGCTGTGTCATTCTTCCTGAGGGGGAAGGGAGTGCCGCGTCCACGGTTCAGTATTTCGAAGCAGAGGGATCCCTCGAAGGAACTGGGGTTGGATTTGCCGGATACTGGACTCGGGAAAATCAGCCAGGAGTCTTTCTTCAACTGCAAACATTACGCAATGGAGTGGTGGGTGGAGAAGAATTGTCTGATCTACCCCCTGGCAGTGGTGGAGATCCCGTGACCGGACAGGAACAACTGGGTTGGTGTCTGAGTGCGGGGACGACCTGGGACATCAATGAGACGTGTTCGATCCATGCGGGATTGGGGCTCGGTTTTTCCGAGACATGGCAGGAGCAGTTTGATTCCGATTTGATTCTGGGGAGTGCCGGTTTCTACAATACATCTAATGGTCAGTCATTTGATTTGGAAGCTTGCGCTGGAGCCCTGTTCAAATTGGGAAACTCTTGGGTTTTGGATACGGGTTACAACACTTTTTCTGAAGCGTTGTACCTGGGACTGGGATACTCATACTAAGACCCTACTCATCGACGATGATGGCGACTTTGAAATATTGCAGAATGAAACTTAGAACACTGGAAATGTGAGCGTGATGGCAAAGACCGGTCTGATTCTCATCAACCTTGGTTCACCCGATTCTCCGAAAACCCCAGATGTGCGTCGGTACCTCGACGAATTTCTAATGGATGAGCGGGTGATCGACGTCAATGTATTACTGCGTAATCTGTTGGTGCGTGGCATCATCCTGAATACTCGTCCCAAAAAATCAGCGGAAGCGTATAGCAAGGTGTGGACTGACGAAGGATCTCCGTTGATTGTCACTTCCCAAAAATTAACGGAAGCAGTCCGTTCACTTTGGGATGGCCCGGTGGCTTTGGGGATGCGTTACGGGAATCCCTCGATCTCTCATGCTCTCGAAGAGATTCGTCAAGCGGGAGCGGATGAGGCTATCGTGGTTCCGTTGTATCCGCACTATTCGATGAGTTCCTATGAGACAGTGGTGGCCAAAGTTCTTGAGGATCTGCCCCAGATGGCGGATCCGATCAAAGTCCACTTTCTGCAGCCTTTTTACGACCACCCGGTGTATCGCAATGTTCTTGCTGAAGTCACGAAGCCTTATTTGGATGGAGAGTGGGATCACCTGCTCTTCTCTTTCCATGGCGTGCCCGTCCGACACATCGAAAAGCGCGATCCCAGCGATTGTTACTGCCTGAAGACCGAGGACTGCTGCTTCACCGATCACCCGGCGACGCCGATGTGTTATCGCGCACAGTGTCGTAGGACCGCCCGTTTCCTCGCCGAGGATTTGGGCCTGGCGGAGGACAAATGGTCGGTGGCTTTCCAGTCACGGCTGGGCAACGATCCTTGGCTTGAGCCCGCCACTGAGCCGACCACCGAAAAACTGGCGGAAGAAGGCATCCGCAGTCTCAAACTGATCTGCCCTGCTTTTGTGGCGGATTGCCTCGAAACCATCGAAGAGATCGACATGGAAGTACGGGAGACGTTCATCGAAGCGGGTGGTAAGAAGTTTGACATGATTCCCTGCCTTAATGCGGATCCGCGCTGGGCCCAGGCCATCGTCGACATGGCCCCGGACGCCCTTCAGCGCCACGCCGCCGCCGGCTCCGATGGAGTGATTCC
>ERZ802830.103-NODE-103-length-78985-cov-12.6152_pt1 | contig 78985 bp, 102 predicted proteins | sample MGYA00345654_ERZ802830 | MGnify/ENA primary metagenome ERZ802830 (study PRJEB30503, sample SAMEA104212375) | marine metagenome | biome: Westerlies Biome; feature: [SRF] surface water layer (ENVO:00010504) within the epipelagic zone...; material: water...
TGTAAGCCTGTCTTGACCACCTCTCAGTCCAATCTGATTTTCCTGTGACTGTAAATTTTGACCCTGTGTAAGCCTGTCTTGAAATCCACGATCACCGATCAGACCAGATTCAATACGACCTGCATCTTGTTGTGTTTGCCTGGCTTGATCTCCTTCAACCCTTGCTAGCGAACGACTCTGTGCACCTTGCGTTTGTATGCCTGCGCGTTGTTGCTGCCCTTCTAATCGAGTTTGGTTTTTCTGTAAGCCAGCCTGGTAACCAGCTAAGGTCTTATCTCTTGTATTTTGATCCTTTGCAAATTGATTTTGTAGATCAAACTGCAGACCAATCTGATTTGCACCTAAATTAAACTCTGTAAGTGCATTTTGTGTTGTATTTCGAAGCTCTAAATCAGCAATATTTTGAGCGTTGATATTATTGAGCTCTGCCTGGTTAAAGGCTGATGTCGTAGCTAGCTGATTATCAAACGCTGACTGAACAATATTGGCTTGAGCAGCCCTTCTTGTTGCAAGCTGTGCAGCATCAGTTGGATCAATTGGTGAGTTGAAAAAGTCGTTTTGAATACTTTCGTAATCGAAGTTTCCGTTTACTAGCTGTGGATTCCCTTGCCTTAACTTATTAACAGCGGTATTGGCTGTTTGTGTTGAACTGTCAGCGAAATTAACACCTAATTCGTTTGCGAAATTGGTTGTTGCAGTATTCACTGCATTATTAGCGGGGTTGGTTAATTCGCTTAACTTAATTTCCGTACCGTCCCCTAAGGTTACTACCCCTGGTTTGTACACTTTATTTGTTTGACCAGCAGATGACGTCATGATCAATTAACTATCTTTCCCTTGCTTTATTCTACAATGAATGTATGGTGTGAAATACAAGGTAAATGTCTTTTAGTGCTTTTAGGCGTGGAAGTAATGTTGCAAGAGCTTATCAAGATTCTGGTTTAATTGATTCATTCGCCACACTTCGTGCGAACGCACCTGACTACAACCGGATAGTCAGAGCTGCTAACCAAGCTGAGACATCTAAAGAGGTTGCCGATATTCAAGCTGCTTATGCTGCTAACGCTAACCAAATTAATGCCAAGTCCAGAGTTGACACTCAAAAGAGAGCTATTAATGACCGTGAGCGTCTTAGAGATTCTCGTGAGTTTGCTGGTCGACTTGCTTTCTTAGGTGCGGCTGGTTACGGAATTTCTCAAGTCTTCAAGGATCAACCAACCCTTGATCCTCCAATGCCTGTTAAGCCCGCTGATCCTGTTAACTTCGACGCTCTTACCAAAAAACTTGAAGATCAGCAAGAAAAACTTAGAGCGCTATTAAATAAGGGTGTTGAAGCTCCATCATTTGATAAAGTATCTACCCCAGCTCAGGTAACTGGAAATACCCAAGATCAAAGTGGCGGTAATTCTAATTTTGGTGGTTCTTATTCATCAATGCTGACCCCTGGTAAGTTCACTCCACAGGAGATGAAGATTGCTGATATTGTTGCTGGTAGTGAAGCTGGTCCTTATGGATTCAATGCTTTCAATCAAGGAGGTTATGACGATGGATATGGAGCTGTCAATTCAGGCAATTATCAGAAGGCTTTTGGTAAAGACTTCAAGAACTTGAGCTTGAATCAGCTCATGGACTTACAATCTGGATCGACCGACTACAACAAATATCCTACCCAAGAATCCTGGAACAAGGCCGGAAAGGTCTGGGCAGCTGGTGCCTATCAATTTATTCCAAACACGCTTAAAGAGCAGGTTCGTTTGTCCGGTCTTGACCCTGAAACAACCAAATTTACACCTGATGTTCAAACTAAGCTGATGCTCGATTATGCAAAGAGAGCTGGAAGCTTCTCCCCTTGGCTTGGTACAACACCAAGGGCAGGCAAACTAAGTTCCTCTGATCGAGATGCCCTTAACAGCTACTTCCGTTAAACATAATTAATTCCAGAGAGTAGAACTTTAAAGATATTATCCATTCGCTCCTGACCTAACCGGGCACGGTCATATTCCATACGACGGTTGCGATAATCAACATCTGCTTCATATTGACGCATTTGCAAGGCATAATTGCTTTGTGCTTGCTGCGCTTCCAATCCGAGCTTGGTTGTTTGCAGATCAAGATCTCCAAGGTTGATTTGATTCGCAATATTATCCTGTCTAATCGTTCTGTCATTTTGAAATGTTTGCTGCGCTACTCTGTCCTCATCTTGTTTTTGTAATAGCAAATAGTCAGGATTGGATGCTCTTTGTTTGTTCTTTAATTCACCGAGTCTTTCAGTGACATTGAGTTCATCTGCTACTTTTCGGTTTTCAATAGACCTCATGATTTCCCCTACCTTTCCTGTAGAGAACGCTTGAGATCTTTGTTCAGGTGTCAATACTACACCTTTGTCACCAGCTAGATCAAATGCTTCAGTTGCCTTGTTTTTATTGGAAAGATCAGCTGCCAGAACCGTTCGACTTTGTGTTTTTAATGATTCTGGTAAATCGAAATTTTGCTCTGCATATTTAGCTTCAACTTGCTTTCTTAAATTTTGTCTTTCCTGCTCAGCTTCATTTTTACCCCGTAGATCTCTTGTCGTTAGTGTTGTGGTTTTTAGCGGAGAACTGTCCTCGTCAAAGCCTGATTTTGCTTGCAGGTTTCTTGCTTTGTCAAATAGTGCTGGATTGTTTCCTTTAATACTATCTCTTTCTGCAGTGAATAAATAATTTGCTATGTCTTGATCAGAAATGCCATATGCATTTTTCTGATATGTGAATCCAAAATCACCTTCAAATTTGCCAGTGTTTTGATTGTACTGCGGTAGTTTGCTATATTCACCAGCTTTAATGTATTTATTTAAACCACCAAAAAAACCTCCCCTCAGTAATCCAGATGGATCGACTCCACCGCCCATTCCTCTGTTCCCAGCCTCTGTCGAAATTAGAGGCTTATCTCCTTCTCTTGCATCTTCGCCATATCCAAACCTTGCCCTTACTGGTTCTGGTACTAGATAGGTTGTTTGAGGTTTAATTGGTATTCGAGTCATGAGTATCTACCCCCTTGCATCATTTCATAAACTTCCTCTATTCTACGTTCTTCTGGTGTTTTCTTATCTCCAAAAATATACTGAACACCATCACTTACTGTCTTACCCAGTGATGCACCAGCTGCTATAGCAAAGGGGTTTCCCAAGCCAACAACTGCACCAATTGTTCCACCTCCAAGCATTGCAAGTGCATCGGCCCCTTTATTCAATCCACTCGTGTCGTTGGTTAAAATATCACCGACATCACCTACTGCTGTTACACCACTGATGATCGGGAGTGCACGTCCGAGAGTCCTACCAAGTTTGTCACCAGCCAATCGTAGTCCTTGCGCCTTGGCGTTTCTTAGTAACCCTGCTTTCTCCTGACCCACAGGGATTCGCTTTACAATTCCTTTCAACATATCTTGACCACCCATCATTGCTGAGGCTTTGTCAAGCGATGTCATTGCCTTATCGATCTGATTCCCCTGACGTATGCCTTCGAATAGCATTCTTGCGTATTCTTGATTAGTCATTTGCTTGAAGCCTCCAGCAGATCAATGCGTTTTGCGAGTTCCTGATTTGATTTGACTAGCAATGCAATCAATTGCATGGTGTCAATCGTTAATAGTCCTGTGTCCCCATCTACATAAGTTGCATCTGGCATGACTTTTACATACTCTTGGGCGATGAAGCCATAGTTGAGACGATTGTCATAGGCACTATATTCTTCATTGTAATAAAAACTGACTGGCCTCAATTCTCTCAATAGTTCTGTTGCATTATTAAGATCTTCAATTGTATTTTTAGTCTTCACATCACTGAAAAGGGAAATTGCACCAATTGCAAGACTGGTCCCAAGTTTCAATGCCCCTCCGATTTTGTTTTTATTAGCCTCCTTGTTTATTGAGTTTGATTGTCTTCTGGAAATCCTATCATTTGCCCAAGCATTCCATTCAGCTTGATTCACTGCAACATTACCGGCGCTTTCTGCTCGATAGAGGCTTGCTTCATTTCCAATCTGATCTGAATAGATTGAATCGTATCCGCTATTTTTACTTCTCAATGCCCCCATGGCTCTTGTCAAGTTATTGCCTGTTATTGCACTACCAGCCTGGCTGAGCGGACCTCCTGTAATACTCCATGGACTTGGTTGGAATGTACGTGCCATTTTACTTATCAGCCGAAGGGATTTGTGAAGTTATTGAAATCTGAAAAATTATATCCATTATCTAAAATCCTATCTCGACCAAAACCAAAATCGAATCCATTATTGTTTGAGCTATTGTTTTGAAATAGACCTGACCCGAAGTTGCTGATTGCTGAACCACCAATAGCACCTAAAGTCCCAAGTAAATTATTTTGAGTTTGTGAAGCTCTTAAGCCATCATTAGCTTTTCCCACCCTTTTCGCTGCGTTGACCTGACCTCGAGCATTTTTCTCAAATGCTTCTGATGAAGCCAATGCACCGAAATCTGTTGCTTCTTGGAGTGCGTTAAGTCGGTTTCCCATTGCACCTAACATTTTAAAATTAGGTGTTGGCAAGCTGCCAAGTGTATCAACAATGCTGCTGTCACCTGCAGCTCTTGCAATATTAAAGGCCATAATATATTGCGCAATATTTTTAATTTTAACCCATATTCTCTTGTTGATTTCTGCGGCGTCTTTCATCTTCAACCAGTGATGCCACACCCATGCCCGCTCCTGTTCCTGTTAATCCTCCAAGCAACGCTCCCATCGCTGATCGATTAGATCCTCTGCCCAACCTTCCTCCTGCGACAGCACCGGCAATTGAAGTTGCAAACGGGATTCCTGTACCAATCAGTGGTGCCGCGCCACCAAGCAGTTGCAGCTCAGGACCATTGATTCCTTCAGTGGTGCCCTTGACAACACCTCCAATATTGAAGTCTCCGTCTAGTGGATTGAGATCTGTTCGACGATCGTATCGGTATGCTTTGTAGCGTCGGTACTCATCTTCGCTGACGTCAGGCCTTACTTTTTTAAATTCATCGTATGGCAGTAAGTTACCACGTCTGCCTAGCAAGTATTTCAATGCGACTTCACCGATCACATTGGATGTCTTCGTAGGATCATCTTCTGATGGCAACACAGCTTTATAGCCCTCAGCTCCACCTGTGGGTGTCAGCAAGCCCATTCCAGCGTTGATCGCAATACCAGTCGGCAAAAGCGTTGCGGCTGTTCGCATGCCACCTGAATACTTAGGTCTTGTATAGACACCGTTGTTGGTTCTGATTCCAGGTTTTGTAACTGTGTCACCATTAGGCAACTGAGCGATCATCCCCATTTCTAGAGCTTTACTTTGGTTTGTGACTGGAATTTGCATCCCTGCATCGTCTAGAACTGGCGCTTGCTCATAGAGTTCTGGCAGTGCCTTACCAATTGCTTGCTCGGCAACTACTCCTCCAGTTGCTTGCAAGGCATTCAAAAGCCACCAGAAGCTTCGACCCTTATCATCTACACCATCTGCAGCAAGGGTCCCAAGCATTTGCCCTGCACGCCTTGTTGGGCCTTTTTCAAGCCCCATACCCATAGTTTCTCTCAACTGTGCACTCTGTTCATTCGCTGTGCCTAGGTTTTCTCTAATACGTACTGATGTTGGATAGGTCGCTGCCATCAGGGAAAACTTTGGTCCATCTGGCGTACTACCCCGATTTTCCCTATCGACACGATTGATCTTTGCCCAGTCTTCACGGTCTTCAGCAAATGCCTTTTGAAAAGAGTCGGTAAATTTATTCAGCTGTTGTGTCAATGAGAAATTATTTTCCATTAGCCCATCCTCATGTTCTGGGGTAGTACTCCAAGACTTGCGAGCGTTTCCATCTCAACTCGCCTTCTTTGTTCTTCTCCTGCTTTTTCATAGTAAGAGAGGCCCCTTTCATCTGTCATACGTTGCAGCTGGTCTGCACCTAACATCGCAACATTGTCACCGAGAATTCCACCAATTAGTTCGGCAGGCTGTCTTACAAATCCTTTGTTCCTTAATTTGGCAGGCAGCAGTGCAGAAGCTGTTAGGCCACCAGTGCCACCACCGAATAGAGTTGCACCTGATGCCAACAACCTTTCCCGCATATCTGCATCAGGCATTGCTAGCAATTGCACTCCTGATAAGCCTAAATCGATTCCGAAGTTTCGCCCAAAGTCTCCAACTGTAATTCCTTTCTCTGGATTTGCTGCAATGACTGCTTTAAGTGCAGAAGGGACTTTTTTTAGTTGATCATATGCGAATCTAAGTGTTTTCATGATTAACCCTTTACTGTACCCATGTTTGGAAAACGTGCGGCTATTTCCTCATTGCCGCGTCTAAATGCATTCCCCCATTCTAGGAATGGTTGGGGGTCTTCCTGTACCAGTCTTGCAAATGTTCCACTACTCATTGCAAACCTCCTTGGCCCCCTTGCATCAAGCCTTTTGCCAGGACCATCTGCAGATTCCCCAACACCTCCTGAATAGCTAAATTGTGTGGGATCTTCTTTCAGTTCATCCTGCTTATTTAAAGCAGCTTTAATGTTAATGTTGCTGAAGTCATCATTTAAGGCCATAATCAGAACCTCCTCCTGTTACGTAGTTGACTTTCCATTTCTCGTTGTGTAGCTAGTCGTAGCCGATCCCCATAACCAGGATCATCGAATGATCTTGGCTCTGCTGGTGGCGTTGGATCAGCCATTCTTTCCCTACGTTTGCGCTCACTTTCGATTGCATTTGTTTCCGCCCTACGTGCGTCACTGGCATTCTGGCGAGCCGTCTCCATATCAGCTCCTTGACTTAATCGTTTGGCAATTACATTCGCTTCTAGCTCATCCCCAGAGCCCATATTTGCCCGTTTGTATATGTACTTATAATCTGGGTTTTTTGTGGCTGGTCCGGCTACTGTTTCTGGAACCATTCTTCCTGTATTCATTCCTTGTGCATTTTTCTCAGGAATCATCACCTGTCCAAATATTCCACCTTTAACGTCTCGATCTGCACCTGGAATTTTGCTAAATGCACCTGTATATCCTAGTTGATACTCAGAATCACGGATTGGTGATTTGATTCCCATCTGCGCCGGTGAGTTGAAGCTCACATCACCTGTATTGATCCCTGTGGCTTGTCTACCAAAGTAGGCTTCTTTAGCTTGCTTATTGACAGCCCTTCCACGAGCAATTTCAATCGTTTGCATTGCTTGAGCAAGATTGGTCATTTCACCTGGGTTATATCCAAGCGCACCCAGAGCATTCATTGGACCTGGGTTTTGTTCGGCAATTGACTTCCTTCTTACCTTAGCAACGCTTCCATCACTATTAAGTACTTTGACTTTTCTATATGCTTGTTGCATTCTTCCTGATGGACCTTCTTCGTACGCTGGGAAGAAAACTCCACCTTGCTGGCCTTTTTCCACAAACATCCTCAAGTCATTATCAAGTTCACCAATACTGCGTACATTTGTGGAATCCGACCGCTGCATGCCTGGCAAAACTAACTCACCTCTTTGAGCGCTTGATTTGGGGAATCTTGCATCCTTCAACCTGTTAGCAAATAGAGTTGTCTGGCCTGTCAGATCTAATTGTTGCTGGAAGCCTGGTTCAATTAACTTATCTGCTTGGCTCTGAGTTGCAATAAAGCGAGTAGTGTTGAAGTTTGTTGGTTCATTTAGCAACTGTGCAGAATCCGGCCTATTATTAGCAATTAAGGCTGCGGGCACTTCGTCTTGTACTGCGACTGGCTGACCAGTTAGTGGATCAACGTAAATACCATTGAGGTTCCTTGCCATCGGCATTTCAGCCATACTCGATCCAGGGAGGCTAACTCCAAGATTCCTTGTACCTTCTGTCGCTTTACCGAGACGATTAATAAGACCAATTCGTGCGATTGCTTCATCAGCCATTGCACCTTGGCCACCGACAGTGAACAAGTCCTGACCGATTCTGCTTGCGCGATATGCTTCTCGTTGATTATTTGCTGCAATCAACTCAGGATTGAAGGTTCGGCTATCAGCACGAACCATATCCCTAACAAGCGCTTGTTGTGCAGCCCTTACTGAAGGAGCACCTGGCAACTGATCTTCAAGTGAGCCTTGCAGAGCAGCTATCTCAGATTGATCAGCACTTGCGTTGTTAAGTCGGCTTAATGCATTCTGCAATACAGATGGTGGTGCAACCGGACTACGCTCACGGTTATCAGCATCCTGAGCAAGGAGCATACTGATCTCGTCATACCTAGCAGGGTCTGCCATTACCTTTAGCCTTGGCACTGCTATCCCATCTATAAAATCAACACGCCCACTTTCCATATCACTGGCTTCTTCACGCAAGTCCTGCTTAATGGAATCAAAATATTGTGGATCATCCGTGGAAATGAGGCGTCGTGCTGCTCTCCTGGACGACACAGCTGGCCGATAATCCATATATTGGCCTTGATCTTGACCAAATGGATCTGGATACTCTGATTCTTCCAGTAATTTGCCAAGTTCCGCAGTTCTAAGATCTCCGCGACCTCTTACTGACGATCTTGGGTTATCCGTAGGTGCAAGCGCTTCATTTAAAAAGTCTGCTACCGCTATTGCATCCTGAGCATTGCTGATTCTTGCTGGTCTTCGTTCTTGTCTACTAAATCCTCTGCTCTTAAGCCGTTCACGCCTTTCAGGACTGCTTTGTCGATTACCTGTGTACTTATTTCTGTTACTTGGGCCACCTACTTCGCGTTTTACGCTACTTAAGACCATATTTTCTATATCTTGATCTGTTAGTCCTAATTCTTGAGATGCAGCAGCAATCGCAGCACCTTTCCTGACTAATTCAGTCATGCCTTCCTGTGACATACCCGGATCAAGGCCTGAAATTATGTCTTCAATAGAAGATCCAATTCGATCTTGTAAGAATTGCCTTGCTTCTAAACTCATGGTTGCCCGATCAGCCTTATTTCTCTACATATATTGTATGCAATTAATTATTTGCTATTTATTCTTTTAGAAGACCCTTTGTCCAGTTCTCATCATATTTTTGTAGTCTTCCATGAACTTATTAGGGTTTATTTGCATGATATATGGGTTTGTGCTTTCAGCTTCTTCTGTTAATCCAGCTTGATCGATGTAACTTGGCTTACCCATCTCCCCGGCTGCCATTAATGGGAACTTGGATTTGCCTTCTGATTCTGTTGTAGCAATCATTGGGTCGATTTCTGTAGAAATACCACCCATTGAACCGCCCATCATTGCATTTCTGGCTTCATCTGCGCTGATTTGCCCCATCCTGTAGCGATAATCTGTCTGATTGTCCAATTCGATAGCTTCACCATCCCCAGTTTGTAGGTATGGCTTGAAATCTTTCTTGAATCGACCAATTTGACCAAGCGTATTGTCCATCATTTGCGAAATACTGCCTGTTGTGTCGTCCAAGAACGCAGCACGACGCCTCATTTCCTCGGTGCTGGTTGCATATGCAGCTGGATCGCCTGCACTCATCTGCATATCGTTGAATGATGGAGAACCAACTTCCCTAGATCGACCGGTTAATCCACCGTTCATTGCAATAGGGTCAGCAGATGGTCCACCGAGCTGCGGATTTACCCGGAAATTTGGATCACTTGAAAAGGGGTTATCTACTAATGCTTCTTCATCTACGGGCATTGGAGTTGTTCCAGAGCCGATATATGCCATTCTTTTCTGAGCCTCTGGCATTTGCAGAGAATCGTAGGTAGGTGTTGTAGGCAATGCATTCGATGCAAACGGATTTCGTACATAACTTGGGATATCCATAGGTTTAACACCTGCAAGTGCATCATCCATTCCCATATCCATGCGGATTGATCCTAGGTCGCGACCATTTTGTACAACTCCATCGGTTACTCGTGTTGTATCTGGAACTGGTCCAGTCTCTGCAGGAGTTGGTGGTGTTGGAGGAGCTGGCGTTGGAGTAACTCGAGGAGGCAGAGGAGCAGGCCCACTTCGTAAATCCTGTGCATCTGCTGCTGTTGCAGACCCTGGTGCAACTACTCTGCTTACTTTTGTGTTTCCACCTGCAGCTCTATATCTATTAATTGCTTTAGCTGCTTCCTCCTCATCACCAGCACTGTACGGAGTCCATTGATCTCCTACTAAATATCCAGCTACTCCACCTCTTGGAGCATATACCTTTGGTGGAATTCCAAACATAGAGCTGAACATATTAGTGTTACCACCCATCGGAGAGAAGGTCATCTTGCTTAATGCTCTTTATTACTTATTCTACAAATGCTATTTATTTTTCAAATCATGCGCATTGGCATCCCATTCATAGAAGGCAATCCCTGTGCCAATGTTGGATCGCTGCTGTATCGCCTCTTCATCTCATCCTCCATTCTGATTTCTTCTAAACCTCGTTGACGCATCTCATCCAGCGACCGTGGCCCGATAAAGCCATCATCATTCGGACTACCTACAGCTCCGGGCATGTTGTAGAAACCCGGACCTGAAGGTGCTTGGGGAATAGTATCTACAAAAGTTTTAGGATTTGCTCCTCCTGGTAAATTACCTCCAAAATACTCTGAATCAGTTCGACGATACAGGGAGCCAAAATTTTCACGGCCCATCTCAAAAGCACGCTGTAGAGGGTTCATGCCGCCCATTCCTCCTTGTGCCAATTCCATCCCGCCCATGGTCTCAACTCTGGGAAATAGTTCAGGACCTAACTTCTTTCGCGCATTACCAGCTTCACCTGGAGATGTTGTCCCTTCCATTAGGTTGCGGATCTTTTGCAACTTTTGATTTTGTTTGAATTTCGTTGGGTCGATTTGCATATTGAAGTTGCCAGCTAATTCACGCATCATTGCTCGCTTTCCGATTTCATCAGCAATTGCGTCATTAGCGCTTAAATTAAAAGCCATTGATATTCACCATTTTATCTTTAGTTTACAAATCTGATGATTATCAGCTGAGCATCATTCCTCGCATTTTTGCGCGATTATTGATTTCCTCTTTGATAGCCATCTCAGCATTTTCTGGACGTGGTCCTCGTCGTTCCATAGTTGGCGCAGGGCTGGGTTCTGGCATCGGCATATCAGGCACATCTGGCATGACTGGACGTTCTGGCCTATCTGGTCGGTCGGGGCGGTCAGGCCGATCAGGTCGTCTTCCTACAAATCCGTAAGGACGCAGGCACCTTTGCAATGCCTCGCTCCATTCGCCTGTATATCCGCATCGGATTCTGTCCTTTGCGCCCTCAGTCCCGTAAATCTGGACGAGTGTCTCGTAGTTCATAACACTCTCTAAACAATATCTTTATTGTACTATCTCATGTTTCTTTTCTTCAGTTGACTCACCAGTCAACAATTTCTGTGTTTTCCAAGGTTGTTTCGAAGGAGAAAACGCAGCCATTTGCAGTAGTGACGTTTAAGTGGCCCATATAACGTCAAAATACGCAAAAAATAATTTATAGAAATATCTCAAGAGTCAAACCTCTATAGTGTCCCAAAAGTGATGCAGAATTTTTGACACGTCTAATACCCTGTGTACCCGGCCGGGTCCCAGATCAAAAAAAATAACCACAGATTATCTGTCGAGTAACAGTAGATTGTATCAGTAGAATTCAACTAATGAATGAAACTTCAGTGTATAACTGGAGAGTTATCAATCGAGTCAGGAGATTATATTTGATACAACAGGTTTACTTTCTTTTGATTCACTTTAGATTGTTATTCGTATTAACTAATGTACTCGATACGAATTCCTATCAGTTAATTCTAATGCATCAATCTTCTCTTGTAATCTAATGATTCTTTCCTTCGCTACATTCTTTTGTTTATCCTTTCGATTTAACAATAGATTGGCTGTTTGAATACTTGTCTTTGCTTTAATTTGTCTGTAATCGCTGACAATTTTCCGGCTACAACTTCCTTCGCTTAATCATTTGCAAATACTATTTGAGTAGAACTTTGATTCAATGTCATGTTCTTGCAGCTCAAGCGCAACTTCAATTGGATAACTTACAACTGCATTAACTTTAGTTTGATTCTTATGTTTCCGCAATTGATATTACTTCTGCTTCGCTCCAACACCAAGCACAACAACAAGCCTCGCTAGCGCTCGGTGCAAGAAGGGTGTCCAAAATCACCTCAACGATGCAGGTCCTTATTCGCGAAGAGCACTACTACTGCTTCCTCGACGACGATCACAACTACTACGAAGTGATTGATTTCTCTAGTTGGGATGGAGGGATTCATGTGATTCCGCTGTTCCTCGGTCCTGACCACGAAAGCGAGCTCCCGGTGCCCGCGTTCTAACAACAACTGACTGGCCCGCTATCGCGGGCTTCAGCCAGGTTGTTCTTCTCACGTTTACCGTGCGTAACTTCATCAGCACTGGTGTCTGTGCAGCTTTCCTTGGCGTTGCTTCTATTGCCGTCGCCAACTTGGTTGCTGCCCAAGTTGATCACCTCACTCGTCAGCAATGCCTCTCGCAAGACTGGCCTGCTTCCGCTCATGCGGCTCACCTCGAGTTCTGCAACACCTACAACTATCCAACTAACTGACAAAGACTTCCCCCCTATCGGGGGGTTCAAGTCGTGTGCTCACTGGGGCATCGTCAGCCCCTTTGAGTAATTACGGGTGACTCCCGCGAACATGCTTCGTCAGCATGGGGGCTTACACGCAAGGTGACGCCTTGCCGCTGATGGGTCACACCCAAAGGCGGTTACGAGCGGGTCGTGCCCGACCAAGTGAGACCTGGCGGACGCGCTGGGTCTCATTTGTGTATCCATTCGTTTAACTAATGATGATCACCTGATTGCCCGCTAACGCGGGCTCTCTTTCGGGTGTTCTTTTGGTTTTTTACCATGACTAATCTCGAATTTTATCGATTTTTTATCATGACTGATCTCGAATTTTATCAATCCGAGATTACCGATTGGCTTAATCAGAAATTCACTTGCTATGAGAATAGCCCAGTCGGTTTTTACGAGTGCATGTCAGAGCTTGCAGGAGATTATTGGCAAACTGGTGGGTATTGCCCAGTAGCAGAGCGCATTACTTTGTTTGTCAAGAATCAACTTGATCTTGATTCCAATTGGCTTATGTCTGATGAGGCACACGCACGTAACGTTGCGTGACTTGTGTGTTGTCTGTTCCCTAACTCCCTGAGGGCCCGCTAACGCGGGCTCTCTTTCGCGTGTTCTATATCTGTTCTACAGATGCAACTGTTCTTCCGCGTGTTCAATGAAACACGTAACGAGTTCTGCACAATGCACGCACGCTCCTTCGACAAAGCTCTCTATCCACTTGAGTTTTACCGTCGTGAGTTTCAACAGTTTGATTATTCACTGAGGCCTTGCCCCTTTGATTACAAGGGCAGTGCGCCTCTCGATTGAACAAGGACTTCCCCCCTAACGGGGGGTTCAAGTCGTGTGTTCATTCTATTTATTATGGAACTCATTGGCTCTTCTTGGGACACTCTGATCCCTGATGAATACATGGAAGATATTGCAGATTTCTGGGCTGAGGCAAGCGCGGAAGATCTGCATCCATCCCCTATCCAATGCATAGATGATTAAGTAAACCCTTGCCCGGCTATCGCCGGGTGCAAGTGGTTTGCTCTCATTTTTGAGAGTTTCCTTCGCTCATTTACAAATGGCTATCAAGCGCAAGTCCAATCTGGAAGCTGCCGACAACGTTGGCTTTAACACAGATGACCTGACCTTTAATGCTCTGACCGTCGCAGGTCTGGGTATTGGTGCAGGCACTGTTGTTGCTGGCGCAGCTGCTGTCGCTACTGCCCTCCCAGCTCAGGTGCTCACCGCAGCTGCAGCATCTGGTGGCCTGATTTATTCAGGTCAACGCCAAGCAAAGGGCCAGCCCATCCTCCCCTGGATGAAGGCTAAGGAAGATGCGGAAGTCATCGACACAACCGCAGAAGCTACTGCCTGAATCCTCCGCCCTCTGCCCTAACGGGTAGGGGGCTTTTTTCATTGGGCCGTTAGCATTCGGCCTAGCGAGAACCTGGGCTCACCCGCAGCAGCATGGTGGGCTTTTTTCTCCTACTTACAATTGAATTAGTACTTGTTTAGATTCATGTTATTGCCCCTCGGTGTATCAGCAGCAAGTCTTGGACTGGCTGGCTTAAATGCACGTCAACTTAGGACACGAGAGCCTGGACCTACTCCAGCTTCTGCTGCAGAGGATCAGCTCATTGATGCTTTAGAAGCACGTGTCAATCAGATTGCACCTGATCAGACTATCGAGGGTCTTGAAATCAGACAGAACACCCCTCCCGATAACGAGAATATCCTTAAGTACATTACTAACTCTGGAGATTATGCAAGCTCATCGAGAGCTAAAGATCCAGGTGATTACATCGTTAATATCAACCCCAACGCTGACAGAGCACTGCTTGCTCACGAACTTGGGCACATCGCCTCCGATCAAACCAAGGTTGGCAACATGATCAGGTCAGCACGATCTAACCCTAAACTCACCAAGGCTTTGGCCGCTGCAGCAATGCTCGGCGGTGGCGTGAATGCCGCCATGATGCCTGGCGATGAGGACCTTGCTACCTCAGTCGCCCTCAGTTATGCAGCCGCTGCTCCAACTCTTATCGATGAGGCACTTGCCAACAAGAACGCACTCGCCATAATGCAGTCGGCTGATATGACTGCCACCCCACTTCAACGTGGTCGACTTGCTGGTGGTTATCTGACGTACCTCGGTGCACCGCTTCTTGCTGGTGCTGTTGCCAATCAGGTTGGCAATCTCTTTGACTGAACTACGACTGATATCACCGGCTAGTCTCTTTACACAATAAGGTTCACCCTATCGGGTGGTTCTTATCTACTGGTCTATACTTCTATACCATTGATTACCTTCAATCAACTCTCTACTCAGCAACGTGCTCGGTTAACTCAAACTGCCTACGAAAAAGGCGAGAGTGTCGACACCTACCTCAAAGACCTCAGCCCTGATCCCTTCCTACAGGGAGCTATTCAGGGGATGATGCCTCACTGCGGTCTTTGGGGATTGATGGAAGCTGATGGCAGGTGCCATACCTGACTTCCGCTGCAATACAACCTACCACAGTCGCCTTTTTTCCTGGTTTCCTGACAGCTGTTGAACTGTAAAACCCTCGACCTGTAGAACAGCTCGGTCCACGAGGCCACGTTTTGCAGTTTTCTGGAGCACAGGATGTCGAACTGTAAAACCTTCAACCCTTCAAACTGCTCCCGTTTATGCTCCGACCTTCGCTTGCTCTTATTGCGGTGTTCATCTGCTGCATTCGAGCTGCAGAGGCTCCTGGCTCAGTTGTCTACCAGGCATGCGTATGGCCTGACACAGCCATTCGCTGTAAGTCCTGAAACAACTGTCTAACTACTCACGGCCTATTGCATCCATACATGCTCTCTTCAACTCAAACATCGAAGTACTCATTCACCCCTCTTCCTGAAGAGGTCTTGGAGGTGGCTGACAAAATCACACTCGGTGACGTGCTGGAGTGTTGCTATTCGAATGGCTTCATCCTTTCGGCTATTAGCAATTCAGTAAAGAATCAACGCAAGCTCATTTCATCAGACAAATCCACCGATACGCAGACCATCAAACATCTCCTCTACCTCAATAGCCTCATACCACCCAGCATCAAAGCTGAGAATTTCACAGTTGCCAACTCTTTGATCAAGGAACGTAATGTTGATTGATAAGTACTTGAAGAACGATGTCGAACAGTACATGGTCCAATTGCGCCTAAGACACGCTCCCCGACGTCAACGACATAGAAAGGGGAAATCTAAAGCAAACCTTACGATCATTAGACGCCTGCCCACCACACATGCCTTATCTCAACAGAGAGAAATTGGATGACCCCATTGAAAACACAGGAACTAAAACTCAGTGATGAGTGGGAAATCATGAATAGTCTTCATGACAGCTTCAATGAAATAGTCTACGTAAAATTCATAATTGATACGCTCAAGGATCTAGTCGAACGAAAGAACATTGACGGTATATCAGATGCCGTTGATGCTCTTGAGTCCTTCTATCCTGTTTACTGTAACTCCTATGACACATCCTTCTTGAAGGCTTGGAACCTTGTTATCAAGTCGCTGGATGGATAGTCAAGTTCACCAGTGGTGAGTGGGGCCAGTGATAAGAGGGGGGTGACGGTTATAAGAAACGAGCAGCGGTCAAACCATTGGCAGCTCCGTTTCATTTCTGTCTCCTCCCATCATTGCTCCAAGTGTTGCTGCAGTACCTAATCCTGCACCACTTAGCACACCAGCCTGTAGGGCTCTAGCGGCAATCATCTTTGCCCTCTCATCGTCCTCAAAAGCAAACTGGGTGGCCTTACTACCCCTTGGGCGTTGTGCAAAGATCTGGCTTGCAAGGAAATCTCTGACTGCCTTCAGCCTTGACCCGTCTGGCAATGGGCCTGATGGATTATATCCGTCATTTTCTGCACCCATCTGCAAAACTCGTTGACGGATGAATGACTGGAATGCATCATCCATTCCCATCAATCCATTCATATATCCATCTTTGAAGGTCTGAGTCCTGTCTTTCACCAGACCCGTATCTGTCTTCAGTTCTGGTCTAATTACTCTTTGCATGGATTTCATTGAACTCTATAACTATCATCCATTTTAGGACCTTGCAGATAATCAATTACTGCAATGAGTCCAGCAGCGCCACCAGCACCTGCCAGTACTTGGCCAGCCATGCGTTGGTACTGCGCCCGGTTGATCTCATCCTCAACCTGCTTCCGTACATCATTCCGGTACTTTCCGACCCCACTTCTCAAAACTTCCTTGGTGTATTGATCAAATTTCTCATTCTGAGCGGCGGCTCCTATGGCCATAGCCATATCTTCAGCCGTGGGCTCTACGCCTAAGATCTTGGCCAAATTCTCTTTATTCTGCTCTCCATGCAGCACTAGCTCTCGCGTGGGAGCTGATGGTAATACTACCGTTTTACCAAGGCCAAGCTCTTTCATTAATTGCCCTGAAGAGAAACCTCTACCCATAACCACTCTGCATGTCCTTTCATCATTGTACTTCCCTAAACTTTTAATATCCTCATGAACTCTTGTCACCTAACCCTGATACATTTGGTCTGCGGTCAGTCCGCACCTATCACATCCTTACTATGAAACCTAATATCCCTGATCACGTCTCTTCTGAATCTCTCAAGAAACTTCTTGAGAACTATAGTGAAGGCAATATCGAAGGCTATACACCTCAACAATTAGAGGAGTTGGCTGATCTCAAGATCGAAGAGATCATTAGCGAATGCTGTGATCCGATCGCTCACAAGGTACTTGCATTGCGCCTACTCAATCATCTCATCAATTGGCATGAGGTTATGGGCCTTGCGCTTTTTGAAATCCACCACCCTTCTTCAATTGCTTGGAGCAAGGGTCAGGCACAGCTGCAGATTGCTGCTGACACTATCTCTCGTGTCTCTGTGTCTCCCAATGATTTCATATCACCAGATTCCTTTGAATCCAAAGGTGAACTCTAAAACCTAAGACAGCTCCGCTAACGCGGAGTGCAAGAAGTGTGTCCTAACTCCCGTCTTCACAAGGCGGCACCGACATGCCTAACGCCACTACCAACGAGAAAGAGATCCTGGCCCTTCAGGCTCAAGTCTCCGAACTCGCTGCTCAGATCTCAGAGACGAATTCTTTGATTCGTTCACTGATTGATGGGCAGGGCGTGCAAACCCAGTTGATCAACAAGATCAACGCACCGCAGCTTCCTCAGACTCATTCAAAGTCTGAATCCAGAGAGCTGCCTGTGGCTCTTGAAGCTGCTGAGATAAAGATTGACACTGACAAGGTGTACTTCAACATCTTAGACGGTAAGACGTGTGGTGTCTTTCGTGGTCAAGTAGGAGGTCGCTTCTACAGCTTCTTCATTAACCACAGGAATCAAAACAACGACGACATCATTGATCTCCTCAGGGAGGTCAAGGACCTGAACGTCAACCCAGCTGATCTTGTTGTCAGTGCTGATCCTGCTTGGAAGAAGAACAAGAGCGACCAGTGGGAGTGCGTTTACTACGTCCGCTCACTGAGCGTTGTTGCCAGGCAGGATGCTCCGCAAGAGCAGCTTGAACTTCAGCCTACTCCTGATTTCTGAAACTTATCTCCCCTGGCCTAACGGCTGGGGGCTTTTTTTAGTGCCCTTCATTGACAAACGCAATGTCCTACATGAAGCAGCTTTTGCTTGACCTTCAGAACGAGCAATCAGAGGAACCCATTCTTCCACCTTCACAGAATGATTCCCATCTTCCCATTGTCCCAACCAACAAAACGGAGACCATCGATGAAACCAACAACTGACGAATACCACGTCATCGATCACATCATTGCGATCATCCTTTCCCTTTCCATTTCACTTATCAACAACCTATGGCCGTCTACCTCAACACCTACGCACGCCACCAAGCCTTTGGAGGCCCAGAAGAAGGAGGCTGGTGGTACGAATGCGGTGAGCCGCTCCAGAGCATCTTCTGGTCGCACCAAGACTTCGAAGAGTTCCAAAACCAAAACGACATCCTCTTCGAAAAGCGCAAGGCAATCCTCGACAAAGCGACCTTCAACTACACAGAAGGCCGCAGCCCCCAGCCGATCAAGAACGGCACCGGGGGATACACCTTCATGCCAGGTAGTAGTGACCCAATTGGACACTACCAAGACGACGACATCGTCTCATTGTTCGAAGACGGATTCGCTGAACCTTACCCTTCAGAGCGTCCCCATTACTGCTGATGCTTGAGTCTGTGCCCCGCTAACGCGGGGTTCAAGACAGGTGTTCTTCTTTTTGAACACCAATGCCTTATTCAGCAGACACAGTGGCAGTGCTTCACAAGCTCTACCGAAAATTCAGCTCTCTGAGCTCAGTTCAAGCCCAGCTGTCTAACTCCACAAGAGGAGACATTGCTCGGCTTTATCAAGGCAAGCATGAAGCCTTTCAAGCCGTAGCTCTCGATCTCTTGGCGTTAGCACAAGAGATTGACGAAAAAGTTGAAGTCCCTTTCTGAAAATGACACTCCCAACTGGAGTCGTCATTGACAGTGGCGACTCGTTTCTAGGTGGCCCTTATGTGGCCATCATGACCTTCCGTTCCTCTAACGGTAAGACAGGCGATATCCCCCAGGTCTTCATCATCAGACCGGATATCAAGCCGACAGATGCAGTGAAGTCAGGTGCAGATACCACCATCTGTGGGAACTGCACTCACAAGCTGCGCTGGCACGAGGACCTTCAGCAATTCAAGCGCACCTGCTACGTCAATACCGGTCAATCTGTTAATGCCGTCTATGCCTGTTTCTGGCGTGACGGCTACCCAGCTCTCTGGGATGACTTGGCTTTGCAAGCTGACGTAAGCGAATTTCTTGCTGAAAGGTACGTGCGATGGGGGGCCTACGGAGACCCCTCAGTGATCAAGCACTCCGTTGTCCGCATGATCAACGGCTGGTCCGCTGGCCACCTTGGCTTCACCCATCAGTGGCTGCATCCAGCAGCTGCTCAGTTCAAGGGCATCTTCCAGGCTTCTTGCGAATCGGTCACCCAGTACCGAGTTGCCAAGGAGCTCGGTTGGAAGACCTACACCGTGATCCCTTACGACGAGACAGAAGGCCCTGGAAAGCGCTGCCCCGCAACGCTTGAGGGCGTATTTGCCACCTGCAAGACCTGCAGGCTCTGCAACGGAGCGAAGGCAGACATCTTTTCCCCGGCTCACGGGACCGCACACCGTTCATTCACACCCATCCATGACCTACCAGAGAGAGCCCCCTCTGTGTCCAACTGAAGCAATTTGGACAGAAGAGGGTGCAGAAAAAGCAGAATGCCTTAAAACCAGTAAGCATTTTCGCCTTTTTGCCTTATGCGCCGTCGACGAAGACGGCTTCCACCAATTCGACCAGGAGGATTTCGACGATGACTACCGCTACTAAGAGGGCACCATCCAAGACCAAACGCGCCAAGCGTGACTACGAAGCCGATCTGGTCAATGGCCTGATCGAGCTGATGACTGCTGGCACAAACCCTTGGCAGAAGGACTGGATCAGCCGCTACAGCGATCCTTCTCACCGCAACCTCATCACCGGGCACCGCTACAGAGGCAGTAACCCCGCACTACTCGAGCTGCAAATGCAGCTGCGTGGTGTGGACTGCCCGCTGTGGGTTCCCATCGGCATGGCCAAAGCCAAACATTGGCTTCCCAAGAAAGGCAGCAAAGCCTGCTGCATTGTCATGCCCTTCTCTGTTGATAAAGAAGTTGCTGATGAGGACGGCAAGCCTGTTCTTGATGACAACGGTGACCCCGAACGGGTGCAGTTCACCGGCTTCCGTTATACCGGCGGAATCTTCAATGCCATGGACCTGCAAGGGGATGGCCTGGAGGAAGCGATCAACGCTGAGCTCACAGCTGGTCCCGCTCCTGTCAGTGAACCCACCCGTCATGCCACCGCAGAAGCAGTGCTTGGCGGCTGGCAAGTGCCAGTGACCTGGAGTGGCAACCGGGCGTTCTACTCACCCACCAGTGATGCGATCACCCTGCCGCCCCGCGATCAGTTCAACACTGAAGAAGGGCTTTACGCCACCTGGGCTCACGAAGTGGTCCACTCCACCGGTCATCAGGACCGCCTCAAGCGTGACGGCATCGTCAACTTCGAAGGATTTGGGACTGAGTCCTACGCCAAAGAAGAACTGGTCGCTGAGCTCGGTGCATTTCTGCTCTGCAGTCGCCTGCAGATTGCTTCAAAAACTGATAACCACGCCAGCTACCTGCAGGCCTGGATCAAGTGCCTCAAAGAAAAGCCCAGCTTCCTGAAGACAGCTCTCTCAGCTGCCACCCGCGCCGCCAATCTCCTTGTCCCCCCTGAAACCAACGAAGAATGACACCCCTTGAATCACAACTGGCAAAAACCCACGAAACACCTGATTGATTCATGACTTCAACATCCGTACCGACATTCGTGGTCCCTGAGGACCTGCGCCTCAGCATCCAAGAGAGCTACATGAACAAGCTTCGTGAGGCTTTACCTGATATCACTGTTGAGGAAATGACCGAGTTTGCCACCAACAATCTCGATGAACTGATCGACAACTACGACGAATGGGATGCTTGCGCTGATCTCGAACCAGAAGATCACCGCTATTTCGAGCGTGAGATCAATTGGGCCGAGTGGATAAAACACATCTTCATAGGCACGCCCATCAGCTTCATCACCCGCAAACAGTATCAAACCTTTGGTGCTGATATTGCTCATCGATTACGTCTTGCTTCCTAAACCTCGTCCAAATTTTACCAGGAATGACTCATGATTAATTACTATGCGCTGCTCACTTCAAAGGATACATCATGGATGGCTGGTGATGAATCACCGTTCAGGTTTCCAAGCTCTTTCAGAGACATTCCGTTCATTCACTGTGAACTGAGAAATTTCAAGCGTGACTCATTAAAGAAGTTAGTAAGGCCAGTTGTAGAGAATCCGCAACTCTACATACCTTCTGATACTGGAAAGAAACGTATTATCTTTTCACAGGCTAGTTCAATGCCTGGCTCGCTGCGGGCCAAGTTTAATTGGAAGATGCAACGGTGCATCGACACTTGGCATCGAGAAGCGAAGGAGCTGGGCTGTGAACATCCACAACCATACCTGCGTCTGTGTGATGATGCTTTAGCTGAACTTTTCTCACTTTAAAAAACCACAGAACAGACATGACTGAACAAGAGATCAAGAACTATCTCCGTGACACAACGTCATTAACTGAAGACCAACTGGAACTAATTGCTTATCAAGTAAAGAACCAACTTGATTACACAAACATCTATGACCAAATTGATCAAATCAAAGACACATTAGTTGACTCATGAACATGACACCCTTTGAATCACAACTGAAGACCATGTACGAGGAGTTTGTGGATCAATCCGATCCGTGCGACTTTGCCTCACTGCCGGACTACGACACTTGGCGGTACGATTTCCTTACCGGGAAGGAGTACGCCGACGTCTGGTCTGGTCAGGACCGGATCATCTTAGCCAGCAACAAAGATCATGCCTTAAGTTTGATCGAGCAGAGTAAGGTTGCATACAGAATGAAGCTAGGTGGTAAGGGAGGCCCCCTTCATGCTGATCCAGTGACTCTTTCGATTCACTTTAGTATGCATATCATCAGCATTGAGCTGACATATACAGGGATGGATAGTCCCATTGGCTTCCCTTTTAACCGCCTGATCTGCAAGCTGCGACTCGACGGTGCTCCTATTTCTCTCAAGCAACTTAAGAAGGACCTCAAATGAAATTTCCTGTTCGAATCAATCATCATCTTGTAGTCTCTGATTCAGAGCATCAAGCCATTATCAATGCATTGGCTTTCTACAACGAATACCACACAACACCTTTGATTCATGAGAAAGACCGGCGTGATCAATTCACTATGGCCTTTAATGAAGACAACCGAGGCATTGATCAAGATGGCCCGATCAAGCAGCTATCAGTAAAAATTGCCAACTCAAAATGAAAAATTCCCCAGGCTGCACTTTCGACGAAATTTATTCAACCTTCCTGAAAAACCATCGTACTTACGATGAATGGCGCGCAAAGTTAGAAAAAGGGGATACAGCTTTGATGACCCACCTCGATTCACTCGAGAATGGGTACGAAGGTTCCTTTTACCAGAAAATCTGGGCAGCAATGAGAGTTGCTGACCTACATAATCAAAGGCGTATCTACGAAGCTATGCCTTTCATATTCGACAACACTACTTGCTACCGCTAATGATTAAAGTCTTTTCTATTCACAAAGGTGGTCCGCTTAAGATCACAACCTACCTTTACGACTTTCCAACGATCGAGTACAAGCTCTATGAAAATTATGAGAGGCATGAAAGGAGGTTGATAGCAACCTCATACAAGGAAACTGAACTTGAGGTACTCAAGAAAACTCTTGAATCTACCTTAGATTGACTTTACTTTTGACTTAGACATAAAGCTAACAACTACTCGCAATCGCATCTTTCTATCACATGTCCGTGCTTCATAGTTCAAAGGTTCCTGAGGGATTTGAAATCTACACCTCACCTAAAGGTGCTAGGTACATTATTAGAAATGATAAGCGTATCTATATTAGTGAAAAACCATATGTGCGCAGAAATAATTACACCGTACCACGGGGAGCATTCGCCAGATATGCGAACTCTCAAATCTCTAGAACCTGATTCCTTTTAAACTTTTCCCATGACTATTTCTCCTGACCATACCCCAAACCGTGAAGAATATAAAAAAGCCTTCGCAGATATTCTCTGCTCTATAGGAGATGAAGAAGGCGATGCACACGATGCTTACATGGGTTTTATGGATGCTCTTGATCTTCATGTCATCTACCATGCAAAAGCACGTGAGCGTTTCCTTGATTTCAAGAAATACTTGACAAAGTAGCTTTATCACACTCACAAAATTCCTATGTCTGTTTGGATGTCCAGAACACTCAGAGCACCTGAGTGGGTATTGGAATATCGTTTCCAATACAAAATCGAAAATCACATGCTATTTCGCAGAATCGTTGATCTTGACAACAACGAGCTTGTCAAATGGAAACTTCTCGACATGACTAAAAATCCCATGGATTTTGACGTCACAGCCAACTCCATATTGAGGTCTATGAATGAATAGACTGTAAACGTTGGGTATGAAGAAGAACAGCGTCAATACCCATCAACTGAGGTTTCGGTGATTTTTGCTGTTTCCCATCGATTAATTGAAAGCTCCTGCATTTAATGTGGGAGCTCCCCTCTCAAAAGAAATGATGCGTAGATTTAAACTGTAAAAGCTTTATTTGTTTCAAGTTATTATAGAAATGTGGCGCTTTCACATTTCATATGGCTTTAAATCGAGCAAAATTAGATTCACTATTTAGGTCTGATGTTGATTCATATGGACCAACAGTGTATGGTCCCAACGGAATGTTGGACAAAAATCCATATGGTGATCAAGAATTTGTAGACAAAATCACAGGTGGCGGAGGTAAGTCTCGCTTCTTTCAGTCGCTAAGAGAAGCTGGAATTCCTCCTTCTCAGTATGGATACTATATGGAAAAAGCAGGCATCACGAATCTAAATAGTGAAAATGACATGCGTCAAATCATTGCTGCATACAATGCCGATGAAAGGTTTCAAGGTGCTCCCGCATCTGAATCAACGGAGGCACCAGCAGCTGAGGAGCCTGTAATACGGAAGTCCCCAGACACCGATCCTGTCAAAGAAATCGCTGCTGCAGATCTTGGTGATACGTTAAAGCGCAAGCAGGAGTTTGAAGCATCCCAACAAGGTGATGATGAGGAACCATCTAAGTATAGAGATATTATGGGCGAAAGAAATGCGCGTAGTGATTTTTTGAATCCTAATCGCGACAGTTACATTGATGATGCGTATGATTTTAAAAAAGATTATACCTTTAAAGTTTTAGATAACATTCGCAGAGTTTAATTATGTACAAACCTGGCTCTTACGATCAAAGCAGATTTAGCAGTGTCTTCGGGTTGAAGCCTGTTTCAGAAGACGAGGCATACAGCCAGGGTTCCACAACTGGAACCAAGCAGGTTGCTGGCCTTGGTACGTACCTTTCCGAGGACGACTACAACCGTCTCAGAAACGATGACCAAGTCAAAGATGCTTACGCAGAGGTCTATGGCCAAAGCGCAGCTGATAATAAATTCGAAGGCAACCCTGATGGTCTTTCGATCAACGCACTCGATGCTCTTTTTGACAAGCTCGCCCTGGTCGATGAGCAGACACCAGAGCTTAAGACACCAGACACCGATCCTGTAAAGGAGAAAGCTGCATCAGACCTCCTTAGGACCGTTGATCGCGTTAATGCGTTCAAGGCCGACATGGAGGGAACAGGCGAAAATAATCTCTCAGATTTCCTGTTCGTACCCCGAAGAGATAGGCAACCAACGACGTCTCTGAATGAAGCATTTGATACTTCCAAGCCTTCCGATGAAGCCGTTGCCGTAATCGAATCGAGCAGCATGCCCACCTTTATGCAAGATCGTGCATTGAACAGGTTCGGCCCTCAAGACTTTCTAGAGGATGCAAAGAAAAAAATCCTACGTCTTAGCTGATCTCATACCTAGTCTCATATGCAACCACAGTAACCACGCTCTGTGTAGGGACTCCTTTTTTTGCATGATGAGACTGAGTAAAAAAGAGGTTTATAGGAAAACACCGTGGTTTTGTGTGGTTTGCGTGGTTTTACGTGGCTTTTGACGTACATGTTGATACACTTTTTAAGGAATAAGTATAAAAGCTTAAGGACTATGTTCTCATGAGTTGCAATTGAGACTGCAAAAGCCACGCTTCCATGTGTGGTTTCTGCCCTTCGATGTTTAGTTTTTGTTCTGCTTTGGCACAAATTAATAATCTCTTGAGGTTTACCTCGCACTTTTGGGATCATTTGATCAGGACAGAAACCATCACTGCTGATAAAATCGACGAAACATTTCGAATTACCTTCGAGCGTCCCATGCTGCCTGAGAAGCGTGTGTCTGTCGTCCTGCCTGGTGATCTTCACAGAGATCTCAAGCTCCATGCCTACTCAACACAAGTGACAATGAACGATGTCTTACTAAAGGCACTGCAGATGTATTTGCAGAAAACTAAAGAGGAGAAGTGGAATCGGGCCTAGCTCTCTGTCGTAATTGCGAACAAACTAGCGCCCTACACAGTCTTTTAATGATTAGGCTCCCACGACCTTAAAGTCCCTTAATGCCTTTTTTGAGGCAAAAAGGCAAAAAGGCATTGCACTCTCCTGTGCAGGCGTTACTTTCTGTCAGTCAGGGCGACCTGGCACAAATTTCGACAGAACCTGATCCGTCATGCCCAGAGCAGTGTGTATTTCTGCATGCAATGAATTTCCTCAAAGCGGAAAAATTTTTGACAATGCTGCCTTTTTGCCTTTTTTGCACATCAGTATGTACCGCTCTTATCCCGCCGCCAGGATCATTACGCCACAGGGCATTCAATTTTTGGAGGTTCCAGCACGTATCCATAGCTCGTCATCAGCTACTTACAGACAGCAGCATGTCTTCTCACCTCTTTGTGGCTGCAGTAGAAAGAAGCGCAAGCGTATTACTAAGTAACTATTATTGTTTTTGATTTAATATAGAGAGGTGTCTCGGGACCATCTCTCTATTATGTTGCTAGATAAGCGACAAATTAAAGCTGTTATTGATGCTGTGAAGCATTACCAAACTTTCAACGTGAGCATCAATAGTGATCGCTATATTGAGTTTGAAGTTATTATTGAGAGGCTTCAAAATATGGGCAATATATTGAAAGAATAGTTTTCGATTAGAATAGTTAGTGTGACGTAATAATTAACCTTGTTATGATTGAGGCGGGTGCTGCACTTGTTATTGCTTTGATTTCTGGTACTGCAGTATTGACGCAAAGGGTGCATAACCGCATTAGTGAACTTGATCGCCGTGTTGACAAAATTGAGCTAAGCGTTGCTCAGAACTTTGTGTCCAAATCTGACTTAAGCGAAATCATGGCTCGTGTTGATACTCACATGAGCCGAATCGAAGACAAACTTGACCGCATTGCTTTAATCACTCAACCCCATAAGAACAATGGAACTTGACATTATCAATCATCCAGCTTTTTGGATTGTCGTTGCTGCTCTTTCTGAGCTTGTTGCCGTTTCGCCTCTGCGTGAAAACAGCATTATTCAACTGGTATTCACTGCTCTGAACAGCCTCCGGCCCCTCAAGCGTCGTAACCGCGGCTGATTCAGAAGCGTAGCTTAAGGATAAAAGGCAAACCTTCAAAAAGGCAAACTGCTTGCTAGAGTTTAGTGGCACATAGGCGGCCTCTAACCGCAAAGTATTTGCTGTGGATATCGAACGACCTCAACTAACTGAGCTGACTGACGTTATCGAAGATACCGTTGAGTACTTCTGTGACCAGGCTTCGCTGTCTGGTCAGTTGGTTTGGACAGTCGTGCACTGTCTATCAGAAGCGAAGCTCGCTGAGTTTAAAGGATTGGTTCCCTGATCTCATGAAAGATCCCATCAATTACGCCTGCGTTGGCGTATGTGTCTATATCGACTGCGTGATCCGTTCCTTAAAACTGTCGCCTGAGCTGATGTGGCTGAGGATCCGGCAGGAAGCGGATTACAGACTTGAATGTCTGACCAAAGCTGATTCTCCTGATCAAAACGAGTGAGCCTATCGGCTCATTCAAATCAGGTGTCCATTCATTTGTTGATCATGACCTCAACTCTTGCAACTCAAGATCAAGCATTCCACAACCTTCTACCCACTCCCATTGAAGCTCCTGCCTCTCCCAAAGGAAATTACGTCGATCCGAGACTTGTTTGGATTGGTATGCCCGATGAGGCCAAGGAACAGATCAAGACCAAGGCAGTAGAGCTGGGTCTGTCACCTGATCAGATCAAGCTTGCACTGAAGACACAAGATGTATTCCCGTATTGGCAGTACAGGAATGACACTCAACAATATGCTCCGATCAATTCCAGTAAAACTCTGTATCAACTGCAGCTTGTTGAGCTAAAGGAGCATTCTCACTATTCTAATGAGCAGACAGGGAAGAAACGCAAAGCCTTCAATGCGACTGTTCGTGCAGTTTCAGATTCAGCTAGAAAAGAATATATCTTCAAGCCATCCATGTATTCCATGTGGTCTCAGACTTTTTTATGTGCATCCCTGAACTTATTAGATAGTGAAGGTGGAATTCTCCAGCCATTCAATTTGAGTACAACTAAAGGCTATAACGACATCACCTACTTTGCAAACATGTATGGACAAACCTACGATCGCAACAATATCTCCCAAAGCAGTCTGGAACTTAGCCAGAAGTTCAAAGCGTTCAGAGCGGAGTGCAAACAGCAAGAAGACGAATGGGCCTATGGACAGCACCCAGGTCTACGTGAAGCGTTTCTCGAGGCCTTCGATCGAATTAACGAAGAACTCGCAGAAGCTTATCGAACAGATGATGATGAAGTCCTGGACACAACAGCTACGGCTTCGTGAAATACGTCTAAAAGCTGTTATCGCCTCCAGACCTTCTGGGGGCATTATTCACTCTATTAGGAGACTACATGGCCGCTAAAGATAGAAGAGAGAGATACTATCACTTCGATAAGGAATTCAAACCTACTGTCGGTTTAGATATTAACGAATATCTGATTGAACATTATGGTCAAATGTCTCTCAAGTTTCGTCGAGGTGTCTGGATCACAATGCAAAAAGATCCAGCCCTTGACCTTAGTTCACTTGAAAACCTCGTTGATCAATACGTTCAACGAATTGCCGATCAGTTCCCAGACCAAGAAGCTACTAAATCCAATGACGCCTGAACGTGAAGAACTTTCTCCGACAATCTCTATTTACAGAACTGAGTTAGAAGACATCATGTTGAGCTGTATCAAGGCTCAATCGAATGAATCAAAAGTCACTCCTGATCAAGCCCTGACCGAAGTCTACAACCGCCTCTATGGTTCTTCAGACCGAGGTCTGAAGGATTTTATTCAGCATATTTATGACGAGAAATTGTATCTCGATCCGGTGAATATAATCATTGATAGTAAGTGATCACTATGATGAAGAACTACCACCTCTATGTTTTTACCCAGAAGTCTTGTCCTCCCTGTGTTCGTCTCAAAGATTACGTTGAAACTCTTACAACTGATGAACAGTCTGAAATTGACTATGTTTCTTTCAAGACAGCGTCCGGAGAATTAACTTCTTTGGCTTCAGGCTTCGGTATTAAAAAGACCCCAACGCTTCTTGTTGTAAGCATTGAGCAGTCATGTGAGCTTGATGGTAATGGCGATGAAATCTGTCATGTTGTTGAGACTCCAGTAGAGCGGTACGAAGGTGCTTCTTACATAATTAAAAGCCTTGATTCTTTGATTGACGCCTACACATACGCACATCCCGACTAGTGACCAAGAAAGCTAATGTGATTCAAGCCAAGGGCTTGATTGTTAAAGAAAGTGGAAATGGTTTTTTCAACGTACAGCTAGAAGAACCTAAAGATCACTTGTGCCTTTGTAGAGCCTCCGGTAAGCTAATCACACGCAAGATTCAACTTCTTGTGGGGGATAGAGTCACCGTAGAGCTCAGTCCTTTTGACTTGTCTCGAGGGAGAATTACCCTTCGAGAAAAATGATTCCAACCGCTTATACACTGGTAAAACCATGAGCTATACCGAAGACGCTTTAGCGTTTCGTAAAGCCTACCGTCAGGACACACCTGGCTGCATCACACAAACTGGATTTGTTAATGAGCGCATTTGGAAACTCCAATTGCGTCTCATTGAAGAAGAGTTCTGTGAATTAGTTGAAGCTTCAGACAATCTTTTGAACGAGCCGACTAGCCCTTCGCTAGCCGCCGATCTACTTAAGGAGTGTGCAGATCTTCACTTTGTTCTTTACCAGTTCTGTTCTGCACATGGATTGGATCTTGATGCTGCATCCGATCGTGTTTTTAAATCAAACATGAGTAAACTGGATGAGAACGGTCAGCCAATCTTCCGCGAAGACGGCAAGGTACTCAAGGGACCTCTATATCAACCACCGAGTCTTATTGACTTGGTTGAATCTGCTATCAAGTGAACGTAATGCCTGAAAAAATTGCCCGTACTGGTCGAGTGCAGAACTGGCTCGACAATCCTGAAAGCCGTCTTCCCGTTAGTTGCACAGTTTTCGAAGTGCAAGACAGCATGGAAGGTCCTGATGGCATTGAAGCCAGCTGGCTCTTCACATCGTATGCCCTTCGTTATGGAGCTGGTGTAGCCATTCACCTATCAAAGATCCGTCCTGAGAATACTGGTAATGGTAGAGGCCTCATCTCATCAGGTCCTATTTCATTTGCTGAGGAGTATCACCTCAAAAACAAGATCCTTCGTAGGGGTGGTATTTGGAAGAATGGTGCTGTAGTTCTGCATATGGATCTCGATCATCCTGACGTTCTTCAGCTGATCGATGCACCGCGTACATGGTGCCCCTGGGCGAAACGCTGCATCAACCTGAACCAAAATATGTGGGATGATGCTTCTCCTGACCTACAGGAATCTCTCATTTCTGCTATTGCCAGGGGTGATGTTTGGCTTGCCAAGATTCGATATGACCAACATGGTCAGAGAATTTTTGCCAATGTCTGCCTAGAAGTATTCTTGCGATCACGAGGAACATGCTTGCTTGAGCATATTGCACTTGGCGCTTGTGATGTCAATGAGATTGGAGACGTCTTTGAAGCAGGCATGAAAGAGCTGATTGAGCTTCATGCCAAAACTGGCGTTGGTGAGTCACGTGAGTATCTTCCTCCTGATCAAGATCGTCAAGTAGGCCTTGGCATGCTTGGTTTAGCTAATCTTCTTGCACTTGAAGACGTCAAATACGCTGAGTTTGCTGACGCACTTGATTCAATTACTAAGGGAAAAGAGTTTAAATCTCTGAGTCCTAGAGCTCTTAGTATTGGATATGCGCTCAAAGATGGAATTGCGCGTGCTGCCAAAGTCGCTAAAGAAGCAAATATGGATCGGGCTTTCGCCATTGCTCCCACTGCTTCCTGTAGCTACCGCTATACAGACCGTAAAGGTTTCACTACTACTCCAGAGATTGCTCCGCCAATCAACCGCGTTGTAGATCGTGATAGTGGCACGTTTGGTGTACAGCAAGTCAATTACGGCAACGTCGAAACGTGTGATGAGGTTGGTTGGGATAATTACGTTCGCGTAGCTAATGGAATTATGCAGATGCTCCAGGACACTGGATTGTCTCACGGTTACTCCTTTAACACTTGGAGTGATCACGTTTGCTACAACAACGAATTTATCCAAGATTGGCTTGATTCGCCTCAGACTTCTATGTATTACAGCCTTCAAGTAAGGCGTAATACTCAAGCAAAAGACGACGCCATGGTTGCACTAGGTGATGAAGCAGGCGACTTCTCCATCTTTGGTTTTGATGACATTGACGCTGACGATAACGATTCAGCTATTGACTGGATTCAAAATCAAGGATGCGTCGGATGTGCAGAGTAGTTATTAGGAGAACCCACCATGTCAAAATACCAGTCACTGCTGGACAGCAAAAAAGTCTGGACACCTTGTGCTGTCACTGCCGGTACTCTTACAGAAGGAGGCGAGGATGTTATCCACCGCGCTCTCTCACTAAGAGTTCTTGAAATCCCTGTTGCTGATTTCATCAAGGATGCATGCAAGGGTGATCTGCCTACCGACCCTGTCTGTAAGGATCTCCTTGATTCAAATGTCGTCGATGAAGACAAGCACGACAAGGCTTTGAACTTTGCAGCTGATGTCCATACGGATACGTCTAATTACGCTAAAGAAGCCGATGTGATTAAGAATCACTGGCTTGCGTTAGACCGTCACCCAATCCTCAAAGCTGTAGTGCTCGAGCGTAGTGTCTTCTTTGTGATGCTTCCGCTGCTTCGTGCCTTAGGTGATAAAGGTCTGCGCACGATCAGTGGTGACATTTCCCGTGATGAAACCATTCACGTTGCCACCAACACACTGGTCTGCTCAGAGCTTGGTCTTCAATCTGATAAAACTCTCAATCGTCTTCGTAAGGCTACTGTCGCTTGGATTGTCGACTCCCTGGTCGATGAGGTGAAAACCGTTGGTCTGTCTGAACTGCAGCAGAAAACACTCTCCAAGAAGTTCTGGATCCGTTCTTCCGACGAGCTTTACAGTAAAGGCAAAGCGTCCGATCTATCTTTTACCAGAGCTAGCTCGATGCCAGCTTTCTTTGAGGCTTCAAACGAGAACCTACCTCAATACGCCTGATTAGTTACAAGTAAAACCTGCACCTTTTTGATGACGTCTGCAAGACTTATCTGGGTTACACCTAACGCTGAAATAATGATGGGCTACTGCGCCCGTGTTTCTAATCCATCGAATCAGGATAATCCTGATGTCACCGGACTGTTGAGATACTGCATCAAGCACAAGCATTGGTCCGTCTTTGAGATGGCCAATATGTGTGTTGAAATTAATACGTCAATTGCAGTTAGTCGCCAGCTTCTGCGGCATGACTTTAATTTCCAGGAATTTTCTCAGCGTTATAGCGAGGTCATGTCGATTGAACCGATTGAGCTACGCAGGCAGGACCACAAGAATCGTCAGAAAAGCATTGACGATCTTCCAAGAAACGTCGCTGAATCACTTTCTAATGAGATCGATGACTTGATGGTCCAAACAAAATCGCTCTATCAAAAGCTTTTAAGTCATGACGTAGCCAAAGAGTGTGCGCGGATGATCCTGCCTATGGCATCTAGCACTCGTCTCTATGCTTCGGCAAATGTTAGAGACTGGTGTCACTATCTAAAACTGCGTACCGGTAATGGAACTCAGAAAGAGCATGTGCAAGTTGCAGAAGCAATTATGCCAATCTTCTCAGAAAACTTCCCTCTTACCACCCGCGCCTTCTTTGAATGAGACTTAGAATCTGAGAGATAGCAAAACTTTGATATGAATAACATCGTCGCTGCGGTCAAACTTGAGAACCATGGATCATCTTCTATTAGTGAATACGGCATCGAGTTTATGGCTGCTGATGCCTTTATTCCTGGCGACACTCCTAGCGCTGATGTCCGCCTTCGTCTTCTCTGCTTTAATCAGCTCGGTCCTCGTCTCGAAACTTTTGGCGGATGGGAACCAGGCAAAAAGTGCCTCATCACCGGTTCGATCGTCTTCACGGATGAGAAAAAGGATCGCCTAGATGTGATTGTCAGTACGATCACGCCTGATATTCCAGATACAACTTACGTCAATCAAGTGTCCCTTGGATCAGCGTTCTTCGGAACTGGATTCGATCAGGTCAAGGTTCAGAAGACGGGTAACCTTGCAATCTCTATTGGGATCTTGATGGATGAATCTGAAACCAAAACTTGGATGAGCCTTGAATGTCATGAATCTCGTAAGAAAAAGCTCCAAGATAGAGTTCGTAAAGGACGCTCTGTTTCAGTTGTTGGTAGCCTTCGAGAGTACCGCACTGAGGATCGTCCGACGCCTTATCGAGCTATTATCTGCCACGATTTTTCGACTCGAAAGGAGCAACCAAAATCGGCAGGCTCATCTCAGAAAGAGGCGGCTCGATCGGGATATCAAGAGGCTTCAGTTGATCCAACACCGGTCATCGAGTTCGCACCCTAATCGGTTTTACTTCTGAAAATGGCACATGGCATCCGTATGGGTGCCTTTTCTGTATATGGTCCATAAGAACTACTACGTCTATGTCTACTATGACGAACATCACATTCCGTATTACGTAGGTAAAGGTCAGAAGAACAGAGCCAAGAGCCCGAGAAAGGGAATCGTCGTTCCGCTCGAGGATCAGATTTATACACGATACTTTCAAGAAGAAGAACAAGCCTTTGCCCTAGAGCGAATGCTGATCGCTTTTTGGGGTCGGCGCGGTTACGAAACTAACGGTCTTCTACTCAATCAAACTCTTGGAGGTCCTGGCTCCTTTGGTGTCATTAACTCTGTGGAGACACGACGGAAGAAATCACTAGCCAAGATTGGCAAAAAAAATCCCATGTATGGAAAATGTCTATCTGCTGAATCACGTCAGAAGATTTCTGCCAGCAAAAAAGGCTCTAAAAATCCTATGTATGGAAAGCCTGTTTCAGATGAAACTAGGTTGAAACGTTCTCAGTCTATGAAGACCTATTGGTCACGTAGAAAGTCTTCTTGTCAACCCACGATTGATAATTCACCAGGCTAGATTATTGATGTTCGCTGCTATTGAATATGGGTCTACAAGTATTACCGCCTGATCTCGCTGAGAAGACAGACAAAATTGAGAAGATTGAAAATCCTTACTTCAAGCCTTCTTCGCTAAAGGATGGAGAAAGCGAAGAGTTTCGTCTTTGTGGATGCTATGAAACCGGCCATGCTGTTACCGGATGGCAGTATGCAAGCGAGAAACCAGACCCAAGTACTGGTGATCTGAAATTTGCTGGATATGTCGTCTCCAAGTCTTATCCTCAGGATCCATCTGATCTGGCTCGTGAGACTGATTGGTCAAAGGCTGATCGACCTAAGATCGACGGCGTTTTTGTCAAGCCTCGTAAGTTTCTTGCATGGGTTGTCTCTTCAGCAGCACGAGGTCGCTATGAAGTTCTCTTTATTGAGCAAAAGTCACTGCGTGAGCAACTGACAGAGGTTCTCCAGGAAGTCGAAGACTACACCTGGACAGAAGAGGGTCTAGCTAACTTCTCAATCAAGATTTCCCGTAAGGGTCAAGGTCTTGATACTACTTATTCAATTCTTCCTAAAGTCAGGAAAGTATCTGAAAAAGTAAAGAAGGAGTGGAGCGAAAAGCAGGAAGACATCTGGTTGCCCAACTTCTTTGTTGGCCAAGATCCATTCTCTGGTAAGCAGACAGAAGATAAAGGCTTGCCTGCAGGTGGGACTGATAAGCGCGGTTCCACTGTCATGCCTAAGACATCAGGCACCGCTGATCAAGAAACCGAAACCGAGTTCTGACCATGAATCAAGAGAATTTTGCCAAGCTCCCGCCAGAGATGCAGCAGAGGATTGCATCGATTGTTAGCCAGGCCACTGCAGCAGGAGAACCTCCCCAGCCCCCTGCTAATCCAGCACCTCCCCAAGCTCCCCCGCAGGCTCACCCCCAGGGGGCTCCCCAGCCCGCTTCTAGCGAGCTTGCAAACAGAGCTGTCAGGCCACCATCTTTGATGGATCATGTGATTGCTCTGCGTCAGGAAGTTGCTGAGCTTCGCGCTCAAGGAAACGCTATCGGTCAAGTGACTGAAGCAGTCGGCAATGCTGTTGGAGAGATGTACAGCATGTTTCAAACACAGACCTCAGTTACAAATCACGGCGCAGGTTCTGGCCAGACGGGCGCGATGAATGATGACTACTGATGAATGTGAAAAGAATCGTCCTTTTCGTATCCAGACACCATCTGGCCATCGTAAATATCTTTGTTCAGGCCTATACTTGCCAAGCGTCACAACTGTTTTATCGAGCACTGAATCAGAGAAATCCAAAGCCGGTCTAAGGACTTGGCAACAAAACAATCCGGGGGCTTTAGAAAAAGCCAGTACCCGTGGCTCTGCGATTCATAAATGCTGCGAAGACCATATTCGTGGTATTCCGGTTGACTGCCCTGACGCTTACTCAGGCTTTTGGAATGGGATGAGTCAGTATCTTGACTGGTTCTCCGAGATCCATTGGTCTGAGCGACCATTAAGGCAAGATTGGTATCATCTGAGAAGCGACGACAAAGAGGTTGCATATGTCTGGTCAACAGAACATATGTATGCCGGATGTCCTGATTTGATTGGTGAGATTGGGGGAGTCAAGGTTATTGCTGATTTTAAAACCAGCAATGGTCCCTACATGAACTCATTTCCTGACCGTGGTGACAGGATCGGTTTTGGAGGGTTCCGTAAATACCAGAAATGCGCTCAACAGATGGCAGCTTATCGCTATGCCCTCAATGAGCGAACTGGATACCTTTGCGATGTAGCTCTTATCATTGTGTCAACAGAAGAGACGACGCAAGGCATCTTTATTGATGGCGATCAGCTCAATCTGTATGAATCCAGATTCCTAAAACGAGCTAAGCAGTTCCACGAGGAGATCGACAATGAAGCTGAAGATAGCCGTTCATAAAGGCTGTCATAATAAAACTAATCCTGAGCTAGTTGCCTCTGGATGGCTCAATGTTCTAGTTGATATTGAGTGGCTAAAGCAGTGGGTTAGCCACGGCTGGGGATGGATGAGCGTTCATCTTAATGATGATCGCTATCGCCTTCTCTCGAACTGTATTTCTAGCAATATGGTTGTTATGGACCTTGATGGTGATTGCACACTTGAACGCTTCTGGTCAACACAAGTAGCCAAAGACTGGTGTGCATTGACTTATACATCAGCGAGCCATAGCAACCAAGAGCATCGTTTCAGAGCTCTCTTCCCGCTTGGCTTGACGATGAAAAGTAAAAGTCAGCACAAGGCTACTTACCATTTCATCGTTAACCGACTGCTTCTTGAACTTCAACTTGATTCTTTAAAGGACAATTGCGGTTCAGGCTGGTCTCGGCTCTGGTATGGCAACGATCAAGCCATCTTTATTGATGGCAATCCAGTCGGCCCAGTTCCTGCCGATGTCCTTGAAACGATTGAGTACACCGATGTGAGCTCACTCGATGAGCCAGATTGCTCGCTTAAAGACTTAGAGCGTTGCATTTGGCTCCTCCGTCAGTTCTTAAGGCCATCAGAAGACGGGGAATTTAACGAGTACTACATCCACGTCACTGGTGCTTGCGGGAGGATCGGTGCTGGTATTGAAGACGCATGGGTTGATTGGGTTGATTCTGGTCATCACGGCCTAAAGCAACACAATCGCGATCCAAACAGACTTCTCAGCTTCGAAGGCGGTGCTGGCCATCTCTCATTGTTCTCAATAGCCAAAGAACAAGATCCTCAATGGCAGAGGCGTCTACCTCTGCACCTCGCTTTCAGTATTGAAAAAGCTTACTCGGAAGAGCCTATGCAAGACCCCTCATTGAATCTCTAAGCCATGTATGAAGACATTCCCGACTTAAAACTGCCCGACAAAGGCCAAGGACGCGCTTCTAAGGACTATGTCGCGCTGATCAATAATGATGTTGAGGTCGTTCAGAAATATCTGCCTGGCCTCCGTCGTAATCAATTGACCAGTTCACTTGAGTACAACGCTCCAGATGGGCGAACGCTGATTCTGCAGGGCAATGACCTGGACACGATGACGACCAAGTTCGTCGTTGAGTTCTCTGTCTATATCCCAAGAGATCGGATGACCTGTGCTGTTCAGTACGCTGCTGATCAAAATCGTTATTGCCCAATTAGGAACTATCTCACCCGCTGTGAAAAAGAGTCGCAGCCCAGTAGCCATTGGAATTGTATCGGCAAAGAATTTCTAGGTAATGAATCACCGACTGCAACGCAAGCGATTCAGCGCTTGATGATCGGTGCGGTGAATCGTGCTTTCAACCCAGGCGCGAGCATGCAGTGGCTGCCAATCCTGGTTGGAGCGCAGGGTGTGGGTAAATCAATGTTTGCCCGCAACCTTGTGCCGCAAGACTTATTTGCTGAGATTACAACTCCGCTGGATAAGTTAAGTACGGAACCAAACCGCTTGCATGTTGCTTGGATCATTGAGCTTCCAGAGATTGACGCTTATTTCCAAGTGCGTAATATCGAGAATTTCAAGAACCTTGTTACGACCAGAATTGATGAAACTCGATTAGCATATGATCGTCTACCTTCTAAACTTGCCAGGCGGTTTGTACTTATAGGTACAACCAACCGTAACCAGTTCTTGGTTGACAGTACTGGTAATCGTCGATTCGTTCCGATTGAAATCGGTAACGGTTTCCGAATCCCTTGGAAGCAATTGATTGAAGAGCGAGACAGTCTTTGGTCTGCCGCTGTGCGTGACTGGAAGGCTGGCTGCTCCTACGAGTTCACCAGTGGTGAGATCGCTGATCTCTCTGAATACATTCAAGAGTTTGGTGATCCTGATCCTTGGCAGCACAAGATTGCTGAATACGTTGATCGCATGGATGAAGTGAAAGTGTCTCAGATTCTTGAGCATGGACTTCAGCTTGATTACAAGCAGCAGGGGCGCAAGGAATCAAGACGAGTCACTGAAGTCATGCAGTCGCTTGGCTGGAGACGCATCAATACAACCAGGGAGGGTAAATCCGTACGTCTTTGGAAACGGACTTCACCTCTACCCATTCTTGAGAAAGAAAACACTGACAACTCCTTTGATTTCTAAAATGCTTTCCTCTGATATTAAAATCGGTCTACGAGTAAACCATCTAATTAACGATATGACTGCATTAGTTGTTGGTAATCCAGAATCCTACCGGCCGAATGCAAAGCTTGTTCGTATTAAATATGAGAACAGTACTCGTTTTGAATACACCACGAATAACCACTTAATACCTCTGCCTATCGAGCAGCAGTATCCAGCTCACGGCGGCACTTATTCCACAGCTTCTGACTCTGATGCCTGAAGAATCAAAACCTGCAAAGAAAGCGGGCGGGCATGCCTATGGCCGTCGCGGCATGCCGCTCTCAACCACAGCAGAGCAAGGTGAGCTTTGTATCTATACCGGCCATGCACTGGGTCGCTTCTCTGCCAGCTCGATGCGCTATGACAGCCATGGCGCTTGCACGCGCTGTGTCGCATCGGCCAGGGAAGGCCGGATGTCGTTTGACATCAATAGACTGCTGAAAAAGTACCAGAAGAAGGCTCTCAAGTTCTGGTCCCAGGTCGACATCAATGATCCAGACGATTGCTGGAGCTGGAGGGGGTGCATCAACAAACGGACACAGCAGCCTCAGTTTGCATGGCGTCGGACTGGCTTGAGTTCTAGCTCACAGCAACACCCGCAACGGGTGGCGATGTGGCTGACTTGGGGTGACTTAGGACTTGTGGGTGTCAAGACGACTTGCGGCAACAAGTACTGCTGCAATCCATTTCATCTGATTCCTCAAAAGGTTGGTGTCTTTGTCGACCATGAAAGCTACGTCGATAGCTTTGATTTGGCCGTTGAAATCCATACCCTGAAGCAGCAGGTGGCTGACTTCGTGATTCAAGAAGCAATCAATAGCATGGAAGAGGTTGATGAATCGGAAGAGATTGACCTGAAGAACGCCATGATGATGGGCAATGAAGCGAGTTTTTCTGAACGTGTGTCTCATGCCATGACCTCCTTGCTCGAGGGACGGCATATTTCCCAGACGGAGCCAGACACCCCTGGTCTGTTCCGAGCGCCCATTGATCATGGAGAAGAGAGTGATAATGATGACCATCTTGATGATCTATTTGATTAATAGTCCACGAATAAATATGTATTAGAGTATTGTTAATACAGAGTCATTTTGTTATGTCACGTCGTACAGATCTAGTTCAGCAGCTTCTTAAATCTGATTCTTACGGTTTAGATAAGGAGAAGGAAGAGAAATTCATTCTGGCTACTGCCGAGTTGATTCTCGTTGATTTTATTAATATTGCACTGAACGGAGTTGAGCAGCATGGATGTGGGTCGTTGGTCATCAACTTGGTCAATGACTCAACTGCTTTTATGTCTGGTCATGATGTTGAGGCAGATATTGCTGCTGCTGAGTCTGCGGAAGACGCTGAGGTGCTCAAATTTCTTCGCAACCTGATTGAGCAGATTGACAAAAATGACTGGACTAAGAACGTACTTATTACTCTGATCAGCAATGAAGGAACAAGAACATTTGCAGTCGAAGCTGGAGGGAGCCAAGAAAGCCTCCGAGCGTTCGCGGAAGAATTTACAGGATCAGCTTGACGCCAAGGGTCTCAAGCTGCCGTTGTATCCCACACCTCAAATCATCGAGAGAGCGCGTGAGGTGATGGGATCGATTGACTTTGATCCGTCCTCTGACCCCGTTCAGCAAGTCCTGGTCAAGGCGACGTCGGTTCCTTCAGCCGAGCAGAACCCCCTGTCGATGCCTTGGAAGAAGAATGTTTTTGTCGCCGCTAAAGGTGCTGTTCGTAATACTCGAATTTGGTTCAATAAAACTCTCAATGAATACCGCAACAATAACATTGACAGTTTTATTTTCTATACCAGCGCCAGTGAAATCCTAAGGGCTTCACCAGCGATTTGGGATTATCCCATTTGCATTCCCTTCAAGCGTGTCAAGCAGCTGCGTGCGACAGGCAAAGGCTTTGAATCGGTGAGTCCATCATCCTGGAACATTATTGTTTTTGGCCCTCCCCACGATTGTAGTCTCAGCTCCATCGACCGCTCCGCCCTGTTCTATGACAAATTCAGAGACATCGGTCGTGTCATCCACAATGAATATGCTGGTGATAGCTGGAGTCGTGACCTCGAGTACTACGAAAGTCACAGGGGACGGCTGTGAGCAAGTCGCTTCTCGAGAGTTTTTATGTCACCCTTCCCTCTAAGGCTCGCGTGCATCCCTGCCGGTTGATCATTCGTGATGGGACCTTGATGTGGCGCAACGCACTCGGCAGCTACTGCCCAGCTGATCTGGCCCATGAGCAGCACATTATTAAAACGGCCACGCGACTGGAAGAACTCAATAGCTGGACTTCATCTGATCCTGATGATCAAACATTTGAAATCCATAAGTGGTTTGATCCCACCTGCTGTGGCTATGGAGAAGGGATCAGTGTTCTATTCACTCATCCCAATTACTTTGATAATGATGAACTATTCGCGACTTTAGAATCGCACATCTATCCTCACGAAGTCCTCGCGAGAAAAGAGTCGCATCTCTTCTTCAAGAGATGTTAGCTCTATAATTTTTCAATCAGACGCCCCAGATACCACATCGCTTTTTGGGCATCCTGTTTGGGGTAATTCTTCAGCCACATGCGCATCAGATACTTGATGGCACTGCCCTGCAAATAAGCTAGGTTTGACTCTGGCGCATCCTTAATGGCATCTTCAATGATGTCAATGACTTCGGTTTTACCGTTGTTGTAGTGGGCAGGATGATTGACGAGGTCATTGGTCTCCTCTGGAATCTCTCTGATTTCCCTGATGTTACTTGCCATGCCACTACTGAACTGATTCTTTCTTATATTAATGAGAATGAGTTGTGATTGTGTATGCCGTCGCCGATTGGAGATCCAGCATTTATAAAAAATAAGGAACGATTTTTTATGCATCTAGCCGAGCATCTTTCTCTTGCATCGTCCAATCCCTTGGCACCTGGAGGCTGCGTCATCGTCCGTGATCGTGAAATTATCGCCGATGGGCGGTCTTTGCTCAGTGCTTCAAAAGTTGAAATCGACTGCGTGTCACATGCGATTGCAGCCTGCGCCAAACGCGGGGCTGGAGCGGTTGGAGCTGTGATCTACACCACCCGCTATCCCAGCAGCCTGGCCACCTTTCAGGCCCATCTGATGGGCGTTCGCAAGATCCTGGTTCTTGCCCATGAATGGGAGACGCGCTATCTGAATGACTTCAGGGCATCGGCGCGGTTAGGGCGCGAGTTGGGGATGACGATCGACGCTTACTACCCCGACGATGAAGCGAAACCTCAAGCCTTCAAAACTGCATTCCCTCAAACTGTAGAAAACGCTTATGCTGTCGATGAATTCGATGAAGCTGAACCGCCCGGAAGCGATGTCTCAGTGCCTCTTTGACTTAGAAGCCACAGGTCTGCTCCGCTGCGGCTCGACCATCCACTGTCTGGTGATCCGCGATGTGGACACCCCCACCGGCCATGCGCTGTATGACCACAGGCAGTCCCATCACCTTGACGTTGGCATCAAGCGGCTCGAGGCAGCTGAGCTGTTGATTGGCCACAACATCATTGGCTATGACATCCCTTTGATCAAAGAGCAACACGCCTCATTCAATCCAAGCGGCCAGGTCCTTGACACGCTTGTTCTCTCAAGACTGTTCTATCCCCATCTGGTTGATCGTGACTATGAACGCCGTCCTGATGGCATGCCAGCCAAGCTGTACGGGCGGCATTCACTGGAGGCCTGGGGCTACAGGCTGAAATGCCATAAGGGCAGCTTTGCTACGGCTGGCGGCGTCTGGGATAAGTACACACCTGAAATGGCGAGCTATTGCGTTCAGGACACTGAGGTGACATTAAAACTGTTTCAATTAATGCAAAGGAGAATCAATGAACATACCTGATTTTGTTGAGCTTGAAATGCGCATGGCTCAGCTGATGACTGATCAGCAGCGCACCGGCTTTCGTTTTGATCTAGAAGGAGCAAGCCACACGAAAGATGAGCTGTCAGCCGAAGTCGATCAGTTAAGGGAGGACTTTGCCAGGAAATACCCTTTTGTGCCTGGAAAAATTTTTACCCCTCGCCGCCATAACAAAAAGGAGGGCTACATCGCTGGCTGTCCCATGACCCGGCTTGAGCCGTTTAATCCAACCTCTCGGCAAAACATTGCCTGGGTGTTGACCCACCGCCATGGTCTTCACTTCACCAAGGTGACCGACACAGGCAAACCCAAGGTCGATGAAGCCTCCCTCTCTGAACTCAAAGACATCGCCACCCAAGAAGGCCACCACGACGCTGCCAAAGACTGTGAGAACTTCATCCGTATCCTCACCCTGCAGAAGTGGATGGGCCAATTATCCGAGGGCACCAACTCCTGGCTCAACACCATAGAAGCGGATGGCTGTATTCATCATTCTTGCGCTCTGGCCACCCAGACGGGCCGAAACGCGCACCGGAATCCCAATCTCGGGCAAGTGGTCAGTGCACCTTGGTCCAGAAAATTGTTTCTGCCGCACACCGGTCATGTGCTGATGGGTTGCGACTTGGAAGGACTGGAGCTTCGCTGCCTTGGTCATTATCTCGCTCCTTTTGATGGCGGCGCGTTTGCTGATGTTGTCGTCAATGGTGATGTCCATCAGCAGAATGCTGATCGTGTTGGCTGCTCTCGGCGTGAGGTCAAGACGCTGACCTACGCCTTCATCTATGGAGCAGGCGATACCAAGCTTGGTCACAGCTTGCATCCTGAGTACTCCGAGCCTGCAAAGAAAGCGCTCGGCACTGAACTGCGCCGCAAGTTTCTTGCTGCCATCCCTGGATTGGAGCCGTTGGTGGCTGCTGTCAAAGAGAAGGTCAGGGTCTTTAGCCGTTTAAAAGGACTGGATGGTCGTCCGATTCACATCAGCACCGAGCATGCAGGCCTGAACTATCTGCTGCAAAGTGCTGGAGCGATCATCAGCAAAAGGTGGTGTGTCATTAGCACTGAATTGCTTGACAATGCTGGTTTAATTTATGGACGTGATTATACGCGCTGCGCTTACGTCCATGATGAGCAGCAGATGTCCTGCTTGCCTTCTGTTTCTGATCAGGTTGCTGAACTTGTCGTGCGCAGTGCCCCACTTGCCGGTCAATACTATAACTTCAGAGTTCCGATCACAGCCTCATCGGAGTGCGGAATGAGTTGGGCTGATACCCACTAAAATCAAGGTGTAGTTTTTATTGGCTTCGATGTTGTATTTTAATTATGCTTTTGGTTTCTATAGCGGTCCAACGGCGATGATCACCTTCCTTAGCTGGTGAAATTCTTCCAGCGATCGTAGCCAACTTTGTTGTTCACTTTGTTGGCTTTCTTTAAAATCTTTTGAGCCTCCTCCCTGGAGGTGCACTTCTGGGCGCGGGCATTGAGTGTGGCTAGCTTTTTGTATTGCTTGAGACGATTCATCACATCCACGCAGGTTTCCTTCTTCTATTTTACTTTTTTTCTTTGCCAAAGTCGAATTCAAAAATGCATCCCTGCAGTGCAGTGCGCAGTTTCATCAGTGCTTCTTGATCAATCGGCTCTTGACCTGCCCATTTGCTCAGCGTAAAGCAGACGGCAGAATGCATTGCCCTGACCACTGGCTCTTTGAGCTCCATGACGATCACTGGTTCATCCATAGACCTTGTTAGATATACATCCTTGGATCGAATTGGCCACGGTTCATGGCGCGTTCCTTCTCTTCATAGTCCCGAACCATCTCAGCAATTTCATCAGCTGGATAGTCAGCGAGATCGTCAAAGATCGGTTGTGACCTTTGCATGCCGTAAGCAACACCTGCAGGATCACTGGTGTCCATGTCCTGGCGTAGCAACGCCATGAGCTGCTCGTCTGTGATTTTATCCATTGCCATCCGCCTGTACATATCTATTGTTGAATCAAAACTGCCATACTTAAGTTTATCATCGTCTACAATAGTAATGCGTTGAATCTACACCTTGTAGATCGCAAGTACCGCACCTTTAGCGGGAAGCAACGGACCTTCCGTCCCCTTGCAATCAATGACATGACTGATCTTGAAGTTCGTGCGCTCGTTAATCTCAAGCGCGAAGTAGAAAAAGCATGCGTTGAGCTCACCAAGCACAAGCGCAACGATCTTGCTCTCAAGTATCGCGGCGTCACTTACAAAAAGTAATTAGAGCTCACCGCGTAGCTGTTGGCTTCGGAAATTCTCATTTCCAATGTCACGCAGCCTTTGCTGCTGAATAGCAAGTCCACCAGTAAAGCCCCCAGTTCCTGGCCGCCTTTCGGTTCGGAACTGGGGATTATTTCTGCGCACTGCTAGTTGACCGCGATATTGCTTTGCACGAGCGACAGCTTGAGCGCGTGCCCCAGAGCGATATGTGCTCCTATCCTGAAGACTTAACCTTCGTTTATCGACTGGTTTATTACGAAAGTTAGTAGCCACGATGTCATCAAGTCTGTCCTTTTATAGTTTACTTAATTCCAACAACTTCCTGAAGCTGCTCGGTGGCCATGGCAATCGGCATGACCAGCTTCTTGGTTTTCATCAGAATCTCTTGATCCTGACGACTCTGCGAAAGGATGACAGCATCAAGTCGCTCTTGAATGTCTTTGTACATACTCCGCATTTCTCTTAGAGACCGACGTTCGATCATATCTGCGTACTTAATGCTAATGATCATTGCGATCACAGGAAGACCCAGAATCAATGTAAAAACCAAGAATGCCATTTCATAACCTTTGCTGAATAAAGTCTAGCAACTTTAATCAATCACGAAGACATCATCATCCAGATCATCGTCTTCATTGCCCGAATCCATGATGTCGGTTGGCATGTCATCGTCTTCCATCTCCAACAAGCTGATGAAGGTTTCTTCGCTGATAATTTCAGGCAGCCCCTGCTGCGATTCCGATATTTTCATAATAATCCCATTCGCCTGAAGAATCCTCTGGATTCCATTCTTCTGCTCGATTTTGGCTTTCAGAAGCTTGACAGCAGTCCGCTCTAGGTTGTAGCGGCTCATCTTGCTCACTTCGTACCTCGCTCTTTGCAAGACAAATCGCTGTTCTAGGCTCAGCTCTGCGCCCATAATGTCGTCCATCATTGTTCTCTAGCTCCTGATAGCGTTTGTTCTCGATCCACTCGACGATCAGTTCTTCTGCAATTTGACTATAAAATACTTGTTGATGAAACCATTCGCGCCAATCACTGGAACCTTTTGAATGATTACAGTCTACACAACATGGGATTAAGTTGGACCTGAAACTACTGCCGCCCTTGCATTTCGGCTTGATGTGATCAACGGACGTCGCGCGGTTCTCTCTGCAGTAGGCGCAGATTCCACCCCAAGAGTATCTTATTTGTTGCCGAAACTTTTTCTGAGCAGAAGCTTTAGAGAAACACTGGAGTCCGAACATGAGTTCGTTCCAGTCTTCGACATACATCATGTAGTTGTTATGCAACTACTTTGAATATACTTGTTTCATGACACAACATTTACTTATCTCCTTATACTAAAGCTAGGCAACTTGCGCCCCTACCGACTGACTTTGCAGATGGTTTCATACAGCATTTCCAAGAGGACATGCCCGTAGCGGCCGGTCATCGAGAGGCTATGGCCAAGCAAGCGTGACTCGCAGGCTGGATTGGGACCCGTCGCCCGCAGCCTGGTTTCAAAGTTATGGCGCAGGGAGTGTGCACCCTCACCGCTTGGAAGTTGCAATTTCTGCCGGAAGCTTTCACTCCAGCTTTTGCCTGGGCCATTGCGGTCTTTCGATAGCGGGAACTTACCGCCTGCTTTGAGATCACGGGTGAGATCCAAGCAAAACGGATGGATGGGCACTTGCCGAATCGACATGTCATTTTTCAAACGCCGATAGGGCGCTTCATAGTGCCGAAGATTGAAGTGCGGAATCGCCGCATCCAGCACCACATCCTCCCCCTTGATGCCAGCGATTTCGCCAATGCGGAATCCATGCATGTACAGCAAGTTGAACATGGGATTGCCGTGATAGATCTTGTAAAAGTTCCAGTCCCTGAGCGGATGATGGGAGCGGGCGCTTTTGAGATCTTGGCCCGCTTTATTCCAAGGATTGGTTGTCAGAATGCGGCGCTTCACGGCCCGGTTCCAGATGCCGCTCAGTGTGCCAATGCGTTGGCGCAAGGTGCCATCAGAGAGATGGCCTTGGCCGGGGAGCTTGCCATCGGCATAGCTCCAGACCAGCTGATGGTCGACGTCCTCGACGTTGAGATCCGCAATCGGCATGATGGCTTTGCCCCAACTTTTGAAGGTGGCAGGGGTGACCAAAGGCTTGATCGCGCGTGCCTGGTTGGCAAGATCTCTGACGGAGTACGTCATGGAAAGAGGGTACATATTGATTGATCGGCGTCTCTTATCGTTAATCTATTGACTTACCCCCCTGGTTGTGGGTTATGTTGGTAAGTTCTGGGAAAAACGGAGAGGGTGGGATTCGGACCCCACGATTACGCCGACAAATGTAAAACTAACAGACCCCGTGGCTGATGTCCAATAAGTCTAACTTATCAAAGAGGTCAATAGTTTTCCACAGGCCATTTGGGTACTAATTTTTCAGTGCTAAGCTGTAGAGACACTCACTCTTTTTGAATACTTGTCGTAGTGGCAAGACCCGTCCAAAACCAATCACTAACCCGCAGCTCAAAAGGCTGCAGGACCTGAACCCCAACTACCAGAAGCCCCCATCGCCCTCAGGGACTGGGGGCTTTGCTTTTATTTGTCTTTACTATTTACCGCCTCTTGCACTTTTTCCTGCTGCTTTTGCTGCAGAAGTATTAGATACAACCTGCTTTCCTTTCATGGAGCCAGCGCGTTTCTTTGCATCCGTTGCTTTCTTCTCGGTTGCACTCAGCTTGTCCCATGCCTTCTTGGGCAGGTAGCGCTTGGTTGATCCATCAGATTGCTTGGCCTTATCTCCAGGACCTTCCTTGGTCTGCCACTTTTCTTTGGTCCATTTGCGCATGCGATTTTTATCAGAACTTGGCTTCTTGCCTTCATACGTTCCGCCTTCATCTTTGTAGTACTTAGTTGCAAGTTGCATCGCACGTGCACTATGCTTACCGCCCATTTTTTGTTTGGCTTTAGCTTTGGCAGCTGCCCACTTTTGTGGGTCTCTCTTTTTTGCAATACCGTCAGACATTAGATCATTCCAAAAAATTTATTGTGTAAGCCGTTAGGGGAGCGGTGCTCCAGACCCAAACCTGCGGAGAACGAGCTGATCTTTTGAAGAATCCCATTCATAATCATCATAATTTGCAATCGTTTCATTGATAATATTATTACGATCAGCAGGGTCTAAAACCAAGATTCGATGAACAGAACGCAGTGAGGAAGCATCGAAGCTGAGTGTGCTTGATCCTGCCGTCCAAGTGATATCTAGAAATAGGTTGACGTTTCCATCAATATAAATCGATACATCAGGAGAACCGCTTTCATAAAGATCAACCCTTGCGCAGCCCCTGAAGGTGCAAGGATTGATCGGGCTCCACCAGCGCGGAATTTTCCAGTTGTTGTAGAACAAAGGCTCAGGTGCTACCAGTCTGAGCTTGTTTGTTGAATCTTCCAGCTTGGTTGAGTTATAGCCGTTAATAATGATATTTGACATTATTGCGCAGCTCCTCTTGCTCTAGCGCCGCGTCTACCGCCACCGCCACGTAGTCCACCACCGCGTCGTCCACGGCCTCCACGTTGGCGATCGATTACTGCCCTTTCTCTTTGAGCTCTACGATTAGACCGAGTTGATGCATCTACCGGTCCACGATTTCTCCGATTGGCTCGAGCATTAGCCTCGACCCTCATCTCCCTTTGTCTCCGATTACGACGTCTGGGATTATCTCTGCGTGTTGGTGTTGAAGCAGCTGTTTCAGAAGGAGCAGCTAAGTCAGGATTGAAACTTCTCCTTGTAGGCGTTGAAGTAGCAGTCTCACGAGGAGCAGGTCTAGTAGTTTCTATACTTGCTCTATCAGCATCGAAACTTCTCCTTGTAGGCGTTGAAGTAGCAGTCTCGCGAGGAGCAGGGTTATAAGTTCCTCTACTTGCTCTATCAGAATCGAAACTTCTCCTTGTAGGCGTTGAAGTAGCAGTCTCACGAGGAGCAGCTAAGCCAGGATTGAAACTTCTCCTTGTAGGCGTTGAAGTAGCAGTCTCTCTGGCAATAGGTGTTCTTGAATAATTTCCTCTATCGGAGCGCCCATTCGGCATCGGATTGTTCTGGCTCTTGTAAGAGGGCGCAGCTGGTTGACTCCTGCTGGGCTGAGTAGATCCACCACCTTGATAAAAAATAGAACTTGGATCGTCACGTTGTAGTGAACCGTCAACATTCTCGAAAGCAGGTCCTTCATATTTTTCACCTGGCTGGATATATTCAGCGGGTGAATTTTTCAGAGAATCCAATAAAGGCTGAAAGTCTTGAAATCCAATAGAGGATTGATCGCCAGTCTCTGCTAGGTTCCTGAATTTACCAATTACTGAATTGTAATTATCGACAATGTTTTGAGGCACCTTTTGATTGCCTTGATTAAACCTTTGGTTTAATGGTGTATTTTGACGATTGTAAAAGCTTTTAGGATTAGCCTTCAATCGTTCCATTTTTTGCTGATCTAGTTCTTGCTGCGTGTAGCGAGGAATATCTTCAACTCTGTCATACCTTTGTACGGGTTCTAGATATTGCTCTCCATAGGTTCTTGAAAGATTGCCACGAGCTTCATCTTGACGCCTATTAAACCTGTCAAGATCATCCTGTGAAAAGCTTGAATCAGGCCTGAGTTTATATTCAGCCGTTAATGATTGGTTGGCCGAGTTAAGGAAGTTCTGACTTGGCCGATAGCTTGCACGAGCTCTGAGTTGTCTTTCTGTACCGCCTGATTGATTCATTTCAGCAATTCCATTTTTTAAGAGCTAGGGCCTTTCTTGTAGGACGACCTTTTTCATCTTTCATTGGGCCTTTCATTCCACCCATGCGTGAGCAAAAAGATTTTCTACGTTTGTCGTCTTTACTTCCAGGTTTGATTTTAGAGGGATCTTTAGTAACGGCTGTGCGTAAATTTGATCCAGTCTCTCTATTTATTTTATCAACACCTTTTTGAGTTAGACCGCCTTTACGATCTTTATGTTCGCCCATCTTCAATCCTTTTGTCGATCCTTTTAATCGATCTCCAGCCATCCTTCGTCTGGGCATTTTAATGCTTCAAACACTATATTTATTCTAAAGGCGGTAATGGATCCTTATTACCATTGCAGATAGCTACTGCTCGTTTATAGAACCAGTTGTCTTTTTTATCTTCAGGCAAAGACTCAAAGTGATCTTTGACTTTTTTCCAGTTTTCAAGCTCTTGTTCATTCATTGGAATTAGTGAGAAAGTCCATTTCTGCATGCATCTGATCACTTAGCGATGCCACTGCAGCACAGGCACCGATTACTAAACCACGTTCATTTGGAGTTAATGGAGCACTCTCAGCATCTTCACTGAGTACTTGTGCGATATCACCCATGCACATGATGATTGCAGGGATTCCCCATCGCTCAACTAGGGAATTCATTGTAGACAGTAATGGGTTATCACCACTTTCAACTGCTTTCCAAAATGCTTGTCTCTCTTCAGTCTTCATGGCAAAATAATAGATAATTACTATTTTACTTTGAAAACTTTTTTGGTAATTTCATACTTACTAAGTCTATCGTCATAACCATTGTATCCACCATTGATTTTTGTGCAGCACCTCTCAAACCCGTTTTTTAGGCAGATGTTCAATAGATCATTATCCTTGATCCACGTAATTGCTGAGCGGAATGGATAATGGTCTGCGACATAGTCACAGCCTCTCTCTAAAATCAAAGGATCCTTTAATTCCTCTGCTGCTCTTGAGTAGTTATAACGACCTGTAAGCATTAATGCTCCGGCACCCTTAAATTTAGGACCATCTCCAGGCTGCGTGTTTCCTAAATCTCTGCGCCATTCATACTGCCTCCCACTGGAGATCTCTTTCATCCACATGTAATTGCCAGTTTCATGGCTCAAATTAGCAATAAGCATGCACATTGCATCGACATGCTTATCGAAACCAGTAACCGTCAGCAACTTGTTGTAGTCACCACAGAAAGTTGCATCGTACAAATGACCAGAGTACCCAGTTAATTTCTGAAGGTTTGTCGGTGTTATGTAGCTGATCTGTGGATTCGAAGGACTTGCTCTATAGATATCAGCAAACTCATCGAGCAATGCTTCTGAAAGCTGGGACTCTAGAAAATTAAATGCTGCTTTCTGATGTGGTAGTTCCTTGTAGTACTTGGCCGCATTATTCAGATTTATCGGCATTTTCAACCTCCTCGCCGTCCTCTTTTTCAGGTGAAAATTCCAAGGTTTCTAGAAGATCGCCCAAAGCATCGGCTGAATACCTAGTCAAATTTTGATCACCAGCAGCTCGTGCATTGCCAAATGAGTTAATCATTGACGCTAGTTCGCTTTTCTTGCAAGGCATTGATTGTAAGCAGTTAGATATACTATAGCCGAAAACACCCAGTAATATGGGTAATTTACCGCCAAATCTAGACTTTCTATAATACGAAGATATGCGTTATAGAAGTTAGATGTCTACCTTTGACTTGTCTGTATTTCAAAGCAAAATGCAAGAAATAGCGGATTTGTATGACGAACTCGATGTCTCCAGAAAAGAAGAATTTAATTCTTTGACAAAAGATGAGAAGTTGTCAATTTTAAATACTTTAGAAAATACCATGAAAAGGATTGACGAAGTTCATGATGACTTGTCTGCTTATGACAATCCTGAGGCCAATGAAATGAAAGAAACAATTGCAGTTTATGCAGATACTATAGGCTATTCGATTGTAAATATTGACTCGACTTTTGGTAGCATTGGTAATCTTATAAATTATTTAAGAAGTAATGCTTGAATAGATTAGCTTTCTGGCCTCAATCCTCTTTGAAGCTGAATATGATCTTCATAGGATAAAAGACCAATTGCAGAGCGGTGCTCTTGTGGCAGGTTTTGATCAATTTGTAAGTTGTATTTAAATACTTCATCCACCCCATTTAATTGGTATTTCATTAAATCTTTTGCATTAGCTGAGGTCTTATTCCAAAATTCAGTATCATATCTAGAGCCATGTTGATAGTGATAAGCAAGCAATATCTGATGAACCCACATTTCCGTTAGATACTTCGAATTGATTAGAAGTCTTTTGGACTCTGATGGATCACTAATATAATCGCAGATTAGAGAAGCAAAGAAGACTGTTAAGTGAAGACTTAGAGCTTGCAGTGGCTCAAGGAAAAATAAACGATTTCCATTAAAAGCAATATTATGCTTAGGTATAATCTCTTTGGCATATTTCTGCTTCCACGAAAAGACTTTAGTGATTTCTGCAGTTAGTTTAGATTTAACCTCATCCGCTGACATCAAATCACTATTAAAAAGATAACCACATTTGCTTATTCCTTTTTCTGGATGTGGAATTTCAAATTGCCAACCATCTTCTGTCGCTCTATGGAATGTATGCAATGAATCAAAATGCCTATCTACATTTAATTCTTTTTGAAAAATAGCTGCAGAATTTACAGAATTAAAGACTGGTTCAATATGTTCACATGAATCGTCCCACCCTGTGCAATTGATTACGAAATCATAGTCATTAAAAAGCTCATATTCATTTTCAATTCTTCGTGCAACATAAGATGCTCTGTTTGTTTTTTCAATATGATTGTGGATGTATTCATTGAAAACTCCCGAGTCAAAGTGAATACCATAATTCATTGATCCAAAATTATGGTAAAACTGTTGACTATTCCCCCATCCAATAAAATTCACTCCCATTTTATAGGAGGCAATTCCTTTTTCTACTAGATCATGAATTGTTATTTTTAATGTATCAGATAAAAAATTAGCAATGTGTGGAGTTGTGGATTCTCCTACACTTAAAGGTTTGACTTCTGGATCATAGAAAAATGTGATATTAAATCCGCTTTTCATACAGCTTAACGCTGTTAATATCGCAGAAGTTCCAATCCCGATAATTGCTACCTTCTTCATGACAAAGAGTGTTAATCATAATTGATTATAGGAATATCTGTCTTATTTATGTGGTATTTATGGGGAAAAAGTATATGATCCGACTGAAGTGTATTTGTAAAATCTAAAATTAGAGTTAATTGAGATCGAAGCTCCTGGTGAAGAATTCGCTGCGAAACTGAGAGGAACTCTGATTATTACTGTTCCACTTCCACCATTACCGCCGGTACTTACGCCGCCAAAATTATCGGCACCGCCACCACCGCCACCGCCTCTTCCATTAGTACCTGAAATTCCATTCCCAGAACCACTTCCGCCATTCCCGCCTCCTGCAGTTGCAGTTCCTCCAGATCCAGTACCACTACCACCGCCGGTGCCACCACCACCACCACCGCCGTAGCCAAGATTAGATCCTCCGTAATTGCTTGTGACGCCTGCTCCTCCGGCTCCTCCAGTTACTCCACTGCCAGCTCCTCCAACACCACCAGCTCCTCCACCGCCTGGACCTCCATTACTCCCATAAGCTCCAGGGGCATTGCCATTACCAGATGCACCCCCACCACTTGCAACAAAAGCTCCACCACCTCCATTGGCAGTCACAGTACCGTATTTACTTGCTGCACCACTTCCGCCGTCAGTTCCCGATGAACTACCTCCGGCACCTCCACCCCCAACCACGATGGTTACACTGCTGCCGCCGTTAACCAATGACTGATTGCTAGTCACAACAGCACCCCCTCCACCGCCAGTAGCTCCATAAACCTGTCCCCAGAAGTTGTAATAACCAGTAGATCCACCCCCTCCACCAACGACCAACACATTCGCAGTAACTGTCGCCGGACCGCTTGAAGTTCCATAAAAATCAGAAAGACTAATTGTCCCAGAGGAAGGGACACCGGTATCTGCTCCATAGTATTCACTAATAGAGATTGGATTAGTACCACCGAATTCAGTTTGAACCTGACTCAATGAAATTGCTCCAGAGGTTGGTAGTGTCATTAATTTTTCTCCGCTTTTAATGTTTCTACTTCTGCTTTAAGTTCCTTGATGGATTCAATAAGAAGTCCAATCATGTTTCCATAAGCAACAGACTTGATTCCTTCTTCGTCAGTATCAACAACTTCAGGCAGAACAGCTTCGACTTCTTGTGCAATGACACCAGACTGTCGTTTGGTTTTCAAATCCTTACGATCGAAAGTAACACCACGAAGCCTTGAAACTTTAGACAAGGCATCAGGTATAACTTCAATATTTTTCTTTAGCTTGATGTCGGAGTAGGCAGTGACATTGCCTGTGGCGGTAAGTGTTCCTGAAATTGACACCCCTCCAGATGTGGTTGTCAGCCTGGCTTGACTGTTTTCATAAAGAACGCAGTATGACCTTGCGCCGTCAGTTTTCAGGATCAGTAAATTCTGATTCGTTCCACCACTGTTTTCGCCTTGGAAAATAATATCACCATTGGCGTGTGCATAGTTTCTAAAATAAGTATCAGCACCGTTAAACCACATTCTGAAATCAGAACCAGTTCCAAGTCTCACTTGGTCATTATCACTCAATAGGGTGTAGTTATTACCCCATTCTTGAACCTCAGCACCAGCAATAACAAACCGGGCAAGATTTGCGCCATGGAATTGTAAATATGTGTCCGTATCACCAGCATGAATTATTTTATCTGGAATTGTCAGATTTCCCGTGAAAGTTGGTGAAGCAATTGGTGCTAAAGCAGAACCCTGAATACCGTCAACAGTATCAGCATCAAGACCAGAACCAGCACCATCATTGCCTGCGTGCCAAACTATATTACTGCCAGCCGCATAAACAGTTTGTCCGGTATTTCCAAGGTAAATGGTTCTATTGGCTGCGTACCAATTGAAATATAAACTGCCGTCAGACGGACTGTCAATGTGAAGGTTGCTAGAACTTCTAATGCGAGAAATATCAGTCGAATTAGCAGAACTCCATCCACCAATGTAAATATAATTGCTGCTATAACTAGAGCTCCTTACCCTTAGAACCTCTGTATTGCTTGCATGACCTGTAATTATAGCACTAAGAGTATCATTAGCATCAGACCTTAAGAAACTTGCACCTTGAATACCATCGAGCAAATCAGCGTCTAGACCAGAACCAGAACCGTCGTTACCAGCGTGCCAGATCCTGTACTTATTTGCACCCTTTGACCAACCACCCATTGAAAGGTCGTTGGTATCAGCGTCCAAACCAAAATAGAAGGCATGGTCACCACCAGTATGGAAGCACATAAAGGCATCGTTACCAGAACCGCTGTTATAAACTTCCAAAGCGCCAAGGCTACCGGTTGCAGTTGCGATGGTGTCGCTATTATTGATCTCGTTATGGTTGAACCTATGACGAGCACTGATAGTTGTAGTGGAGTTGTTCCTAACGTAATTTGCACCCTGGACGCCATCAAGCAAGTCAGCGTCAAGTCCAGAACCTGAACCGTCGTTACCAGCGTGCCAAGCAGCATTACCTCCAATAGTTGCTCCAGTATTAGAAAGTAAAACACCAGTTCCGTTAATACCATAAGTCGTACCATCTACGAAGAATCCTCCATCAGCACGGATATAGCGAGGGGTGTAGATGTTCTTATTAGTCACTTGGTTGATTCTTAACCAAGTAGTATCCTGAACTCCAATCTCACCCATTCTAGTTGTTCCGTTATAAAACTGAATGTGATCGGAAACATTATTATCTGCCTTCTTGATGAGTATTCTAGAATTATCGCCACCGTCTCCTACATTGAGATCACCCTTATAAAGACTAAGGTTACCTGACTCCGAAAATCCAAAAACTGCATTATCGCCACTGTCTCGAATATACCAGCTATCACCCGCTGTCTGGAAGTCCATGTAGAAATCATTTCCGTTATAGAAGAAGGAAATGTCATTGTCTGTTCCCATCTGCAGGTTTAGGTTATCATTGAAACGCAAGAAACCTCCAGTCTTATAGTCGTTAGCATCAGACCTTAAGAAACTTGCACCCTGGACGCCATCAAGCAAGTCAGCGTCAAGACCAGAGCCTGAACCTTGTGTGACAGAAAAAGTAAATTCACCAGTGGCTGTATCGCCAGCTCCTAAGTTAGTAATAGAGATATTCGTACCAGCTGCTACATTCCATCCGTCCAGAACCGTAGTTGCAGCTCCAGATGTTCCTTGCTGTGCTCTATAAACTAAGAGTCCTTGCGATGAGTCAAACCCAAGTTGCCCATCTCCACCAAAATCACCTTTCTCTAAATTATCAAAAGTAATAATTCTTGCCCCGGAATTACCAATATCTGCAATACAAGTATCAGGAATTGTGCCCGCATTTAGGTTGGAAGCATTTTGATAGAAAGATCCTTGCTGTCCATCAAGCAAGTCAGCGTCAAGAGTCGAACCAGAACCATCGTTAGCAGAAGTCCAAACTTGGTTACCACTCCACTGGAGAGTTCCATTGCTGTTAGCTAATGTGGCGTCGACATTGTTTGTTAAGTCGTGCAGGAATATTGTTCCCTGACGAGAGAAACCGTTGACTTGTAGTACTGCAGACGATGTAGTAATCTGCGAACCACCTAAGATCAGGGTGTTGCCAGTGATTGTCGACGTAAATGAATTATTAGTATCTCTTCTCAAGAATGAGGTGGAATTAATACCATCTAGTAATTCAGAATCTGCCGCTTTTCCTGAGTGACCTAATTTCGCATCTAATGCTGCTTGCAAACCATCAACATTGGCAATAATGTGATTATGGCTGTCATCAGCAACTTGTCCATTAAGCGTTACATTGGACGATCCATCAATCGAAACAGCTCCAGATAAATCTCCTCCTAAGTTAATTGTCCTTGCAGAGTTCCATTTACTTGCAGAAGCAGCATTGGCCGTACTTCCTAGCTTTCCATTTAATGCAGTCTGCGTTGCGCTTGAGATTGGTTTGTTTAAATCAGAAGTGTTATCAACGTTACCTAATCCTAAGTCACTTGCACTCAGAACAACAGCACCAGTCTGTGAGTTAACACTCGTCACGTCTGCTGCTGGATAATCAAGTTCTGTCCAACTACTAATTTGTGTGGGATCTGTACCAGTGATAATGAACGTACTGCTCACGTCTGTCCGATTACACCAGTCTCCCTTCTGCCCAGTTAGCGCAAGCATTGCTGTTTGGCTAGATACTGTTCCTAAGAATTCCGTAACTGCAAGCGCAGGTATCTGAGATGTTGGGATTACTCCACTCACCAAATCAGCTTTCGCATCTAATGTTGTTTGCAAGTTATCAACATTAGCAATTGTGTGATTATGACTGTCGTCACTAACTGTCACGTTTAGTGTGACATTAGACGATCCATCGATAGATACTGCACCAGTTGTATCTCCACCGAGAGTAATTGTTCTAGCATTTTCCCATGCACTAGCCGTAGCTACATTGCTGCTAGTTAAAGCAACTGTGCCTGCTGCATCAGGGTATGTATAAATTCTTTCTGCTGTAAGTCCAGATACCTCAAATCTAGCTTGACCTACCTGAAGAAGTGACAGTGGATTTGTAGCATTGATTCCAAAATTACCAGTTGCGCTAAACCTAGCCCTTTCTACTCCATTGGTTGTAATTGCGAATGTATCGACAGCTGGACTGTAGATACCAGTGTCTGAGTCAGTTCCTGGATAAATTGATGGCGTTGATTGGCTGCCAAGTGGGAAACTTAATTTACCATTTGCAGAAATTAAGCCAGAGACACCGAGAGTTCCTGTCGTAGAAATATTGCCAGTAGTATCGCTGACAGTAAACGCACCATCAACATCTATACCACCATCCAGGCTCGCTAGTCCACTTACATCAAGTGAACCAGTAGTAGAAACATTACCTGTATCGTTAGCTACAGAGAAAGCACCGTCAGCAGACAGACCACCATTAAAGGTTGCAAACTGACTGACAGTCAGTGATCCTGTTGTAGAAATATTGCCAGTAGTATCGCTGACAGTAAATGCACCATCAACATCTATACCACCATCCAGGCTCGCTAGCCCACTAACATCAAGTGAACCAGTAGTAGAAATATTGCCTGTGGTATTGGCCACAGAGAACGCACCATCGGAAGAAATACCACCATTAAAAGTTGCAAGGCTACTGACAGTCAGTGACCCTGTCGTAGAAACATTACCTGTATCGTTAGCAACAGAGAAAGCACCATCGGCAGAAATGCCACCATTAAAAGTTGCAAGTTGACTGACAGTCAATGATCCTGTTGTAGATACATTGCCTGAATCGTTAGCAACAGAGAAGGCACCATCGGCAGAAAGACCACCATTGAAGGTTGCTTGATCAGTTACTGTCAGTGTTCCTGTCGTAGATATATTGCCAGTAGTATCGCTGACAGTAAATGCACCATCAACATCTATACCGCCATCCAGGCTTGCCAGCCCACTTACATCAAGTGAACCAGTAGTAGAAACATTACCTGTATCGTTAGCAACAGAGAAGGCACCATCTGCTGAAATACCACCATTAAAAGTTGCAAGTTGATTGACAGTCAAAGATCCTGTGGTAGATACATTACCTGTATCGTTAGCAACAGAGAAGGCACCATCTGCTGAAATACCACCATTAAAAGTTGCAAGTTGATTGACAGTCAAAGATCCTGTGGTAGATACATTACCTGTATCGTTAGCAACAGAGAAAGCACCATCAGCAGAAAGACCACCATTAAAGGTTGCTTGATCAGCTACTGTCAGTGTTCCTGTCGTAGATACATTACCTGTATCGTTAGCGACAGAGAAGGCACCATCGGCAGAAATGCCACCATTGAAAGTTGCTTGATCAGTTACTGTCAATGTTCCGCCTATAGACGTATTTCCAGAGACAGCAGCAACTTGGAATTGTGACGTATCAAAACTAGATGCAGTCACACCTCCGCTGAGATTTAGTTCATTGGCCCAAATCACAGCATTACCTGCTGAATCAGTTACAAGAACTTGATTTGCCGAGCCTTCGCCAAGCTTGCTGACACTTATATTCGCACTATTGCTAATGTCATTATTGACAATTGTCTGGTCAGTAATCATGGTACTTGAAACAGTACCTGTATCACCAGTTGAAACTAAATTGCCTGAAACATTAGGAAGCGCTAAAGTATTATCAGCTGTGGGATCAACTACGGTTAAAGTTGTTTCAAAATTGTTAGCCGTAGAACCTTCAAAAATAATATCTACGTTAGTGCTCAGCTCTAGGTTGCCGGTCATGCTGTCACCAGCTCTTTGCACGTACCGGTCATCAGTTGTTTGGCCAGAACCTGGATCAACTACGCGATCAAGTTTTTCTTGATTTACGGCTGTAATTAATCCAGCTCGCACTCCTCCAAGCGCTGCGTCGATTGTGACACCATTTCCAGCCGTGTTTGTAATTTCTCCATAATTAGCATAAGGGATATAGTTTAGATCTACGCCAATATCCTGACTACCATCAATCGTGATGTTGATGGTGTTGCCAGTTGAGCCATCAATTGTTACACCAGTGCCTCCTGTGATATTAATACTATCTGTCGTTGCAGCCTTGGTTCCGACCGGATCATGAGTCAGTACGATCTGACCAGTCGTTGCTGTACCAGTTGATGTGAGTAAATAGTCATCAGTTGCACCGCCAAGCCTGATAATATCTCCATTATCTAGTTTGCAGAACAGAGCAGGATCATACTCATTGTAGTTAACAGAAATCTCTCCAAATTCGGTATTTGCTACTGTGGGCGGTAACGCAATTTCACTTCCAGGTAAACCTGTGACTTGGTTGCTCCTTTTAAGCTGCAACTTCATAGTAAGAGCCTTCTACATTTCTCCGTTTCTTTATTTTAACCAGAAGCAGTATCAGTTACCCAACTTTCAATTTCTGACTCCAACTGTCTTTTTGCGATACATTCAACCACTTGCTGATATTTAATCAGAGATTCAACTGTCTCTTTTAAACGAGTTTGTAGGATATCCACATCTTTACATGCGTCAATTTCGTCATTGATCATTCTAATTTTCAGCTGCCTTTCAAGTGAAACTTGAAAGTCTTCAGGTTCAAAAATTAGCATATTACCCCAAATCAATTATTGGTAGGTTTTGATTTATTCTAGTAACTTCTATGAAAGGAATAGAGCTTGTTTCGCTATTACCTAGAATTTCACCTAATTCTTGCTCGCTCATTCCAAGAAGCTGAATGAGAGACCAGGATAAGTCCACGTTTGTTAAATCTGACCGGCTTATCTGCTCATATTTGATAAATGATTTGTTCTTAAATTCATCGGCTAGCTTCTTCTCAAAGCTTTGACGACCTTCGTAAGTGGGATACTCACTTGGTTCTTCTACATATACACCAGCATTCTCGTCTTCGCCAGGATTTCTTGTGGCAAAAAGCCCTGCGATGCTGTGTTTACAGAGTGGTAATCCAACATTCTGTGTTGCTGTTTTCCATTTACTTACCACACCTGAATATAAATTGTTTGAACGATCCTGTTGATCTCTAGTATTTGCTGAAGAAGGGAGCGGATAATAATACTGTCGGTTCTTTTTCAAGGCTGATTTTGTTGCATCATATTTTCTGTAAAGTAATTCAGGAGACCTAACCACTGCATTTGAATAACTGGGGCAATTACACGAGTACTCTCTAGAAATATAAAGACTATCGCCTGTGACAAATGTTTCATCTAGATATGGGTCTGTATCTAATGAGACCCCAACAGAGTTACTATTCTTCCTGGCTGTCGAAGCGAAGGATTTAGTATTAAAGACTATATATCCACCAGCTGCATCATTGAATAAATTAAACTCTGATTCATGCTGGATTGTCCAAATCTCATAATTGCTTCCTGACTCAACAATATTTGCTATGTACAGAGGCGGAATAACCAATGAGCTCTCTGTTACATTCTGCTCGATTAAGCTTGCCCCAATGTATCTGCCTGGATAGTACTTTTGATAGGGGTCTTTAAGGAATTTCCATGTATCACTAACGCTAAATGATGTACTAGATCGCTTTGGCAATATAACGCCCTCGGTAGTTTCTGCAAAAATAGTCTCAGCATTTTGACCACTATCTTCGATGATTTTAATCGTGCAACTACTATTGATAGATGCTTCTACCGTCCAGTGCTCAGCATAGTCTTTAAACTCATAAGTATCTGATGGTGCGCTTGTTTGCAAGAATGAGCTTTGATCGTATGGTATTACTATCTGGCCAATCAATGATCTTGGGTCTCCAGCATTATTGATGACAAAGCTTGTTTGATCAATTACGGTCTTTGGTATGTAGTATCTAACAATGGTGCTCTTGCCATCACTCATGCCTTTGTATCGTGCAGGCATTTTGTTTGAGTTTAATACATCTTTCACAGTTGCCGTATGCGTTTCGTTATAGCCAAATCCTGCGGTTATCTCTTTATTAGTAAGTCTTACGCCACGAAACTTTCTGATTAATGGATTATAGCCACTGTTGCTTATTTGAACATAAAGCTCATAGTTAGCCATTGGCGTTTTGTTTCCGCTTGCCAATGGATTGTTTAGGACAGATGCAACAGTTGCAAAAGAGTTATGTGTATCAGGAATTCTCGAGCTGACATAACGAATTGCTGTGTCGTTCTCTCCGCCTGGGAATCTGGTACACGTAAAGGACATGGGTAAGGCATCGCCTGTGCCTCCAAACATGTCAGTTTTAAAATTTAAATCTAATTCGTTCCATATACCCTGTCTGGCATACTCGTAACCTCTTCTCCATTTCTGCCATGAACTTTCTATGTTCCACTGCTGGTAGTTAGAACGGGTTACGGTTGTACCGAAGGATCTGTTACTTGGATACTGACCAGATGGCATTACCTTTCTTTTGGCTTTATCCACACGATTCTGATCAAAGCCATCCTTGAATCCTGTGGATTTACCAAACCCGTTCTGCTTCCTCGGCACTAGAAGAAGCCGCCCTGTGCCCCCACAATTGGAGCATTGGTGAGATCACCCGTTCCTGATACAGCACGCCCACACCAAAGTGCATAACCCTTTGGTACATAGAAAGCACGGTAGGTTCCTGCGCTTCGCTGTGCTCCATCACCAGCAACGGCTGTCCCAGGCACGGTGTCGACAGCCACTGAACCTACGGATGGTGCTAGCACAAAAGGAATTTCATTCCAGTGGACCACATCAGCAATGGCATCACCTGATGTCACGCGCCCTACGTAGAACACGTTTCCAGAACCTTCACGCAAGATATTCGATTCTTGTGCCAAGTAGAAATTGACAGTATCGCCTCCAGACTGAGCTCGTCGTGAAATGATGTAGACGTCTTCTAAAATTGCCCCATCATTCTGTGTGCAGTTAACTAGAAGCTTACAGCTGTTGTTACTTAAGGCTGTGTCCGTATTTCCTGTACGTGCTGTCGCAGTATCAACATGCTTATGCAGCGTGCGATCAATAAGCAGTGGTTGCTTATTAGTTGAAGTGGTTGCCATTATGTTCGCATTCCTTTACTAGAACGTGATCCTTTCCTTTGCATTTTAGCGTCATTCTGCTGTTGCTGAGGAATATTATTCTGAAGCAGAAGAGTATCGTTTGTTTGTTGATTAGATGCCATTGTTCCTCCTGGAGCAATGGGTGAAAGACCAAGAGGACCCATCATTGATGCCATCGCAAAGTCAGGATCAATACCTCGCATGCTGTAGTTCTCGGCAGCCATGACTGCTTGCATTTCAGGAGGGGTATTTGCAATCATTGAAGTCATTCCGTTGTAGGTCCCCGGCGGACCATCCACCATGTTCTGAGGCTTACCGCTCACTGGCATCGGCATTACAGGCCCATAGGCGCTATTCGGAATGGCTGGATAAACTTGATCCATGTAGGGACCGACTTGCCGTTGCTGATTAGCAGTTGGATTCTGTGAAACTACATTCATAGGATTACCACCTACTCCTCCACCATCTGGTGATCCAGGAATTGGTGACATGGACTTAGCCATTGCCTCACGGGTCGGATCGATGACCGTTAGGAAGTCACCCACTTGACGTTGCTTGTTTCTCATGGCTTAGATATTGAATACAGAACTAGGATTTAAACCACCTTGACGCATTAGTGCTCCTTCAAACAAAGCACGCTTTTGAAGCAGACCAGTTTCCATTCCTGAAAACTCAACAGGATCAGCTTCTGGATTGTTCGTTTGAGAGTTTCCTTCGATGACCCCTGTAGTCAGTCCGGGGACAAGGCCAGTGTTCAGAGCATCATCACCACCTTGTGAGAATCCTGGCTGCACACGGCTATTGAACGCTTGTTGCGGTGCACCATATTTAGGGTCAATAAATCCGGTTTTGAAGTATTCCCCAAAATCACTACCGGTAGCGCCAATACCAAGGTCCAAATATTTGGCCTGTGCTTCTGCGGCTCGCGCTTCCGATAGTGCATCGGTTTTCCTACGCTTGCCCATTTTAATTGGTTCAAACATAAAACTCTATTTCGCATTAATTATATTCTACACTTATCTCCAGTTCTGATTTAAATAAATTCTTGATCCAACAGCTGTATCAGCAGGTCCTGGTATTGACAAGATAAATTCTGAACCAGCTCTATCAAAGGCATACCTTCTAACTTCCGGTCGACGGTAGTTTGCAACATAAAGAATTTCTGCAAGCCGATCACATTCTCTGAGGTAAATTTCCCAGAAATACTCATCACCTTTAAGCGGATCACTTGTCCTAATGGTTCTTGAAACGTCTCCTTCAATCCTTTCCTGACGTGAGAAATTCACATCGGTCAGATCATTCTCGTTGTCAGAAGGTCGCGGGAAATACTCACTAACTTGATAGGCGCGGTCACACCGTCGTACGCTATCAATGACTGCATTGAACCAATACTCATCTGGAATTAAGGCCATCGATTCCTCAAGACGTGCTGCGTCTCCTGCAGGAATATGCGCACCTAAGTTATATCCCAAGTGAAATCGGATCTTTGACTTTGTATTGGTATCTAGGTTCATGCGAAAGGCAGCCCCCGAGCTGAATAAGAATCAGCGACCATGCTTTCGAGTTCCCCTGCTTGGCCAGGGGTGAGCCCTCCTTGAACCTGAATAGCAGCGAGAAGTTCTGCTGGACGATTATTCCCAAGCAATTCTCGCTTAGCTATTTCGCCAAGACCTCCGCCAGCCAGTAGGCCGATCAGCCCCCCAGCCATGCGGCCTTTAAAACCTTTTCCAGCCATGATTCCAAGAACAGATCCAGTGCCACCTCCAATAGGAATGACTACATCACCGATATTCTTCTCTGTTTCTAGTTGCTGACGTGCTTTCGATTCGAGAATCTCTTCTATAGTTGGAACCATGGCTGGTTTATACGTCTACTATATTAAGTTTAACTGATAAAGATTAGATCCTCTTCAATCAGTTGCTCCCAGTTGACTCGTGGAATATTGTCAAGCTGCTTGAGGTTGTTAAACCTTTCTCCAGACAGAGATAAACGTAGCTCGATGATCCTCTTGGCAGTCGTATAACCAACACCTGGCAAACGCTTAGCGATTTGTTCAGCTGTTGCTACATTCAAATTCAACCGTGTGTCCTCAGTTGGAATATTGTTTGCCGGAATCTCTTCTTCTGTGTCTACGCTGAGTACGGGTGAAGTGACCTTCGCTAGGCGTCCTTTGCCTTTTTCGTAGGGAACTAGATGATGAAGCGAAGCATAATTAACGTTTCCCATGCCATCTTTCACCATGGCTGAATCATCGTCAATCGTCGAAAGCATTTCAACAATTTTACTTGTCTTTGTGCATTGAAAAAGTTTAGGCTTAGACATATTGCCGTATAAAACTCCTTTTCATTATAGGCAATAAAAAAGCGCCTCCAGTGATGAAGACGCTTGAAAATATCTGTATTTAAATCACTGACTAGAAGAACCAGACTCAGTGTAGTAAGGCAGATGCACGTCGTCCTCATCAGGAGCAGGTGCATTCATGTAGAAGCAAACTTCAACGAGGATTGCTGCTTCGGAGTTTGGATCCACCTTGGTCAGAGCAGCACCACCAACAGTTGCTTGAACTGTGATGTCGCTGGTCACTGCCGTGGGCAGAGTGTCCATGGTGAATGCAGAGAATTCACCACCCTGGGGGAAGAGGCCATCAGCACCATCAGCCAGAGTGATCTGGGTAGCGCCGCCCACAGCGGTGGGGTCGGTCGTGATGGTGGAGGAACCAGTTCCTTTGAGGTTCACCACGTTGATAGCAACGCGGTACACAACCACACCACCACCACCTGCAGAGGCGTTGATGACGAAGTTGCGGTCCTGACGAGGCTTGTCATCCTGACGCAGGTCGGGAGACAGGATCTTCAGGGAATAGGTGCCTGTATCGAGGTCACCGTCAGTGCCCATTGCATCGTCAAGATCTTTGCCGGAGATCGCTCCAACCAGGCGGAAGAAATTGACACCGGGATAGGCTTGAACGCCTTGATCGCGGTATGCATTCAGGTGAGTAACTTGGTTACCAGGGAAGATAACATTGTTCCAAGGCAGTCGCTTGGAAGTTTCCCCAGTTGAGCCACTTTGAGGAAAATCAAAAGTGGTATCAGCGTAATTAGCCATCGTGCATTACCTCCTCAATAAACGAAGCTGAATGCAGTGGTAATGAAGTCTTTGTTAAGAACTTCAAAACCGGCGAATAGCGACCAAATCATGATAATAAAACGAGAGAAGTCGTCGTTGTTATTAAGCAGGATTTGAGCGTTATTGCCACCGATGCCGACGCCAATTGCCTGAGGACCGAAGAACAGCAGGTGAGCTGCCTCAGTAGAGGAATTGGTGATAGAAGCATCAGGAATAGTCACCATATACTTCTGCTCAGGAAGATTGGTAGACTCGAACCAGCGGACACCTTCAAAGAGGAATCCGGTTGGCATAGTTGGCTGACCAGCCACGAAACCGGCTTGACCGTATGCAGGACCCATGCCTTGGAAGAAGTTGGCATTAGGTGCCATGTTTGGCTGCAAAGGATTAATCATCCCTTGTCCTGGATAACGCGCAATTTCTCGGAAGTCAGAGTTCTGGCGCAGATGCATCATTGCGGTGGGATCGCAAATGCAGCGGTAATAGCCATCAGCAAAGGTCGGGGTGTTGCGCTTGCGCAGATCCTTAACCACTTCCAGAAGGTCAGTGGTGATATCGAACTTTGCAGATTCTCCAGCAGCGTAGGTGACTTCAGGTGATCCACCAGAGGTGTAGGTCTTACCACCGGGGAAGTAATAACCACCTTGTTCATCACTAGACTTGCCTTTGCCGAATGCTTTGAGAAGCTCGTTAGCAAAGACACGATCACGCCAACGGCGGTAGTCATCCAAAAGGGTTAAGCTGCCTATGCTTTGATGAAACACGTTCAGGTTGCCTGTATCAAGCAGCAGACGCTGAGCAGTGATCAGTGTTTCGCGAGCAACCTTAAAGGTAGAGGGTTGAGTAGTGTCGCGGGTATCGGCAGGGCCAGTGTATTCACGCAAGGTGACGAGCACCTTGTCCTTAACAATATTGCGTGCGGAAGCAGATCCGAGGGTTTGGTCTGCGGTGCGCTCGCGGGACTCCTTAGTACCAGGCTTGCCCCAGAAGCGATAACGATCAAGCTGAACAGTTTGACCGGGTTGCTTACTGCAATTTGTTATCCTAATGGCTCTTTATCCACTAGTTCTGCATCTTTACCATTGATGCAGTTCAGACTATATCTTCACCCTTGCGGGGCTGGGCACTCGTGGATCCATTACTGAGTTTCCTCTCGGGATCTAGTCGTTGAACCTTCCAGATTGTGGTCTGGCTTGGCTGCTGATTGACCTATTAATTGGAGGCTTTCCAGCAATTCACCCAGTTACGACTCAAGTTTTAAGTCGTGAACAACTACCGGCTCAATTGCCATCTCGATGATGTAGGCAGGATGAGGCCGGTAAAGCTCGGCACCAAGAAGTTTCGGAAAATCATTGTCGATCCACATGAGATCGAACCTCCAAAACTTATGGTATAAGTGGCTCGACTTGCCACATATTATTAATATATAGACTATTGTGTAAATGTTGCTGATATTCCCGAACATCTACGGGTTTACTTATGAATAACAAGAATTTTATTGATACATCTGTTTGGGTCCCTGTTCACACAGTTCCAGGATTTGAGCGTTGCATTGAATATTACGTCAATCGCAAGGGGCAGGTCAAAAGCACCAAGTACACAGAAGAGCGTCTGCTGAAGTACAAATGGCATAAAGCGGGGTATCCAATGGTCACTCTTACACAAAGACTTGGAAAAGATAAGCCTTTATATGTATGTGTGCACAAGCTTGTTGCACTGGCTTTCCTTGAAGTACCGCCTACTCCTTACGGAAAAGGTAGAGGCTGTACAACGATTGAACATATCGATAAAGACCTTTCTAACTGTGATGTAAGTAACCTCCGATGGGTTACTAATCGTGGATCTAATAGCAATAAAAAGCAGTTAAAATAGATATAGATTCTTTTGTAGATACCAATGGCTGATCGTCTCACACTGCGTGGTGTCAAAACCATCGAAGGCCAAGTAGAGCCCGCTAATACTGCCGACCGTGAAGTTTCGCTTCGCCGTCCTATCACTGGTAAGGATCAGTTCACCCTTAAGCGTTGGTATAAGGACAACGAAAATAATAAAAAATATATTGACGCTACTATTCTCACTGTTACTTATGGTGGTGGTAACTTAAGTCTGGCAGTGGAAGCATCACCTGATACTCGCTTGGACGTGCGCTGGAATGGAAGTGGTACTTTCACTTTCCCTTCCTATAGCCAAGTACGCAATGTTGCTGTCTTCAGCGCCGATCTCAGTACGCTTTATGGCTACTGGAAGCTCAATAAGATCCCATTCGGAGCTTCCTTCACCTCTGTCAACGGCGGTATCCCTGCTGAAACTGGTGCTGTTACGACTGTCCTTAACGTGACTGGTACTTCCTCTCAGTCTGATGGAAGCTATACCGCAGTTGGTACTTCAGCCACCAATGGCATCGGAGCTACTCTCAACTTCACTGTCGCTTCTGGCTCTGTAAGTGCTGTTTCAGTCAGTGCAGGTGGTTCTGGATACCCCGTTGGTGAGACACTGACTGTTACTGGCCACGGCTTCACTGTTGATGTATCCGCAATCTCCTAATGGCAAGGCCGTTCGATGAAACGGTATTCATCTTCTGTTAATTCGTGCTTCACTGTATAGACATCCCCGATCTTGCAGCTGACCCTATAAGGGAGACGTTGCGTATCCCTTGCTGCAATTCCTACATAGAACGTTGAGTGAGGGTTGAGAAACAGTCGGTCGTACGCATGCTCCTCTTTGCATTTGTTATACAGCTGTGTCGATACTCTCCTGTTGGCATAGTAATTATCAGTTTCGTTCGGATGTAAATCAGCGCTTACCAGTTTATCTGGTTCGTCAGTAAATGGCAGAGAAATATTAAATGTCGCTTTTTGAAACTGTGTGTCGCCATCACCTGAATTAATTACATCGGCTTGATCGTATTGAGGATAAGTAAATTCTCCGCCATTGAAAGCCAGGCAATCCCAATTCTTTTCTTCGTAGCATTGCACAAAGAAACCCTGGCTTGTCACATTTAAATTTACTTTTATAAACTTATTCTCTGCTCCGAATAACCCAATCTCACCCTCGAACACTAATGTAAAGGGCGCAGTAGAAACACTCATCACAACTGGATTGTGAATTGATGCAGCATCCGCCAAATTAAGTGACTTTATGGCTGATAGCGATGCGTGCTCAATCTGAGGAGTTCCACCGTAAAGGAGGACTTTACTGATAATCTCTTGTGTTACGTCCATGCCTTTACGGATAATTTCTATCTTCTATTTTAAGTCACATAATCAGCTACACACTCCCTTTGATCGAAGAAGGCTTTGAATGCTTTTGTTTCTAAAGTTCTGACGCGATCTCTACTCATGTTCAGTATCTGGCCAATCGCAGTCATTGACATCGGAGATGGAAACTGTTCTCCGATTCCATAGCGCATGCAAATGACAGAAGCTTGCAAATCAGGCAGAGAATCAATCATTTCTTGGATGTCCTCTTTCATGCAAGACGCATCCAAAATATTTTCTGGCAACTGCTCATCATCTTGAAGTAAGTCTATTAGAGACGTGTCCCTATTCTCGCCAATCTTTATTTCCAGGGATGTGGGCTGACGTGCTTTGCACATTAAATCTTTAATCTCTTCCTCTGGAAGCTCGAGCTCCTCAGATAACTGAACAACAGTGGGCATAACCCCATCCCTCTGTGAAAGTGTCTGTTGAGCCCTCTTGAGTTTATTCAAGTTTTCTGTGATATGAATGGGCAGTCTTATCGCTCGGCTTTTTTCAGCTATTGCCCGAGTGATTCCTTGCCTAATCCACCAGTATGCGTAAGTTGAAAACTTGTATCCTCGATGGGGATCGAATTTCTCAACACCTCTTACCAGACCGATCGTCCCCTCCTGAATTACATCCAGAAGTTCCATATTCCTTTTGGTGTACTTCTTTGCAACACTGACGACCAATCTTAGATTTGCAGTCACCATCTTCTCTTTTGCTTTTCTACCTTCCTTTAACTCTCTTCGGATTTGTTTCCAATCGTTTGTGTAGTGTTCACACAGTGTACGATCGTCAATCGGCTTACCTAATTCCTTCTTAAGTTCTTCTCTGATTGCTTCAAGCTCCATGAGGCGTTGAACCTTTCGTCCAAGCGTAATCTCCTCATCATGCTCAAGCAGGGGGATCCTTCCGATGTCTCTGAGATACGAACGCACAGAATCAGAGGTAATCTTATTTTGGCTCATATGAGTATAACAACCAAAGTGATTCTAGCGGAATATATTCAGAGATAAGATCATCCAGGTTCGGTATTCTCCAGTATTTTGAATCCTTTTATTTTCAGCGCAGTCTCACAAAACGAAAGGATTCTTTAGGCGCTTCTTCTCTACCTTCTAAAGCTTCTACGGCCATAGCTTGAGCTGCATGCTCATTGAATCCCTTTGACCTATAGATTTCATAATACATTTCATATTTCTCGATTGAGCTCTCAAAGTCTTCACCATTTTGCAGCATCTCTGCAGTCAATTGATTGGCTGCTTGATCTGGCAAGCCATCCATCTTGAGGTGTTTCCATATTGTCTGGAACACCTCAGGATCTGAATGCTTGCATGAGCAGGGCTTTTCTAAGGCTTTCCGCACAATCTTAGTTATCTACTTTCTACTATTGTAGACAAATCAATTATCAGGCCATCAGTTGACCTGAGTAATCTCCAAGATCGGGATTGAGTTGATTTGCAATTGCACGATTAATCATGGCGTCACGTGTGACTACTTCGCCTACGCCTGGATTAGCAAGGGCCATAGTAGCTACACCTTCTTGAGAATTTTCAAGAATATTGTTGACGTACATATTCTTCATCAAGTTTGCCTTGTATTCGGCTCCGCTTTGGACAAGATTGCCAGTGTCCCTGCCACGTTCTGCATCTGCTGTGTAAAGCATTTCTGCAGTCTTGCCATTCATCATCTGATTTTGCTGAGCACCGAACATGTTTTTGGACTGATTCGGGTTCACATTCAGATCGGCGAGGCCCCCGCCAATGAGTTGGTTGGGGCCAGGAGTTGCCGTTTCTGCACGCATACCCATGTTTGGACCAAGAGAGCCAACGTCCATTTGGATCATTGACGGTCGCATTGTTTGAGCCATTGGGTTTCTCCTATCTTTTGATCAAAGGTCTTGAACCAAGAGCTTTGTTTGCAGAGCTCCTTGCGGTGCGGAGGACAGATACTGCCAAGCCTGCTCTGGGTTGTTCTCCATCAGGTCGGAGAAGGAACCCCAGAAATCATTAGCGGCCTGGGCACTACGGCCAGGTGTAGGCATATCCATTTGAGGGCGCTGGAAGTTAGCAGGCACCTGATTACGCTCGTAATCATTGATTTCCTGCGCCATACGGGCATAGGCTTCCTGCTCAAGACGCTGATTTGTTTCTTCACCAGTCTCAGTCGGATAAGGACCATTAGGACCGAAGAACTCGCTCACATAATCTGCAAGGACGTCGGGATCAGTCAGCATCAGGTTCATGGCACCACGCTCTTCGCCAGCAGCGCGAAGCAACATATCCATGGACTGACCACGCTGTACTTGCTCAATTAGAGCGTCCTCAACTGCACACGCATATGTGTTCAGGAGTGTCGGTGCCTCGGCTCCGAAGTGCTCAAGAACTTCAAGACTTTCGTCGCTGATTTGACTTAGATACCCGTCTGCTGCGGGGGCGGCTTGCTGTTGCATCAGCGCGTCCTGCGCCATCGCCTCCTGCAGGTAAGCCAGCTCCCCCGCCGAGAAGCCCTGGGTTGAAGCTGGGGCTGAATAAGTCTGGGGAACCGAAGGTGCCATTGAAGCCCAGTTGGGCTGTGTAGCTGCCTGAGGCGTTGGGGTCACTTGGGTCTGGTACGCCGAGTAGGGTGCCGGGGCCGGGGAGAGGTTGGGTGTATTCAGGCTTGCGCTCAGCGCCTGAAACGCCTGCTGCCATGGATTGGCTTCCTGTGCCGAAGCCTGCGGGGCCACCTGTTGCTGGTACGCCACCTGGGCCGGTGCCTGAGGCGCTGTTGGGTACGATGCCTGGTAAGGTGATGGGCTGCTCATCGGCGACGGGGCGGCCGAGTGAGGCGCGGACGCGGTCGGCGTCACTGAGGGTGCTGGGGGTGCTGCCTGCTGCAGGTTTGTAGCTTCCACTGTAACTTAGCTCCTTTCTTAAGAATTCAAGAGATCGATAGAGGAATCCCGTCATATCAAGATTGGGATCCGCTGCTAACGGCATTTCTGGTGTTTGCGGGTGAGGTAATTGATAAAGACTCCCCAGCAAAGAAATGAATTGATTAATTGCTGATTGGGTCTGTTGAACCATCCTGAATGGATATCCACTAAGCATTGCAGACCTTTCTTCCTCAGTCTTTCCTGGGAACAAATACTTCAGTGCCTCGATGGAATCAACCCCGAGTTCTTGAAGATTTCGAACAACAATACTGTTATTCAAAATATCGTCTGTGCTTTCTTCAAAGACTTCACCAGTCCAACGCCAAGCAACCTTTGCATTGCCATCGGGTATAAGTCCAACAACACCTGGGGGAACATCCCCTTCTTCAAGTTTAACACGAATTAGCTCATCTCGATCTTGCACAAATTTTTGCGCAAGCTCATTGTATTGTTGTGATGCAAGTTGGAATGCTTCTTCATCTCCTTCAAAGTCTTCTTCTAGCGGAATTCCTGGTTTAACTAAGCCTACTGCTTGTGCAAATGATTCTTCAAACAAATATTCTTCATGCTTGATGATCATCTTAAACAGCTCACACAGCCCATATGTGAATAGTGCTTTTGTTTTCTTCTCAGCTGTAGCAGCTACACGCCCATACAATGTTTTGATTTCATATGCTGTCGCTGCTGTTCCAATATCGATATCATCTACACCGCCAAGTGCCAAGCGTATCTCTGAACGATACTGCTTGACATAGAGGTTTTGATCACCGCTGACGCTGTCTGGCGTCATGTAAGAGACACGGTCTGTTGGTTCCAGATTGGCAATGACACGAGGGACTTTAATTTGCCCATCAGGACCCATGCCACTTCCAAAAGGCTCACTGACCCTAGTGCTGGGACGGTTCCCTGAATAGAAGCCTGCTGTTGAACTGATCGTCGGTCTGAATGTACTTTCTTCTCCTGCCTCTATAAGGTCATGCCTTGGCCTTGAAGAAACCAATGTGGGATTACCGAAGAACTTCATGTTCTTGCGAATGTTACGCACCAATTCATCGTGATAGAGAATCTGGTTAGCGAGCCAGTCAAACTCGCCATTTCCTGTTGCTTCGCCAGTGCAGTCCATATAGTTGAAGACTTCAATTGCTGGAATGAATCCCAAGCTGTTTGTCAATACTTCAGTGCTGCCTGGCATTCCCGCTTGAGGAATACCTACATTGTTTTCAAAATCAATTTTTTCGCTACTGACTGACTGCTCGATTTTATCTTTATAAACTCTTAGCCTAATGTGTTTTTTATTCTTACCGCCCTTGTCATTGTTGGCATACATATCCAATGCATTGCCTGTCTGCTTGACATTAAAACTATAGATCAGCTCTACTTGTTCAATTTCTCCATTTTGACCTCGATAGGCTCTGTAGCTGTGCTTAGGGAAGTAGAGAATTTGATAGGTTTCCTTTTGTGGCCTGAAGTAGAATAGACCCTGTCCATCACACAGGAAGTAATCAATTATGCTCTCCATCTTCATTTCGAGCATATTGTCTGTTGCCACCTGTTCAATAAACTGACGGCGCATACTATAGGTATCTTGCTCGGCAAAAAATTCAATCCCACGTCTCAGCATGAACATCCTCATCTGAGCCAAATGCGAAGACACAATCATTGTGTCAACGCTCATTTCACCATTACGTGTTTTAGCTGCGTCAAGGATGTGGTCGAAGTTTTTATGACTATGTGAGCTCACTGTTGTCTTCTCATTTCTTATATTTTAGCCTCAAGGAGTTGGTAAATTGGGGGGAGATGGCCTTTGATAGACAGGTGGTGGTACGAACGACATCGGTGTAAAGGGCAATCCAAATGTCTTCGCTCTTTCAATCTCAGCTCGATCACCCAAATAATTGGTCCGGCGACCAATCGTATCATTCAGTAAATTAAGATCCAATGGCAAAGTTGCTCTTGCAGAATCAATAGCAGCAGATGCACGGTTAGGGCCAAAGCCTGGCTGTGATTGTAAGGTATTTCCAACGGTACTCATCAGGGCTAATCCCTGTGCATTCTCTAAATAGTCATTGAAGCTAGTACCGAAATCTTCCATACCGTAGGGTCCAAGTAGGTCATCTGCAGCAGTGCCTGAGTAACCACCACCCCCATTTCCACTATTGGCACTGGCGCTTCCAGTCATAGTTGTATACTGCTGTCCAAAGTTCAACTGTGGATTGTAGGTATAGTTGTTGTCTCCCACTACATTAATGTTGCTTGTCATGTCCATACTATTATTTACGTCCTGTCTGCCTTCACCAATACCTGCAGCAGTCGCAGTGTTAGTAGTTTTATAAGCATCTGTGATATTGCCGGAATCGCTGATGTTACCGGAATCGCTGATATTCCCTGAGTCCTTAATGTTTTCGGTAAGGTTATAGTTTGTTTCGTTTGAGGTATTCGTATTGCCCACATTATTCAGGCTAGTGCGGTTATTGCTATTGTTATTGATATTATTAGTTGTATTTTGAATCAGATTGTTTAGACGGTTCTCTGCAAAAAAGCCACTATCAACGCCAGAATTTTTGACAGCTTGACGGATTTCTTCGGCACCAAATCCCTGATCCTTCAGATATTTAACGTCATATGTACTTACTTTGTTACCAAAATCATAATCACTTGCCTTAGATCCTTCTGCCATATCTCCCATGTACATTCCAGTGCCCTTGCCAAACCTCAATGTTCCTGAACGGTCTTTGTCGGAAAGACCTGCGATGTATGCTCTAATTTCTGCTTCATCAACACCTTGGCGATTCAGGAGACCGACATCCTGCAAATCAAACCTCTTTCCACCTGCAGAGGATGCGTCGTAATTTTCTAATCCGCCTTTATATCCAGCACCTTGCATTCCTCGTCTAGCTTTCTCTTGCTTCGTAATTCGCTTATCTACAAATCCCCTTGCGCCTATTTCTCTATTTTCAAAGTCTGACCTCTCTTCTTGTGCTTGGAGTTCTTGAAGTCTTGCGGTATTAGTTTCCTTCCTTTTATTCAATCGATTAAATTCAAGATCGATACCTGATTCGTTTGCGGCATTAATAGCATCACCTGCCATACGATCTCCCTTAGGCATGGTTCCACGCCTCTGCCTTTCATCTTCTAACTTTTGTGCTTCTTCCCGTTTACGCTTTTCTTCTTCTTCCCTCTTTTGCCTCATACTCATACTACGGCTTCCTAATCCAGAGCGATCACTAGAAGAAAACATGACTAACCCGTTCAGTACTTATTTCAATAATTCAATTGTAGCAATATGATTACAACTCAATATCTGAATACTCTAACTGCAATGCTCCTCTCCTTAACAGGCCTCCAATGGTAAGTACCATTGAATCGACTGCATCATCGTGACTTGCATGGCCAAAGTTTAATAGCTCTTCTTCAAGAATATTCCACTTTCTCCATTTATTCCAAATAATTTTTTTCTTTTCAAACAACCCAAGTACGCCTCTTAGTCGAGCGAGTTTATCTCCTTTAAATCCTTTAACAGGCGATATGCTGAGATTATACAGAGCTCGATCATCAAACATGATTCTTTTAAAGTCACCTTCGAATGATGTTTGATAGGCCACAGCTTCTGGCCAAATAATGCAAGGGCTCATTGATGGGAAAAACTGCTCTTCATCGTTGACGTGAAGTATGTTCCAGTCAGCCAGCATCTCACATAGTAGATCCATTTTTTCTATATTTCCCATGGATCTGACCCGTCTCTGGTCAATCAAATATATCTTTCCATCTTTGATACCACCCAGAGTAAATACGGTCCAATCATTTTTCTCGCTTAGGCCAGCAGATAAGTCAATTCCTACACCAAGGCAATCGTAATCATCTGGTACATCACCCTTGATTATTAACTCTGGTGAAATGCCGACGTCACTTGATTGTACTGCTGTATTTAGATACTGGTAGGCGAATGCCACCCTATCTTCTGCCTTACGTTCTTTTAGGTATTTCATTGACCAGAACTCTGGCCAATAAGACCTTTGCCTTCCTTCAGCATCTGTGATTACAGCTTGCTGCACTACTTGCTTCCAATTGTTTTTGGGGACAAATATAGTTGCATGTATGTCGTCAAAATGAAATCTTGTACCCAGGCAGATCGCCCGTGCACCCTGGAACATCGTAGGTGCTATGACATTCGACCATGTTTGTTCCATTTCCCTTCTAATGTCCGGGTTATTGATGGATGCAGAGGATTTAATAGGGTCATCAATCAGTACGAGCTGAGACCGTTTGGAGGTGATTGCTCCTTTTAGACCTCCACACGCAATGGTGAAAGCCTCTTCACCTGCTGTATCTATACCTGCAAACTCATAGTCAATACTCCAGTATTCATCCGAACGTTTGATTTTAGATAATCTGACCATCGGAAAGATTTCACGATATTTCGGACTTGAGAGAATCCCTTTAATTGTTGCTGATTTCGCTCTACTAATATCTACCATATAGGCGATATAAAGAATGCGCAGCATTTTCTTAGCTGCTGTATGACGGCCAATCATCCATGCAGCGAATAATCCCAATACAGTTGACTTAGCACTCCCCCTTGGAGCGAGGATAGAAGTATTAGGACCACTTACTCCTATCAAGCATTCACTATCAACGCCAGTACATAGCTGATTGTGCCACTCACGCATGTGCCTTGCAGGTGGTTTACCCATTGCGCAGCAGAACGCAGCGAAGTCATCTCTTGATGCAAGTATCTCTGCTGATGGGGGCTTACTCGTTACCTTATTGGCATTCATTAATGCACTACGTCTGTATGCTAATGCAATGCTAGGTACTGCCATTTATTAAGTTGTTAACTACTTTTAGTCTAGCGTTCTACCGCTCGTTGCATTTGTCGATCCTTTGCTCTAGCAATTGCTTCAGATCTTTTCCTGTAGGCATTCGTTTCTGCATATGCCATTTTCATAGCTTGCATCATCTCTGCAAATTCCTGATTTTTTGCATTAGACATGCTTAAGTTGTCTATTCCATAAGTCAATGTTCTTGGATACATTAAGCTCATGCTTCTAGGATCCATATTGCTAACATTACGGATTTCAGGCAGTGGCTTCATTTCCATGATTAGTTACCTGCTAGCTCGCTATATACTTTTGCCCATATAGCGTTAATTGCATTGTCTATTGGTTCGGCAAACTGTGGATCATCTTTGAAAATATTTGTCAGCTCCCTCATGACACGGTCCGCACCAGCAAGGATTAATCCCCTTTTATCAGTGCTTCTATTTATCTTTTCAGATACTTCAATATGAGATCTTAGCTCTTTCTCTAGTGCAGCAAGTCTTGCTGCTCCGTTATCGCCCTTGATTTCACCACTGGTGACAGCCATCCTCAACTCTTGTATATCACTATGTAGTGCTGATATCTCTGAATTGAGAATTTCCCGCCTGTTCAGTTTTTTGTATTTCATCTTTACCCATCTGACTAGATCATTAAATGTTCCAGGATAGTCAAGAACTCCTGCATACACCCATATCTCAATCACCGATGGGCAGTTATCTGCAAACTCACAAAAATGTTCTGAATCAGCAGCTGGAAGTGTATCCAGCCACTGGTCCATAATTGTCAGGTACATCGATTCCTGCTTTGACTTAGTACTTGTCATTTTCTTATTTAGAAGGAAGATGCGAGACTACGTGCGTAACTACGATCTCTGGACCTGTTCAGTGCATCCAGTCGACGCTGTTCTCTCAAGGTTTCACGGTCTTGACCACCCCGTTTTCCAATGAGGCGCTCATCTACATTTCCTTGAGTGTTGATAGTTTTCCTTCTCTCGGAACCAGTTGTTTGAATCCCTAAGCGATCTTCACGACCTCTGGTTCCAATGCTAAGGCGCTCTTCTTTACCCTGAGTCCTAACAGTCCTTCGCTGATTATCACCTGTCCTGTCGATACGTCGCAGATCCTGATCTGCCATTGTCACCATACCTTTACGGTCTTCCTGTCCCTGTCTTGTGATTGCTCTGCGCTGTTGCTTACCAGATGTCTGCACTGTCAAACGTTCTTGCCTTCCGGTCTCACCAATGTTTCGGCGTGTCTGGAATCCTGTCTCACCAATCTGTCTAATAGACTCATCACCTTGCGCACCGATGACGTTTAGATCAGCCCTATTCTGATCTGCAATCCTCCTCGTGTTTGTCGCACGATCCTCTCGACCTCTCCTTGAGATCAAACTGAGGTCGACTGTTCCTTGAGTTCTGATATTCCCTTGATCAACCGCACCCTGAGTAAGGATGCTTTGCCTGTTTTCACTTCCTTGAGTCCTGATGTTTCCTTGATCAACAGCTCCCTGGGTAAAGATGCTCTGTCTGTTCTCACTTCCTTGAGTCCTGATGTTTCCTTGATCAACAGCACCCTGGGTAAGGATGCTTTGCCTGTTTTCTTGTCCCTGGGTTCTAGTTGTAGCGCGATCTTCACTACCTCGCAGTCCAATCTGCCTTTCCTGAGACCTCAAAGCTTGTCCCTGTGTTGCACGGTCTTCACGTCCTCTCAATCCAATCTGCCTCTGCTCATTGGAAATCTGTCTAGCTTGTTGGAATTCCTGTGAATCGAGGGCTTGTCCCTGGGTCAAGCGATCTTGCTGACCGCCAGTCACAATGCTTCGACGATTTTCTGATCCCTGAGTTCTTGTTGTAGCGCGATCTTCACTACCTCGTAGTCCGATCTGCCTTTCCTGAGAGCTCAGTGCTTGACCTTGAGTCAGGCGATCCTCAGTTCCAGTAGTTCTTATGCTTGCTCTGTTCTCACTTCCTTGAGTCCTGATGTTTCCTTGATCAACAGCACCCTGGGTAAGGATGCTTTGCCTGTTTTCTTGTCCCTGGGTTCTAGTTGTAGCGCGATCTTCCCTACCTCGCAAACCAATCTGCCTCTGCTCATTGGCAATCTGCCTTGCTTGCTGGAATTCTTGTGAATCCAATGCTTGACCCTGTGTAAGCCTATCCTGTTGTCCTCTTGTCACTGTAGATAGACGGTCCTGTTGTCCAGTGGTTCTGATATTACCTTGATCAACAGCTCCTTGCGTGAGAATACTCTTTCTATTCTCAGATCCCTGTGTTTGAGTTGTCAATCGATCTTGCTGACCGCTAGTAACGATACTCCTTCTATTCTGTTGACCCTGAGTTCTCGTTAGAGCTCGATCTTCCCTACCTCTCAATCCAATCTGTCTCTGCTCATTGGCAATCTGCCGAGCTTGCTGGAATTCCTGTGACTCGAGGGCTTGGCCTTGAGTAAGACGATCCTCAATACCAGTAGTTTTAATGGTTTGACGATCTTGCTGTCCTCTTAGACCAATTTGCCTTTCTTGGGATCTTAAGGATTGGCCTTGCGTCAACCTATCTTGTTGACCTTGCGTGACGCTTAAAGCCCGATCCTCTCTACCCCTCAACCCAATCTGTCTCTCTTGAGAGCGTAGGGCTTGTCCCTGTGTCAGCCGGTCCTGTACCCCTCTTTGACCAATGAGGCGTCCTTCAACCTGACCCTGTGTTTGGACAAGTGCTCTATCTTGCGATCCTTGCGTCTGGATTGTTCTCCGGTCCTGATTTCCTCTCAGACCAATCTGCTTTTCCTGAGAACGTAGGGCTTGACCCTGAGTCAGTCGGTCCTGAGCTCCTCTTTGGCCAATCAACCTGCCTTCTACCTGGCCTTGAGTTTGGATTGTTCTCCGGTCCTGATTTCCTCTCAGACCAATTTGTCTTTCCTGAGAACGTAGGGCTTGACCTTGAGTCAGTCGGTCCTGTTGTCCTCTTGTCACTGTAGATAGACGGTCCTGTTGTCCTCTTGTCACTGTAGTTAGACGGTCCTGAGCTCCTCTTTGACCAATCAACCTGCCTTCTACTTGGCCTTGAGTTTGAATTGTTCTCCGGTCCTGATTTCCTCTCAGACCAATCTGCCTTTCCTGTGATTGCAGTGCTTGACCTTGAGTCAGTCGGTCCTGCGCACCTCTTATTCCAATCTGCTTTTCTTGAGAACGTAGGGCTTGACCTTGAGTCAGTCGGTCCTGAGAACCTCTTTGTCCAATAAGTCGACCTTCAACTTGTCCTTGCGTCTGAATCGTTCGACGATTTTGCTGTCCTCGATCTGAGATCAGCCCCGATTCAATACGACCTTGTTGTGCTTGAGTCAGTCGGTCCTGTAGACCTCTCGTACCAATTAAGCGACCCTCAACCTGACCCCGAGTCCGTACTGTTTGACGATCCTGTGAACCTCGCAGTCCAATCTGTTTTTGTTCATTTGCTATCTGCCTTGCTTGCCGAAACTCACTAGATCGCAGGGCCTCAGCTTGTGTTTTACGATCCTGTCTACCTCGCAGTCCAATCTGATTTTCCTGTGACTGTAAAGCTTGACCCTGTGTAAGCCTGTCT